>WNFM01316344.1_pt1 | contig 13165 bp, 8 predicted proteins | sample 5400271 | NCBI WGS metagenome assembly WNFM01 (sample SAMN13153352, study PRJNA577476) | soil metagenome | isolation source: 60 cm saprolite on Douglas fir-dominated hillslope | place: USA:California | collected 2013-09-17 | reverse complement strand
CCTGAGCACGAGGCACGTTAGGAGAGACACTGGTCGGTGTGGTCTGAGGATCAGCGATGGGTTCCCGAGCATCCATGACGACTCTCCCTCCGCCAACCGAGCGTCGGCGCGCGTCAGAGAGCGCCACCGGCACGCCGTGACGGCGGACTGGCTAGACAGGAATACGGCTGCGCGATCTCGGAGGATGCTACGTCGTCGAGGTGGCAGACATGAATGGCGCACTACGACGGCTCGACTAGCGCAGGCACCGCGTACGCCCACGCAAGGCGACGCGCCGTCGTCCCACTCACGTGACCTACCCAAATCAGACGTCTAGGCAAGTCTGACGGTGACATGCCATGGCGCTCGTGCAGGCGATGCAATAATGAGGCCGAGTGTGACCACGGCAACATCTGGGCCTCCGCGGGCACGGAGAAGTCAGTTCATCGGGCATCTCGCACGCGCTGTGGTGGTGGTGGCGTCGCGGGGCATTGGAAGAGGTCGCGGTCCACACTACGACACGGCGTTCAAGATGAGGGCGGTCATCAGCTGGGCGTGGTCGTAGGCGGTGATGGCGCCGGCTTCGCCCAGCACCGGATCGATCTGCTCATCACCGTTGATATCCACCCCGTGGTACGCGTGGTCACTGAGCGTAGTGATCTCGGAGTCCAGGCTGGTATTGGTGGGGGTAGCTAGGAGATTTATCGCGTCGCGATCCACGATCGCCAGCCAGCCTTCGATATTGGTCGCCGCGATCTCCACATGGCTGGCGTGTATGCGCATGAAGCTCGTCGAATCTGGCGCTGTAGCCGCATAGGAGGCATGCTGTGAGCTAGTGGCGAGATATCCGTTGGTCCCCATGAGGCCGTAGCCGTCCCCAGTGGCGGTGACATCGTGCGACGCGCACTCGTTCGGGAGCGGATGGTAATTGGCGCCGTGGGCACCCTCGATGATATCCACCAGGCTTTGGCTGACGCACGACACCGCCGTGGTATCGTGTCCTCCCATGATGCTCTGCAGCGCGAGCGCCTGCGCGCTCAGCAGCTTGGCCTGCTCTAGCAGGCCCACGACCAGGCCGATGTGTCCAGGCGTTTCGGGATAGCTGACCAGCAGATGCCGGACATGGACCATCGATTGCGGGGGAAACGTCCCGCTAAGCACGGTCTTCCCCACGGGCAGGTTGACGGTGCCCTGTTCCAGCGTGATCTTGAGCGTGTCCCCACGAGCGAGCAGATTCGTGCCGGCCTGCCCGCCCTTGCCATCGCCCGGGTCGTTCAGCGCAAAGGTATCGCCCTTCGCCGTGAGCGTGCCGAGCGCGAAGATTTGCTCGTTCGCGCTGTTGGTGATCCAGGCATCATAGTGGTAGCCGCTCGGAGGCGCCGCCAGGTCGTGGATAACGATGCTCACGGCGTCGGTGTTGCCGGACGGCCCGCTCTGGCTGTCAGTGAAAACAGCTTGTCCAGTGGCCTGCGGTGCGGCCACGAATCTGCCGCTCAGCGACGTCAGAGCCAGGGCGACCCCCGCTACGAGCACCAGCGCCAGCCCCACGAGCAACGCGTTGCGAGCGAGCTGACTGGGAGCGCCGGGCGCCGCGACAGACCCGGGGGTGATGCGCAGCGCCCCCCCAGCCGGAGCCGCGGCCACGCGCGCCGCCAGACGCGGCGCTCTTGAGCGCCCTGCGCCGGCGGTGGACCGGACCCGCGCGGCCCGCCCCAGTGGTCCAGACGGCACCTGCTCGTGTCCATCACTGATGGGCGACGCGGTAATGAAGGGCACGCGCGCCACCTGGTTCGGCGCGACGATCTCATGATAGGCATTGGCCAGCGCCCCTGGTTGATGGAAGCGTCGCTCGGGCTCCTTCGCCAGCGCCGTGGCGAGCAACGGGTCAAGCCCCGCGGGCAGGCCTGCGCGCCAGGCGCTCAGCGGCGGCACGTGGGCGTGCAGATGTTGCTGGTATCGTTCGGCCGGCGTGCGGCCCTCGAACACGGCATGCCCGGTGAGCAAGCGGTAGGTCACCGCACCCAGAGCGTAGACATCGGTATAGGTATCGATCCGGCGATTCAAGATCTGTTCCGGGGCACAGGCCTCATAGTTGTCGTGCAGCGGGAACGGCCGCCCATCTTCGCGGCTCAGCTCAACCATCCGCCTTAGCCCAAGATCCGCGACGACCACACGACCATCAGGCTGCAGGTAGATGCAGTCGGTGCTCAGGCCGCGATGCAGTGTGGCATGCTCGTGGGCATACTCCAGCGCGCCGGCGATCTGATCCAGATAGCGCCCGACCGTTAGCGCGTCCACAGGACCGTTCTGGGCCAGCCGTGCGCTCAGCGAGCGCGGCGGGATATACGGCCACACGACATACGGCATGTCACTGAAGAAGCCGTAGTCGATCAATGGGAGAATGTACGGGTGCTGCAGGGTAGCGATATGGCCTGCCTGCTGCTGGAAGCGGTCGTAGTAGACGATACGCGCCTCAGGCGTCATCGTGGGCGAGATTGCTACGAGGCAGAGGAAAAACGCGGAGCTCGGCGGGTCCCCCCGCGCCCCAAAGAGCGGGCCAAGCTCGTTATGCCCAATCAGCTCTTCGAGATGATACACTCCCACGGTCGTGCCGATGAGTTGTTCGAACGACGTGCGTTCTATCATCGTGGACCTCTCAGGCGTGCGGCTACGCGCTTCATACTGCGCGGCGATGTAGCATGGCGTCTAGGAAGCAACGGGTGTGAGGTCAGCTCGTCCGCCAACATGGCGCCATGATGATCTACGGTGAAGAGTTACCCGAGTCTGCTATCGCCGCGTCCACTAGGACACGCATAACGAGCCATCAGCGTCCGCTGCCAAATCATATCGTGCGGGCACCAGGCTGTCAATGCGCGAGCGCGCTGCGGATCGTGCAAGGCGCCCGTGACAGCCGTCGCGGTAAGGCGTACCAGTCACTTGACCCGCTATGGCTGGTCCTATATGATAAGCCCAACGGGAGATAGTCGAGTTGGACTGTTGGCCTCCATTCATTTATCGCGCTTTGATCGCTCCTTACTGTGCGCGTGCGCTCGTTGCTGGAGTCGGTCCGCGCCGCCGCTCTGAGGCCCCGCGGCATGGCCGGCCAGGAGGTCTCGCTCTATGAACCCGTTTCCGTTGTCCCGCAGCGCCCTTCGTCGCGGGCCACTCTGGCTCGCGACCGGCCTGTTGACCCTGGCGTGCGCGCTCGCAGTCTTCGGGCTCGTGACGTCCTACGCCGATGCGCCCGCTCTGACCATCACGATCAAAACCACCACCCCGCCGGATTGCAGCACCTGCGTCTATTTTGTCGTGCACGCTACTGGCTTCCCTGCATCCACCGCTTTTACTGAGACCATCAACGATGGCAAGATCATTGCACCGGTGACGGGCACGACCCATAGCGATGGCTCGGCGTTCGATTGGACATGGGAGCTGGATATATCGACCAAGTATTGCGGCTCAGCCACCGTCCAGGCTGGCTCCGCCCAGGCAACTACGAACTTCTGGGTGGCGCCCGCCAATGATACGGATAGCGGCAAGACCTGCACCGCGGGCGCCACAGGCGGCGGAACGACGACGCCCGCCGCAACGACGCCCGCTGGAACGACGACGCCCGCCGCAACGACGCCCACCGTGGACGCGACCGCTGCCGCGGCCACGGCCGCCGCTGCTCCAACCCAGCCCCCCGCCCAGCCTACGGACAACACCTCTCCCGGGACCGGCACGGGCATACGCGCCAGACTGGCGAGCCTCCCGTGGGGCATCATCGGTGGCGGGCTCGCCGTGCTGGTGATCATCATCGGCATCGCCATGATGATGGGCCGGCGCGGTGGGGATGACGAGCAACAACGGTGGGCGCAGCCCCCACGTGGCGCCACTGGGCAACGCCCCATGCCGCGGCAGGGCAGCGGACGTGGACCCAGTCGCGGAGGGGGGTCTAACTGGCGGGGATAGATGGTCGCGGCGACGCTCGGCTCGTCCATGTCGGCGGAGGGGGAGACCAGAGTGGCTGCGGATGCGGCCCTGCGAGCTGCAGCCGCTCCGCTCGCCGGCGCGCGCGCGTCTGCCCTGCGGGCCTGCCCAGGCGCTGGTTTACCCATCGCCCACCCTCTTCGCTGACCTGCTCCCTTCCTCCTACCCTCGGAAGCGCCGTGTTATGATGGGGCCATGCCGCCTGCTCTACCGACGAGACCAACCGCGGAGCGTCCGGAAGGAGTGGTCCGATGTCAAATGTGAGCGCCATCGCCACGCTCTCTGACGCAGCGGAGCTGTTGCATGCCCGCGCCACGACGGCGGTCGAGCTGACTCGCGCCTGTCTCGATCGTATCGCCGCGCTAGACCAGCAGGTGCACGCCTTCGTGACGGTGACGCCCGAGCGCGCCCTGGCGGACGCACGGCAGGCCGACACGCTGTTCGGCGCCTCGCTCGACGATGACCGAGGACCGCTGCTGGGCATCCCCGTGGCGCTCAAAGACCTGATCGCCACACGCGGCATCCGCACGACGGCCAGCTCACGCGTGCTCGAAGACTGGGTGCCAGAAACGGACGCCGACGTCGCACGTGCGCTAGCGGCCGCTGGGACGGTGCTCCTGGGCAAGACGAACACGCACGAGTTCGCCTATGGCACCTTCTCGCTGCCGACGCGCAACCCCTGGGATCTGGAACGCGTGCCGGGCGGCAGCAGCGGCGGCTCGGCGGCGGCTGTGGCGGCGGGCATGTGCCTGGGCGCAGTGGGCAGCGACACCGGCGGCTCGATCCGCATCCCATCCGCCTGCTGTGGGGTGACGGGGCTCAAGCCGACCTATGGCTTGGTCAGCGCGGCGGGCGTCATTCCGCTGAGCTGGTCGCTGGACCACGTCGGGCCGATCGCACGGTCCGTGCGCGATTGTGCCTTGCTGCTGGACGCCCTGGTGGAAAACGAGCTGTTCGAGCCGCGGCGGCCGCTCCCCGGCGTGGCTGTGGGTGACGCGCTGCGCTACGTGGACGCGACCGACGATGCCGCAGCGGCGCTGACCGGCCTGCGGCTGGGTGTGCCCACCAACTACTTCTTCAGCGCTGTCGAGCCCGAGGTCGAAGCGGCGGTGCGCGCGGCGATCCGCATGCTGGCGGCGCTGGGAGCGGAGATCGAAGAAGTGACGGTGCCCGGGGCGGTGGATGATCTCCTCGCGGTGTATCGTGCGGTGCAGCGGCCCGAGGCGACGACGGCGCACATGGACGCTGGCTGGTGGCCGGCGCGGGCCGATCGCTACAGCCCGTCGGTGCGCGCCGCGGTGGAGCGCGGCTCTACCTATACTGCCGCCGACTACATCCGCGCGCAACGCGCCAAGCAGGCCTTCGCGAGTGAGATGGATGCGTTGCTCACGCGGGTGGACGCGCTGGTGACGCCGACGCTCCCGCTGGTGGCGCCGCGCGTCGCCGAGCTCGACAGCCTGGTGACGGTGGGAGGGCGCGAGGAGCAGCCCGGTGGGGCGCTGCTACGCCTGACCTTCCCGTTCAATATCAGCGGGCAGCCGGCGCTCTCGGTGCCGTGTGGCTTCAGCGGCGCGGGCCTGCCCATCGGGCTGCAGATCGTCGGGCGCCAGTTCGATGAGGCGACCGTGTTGCGGCTGGGCCACGCCTACCAGCGCGACACCGATTGGCATCTGCGCCGGCCCACACTCTGAGCGTAGGCGCCGGCTGAGGTCCCACGTGCGGATAGCTGCCGGCGCACAGATGTGCTAGGCTGTCGGCAACCGCTCATCACGGCGGGAGATCCCGACCATTGGCGAGGGCAGTGAGGACCTGTCATGCCCACGCTACAGCCGCATGCACGTATCACCGCGCCCGACGCTGCGGGCCGGAGCGCCGCCGATCACACTCGGGTGTGGCCGGCGATCCTGGCGCTGTTCGTTCTCGCCCCAGTCACCGCCGAGGTGCTGAGCGGCTCCACGCCCATCCTGGCGTTCGTCACCCACCCGATCGTCTCGTGCCTGAACTTTCCGCTCTATGGCTGCGGCGCGCTGCTCGTGCGCGAGGTGGCGAGACGCCGGAGTCTGGGATGGGCCAGTGTGCTCTGGATGGGTGCCGCGTATGGCGTCTTCGAGGAGGGGGTGGTCCTTAACACCTGGGCGGATCCTTGGGCGCACCCGGTCTGCACGGTGACGCGTGGCGTCATGAGCGGCCTCTGCGATTACAGCCGCGTGGGCGGCATCAACCTCCTATGGGCGCTGGGGCTGACCGCATACCATGCGGTGATCAGTATGACGATTCCGATCTTGTTGGTGGAGCTGGCGTTTCCGCGGTGCGCCATGCTCCCGTGGCTAGACCACAAGGCGGTCAGGGCGTGCGTGGCCAGCGAGCTGGTCGTCCTCGCGCTCGGGCTCGCGCTCAATTTCGCCGACTTTCGCCAGCATGGGCAGGCCGGACCGCTCTTGGGACCGTACCTCATCGAGATCGCGTTGATGGCCGGCTGTATTGCGTTGGCGCTGCTCCTGCGGCCGCGCGCGGGCTCGCATTCCACACGCGGCGCGCCCAAGCTCTGGCTGTTGCGCCTGCTCGGGTTCCTCGGCGTCGTGTTGTTGATCGTTACACCCAGCATCGACAAAGGTTCGCACGTTCCCTATCGCATCGCGCTGGCGCTGAATGCCACGATCGTGGCGCTGGCCATTTGGCGCCTGACCTCGTGGTCGCGGCGCGCCGGATGGTCGGAGCGGCAGATGCTCGCGCTGGCCTCGGGCGCGCTGGGATTCTTTATCTTTTTCTGGGACCCGCTGCTGGAGCTGAGTGGCCAGGCTGGCGGTAATCCGACGCGCGGCACGGCGCTGGTGGGGCTGGCCTACCTGATCGGCTTGATCGTGCTAGCCGGTCGGACGCAGCGGCGCTGGCGTCAGCAGTCTGCGTAGCACTCCGCTGCGCGAGTCCCGGAGCCGTCCGCGACCGCTTGATCGCTATGCCCAAGGCTGCCGCGCTATTCCGAAGACACCTGGCAAGAGGCACGCTCATCGGCTGTCAAGGTGAGTGGCATCGGCTTCCCTCCCGCTTGTGGAGACCAGCCTACCATCTCAATCCTTTATCGTCTACCCACTTAGCGGTGCTGAGTCACGCGGCGCCGGCCCCCGTCAGGTGCAGGCGGGTGGCTCCGAGTGCGTCTCCCTCAACAGGCCACGCTACGGGCTGGCGGTGGCCGCCGAACACGTGCCGGTCTCGGGCAGCTCCCATCCCGCGCGCCAGCAGGGCATCTCAGGAGATGTGCTACCATGGGTGTGCCGGTGCCTTGAGCTCCTCCGGCCATCCCGCCCGCAACTCGTGCTCAGGCGGTAGGAGAGGAGTGGCGCCGAATTAGAGAGGGGACGTGACATGAGACTCTACACTTTCGCGCTATTCGTGCATCTTGTGGGCGTGATTGTGGGTCTTGCCGGCGTGTGCGGCTGGCTCTTCGCCCTCATTGGCGTGCGCGTTGCCCGCACGGTTGACCAGGTGCGCGCGCTCCTCGCGCTGTACGCGATGGCTGGCAACGTCGCGCTGGGCGGTGTCGTCCTGATTGTGGTCGGGGGGCTGGACATGGCCCTCTCGACCTCACTCTGGCAGAGCGCCTGGGTGATCGTCGCCACGGTCAGCTTTGTGCTGGTTCTCTCTGCGGGCGGGGCCATCCTCGGTCGCCGCCTGCAGGCGCTTTCGAAGGGAGCCGGCGAGGCGCCGGAGGGGCCGGTGCCGGCGTCGTTGGGAGAGCAGATTCAGGACCCCTTCATGCGTGTCGCGCTGCAGACCTACATCGCCGTCCTGTTCGGCATCGTCTTCCTGATGACCATTAAGCCCACGCTCGTGTGGGCGATCCTTATCGTCCTGATCGCCGCGGCGCTCGGCGTCCTCTCTGGCCTCCCGCTCATGCGGAGGGCACGCACGTCTACGAGCTCACCTGATCGCACCTAACCATGCCCGTGCCATATATCTCGCTCTATATTCCTACCCGGCCTTTGCTTATCTGGACGCTCGTGACCGGAGGGTGCGGGCTCTTGCTCGCCATCGAGGCCCTGATTCTCGCTGTCCGAGGCATGGGGGGCGCGCTGGTTCGCCCTTGCCCCATTGGTCGCAGGTACAGCCGCATTGGTGCTAGCTGATCGCATCTGGACAGCGTACTTTGCTATCGCCTGCCCATACCCAGACGTCCAATCGCACCCGCTACGCTGCTTCAACCCTGATCAGGCGGCCCAGACCATGCACCAGTTTCAGCCGCTCGGGTGGACGACGGTGGCCGTGACCGTCATCTTGCTGGTTGTGGGCGCCGTACGATCCCGCACGGTACACCACCACACCCCCGTGCCGGCCTAAGCCTTCGAGTTGCCCTTTGATATTTGCGTATCCAGCCTCACATCAGAACATGGGCGCCAGCTTCATGTGCTCCGGGTGATCAGGCCGGTGGCACTTTCCAATGGGGCTGATTACGAGCAGGTCAACCGCCGGCTAGCATGGATCAAGCTGTATGAGGAGGCCCGGTACCCCTGGCTGGTGTGTCTGCGGCGGCCGACCCTTACCCCCCACGCAGCACGAGTCCGCGTGCCCAGCGCAGCACGCGGCGCGCCCGCTGCAGCAGGTCGTCCGCCGTCTCGCCGTCGATGGCGTCGTCGGCCAGCTCGGGCGGCGTGTGCGCGTAGAAGGTCTCAGGGAAGTAGGGCGTCAGCACGTCCAGATCATCCAGCACCTCCGGTGGGGCGCCGGCCAGCTCGCCGAGCGTGCGCAGGTTGTGGTCGTAGGGGGCGCGGCGGTCGTGGGTGAGCACGTAGACTGCCTGTAGCGCCTTCTCGGCCACCTGATTGCAGAGGTCCGCGCAGTTGAAGGTGCTTCCCAGCGCCTGCGCCAACCCGGCGCTCGACATATCTTGCGCCGCCTCGGCCCAGATGCCGAGCGCTTCGTCGTAACTCATCACAGCGGCCTTTCCGCGCCTCCTGCCCGTCTCGGGTCGCCCTCGCGGGGCCTCTGCGCCATCACGCGTCCGCCAGGTCGGCCGCGAGGGTGGCATACAGCTCGGCGATCGGTACCCGACGCTGCTGCATGCTGTCGCGCTCGCGGATCGTCACCTGCTGGTCTTCGAGACTCTGGAAATCTACCGTGACGCAATACGGCGTGCCGATCTCGTCCTGGCGGCGGTAGCGCTTGCCGATGTTGCCGCCCGTGTCGTCGTACTGCGCGAGGCCGAGCGGGCGCACCTTGCCGTGCACCTCATGCGCCAGCGTGACGAGCGGCTCCTTCTTGGAGAGCGGCATGATAGCCACCTTCACGGGCGCTAGTCGCTTGTGCAGCCGCAAAACCACTCGCTTCTCGCCCTCCACCTCGTCTTCGTCGTAGGCGTCCGCCAGGAATGCCAGCGCCGCGCGATCGGCGCCCGCCGACGTCTCGACGACGTACGGGATGTAGCGCGTTTTCTTCTGGTCGTCGTAGTAGGTGAGATCTTTGCCGCTGAACTCCGCGTGCCGGCGCAGGTCGTAGTCGGTCCGGTTGTGGATGCCTTCCATCTCGTGCCAACCGAACGGGAACTCGTAGTACACGTCCACCGCCGCGCGGGCGTAGTGCGCGCGCTCGTCGTCGCCGTGCACGTGCCAGTCCAGATGCTCGCGCCGCATGCCCAGGTCGAGGTACCACTGCATGCGCTGCTCGCGCCAGTACTCGAACCAGTGGTCCTCGGTGCCCGGCTCCACGAAGAACTGCATCTCCATCTGCTCGAACTCACGCGTGCGGTAGATAAAGTTGCCGGGGCTGATCTCGTTGCGGAACGCCTTGCCGATCTGCGCGATGCCGAATGGGATGCGCTTGCGCATGCTCTGCTGGACGTTCTGGAAGTTGACGTAGATGCCCTGGGCAGTCTCGGGCCGCAGATAGATCAACGCGGCATCCTCTTCCACCGGCCCCATGTACGTCTTGAACATCAAGTTGAATTGGCGCGGCGCCGTCAGCGTGCCCCGCATCCCGCAGTCGGGGCAGACGTCCAGACTCCCCTGCTCCTCGATGACGTGGTCGGCGCGGAAGCGATGCTTGCAATTGGTGCAGTCCACCAGCGGATCGGCGAAGACCGCTTCATGGCCGGACGCCTGCCAAACGCGGCGCGCCATAAGGATGGCGGCATCCAGCCCCACGACATCGTCGCGCTGGCGTGTCATCACGTTCCACCAGGCCTGCTTGACGTTGTTCTTGAATTCGACGCCCAGCGGGCCGTAATCCCAGCACGCGTTGAGTCCCCCGTAGAGCTCGCTGCTTGGAAAGAGGAAGCCGCGGCGCTTGCTGAGCGAGATCAGCTCGTGCATGCGATCGCTGGCGCCTGTCTCAGCGCTCTTCTTCGGCTTGTCCACTCGGGGGCTCCTCTCTGGGCCGCGGGCTGGAGCCGCGTGCCGTCTGTGAGCGCGACGCCGTATGATCTGGCAGGCATGGCCGCAAACAAAGGGAGGCAGGGGATAGCTCCCCGCCTCCCAGGCCGCGCCGCTCCGGCTGGCGTCCCGCTTCTCTGGCATCATATCCTGCGCTCAAGGGGCATGTCAACGCGGGCTCGGCGCGTGAGAGCCCCTTCGCCTGGCGGGCGCTGTGGGGTGAGCGTCGCGCACTCAAGTATTGCATCATCGGGTAGAGAAGATATAATACGGCGGCGGGGCGCCATGCCCGCCACGCGTGGCCCGATCCAGGATGCGCCAATGGTCCCTACGGTATATCGACCAGGTAGGCTGCGACAATGGACATCCAGAAGGCTCGCCGGAAGCGCTGGGCGGGAAGCTCATCTACCGCTGGCACACCGGATGCCATGCGCTTATCAGGGTATGCGGTTGCCACGCAGAGACGGTCGTCACGTCAGCGCCCGCGCAACGCGGCTAGCAGCCAACGGAAGGCGGTCGCCACGACGCTCCAGACCGATCAGACACACGAGGACCTGTTCCCGGGCGCTCCTGTGGATGCCACAGCGCTCGTCGCCGAGCGTGAATCGCAGCTCGCATCGGCGATGGACGGCGTTGCCGCACCTGGCGCCGAGGAGAACGACCACTCGCCGTCTCCTGGTCGCCTGACACGCCGACGCATGGGCAAACCGTCGCGGCGCGCCGTGAGCGCCGCATGCGCGTTGTTGGCGCTCGCGCTCGTGCTGCTCGCGTTGTTTCCCGGCGACCTGCAGCCGCGGGCGACGATCACGCGTGTACAACCCACTGTGGCGCCGACAGCGACGGCCACCGCTGTGCCGACGCCCGCGGCGCTGCCGGGCTTCACACTCTACATGGATCGTAAGTCGAGCTTTAGCGTGCAATATCCCTCCACCTGGATGGTCTCCCCCAAGGACTTCGGCGTCGAGTTCTATACCGGGGACACCCAAACCCCGGAGTACGTCGTCGATGTGTTGCCGGAAGTTCCGGCCAATCCCGCCGCGACCAACGACCCGACGGTCGCCTTGGGCTGGGTGGATATCGCGCTGCAGGGTGTGCAGCAACAAGAATCCGTGCAAAACTTTCAGCGCATGATCGGCCCGATTCCCGCCGCGACCATCGGCGGCCAGACGTGGCAAAGCGGAGCTGCGGTCTTTGATGTGCTACAGTTGCATAGCCGGGTTCAGGTCTATGCGACCCTCTACCAGGGCAGGCCCTACGTCATCACGCTGCTTGCTCCAGATCAGAGCTTCGCGCTGGGCGACCGGCAATACTTCAAGACCATTCTCTCCACCTTCCAGTTCAGCGTTCCGTCCCCCTCCTGAGGAGTCCGTCACATGCGCACACTCTCGCGCCGGCCCACTGAGGCGCCGGCTGGCACGTCCGCGTCAGCGCCACGCGGCTCGCGCTCGGTGCTCGCATGGTGGCGGGCGCGGGAGCCGGCCCGGCTCCCGCTGTTGGCGCTGGTGTTCGTCGCGGGCATGGCGAGCCTTTCGGTCGAGTTCTGCGCCTCGCGGCTGCTCGCGCCGTTCTTCGGCACGACGTTGTTCGTCTGGGCGAACCTGATCGGCCTGATCCTGATCTATTTGGCGACCGGGTACTTCATCGGTGGGCGACTGGCCGATCGTTACCCGACGGCGCGTGTATTGTGCGCGCTCACGACGATTGCCGCGCTCGCCATCGGCGTCATCCCGTTCATCAGCCAGCCCGTGCTGGAATGGTCGGTGCGTGGGCTGAGCGACGTCAACGTGGGCGTCGTCGCCAGCTCGTTCATCGTGGTGGTGCTGCTCTTTTCCGTCCCCGTCATCCTGCTCGGCCTCGTCTCACCCTACGCTATTCGGCTCTCAGTGGATGCGGTGGGCGAGAGCGGGCGCCGCGCGGGTGGCCTGTACGCCCTCTCGACCGTCGGCAGCATCGTGGGCACCTTCGTGCCGGTGCTGGTGTTGATCCCAGCCTGGGGTGTGCGGCGGACGCTGCTCGCCACCGCCGTGGCCTTGCTCGCCGCTTCATTGTGGGGGCTCCGCCCGCCGCTGCGCCTGCTCGCCAGCGCGCCCGGCGTGTTGTTGTTGCTGCCGTTGGCGCTGCCACAGGTCGTCTCGCTGGGGCATCTCAAGCCCCAGCCAGGACTGATCTACGACGAGGAGTCGCTCTACAACTACATTCAGGTCGTGCAGCAGCCGGACAGCACACGTGAGTTAGTGCTGAACGAGGGCCAGGCGATTCACTCGATCTATCGGCCGGACCAGATTCTGACGGGCTGGTATTGGGATTACTTTCTGGCCGCTCCCTACCTGAACGCGGGCGGCGCCGCGGGCAAGGTCAATCGCGTCGCCATCATCGGCCTGGCGGGTGGGACCATCGCGCGCCAATATACGGCGGTCTATGGTCCCGTGCCCATCGACGGCGTAGAGTTGGATCCCGCCATCGTGGCCGTTGGCCAGCGCTACTTCGGCATGACGGAGAAGAACCTGCGCATTCACGTCGCCGATGGGCGTCCGTTCATGCGGGCCACCAACGCCACCTACGACGTTGTGGCCATCGACGCCTTTCAGCAGCCGTACATTCCCTTCCAGCTCACGACGGTGGAGTTCTTTCAGGAAGTACGCGCGCACCTCTCGGCGCATGGGGTCGTCTGCATGAACGCCGGCCACACGCGTACAGATTTCCGGCTTATTCACGCGCTCGTGAATACGTTGGTGTCGTCGGGAGGATTCGCCAGCGTCTACACCTTCGACGTGCCCGGCACGTTCAACACGGAGATCATGGCTACCGTTCAGCCCACGAGTCTAGCGACGCTACAGAGCAATCTCGCGCAG
>WNFM01303303.1_pt3 | contig 13166 bp, 12 predicted proteins | sample 5400271 | NCBI WGS metagenome assembly WNFM01 (sample SAMN13153352, study PRJNA577476) | soil metagenome | isolation source: 60 cm saprolite on Douglas fir-dominated hillslope | place: USA:California | collected 2013-09-17 | reverse complement strand
GATGCCGTTGGGGGCGACGCCGCTCTGGCCGTGGAGGAAGTCGAACATCGGCACGCCGATGATGGTCGCCGTCACGTTGGCCTGCTGGTACGAGCCGGAGACGTTGGGGAACTGCTTGTCGAAGGCCGCGCGCGACGCCGAGACTCCCGAGGCGAACACGCTCCCCGTCCCGACGCAGGCCGGGTCGGGGATCTCGGTGATCATGTGGTTGGTGCCGTCGGAGATGTCGACGTGGTAGTCGCTGTCGCTCTCGAGCTTGTACTGCGTCAGCGTGATGTTGGTGAGCTTGACCGCCTGCAACTCGGTGGGCGCGACGCGGTTGTTGAGCGGCGGGCTCGCGGGCGCAGTGAGCGCCGCCAGCGCGCCGATGGTGCCGTCGACCGGCGTGAGATTGACCTTGGAGGCGTCCGCATCGGTGCCCGTCTTCACCGACCAGCGCTCCTTGCCGCATTTTCCCGACGAGGCGCGCGGGTTCACCGTCAGCTCTTCCTCGTCGTCGACGTCGATGTTCGGGAGCGACGCTTTGCAGGCGCTCAGCGCGAGGGCGGCGAGGACGGCGAGTCGAGCGAGGTGCGTGTGCCGCGGCATGACGCCTCCGGAGGGTGGCGCAGCATCCACTGTCTCGGCGCGCTGCGGCATCGGGCAACTTACTTGTGCGCCTAGGGCATACACGGCCTTTTGTCGCAAGTGTTTTCATGGGGTTGCGCAGCTGGGCCGGTGTCCAAGGCTTTCCGGCCGGCGATTTCGCGCGCCCTCCAGCCGCTCGAGCCTCATGGTAAAAAAGGGCCGATGGGAATCAGCGCATGCATGATCGTCCGCGACGAAGAGCGGCTCCTCGCGCGCTGTCTCAAGAGCTTCGAAGGAGCTTTCGACGAGCTGAACATCGTCGACACCGGCTCGCAGGACAAGACGGTGGACATCGCCGCGAGCTTCGGCGCGCGCCTGCGCTCGTTCACCGGCTGCAACGGCGAGGACGGGCGCATCCGCGATTTCTCGCTGGCGCGCAATCTCTCGCTCGACATGGCCACGCACGATTGGCTGCTCTGGATGGACGCCGACGACGTGCTGCAGCCCGGAGGCGTCGAGCGGCTTCGCGCAGCCGCGTCGCGGGGCGGGTTCGCGGCCTTGAACGTCTCCATCCGCTGGTCCGAGCACACCTGGCTGCAGCGGCGGCTGCTTCGCAACGAGCCGCGCAACCGCTTCATCGGCCGCATCCACGAGTACCCGAACGTCTTCGGCGGCGAAGAGACCGACCGCGAGATCCTGGTCGTGCACCTGCCCGACAAGCGCGGGAAGGAGCCGTCCAACGATCGCAATCTGCGGCTCTGCGAGCTGGAGGCGCGCGAGAATCCGACCAACCAGCACAACCTCTTCTACTTCGCGAACACGCTGCGGCTCGCCGGCCGGCACGACGAGGCGATACTCCGTTACACGCAATACCTCGCCCTGGGCGGAGACTTCCGCTGCGAGCGCCACCTGGCGGCGCTCTTCCTCGCCGTTTCGCATTTCGCCATGAAGCGCTGGCACGATTGCATCGACGCCTGCTATCAGGCCCTGCGCATCGACCCGCGCTATGCGGAAACGCATTGCCTGATAGCAGACTGCTATGGGGAATTGCGCCAATATGATTTCGCACGGCAGTGGTATCAGAGCGCGATCGCCTGCAAAGCGCCGCCGCCGGATTCAGTGCTCTTCGTCGAACTATCGAAATACGACGCATACCCGAAGCGCGGTATCGAGCTCTGCGACGAGCGCCTGCGCGGCCGGTAGGAGCGGACTGGGGGGTTCATGAATACCGAGCTGCTCTTCCAGGCCATTCAGACGGCGGCGGTGGTCATCGGCGTGGGATTCGCCGTCTATGAGACGCGAAAGTACCGTCGAAAGCGCGAGCGGGAGGCGGCCCTGGAATTGCTGCACGCCTTTCAGACGCCGGAGTTCGCGAAAGCGCTCGTCCTCGTCTACCGATTGCGAGACGGGCTGTCGAAGCGCGAGATCGAGGAGACCTTGGGCGAGGACATCTATGTCGTCTATGCACTCATGACGACCCTGGAGAGCCTGGGGATCCTGGTGCATCGAGGCGAGTTCAACGTAGATCTGGTCGACGATTTCTTCAGCGGCCCGATCGTCGTGTCGTGGCGAAAGCTGAAGAACTATGTAGCCAACGACCGGCAGGACGCGGGTCGCGAAACCATTTCAGAATGGTTCCAGTGGCTGGCGGAGGCCTTCATGGCGCGCGAAAGCACCAGGACGCCCGTGCCTGCACACATCCAATTCCGGAATCACCGGCTGAGCGGCTAGTTCTGGTGCGCGGCGAGGATTGCGGCGCAGCTGCGGCGGACGTCGTCTTCCGTGGTGCTCCAGTTGGAAACTGAAATCCGCATGAGGGCGCGGTCGCGCCAGACGGTTCCCGAGAGCCAGAGAGTTCCGTCGCGCTGCACGCGAGCGATCACTTCGCGCGTCCATTGGTCGCCCTCGTCCGGCGACGCGCTCGCTTTCTCGAAACGCACCAGCACTTGATTGAGCACGACTTCGTTGACGACGTGCACGCCGGGCGCTGCCGAGAGCAACTCCGCGAAGAGCCGTGCGTGGGCGCAGCAGCGATCGATCATCGCCTCGAGGCCCTTGCGGCCGAGCGAACGCAGGGCCGCGTAGGAGGTGAATCCGCGCGCGCGGCGGGAGAACTCGGGCGTCCACTCGTAGTTGTCGCGGTCGACGGTCGACTTCTGCAGATACGACGCGCTGCGGGCCATCGCCGCGCGGTGCGCCTCGGCGTTGCGCACGAAGGCGAGCCCGCTGTCGTACGGCACGTTGAGCCACTTGTGCGCGTCGGTGGCCCACGAGTCGGCGCCCTCGACACCCGCGGTCAGATGGCGATACTTCGCGCTCGCGGCTGCCCAGAGGCCGAAGGCCGCGTCGACGTGGACCCAGACGCCAGGACGCGATCGAGCGGCCGCGACGATCTCGCCGAGCGGATCGAACGCCCCCGTGTTCACGTTGCCCGCCTGCGCGCAGACGATGGCCGGGCCGCGCACACTCGCGAGCGAGTCGCGCAGGGCGCCGGGCTGCATGCGGCCTTGTCCGTCGGAAGCGACCTTGACGACCGACGCGTCGCCAAGTCCGAGCAAGCGGAGCGCGCCGTACACCGTGATGTGCGCTTCGTCGCCTGCGAGTACCGTCACGCGCGGCGCGCCCTGCAGGCCCTGCTCCTCGACGTCCCATCCTGCGTGCGCGAGCACTGCGTGTCGCGCGGCGGCGAGGCAAGTGGTGTTGGCCATTTGCCCGCCGGTGACCGCACCCATGCTGGTGCCCGCAGGCAGGCCGAAGAGCTCGATCAGCCAGCGCGCGACCGTCTCCTCCGCGATCGCCGCGGCTGGCGAGAGCACGAAGAGACCCGCGTTCTGATCCCAGGCGCTCGTCAGCCAGTCGGCGCCCACAGCGGCTGGCACGCTGCCGCCGATGACGAATCCGAAGAAGCGCGGGCCCGCGGTCGCGCACAGTCCCGGGTCAGCCCTGCGTGCCAGCTCTTCGACCACGCGCGCCGGCGCCTCACCCTCTTCCGGCAGCGGGCCGCCCAGCACGTCGCGCATCGCGGCTGCGTCGGCAGCGGCACCGACCGGGCGGGAAGCGAGGCCATCGAAGAATCGCAGTGCGGCTGCGTGGGCTGCGTCGAGAGCGGATCGGTCCATGACGCGAAAGCAGCGCGCACGAGCGGCGGCAAGTCAAGCCGGCCAGAATTCCGCGTCCGGCGACGGCGATCAGGCGGCGCGGCGGCGGCGAGCGGCCGCGAGGAGCACGAGCGCAATCTCGAATGCCGCACCCTGCGCGCCCGGCGCAGATCCGCAGCCGGTGGCCGCCGCGGCCGGCGGACTGACGGTCACGCCCGCATCCGAGCCGGCGTCCGGGCTTCCGGCTGTACCTGCGTCAGGCGTTCCCGCGTCGCTGCCTGCATCAGGAGTTCCCGCATCGACACCTGCGTCAGAGTCGCCTGCATCGGGAGTTCCCGCATCGGCGCCGGCGTCCGCTGCACCAGCGTCTGGCGTTCCCGCATCGACGCCGGCATCGGGCGTCCCTGCGTCCACCGGCGGAGTGGTGGTCCCCGGCCCGGTCATCGCGTCGAGCTGCGCGCGCGTGCCGTTGAAGAGGTTCAAGTCGACGGTGCTGCTGGTCCCTGGAATGGTGGTGCTGCTGCCGGTCTGCCAGAACGCCCACGTCGACCAGGCGCTGGGAAGGTTGGGACAGGCCACGCCCCAGTTCGCGTCCCAGAGCGGCAGGCCGCCGAACTGCGTCGGGTTGCCGATGGTGTTGAGGAAGTTCGCCGACGTATAGACGATGGTGGTCAGGCCCGTGCGCGACTTCACTTCGTCGACGAAGTGCTGCATTTCCGCCACGTCGATCGAGTTGGAAACGCTGTCGGTCACTTCCCAGTCGAGCACGGGCGGCAGATCGCCCGCCGCGAAGCTGCCGACCGTGTCGAGGAAGAAGTCCGCCTGCTGCTTGCCGCTGTCCTTGGGGCGGTAGAAATGGTACGCGCCGCGCACCATTCCGGCCTGCTTGATGGCCGGCCAGTAGGTGGCGAACATCGGATCCTTGAAGGTGACGCCCTCGGTCGCCTTGGCGATTCCGAAAGCGCGTCCCGATCCCGCGACCTGCGTCCAGTCGATGGTGCCGTCGTAGTGCGAGACGTCGACGCCCTTGAGCGTCGTTCCGCCGGCGCAGACGGTGAGCGCGGACGAAGGCAGCTCGCCGAGTCTCACGCCCGGATGTTCCAGGTCGGGACCACCGCAGGCGCAGAGCGCGGCGGCAGCGGCGACGGCGAGGATGCGCTTCGGATGCACCCTCGACGAATACAAGGGTCGGCGAAGAAGCTGCAACCCGGCAACGATCGGAGGCCCGGCAAACCGAGGATGACCGCTAGCGCGGCGGGCGCGGCACACGGCCCATCAAGTAGAACTCGTCGTTGGGCCGCATGGCGGCCATGTTGGCGAGGCGGTTGCTCATCCCGAAGAAAGCCGCGATGGCCGCTATGTCCCACGCGTCTTCGTCGCTGAAGCCGTGCTCGCGCAGGCGCGCGAAATCCGATTCGTCGATCTCCCCCGATCGCTGCGTCGTCTTGAGCGCGAAGTCGAGCATGGCGCACTGCCGCGGCGTGATGTCCGCCTTGCGATAGTTGACCGCGACCTGGTCGGCGAGCAGCGGGTTCTTCTCGTAGATGCGCACCAGCGCCCCGTGCGCGACCACGCAGTAGTGGCAGTCGTTGGCCGCGCTGGTCGCGACCACGATCATTTCGCGCTCGCCCTTGCTCAGCCCGCCCGCTTTCTCCATCAGCGCGTCGTGGTAGGCGAAGAAGGCGCGGAACTCGTCGGGACGGCGCGCGAGCACGGCGAAGACGTTGGGCACGAACCCCGCTTTCTCCTGCACGGCGGTGATGCGAGCGCGGATGTCGCCGGGAAGCTCGTCGAAGCTCGGGACCGGGAAACGCGAGAGAGCGGACATGGTGCTCCTTTGCAGTGGCCATTCTGCGCACAAGACGGCGGGCGCGGTAGCTCTGTCGGGCCGTGGAGGCGGCTTGCATTCCCCGGTCCTTGAATGCGCACACGGCGGGTTCTTAGAACCTTCGCCAACCCTTGGAAAGGGGGCGCACCATGCCTGCATTGGACACTGCATCTCGATCGCCCCGAAAGATGCGGCTCCGCACAGCGTGCAATGGGAGCAGCTCTCCTCGCACGCGCTGCACCCGTGGATCGCCGCCTTCGTGGGGTTGCACGCCTTCGCCATCGTGGCGGGGATCGCGGCGGCGTACTACGTGAAGGTTCGACTCGACGCGCTCTCGGTCACCTCGATGGGCATCTCGCGCCAAGCCACCGACCTGGGCGCGCGCCTGGGAGACTTGACGGAGACCTCGATGACCATCAAGGCCGACGGTACCGAGCTGCGCAACTACGTCGCCTCGAGCTCCGCCGAGCAGGTCATCTTCCTCAAGATCCTGGTGCTCAAGCCGGACCTCGACCTGACGCTGGCGCGGAACATCGCGCGCAACACGCACCACTATGCTGCGCTCTACAAGCGCGATCCGGATCTGGTCCTGGCCATCATCGCCGAGGAGTCGCGCTTCAATCCCAACGCGGTCTCGCCGGTCGGAGCGCAGGGCCTGATGCAGGTGATGCCGCAGTGGGAGAAGGTGCTGGGCATCAGCGGCAGCCTCAAGGATCCCGAGGTGTCGATCAAGTACGGCCTCGAGGTGCTGGGCTTCTACATGGAGATGTACAAGGACATCGAGATGGCGCTGACCGCGTACAACCGCGGGCCCGGGCCGGTCGACGTCGCGCTCATGCACGGGAGGGATCCCAAGAACCGCTACGCGCCGGAGGTGCTGAAAGTCTACGAGCGCCTCAAGAAGCTCAGCATCCCCGCGCCGGGCGCGTGACCTTGCTCGCCTGCGCCTGCTAGCTTGCTGGCGTGATCATCGAACGGCGGTTCCGCGGCCCGGCTGAGTCGGGCAACGGCGGCTATGTCTGCGGCGCGCTGGGGACGCTGGTCTCTGGCCCGGCGGAGGTAAGCCTGCGCATCCCTCCGCCGCTCGAGCGGGAGCTCGGCGTCGAGCGGCTTCCCGACGGGAGCGTGCAGCTGCTCGCCGGCGAGATCGTGGTCGCGACGGCGGCGCCCAAGGCCGTCGAGGTCACGCCGCCCGAGCCGGTCCCCTTCGACGAGGCGGTGAAAGCCTCGCGCGGATTCCCCTGGACGCATACGCACCCGTTTCCCTCCTGCTTCGTCTGCGGGACCGACCGCGCCGGCGACGGCGGATTGCAGATCTTCTGCGGGGCCGTCGAGGGGCGGAAGATGGCGGCGGCGCCCTGGATCCCCGACGCCTCGCTCGCCGATCCGGGCGGCCGCGTGCGGCCGGAGATGGTCTGGGCGGCGCTCGACTGCCCGTCCTGGTTCGGGATGTATTGCTTCGATGACGCGCCCGGGATGGCGCTGCTCGGCAGGCAAGCGGTCCGCATCGATCGCCTGCCGCGGGTGAGCGAGCGCTGCGTCTGCACCGGCTGGTTCCTCGAGCGCGACGGGCGCAAGGTCCGCACGGCTTCGGCGCTGCATGGGGAGAATGGCGAGATGCTGGCGATCGGCAAGTCGACCTGGGTGTTCCTCAAGTGAGCGCGCAATCGAGTCGGCCGCGCGCGATCGCCGCGCTCCTCTTCGCCTTCGCCGTGCTGCCGGTGGCCTCCGCGCAGGGGGCCGGTTCGCAGGGCGACAAGCCCGTCCTGACCGGCACCAACGCCACGGGCGCGGAGCCCGAACGCGATTCGCTCCTCGTCTTTCACGGCACGCAGCTCCTCAACGAATTCGTCTATCGCGCGGTGCTCCGGCTTCCCGCGGACGCGGGTCCCAACGTCGAGACCGCGCGGCAGGTGGCCGGACAGCTCGCCGTCTTCCTGGGCGATGCCGGCTACGAGCTGGCGACGGTGCGCGCCGAGGTCAAGGAACAGCACATCGACGTGCGGGTCGAGGAGGGCGCGCTCGACAAGATCATCGTCGCCGGAGTGGGCTGGCTGGGAGCGCTGCGGTTTCGCGCCAAGCTCAACCTCCCGCTCGACGTCTTCAACAAGAAGATGTTCGACGTGCAGATGCCGCAGCTGGCGCGCCAGTTCGGCATGACCGGCTACCGCTTCGAGCTCTGGCCGGTGCACCTGCTCGGCGCCGACAACGCCTCGATGCTGGAGGGCGTGGAAGAGCTGCGCGCCATGCCCGGCATCCGCCCCGCGCGCGGCTACGAGCTGCGCATCTTCGCCAGCACCGAGCCATGGGGGACGGGTTTCTCGCCCGAGATCATCATCAACGGCGCGCTCGGTTTCGGCATCGGCGGGCGCTACAAGTGGAGGGACATCCTCCAGATCGGCGATCGCTGGCAGTGGCACTTCCGCTTCGGCGGCACCTTCCGCTCGTATCTTCCTCCCGCGCCCACCGCCGCGGACCCGCAGCCGACCTCGTCGGGCTCGCGGCCGGTCAACACGCTCGACTACGTCTCGGTGCGGTGGCTCTCGCGTTCGTGGAACAGCTCGCCCAGCGGCCTGCGCATGACCGTCGTTCCGCGCTTCGAGAAATGGGAGTTGCAGCGGCCCGACCTGCAACTCGAATCCTTCCGCGTGGTGAACCTCGAGCTGCCCGCCGGCGCGGGCGCGCAGCTCTCGAAGCAGTTCGGCCTCTTCTTCACCTTCGGGCCGCAGCGGCGCTGGATCACGCAGAAGAACCCGGCCACGGGTTACACGCTCCTGCAGGAAGTGGCCGACGTCCCGAAGGTCTCGACGCGCATGTTCCTGCGGCTCAACTCGCAGTACACCTTCAACCCGGCCGAGATCCGCCAGGACCTGCGCGACTCGGTCGCCTTGCAGCTCGACGCGTACCAGCCCACTTCGCAGGATCCGACCCTCAGCAGCAGCGGCTTCTTCCGCTTCGACCTGCAAGGGCACGTCCTCTTCCCGCTGGGCTGGAACGAGCTGCGCGCCGGCGCCCACGTCAGCGGCGAGGCGGGGAACATCTGGTTCATCGACGAGCTGCCGCTCTTCGATCACCTGCGCATCGGCTTCGGCCTCGGCCAATACACGCACATGGCGGGGAGCGGCAGCCTGGAATTCCGCTATTCGATCCTGCGCGACAAAGTGAAGATCGGCGTCTTCAACGACACCGGCGTCTGGCGCCACCTGCCTCGCAACGACCCGAATGAGAAAGCGGAGCTGGCCGGATCGTTCGGCGCCAGCTTCGGGCTCTTCGTCTTCGACGAGATTCAGCTCGACGCGTACTACGGGCTCGGCTGGTCGTCGGACGGCTACTCGTCGACCGGCCTCGCCCTCGCCATCAAGGAAGCGTTCTAGAAAGGGCCTCCGGACTCTCTACCTGTGGCTGAGCACGCAGCTCCCCGCCGCGTTGGACCACTCCTTCTGCACCAGCCAGCTCGCGCCGCCTGCGTGGATCCTCGCGCTCTTGCCGACGCAGAGATCGCCGATCTCTCCGCCGGACTGGTCGTACCAGGCGAGCGGCGCCGCGAGCCCCTTGGCGAGGCCGACTTCAGGATCGGTCGTCGCTTCCGTCAGTTCATGCGAAGCGACTTCGGTGACTCGGTCGAGCGCGCTCGATCCGCTGCACCCGGTATCGCAGCCCGACCCGTCGCCCATGTCGGGCAGCACTGCATAGGCGAGCCGCTTGCCGCGGATCTTGAAAGCGCTGTGGTAGCCGCAGAACCCGCCCGCCTCGCACGAGCTGGAGGTGCCGAGTCGGATGTGGATGCCGGGCGCGAAGTGGACCATGAAGACCGTGTCCGCGTCGGGCGCCGGCAGGACGCGTTTCCTGATCTGCGCGGCCAACTCCTTCTCGATCTGCGCATCTGAGAGCGAGGTGCCGCGCGCCGCCGGCGAGATGCGCACGGTCTTGTCGAAGCTCCCGCGGCCGATCTGCTGGCCGGTGCCGGGGCGGCCGTTCGCCGCGTCCACGGTCGTGTCGTATTCGTGCAGCCAGGAAAATGCGGAGCTCGCCAGCAGGGCCACGTAGAAGGCGCCGGCGCGATCGGCGACCTGCGCGTCGACGTCTCCCCAGAGAACCGCGACGACCTTGGGGTGCTCCAGGACGGGCCCGCCGTAGTAGCGCAAGTTGCCCGAGCCTTTCGCCTGGGCGCCGAACGGGAGCGCGTGCGCCGTGCCGCTCTCGATCGACTCGTCCGCCTCGCTCGCCGCGAGCGGGTCCTCCCCTCCGCACGCCGCGCAGATCGCCAACGCCACCCCGCACGCCACCCAGGAACGCATACGTCCTCCCGCGCGCGCAGGCGAAGTGCCGGCGGTCCGCGCAGGCGAGGCCATTGCACGAGGCCGGCCAACTTCTTCGCCTCTGGGGAGCGATCCGGCTGCGTCCGAAAACGAGCCGGAGCGACTCATCTCGCTACTGCGGCGTCACCGACCAACTGTCCATCGGATTGCCGGAGATGTCGTACTGCACGAAGCGCAGCTCGCCGGTCGCCAGCTGCTGCACGCGGCAGAATCCGGTCGCGGTGCTGCTTGCGCCGCCGAGCCCGCAGATCGCCGACCTGCCCGACGCCGCCGCGGGATGCGCGTAGACGTGCGCGTGCGCCGTGAGGATCAAGCTGTACTTGTGCTTCTGGATGATCGGCCAGACCCAGAGCGGCCCCATGCGCGAGCCGTCGATCGGATGGTGCTTGGCGACGATGGTGTACTTCGCGATCCGATCGGCCTCCGCCAGCGTGCTCTCGAGCCAGGCCTGCTGCTCCGCGCTCTGCACGTTGTCGGCGACGAAGACGAGTCGCGCCAGCCCGAGGCGCGTCTGGATGTCGAGCTTGTAGAAGGGCTGAGCCTGCCTCGAGACCTGCTGGAGCGCGGCGAGATAGGCGTTGTAGTTCGCGTCGAGCGCGCCGGCGGCGCCGCTGCAGTCGGCGAGCAGGCACTCGTGGTTGCCCATGGTCATGAACCAGGGCGGCGCGAAGCCCTGCAGCGCCTGGACGTAGAGCTGCATCTGCGCATTGGCGCGCTGCGCGCTCTCGGTGCAGACGAACATGTGGTCGCCGAGATCGAGCGCGAACTGCGGCGCGAGCGCGCTCATCATCAAGACCTCGGCGCGGATGATCTGCTTCGGATAGAGCGAAGTCAGATCGCAAACGGGCGGCCGGGTGTCGCCGGTGATGGTGAAATCGAGCAGATCGACGGTTCCTCCGCCCGGCCCCACCGTCACGGACGCGGGCGTCACGTCGGCCGTGACGGTAAAGACGATGCCCTGGCCGCCGCTCGCTGCCGTGCAGGTGACGGTCTGCGTGCCCGCCTGCGTCCAGATCGGCAGAGCCACCGAGATGAGCATGGTCTCCTGCGGCGCGAGGCTGCCGCTCGCCGGCAATGGCGTCGCTCTCCCGTCGCAGGCGATGGCGAACGCGATCGGGGCGTCGCCCGCGTTGCTCAGATCGAATGCCGCGGGCGCGGGCTGCGATCCGGCTTGCACGGCGACGGAGACGTTCGCGGGCTGGACGGCGAGTCGGCCCGGCGCGACTCCGGCGTCGGGCGCGCCCGCGTCGGTGCCGCCCGCGTCCGCGCCGCTCGAGGTGCCCTGACAGGAGCCGCCGATGCAGACGTCGCCCGGATCGCAGTCGTCGTCGGAGAGGCACCTCACGCCGACGAGCGGCCGCTCTCCTCCGCAGGCTGCAGCGAAGGCGAGAAGGGAGAGCGTGACAGTCCGGCGCATCGGCTGCGAATCATCATCGGCTCGCGCGCCCATCGCACTCGGGCGTCGGCCCGATACCGCGGGGCTCGCGGCGGATCGATCGGCGCCTTCACTTCACCACGCGAGCGAGGTCCCCAGCGTGAAGAGGTGCTTGTCGTAGCTGCGGTTCAGCGCGTCGAAGGAGTGGCACTGGAAACCGGGCGGCGGGCAGGGGCCGGGCGGAGCCCCGGTGTGCAGATTGGAGCGGCTCACCACCACATCGTAGCGCAGCGAGAGCGCGAGCCGCTCGGTCAGCCAGAGCGAAGCCGAAGCGCTGGCGAAGAAGCGCTCGTCGTAGCGGCGCCGCCGATCCACCTCGAGGGACGATCCGTCTCCGCCGGTGAAGATGAGGTAGTTGTCGGAGAGATACGCGCGCGCCTCGAATCCCGAGGAGACCTCCAGGTCGAGGAGGCTGCCGGGCGAGGCGCGCGCGCCCAGCCAGAAGATGTGCGCGCCGTACCCGTAGGGCTCGACCGCCTCCGCGGTGCAGGGCGGCGGGCAGGTTCCCGGCGGCGGCGGAAGCGGCCGCTGCTGCTTCAAGGTGCCGATGTCTTCGAAGCGGAACTGGTAGCCGGCGCCGAGCGTGATGGCGGAGAGCCGCAGCTCCTGCGAGAGCGCGGCGTCGTAGCGCTCGCCCGTCAAGTAGTCCGAGCCGGAGAGGCCCTTCTTGGGCGACCAGGCGAGATCGAGGCGCGTGGTATTGCGATCCGATTCTTCGAGCGCCGCCCAGGTCGCCGCTCCGCCCGCCGCCTGCAGGCCGCGAAATCCGGAGAGGCCGCTGAAGGCTAGCTGGCCGCCCGCCGAGACGCCCAGCCGGAGCGCGCCCTGCGCGGGAAATTCGAAGAGGAGGTTCAGCTCGTGCTGCTGCAGGCTGCGATCGGCGGCGGCCGAATCTGCGTAGGCGAGCTGGCTGAAGGCGTACGCGAGCTGGCCGCTCGTGCCCTCCGCGGGCGCAAACCGCCACGAGAGCGCGGCCTCCGCCGTGGCCACCGCGCTCGCCCCTGACGTCTGCGATCCGGGCCCCAACTCGCTGGGCTCGACGAGGCCCGTCTGAAACGGATCGCTGTCGACGCCGGCGGCCAGCCGCAGCGTCGCCTGCCATCTGCTTCCCAACCGCTCGAGATATGCGCGGGCCGCGCGCGCGTCCGCCTCGTCGAGGGGCAGCGAGAGCGCCTTCTCCAGTTCGCCGCGCGCCTCTCCGCTTGCGCCCAGCCGGTACGCCGCCGCGCCCGACATGATGCGGCTGCGCCCGTCCTGCGGGTCGAGGGCGGTGGCGCGCCGGAAATGCTCGCGGGCTTCCGCGAACCTGCCGCCGTCGTAGAGCGAGATGCCCTCTTTGTATTCGGCTGCGGCGGAGGCGTCCGCGAGCAGCGCGTCCAACTCGGCGACGAGTGTCAGAGCCGCTCCCGTGGCAACGGCGCGGGCCCGCCCGGCGAAATCGCGCGCCAGCGCAGGCGCGCCGGCGTCGAGTGCAGCGAAGCCCGCTTCGGAGAGCGAGACGGCGGCGATGGCGGAATCGCGCGCGGCCTCCTCGTACTCGGTCTGCGCATCGCGAAACCGCCCCAGTTGGTAGAGGCAGGCGCCGCGGTTGAAATGGAAGAGAGCATCGTGCGGAGCGTCTTCGGCCCGGGCCGCGCCGTCGAGCGCCTCGAGCGCGGCCGCCGCACGCCCGGCGCGAAAGCGGGCGAGGCCGGCAAGGTAGAGCGCCGCGCCGGCATGAGGCGGCTCCGCGGCGGCGAGCGCCAGCGATTCCGCCTGCGGATAGTCGGCGCGTGCGAATGCGGCCTGCGCTTCTTCGAGGCTCCCGGAAGCGGCGGCGAGGGCCAGGAGAGCCGCGATCATTTATGGGGCGGTCCCGGCGGCGGACCTTTTCCGGGTGCACCGTGCGCGTTGGGCGAACCGGGAGGTCCGCCAGGTCC
>WNFM01315994.1_pt1 | contig 13169 bp, 13 predicted proteins | sample 5400271 | NCBI WGS metagenome assembly WNFM01 (sample SAMN13153352, study PRJNA577476) | soil metagenome | isolation source: 60 cm saprolite on Douglas fir-dominated hillslope | place: USA:California | collected 2013-09-17 | reverse complement strand
CATTTCCGCCGGCTGCGAGGTTCCCCAAAACTAGTTATTCTCCCTCTCCTTCGAGGGGGGGCCATGGCCGCCGGTATTCGCGGCATTCTTCTTGCAGCCGGGTATTCGAAGCGCTTCGGCTCGAACAAGCTGCTCCAGGCGCTGCCTGAGGGTGTGCCCGAAGCCGGGACGCCGATCGGGCTCGCCGCCGCCCGCCATTTCATCGAAGCCTTGCCCGAGACCGTAGCGGTCGTCGGGCCACGCGCTCAAAAACTCGGCAAGCTCCTGCGCGATGCCGGCTGCACCACCGTGGTGTGCAAGAACGCGGGCGAAGGGATGGGGACTAGTCTCGCGGCGGGCGTGCGCGCGACCTCCGACGCCAACGGCTGGATCGTCGCGCTCGCCGATATGCCTTTCATCCGACCCGACACCATCCGGATCGTGGCCAAGGCGCTGCGGGAGGGTGCGGCAATTGCCGCGCCATCGTTCCGCGGGGAGCGCGGGCATCCGGTGGGATTTACACGCAGATTTTACGGCGAGCTTGCGTTGCTTCACGGGGACCACGGTGCGCGCGAACTCCTGCACCAGCATCGCGATCGCGTGACTCTGTACGAGGTGGACGATCCCGGGGTGCTGCGCGACATCGACAGGCCTTCCGATCTGGAGCGCTAGCAGTCAAAGCCCGTGGTGCCAGCCGCGGTCGCGGGCGCGGTCGAGGGATTCCGGCCCGAAGTTCCGCGCGAACCCTCTGCCAACCGCGCGCAGCGCCGCGAGCAGGGTGCATCCTAGCTTCCGGCGCAAAGCTGGCCGCGGAGCCGGCTCGGACAGGACGATCTCGCTCGGTTCCTGCGCGTGGATGAGAGCGAGTCCTCGCCGATCGAGCGTGAGCGCGTCATTTGCCGCGAGAAAGTAGTCCTCGCAGTCCCTGTTCTGGGTGATCCAGAGCGCTCCTCGGAGGCACTCGACCCGCGCTCCCCTGGGGTCGTCTAGACGGATGACCTCTCGCGTTTCGAGGTGAAGCTTGGCGCGATCGAAACGGATATTCATGAATGCCTCCGGCGGTACCGGGCAAGGTTGATGTCCATGGCGCTTCCTTTCATAATGCGTTTTTCGAATGCTGTCCGCGCTTCGTTCCGTCTTTCCGGCAATGTCCATTCGACATGGCATTATTCGGCGAGGGCGCGATGAGATCAAACGATCTTTCGGCATGCTTTGCATGAGAAAAAGGAATGCTTAAACCGACGCGCGGCCTGCCTTCGCTCGACTTGCTGAAAGGTTTCGAGGCGGCCGCGCGCAACTTGAGCTTCACCAAGGCCGCTGCGGAGCTCTTCGTCACGCAGTCGGCGATCAGCCGCCAGATCAAGACCCTGGAGGAGCAGCTCGGCGTGGCGCTGTTCCGGCGGCGGCATCGCGAGCTGCGCCTCACTGAACAGGGCCAGACGCTCTACAAGACCTCGGGCGAAGTGCTGCGGCTGCTGCGCGACGTTACCGGCCGGCTCGGCGCGCGTCCGGCCGGGATGCTGACGGTCACCACCACCGTATCTTTTGCGGGGCTCTGGCTCGTACCGCGGCTCAACGACTTCCGGCGACTGCATCCCGGAATCGACATGCGTCTTGCCGCGACGAACGAGATCCAGGACATCGAACGCGAGGGCATCGATCTTGCCATCCGCTACTGCACGCCGAAGGCGGCGGGCCGCAACGCGGTGCGACTGTTCGGCGAGCTGGTTTTCCCGGTGTGCGCGAGATCGGTGCTCGCCAGTCGCAATCTGAAATCGCCGCAGGACCTGTCGGACCACGTACTGCTGCACTACGATGATCCGGAGCGACGCTATCCATGGCTCAGCTGGGACGTGTGGTTCGAGCTGACGCAGACTCAAGGCGTGAAGCCGGCAGGCACATTGCGTTTCTCGCATTACGATCAGCTCATGCAGGCCGCGATCGAGGGTCAGGGCATCGCGCTCGGGCGCAGTCGCTTCGTAAACAATTGGGTGAAGCTCGGCAAGCTGATCCTACCGTTCGGAAAGCGCTATATGGCCTCGCCGGCCGATTCACGCGCCTATTTCATCGTGCTGCCGCGGGGCGCAACGCGTCCGGAGGTCGCTGAATTCTCCGGCTGGCTGCTGAAGCAGGCGCAGGCCGAAGACGCGGAGACGGCACCAGTGACGCGCGTGCCTGACGCGCGGCCTGCATCGGACGGCTTGAGATGACGCGGCCCATCCGCTACACGATCCTTCCGGCGCGGCCCGAAGCGCATCTTTATCGCGTGACTTGCACGGTCGAAGAACCCGATCCTTCGGGACAGCAGTTCGCGCTGCCGGCGTGGGTCCCCGGCAGCTACATGATCCGGGATTTCGCGCGTCACGTCGTTTCCATCGACGCTCAGAGCCGCAACCGGGCGGTCGCCCTCGAGAAACTCGACAAGCACACCTGGCGCGCGCAAGCGGTCGCCGGGCCGCTCAGCGTGAGCTACGAGGTATACGCCTGGGACCTTTCGGTGCGCGGCTCGCACCTCGATACCGGCCACGGATTTTTCAACGGCGCTAGCGTGTTCCTGCGGGCGCTCGGGCACGAAGGCGCGCCGTGCGAGCTCGAGATCCTGCGGCCCAGGGGGCCGCGCTACCGCAACTGGCGCGTCGCTACGGCGATGCCGAGAAGAAGCGCCGGCCCTTTCGGATTCGGCGGCTATGTCACTGCGGACTACGACGAGCTGATCGACCATCCGGTGGAGATCGGCGAGTTCGCTCTCGCAAGCTTTCGAGCGTGCGGCGTGGCGCACGATATCGTCATCACGGGCCGCCACCGCGCCGACCTGGCGAGGCTGCGCCGCGATCTGAAGCGCTTGTGCGAGGAGCACATCCGCTTCTTCGGCGAGCCCGCGCCGATGAAACGCTTTGTATTCCTCGTCACGGCAGTCGGCGAGGGCTACGGCGGACTCGAACATCGCGCCTCCACCGCGCTGTTGTGCTCGCGCGACGATCTGCCGCGTGAAGGCGAGACCGAGGTGACCGAGCGCTATCGCACTTTCCTCGGTCTCGTCAGTCACGAGTATTTCCACGCCTGGAACGTGAAGCGCATCAAGCCCGCTGCGTTCGCTCCCTACGACCTGGATCGCGAGAACTACACCGCCCTTCTTTGGGCTTTCGAAGGGATTACTTCCTATTACGATGATCTCGCCCTGATCCGCTGCGGCCTCATCGGAAAAAAGGAATACCTCGAAGTTCTGGCGCGCAACATCACCGCTTATCTGCGCACGCCGGGCCGCGCGAAGCAAAGCCTCGCCGAATCGAGCTTCGACGCCTGGATCAAATACTACCGCCAGGACGAAAACTCGCCGAACGCGATCGTCAGCTACTACGCCAAGGGAAGCCTCGTCGCGCTTTGCCTCGACCTGCTCGTCCGCGACAAGACCCGGGGGAGGAAATCGCTCGATGACGTCATGCGCGCCCTGTGGCGGCGCCACGGGCTCACAGGAGTCGGTGTCGAGGAGGACGGCATCGAACGCCTGGCCGAACAGGCCACCGGCCTCAAGCTGAAACGCTATTTCGACGACTGGCTGCGCTCGACGCGCGAATTGCCGCTGAAGGCGCTGCTCGCCACGCATGGCGTGGAAATGCGATTGCGCCCGGCCGAGTCGGCTCAGGACAAAGGCGGCAGACCGGCTCGCTCGAAAAACGCTGCGGGGCTCGCCATGCTGGGCATTCGCGCGCGGGCGCAGGACGATGGCACCGCCGTCACGCACGTGCTCGAAGGCGGCGCGGCACAGGAGGCGGGCATCGCTGCCGGCGACCTTATCGTCGCGGTGGACGGGCTGCGGCCCGGGCAGGCCGGATTGGATGCAGCGCTTGCGAAGCGCCGCCCCGGAGAGCGGGTGGCGATCCATGCCTTCCGTCGCGACGAGCTCATGACCTTCGATGCGCAGCTCAGACGCGCGGAAGCCGATACCTGCGTTCTTACGGAGGCGGCCGGCGCACGCCGGCGGCTGGCAGAGCGCTGGCTGAGACCGCCCCGCGGCTGAAGCGCCAACCCTAGCCGCGTTCCCCACGGTGCAACTCGTGCTTGAGAGTTCAGCCGCCGCAGGCCGATTTGAATGCCTGCTCAAAAATAATGACCCAACCCGAACCGTAGCCACCACGCATCATTTCGGCCAGCTCGCCAAATGCTTCCCAGTTGCTCTGGGTTAGTTCGACTCGCGTTCGCTCGCGTCCAAGTGCCGTAAACCGCACTTCAACGAGGCTTGCAGATTCTGCTGGCATTCCAATGTGAAAGTCCATGCTGATCGAGTCATTCGGGTCGTACGACCTGATCGTGCCCCACCGGTGCTCCGTGCCATCGTGACCGATCTCCACGATCTTGCCACCCTGCTTTGGCTCGATACACAACGACTTGGCGGGCTTGCCGCTGATCATCGATACCGAGCGCTTATGCAGCGGCCACCAACTGCCCATTTCGTTCACAAACACCCTGAACGCCTTTTCCTGACCGCAGGGGACTTCGATTGTTTTAACGATCGGATCGAGCACTATGTAGTCCTATGCCCTTACATTGCGCGCTTCGTTCGCGGCCATGATGCCCAGAACGCCGGCAATCAAGAACACAGCGACAAGCAGGATTCGATATTCGGGTGCCGTCATTGATTACTTACCAATTGTGCCTAGCTGATCCAGCCCTTTCTCTCGGCCCACTTCGAATACCAGATCAAAAACGCCGCCACCACCAGCGGCATCAGAATAATCATCGAGATTTCGAAGGGACTGAAGTCGATTGTCGAACTGGCAATGCCGAGGGTATGGATCAGCTGCACGATCACGCCGAGTAGCGACGCGATAAACAAATAGTACGCAGCCGGCTTCCTGAGGAGAAGCAGAAGGCAACCAAGCGCGCCGCCGAAAACGGCTATCGCAAAAGCTCCGGTGGCCCATGCGGGTCGGCCTACGACGATCGCGCGATGCGACTCGGGAAAGGAGGCGAGCGCGTCCGCATTCATTTGCATGAAGAAATTTATGACGCCCATGACATTCCAGACCAGCGTGACGGCGCCGATTGCCCAGAAACTCCAGTGAACACCACCAACGGTCTCATCGTTCATTGCATCCCCCGAGAAATAAGCGAGTCTACTTCGACATCACTTCGTAGATTCGAATGCTCGCTATAAACGGATTCTTCTGGGCAAGTTTCTCCGCCGCATCGAGACTCTCCGCCTCGATGACCGTGTAACCGGTAATGGATTCCATATTCATTGGCAGGGGCCTGGTTCCGCTTTTCGATATCTCTCGACCATTGCTGAAATGCCCACCCTGGTCGACTATCTTGTCGGAGATCGATTTAAACCAGGCCCCCCAAGCCTGCATGATTTCCGGGGTGGGTTTTATAAATCCGAAATGTAGATACACAAACTTTTTCACTTCTCTCTCCTTGTTGATGGGTGTTCTCGAAGGTTTGCCGGCGCGTGGGGTCTGGCTAACATTGTTTTCTGCTCGTTCTCTTATTTCTTTTTCATACGCCGCGCAATTTCGGCGCCGTAGGCAGACAAGGCATCCGACCAGAAACTCTCCAGATACCGCCGCAGATCATCCAACCCATCGCGCTTGATCGAATACAAGCGACGATTGCCTTGCGGCTCGACACTGACCAAGCTCGCGGACTCGAGCACCTTCAGGTGTTGTGACACGGCAGGCCTGCTCACCGCCTGGCCTTCCGCCAGCTCACCCACGGTTTTGGACTGCTTGCGCAAAGCCTCGAATATGTGCCGGCGGGTCGGATCTGCTAATGCTGAAAATACTTCTGTGTAAGCCATGACTTACTGTAAGCCATAGCTTACCAATATGTCAAGCCGTCCGGTTCGGGCAAAAGCCTGCAGGGCCCCGACGCGCGCCCGTGTGCGCCAAAGAAGTCACGCCGGCGTAGAATTCTGGGGTGAATCCTCCGAATTCGGCCTGATGAACGCTCCCGACCGCCCGCTCTCAGTTAGCTACGCAGATGTCGCCGCCGCCGCGGAGCAGCTCGCCGGTCACGCGCACCGCACGCCGGCGCTGACCTCCCGGACGATCGACGAGCGCACCGGCGCGCAAGTTTTCTTCAAATGCGAGAACTTCCAGCGCATGGGCGCGTTCAAGTTTCGCGGCGCCTACAACGCGATGTCGCGGCTCGCTCCCGACGAACGCGAGCGCGGCGTCCTCGCCTACTCCTCCGGCAACCACGCGCAGGCGGTGGCTCTCGCAGGAAAGCTCCTCGGCGTCCGCGTCACTATCGTGATGCCTGCGGACGCGCCGGCGGTGAAGCTCGATGCGACCCGCGGGTATGGCGCCGAGGTCGTGCTCTACGACAAGCACAAGGAAGTGCGCGAGGAGGTCGCCGAGAGGGTCGCGCGCGAACGCGAGCTTCCCGTGATCCCGCCTTTTGATCACCCGCATGTGATTGCCGGGCAGGGCACGGCGGCGAAAGAGCTGATCGAGGACTCGGGGCCGCTCGACTACCTGTTCGTGCCGGTGAGCGGCGGCGGGCTGATCTCGGGCTGCGCGGTCGCCGCGTCTCATCTCTCGCCCGATTGCAAGGTGATCGGTGTCGAGCCCGAGGCGGGCGACGACGCCACGCGCTCCTTCAGGACGAAGACGCTGCAGAGCTGCCACAACCCGGACACGATCGCCGACGGCGCCCGCACCCACGCGCTCGGGAGCTTGACCTTTCCCCTGGTGCTGCGCTACGTGAGCGATATGGTGACGGTGAGCGACGCGGAGCTCGTCAAGTCCGTGCTTGACCTGTGGGAGCGAATGAAGATCATCGTCGAGCCGACCGGAGCGCTCGGCGCCGCAGGCTTGTTCGAGCGGGGGCTGCCCGTCGCGGGGAAGCGCGTCGGCGTGATCCTCTCCGGCGGAAACGTCGATCTCAAACTCATGGCGAAGTACTTCTAGTCCAGACCTGCCAGCGTTCCTTACCGGCGAAGATCGGGATCGAGTCTGTCACCGGGGCATCGGCAGTCCTGTCGAAATGCTTCCCGAGCAGGGCTTCCAGTTCTCCGCTCTTCAGTCCGAAGGGCGGGCCGCGCTCGCCGTCCTCGAAGAAGAAAAATCGCGGCCCGAGCAGCTCGAGCACGCGTTGCACATAGCGCGGCCGCAGCAGGCGCGGAAGCGAGCACAGGAAGGCGCGCTCGTACACGAGGTCGAACGGCCGGTCGAATTCGAATTCAAAGAAATCTTCGAGACGAACGAGGTGTGCGATCGGCCCTAGGGTCCGTTGCGCACGTTCCACCGCCGCAGGCGCGAAGTCGATCGCGAGCGTCTCGAGCCCCGCTTCGGCGAAAGCGCGCACTTCGTAGCCCGAGCCGCAGCCCGGAATCAGGACGCGCTGGTCTCGCGGCTCAGTCTTCAGGAATTGCTCGAGCGCGGCGGGTACGCGCCCCGCGTCCCAGGGCGTAAAGCTTTTGCGGAAGCGCTTTTCCCAGAATTCGGGCCGCGCCGCATCCTCCTTCGGCATCCGTTCAACCCTTGACGCAGACCACTTGCTTGAGGGTGTGCACCACGTCGACAAGATCGGTCTGGTCGGCCATGACCTGGTCGATGTCCTTGTAGGCGCTCGGGATCTCGTCGAGCACTCCCTTGTCCTTGCGGCATTCGACGCCCTGGGTCTGCGCGATGAGATCGGCGCGCGAGAACCGCCGCTTCGCTTCGTTCCGGCTCATGCGGCGCCCGGCCCCGTGGGCGCAGGAGAAGAAGGACTCGGGGCTGCCTTTGCCGCGGACGATATAGGACCGCGTTCCCATGCTGCCCGGGATGATGCCGAGCTCGCCTGCGCGTGCGCTGATGGCGCCCTTGCGGGTGACGTAGACGCGCTTGCCGAAGTGCTCTTCCTCCCGCACGTAGTTATGATGGCAGTTGATCGCCTCGTCGAGGACCTCGATGGCAAACGCGTAGTCCTGCGCCCAGCCGACCGCCTCGACGTAGTCCTCGAAGGATCTCGAGCCTTCGGCGAGCCACGCGAGGTCGCGGTCGGGGAGGTGGACGTCGGTCTTCATCATCGCCTCGCGCGCGGCTGCGATGAAATACTGCCCGATGCAGTTGCCGATGCCGCGGCTGCCCGAATGCAGCATCACCCACAGGTGCTGGGCCTCGTCGAGACAAAGCTCGATGAAGTGATTGCCCCCGCCGAGCGAGCCCATCTGCCGGATCCACTTTTTCTCGTGATCGCGCTGCATTTTCGCGATCTTGGGGTGCTTGCGCACGATGGCCGCAATACGCCGCGCGAGCGGCGTGCAGGCTTCGCGGCGCGCGTCGGACTCACCGTGCTCGTCGAATCCCACGGGCACGGCGCGCTCGATCGCGGCGCGCACGCGAACGAGACTGTCGGGAAGCTGCTCCGCCCGGAGCGACAGCCGCACGGCGTTCATCCCGCAGCCTATGTCGACCCCCACCGCCGCGGGGATGATCGCGCCGCGCGTGGGAATCACCGACCCTACCGTCGCGCCGATTCCTGAGTGCACGTCGGGCATCGCTGCGACGTGGCCGAACACGATCGGCAGCTGCGACACGTTGGCGAGCTGCTGCCGCGCATGGGCCTCGAGGTCGTCGGTGAAAACCTTGACCGGGACGCGGCCGCCTTCGATGATTTGCCTGATCGGCATGGATGGCATTCTACCGGCGCGCAGCGGGGCGGACCGGAGCACGGTAACATCTTGTAGCAAATGGTTGTCTTGCGAAATGGGGAAGTTACATTTCTCTGATGTAATCGCCCGGGGGTCGTGCTTCTTGCGGCGCGCTCGCCCCGCTTTGGGCTATCCACATGAAAATTGAAAGCCAGCTTTTGATGACGGAAAAACGCCGCTCGCTGCGCGGTGCGTGGGTTGTGATCCTCGTGCTGCTGTTGGCGGCCGCGGGAGCGACGGTCTATTTTCTCCAGCCGGGCGACGCCCAGCAGCGCCCCGCGGGCCGGCGCGGCATCGATCCCACGCGCCCGACCCCCGTCGTCGCCGCGGCGGCGCAGACCGGAGACATCAACATCTACCTGAGCGGCCTCGGCACCGTCACGCCGCTCAAGACCGTGACCGTGCGGAGCCGGGTGGACGGGGAGCTGCTCAAGGTCTTGTTCAGAGAGGGACAGGTGGTGAAGGAGGGAGATCTCCTCGCCGAGGTCGACCCGCGTCCCTATCAGGCGCAGCTCGCGCAGTTCGAGGGTCAGATGGCGCGTGACCAGGCGCTGCTCGCCAACGCCCGCATCGACGTGGAGCGCTACCGCACCTTGTACGCTCAGGACTCGATCGCCAAGCAGCAGGTGGACACGCAGGAGGCGCTGGTCCGTCAATACGAAGGCACGGTCAAATTCGACCAGGGGCAGATAGACAACGCCAAGCTGCAGTTGATCTATTCCCGTATTACCGCGCCGATCACGGGGCGCCTGGGTTTGCGCCTGATCGACCCGGGCAACATCGTGCGCGCGGGCGACGCGAACGGCCTCGTCGTCATCACGCAGCTGCAGCCGGTCTCGGTCGTCTTTACTATCCCGCAGGACAGCCTGCCGGGTCTGGTGCAGCGCGTGCGCTCGGGCGAAAAGCTGCCGGTCGAGGCCTACGACCGAGAGCAAAAAAAGAAGCTCGCGGCGGGCACGCTCCTCAGCATCGACAACCAGATCGATCCCGCGACGGGCACGATCAAGCTCAAGGCGCAGTTTCCGAACGAGGATGCGAGCCTCTTCCCCAACCAGTTCGTCAACGTGCGCATGCTGCTCGATACCCAGCGCGGGGCCACGCTCGTTCCAAACGCTGCCGTCGTGCGCGGCGGGCAGGGGACTTTCGTCTACGTCATCAAAGAGGACAAGACCGTCGAGCTGCGCAAGGTGAGCGTTGGACCGGCCGAAGGCGACAGCCTATCCATCGAATCCGGCCTCGCGTCCGGCGAGATGGTAGTCGTGGAAGGCAGCGATCGCCTGCGCGACGGCGCGAAGGTGGAGATTCCGGATCGCGCGACCCGCGCGGCGCCCGGCGAGGGCAAGGCGCCGGCGAAAGGCGAGGGCAAGCGGCGCCGCAAAGAGGGCGCATGAACCCCTCGCGGCTATTCATCCTGCGGCCGGTAGCGACCTCGCTGCTGATGGCCGCGATCCTGCTCGCCGGCGCGATCGCCTACCGGCTGCTGCCGCTTTCGGCTCTCCCCGAAGTGGACTACCCGACGATCCAGGTCGTCACCTTCTATCCCGGGGCGAGTCCGGACGTGGCGACTTCCTCGATCACCGCGCCGCTCGAGCGCCAGTTCGGGCAGATGCCGGGGTTGAAGCAGATGTCCTCGACGAGCTCGGGTGGTGCTTCGGTGATCACCTTGCAGTTCAGCCTGGAGCTGACGCTCGACGTAGCCGAGCAGGAAGTGCAGGCGGCGATCAACGCGGCCTCCAACTTCCTGCCGCCGGACCTGCCCGCTCCTCCCGTCTACAGCAAGGTGAATCCGGCTGACGCGCCTATCCTCACCCTCGGCATCACCTCGAAGACGATGCCGCTGCCGCAGGTGCAGAATCTGGTCGACACGCGCCTCGCGCAGAAGATCTCGCAGCTTCCCGGGGTGGGCCTGGTCACGCTCTCAGGGGGCCAGCGCCCTGCGGTGCGCGTCCAGGTGAATCCTCGCGCGCTCGCGTCGAACGGCCTGAACCTTGAGGACGTGCGCACCGCGATTGCCGCGGCCAACGTCAACCAGGCGAAGGGCAGTTTCGACGGTCCGAGCCGCGCCTACACCATCGACGCCAACGATCAGTTGCGCTCGGCCGCCGACTACGGCGCCGTGGTCATCGCCTACCGGAGCGGCGCGCCCATCCGGCTTGCGGATGTCGCCGACATCATCGAAGACGCGGAGAACGTGCGGCTCGCGGCGTGGATGAACGACGTGCCGGCGGTGATCCTCAACATCCAGCGCCAGCCGGGAGCCAACGTGATCGAGGTGGTGGACCGCGTGAAGCAGCTCCTGCCGCAGCTCACCGCCTCCCTCCCAGCGTCGGTCGAGGTTGCGACGCTCACCGACCGCACCGTCACCATCCGCGCCTCGGTCAAGGACGTGCAGTTCGAGCTGATGCTCGCGGTGGCGCTGGTCGTGATGGTGATCTACCTTTTCCTGCGCACAGCCGCGGGCACGCTCATCCCGAGCATCGCGGTGCCGCTTTCGCTCGTCGGCACCTTCGGCGTCATGTATCTCGCCGGGTTCAGCGTGAACAACCTCACGCTCATGGCCCTCACCATCGCGACCGGGTTCGTCGTGGACGACGCGATCGTGATGATCGAGAACATCGCGCGCTACGTCGAGGAAGGCATGCCGCCACTGGAAGCTGCGCTGAAGGGCGCCGAGCAGATCGGCTTCACCATCATCTCGCTCACGTTCTCTCTGATCGCGGTGCTGATCCCGCTGCTCTTCATGAGCGAGGTGGTGGGGCGGCTGTTCCGCGAGTTCGCGATCACGCTCGCGGTCGCCATCCTGATCTCGGCGGTGGTGTCGCTCACCTTGACGCCGATGATGTGCGCCAAGCTTCTGCGGCGCACTCCCGAATCCGAACAGGGCAGGTTCTACCGCGCCGCGGGGCTCTTCATCGACGCGATGATCGCGCGCTACGGCGCGATGCTCAACTGGGTGCTCGACCGCCAGACGGCGACGCTGTGGGTCTTCATCGGCACGCTCGCGCTGAGCGTGATTCTCTATGTCGTCGTCCCCAAGGGCTTCTTCCCGCTGCAGGATACGGGCGTCATCCAAGGGATCTCCGAGGCGCCGCAATCGGTCTCCTTCGCGGCGATGGCCGAGCGCCAGCGCGCCCTCGCCCAGGCGATCCTGCAGGACCCCGCCGTGGAGAGCGTTTCCTCCTTCATCGGCGTGGACGGCGTGAACACCACGCTCAACAACGGCCGCGTCTTCATCAACCTGAAGCCCAAGTCTGAACGCGGCGCCGACGTCGCCGAAGTCATGCGGCGCCTGCAGCCGCGCATCGCGCGGGTCCAGGGGATCTCGCTCTACATGCAGCCGGTGCAGGACCTCACCATCGAGGACCGCGTCAGCCGCACCCAGTACCAGCTCACCGTCGAGGACGCGAATCCGGACGAGCTCGCCGTGTCGGTGCATCGCCTGGTCGATCGCCTCGCGCAGCTGCCGCAGCTCGCCGACGTGGCGAGCGATCTCCAGGACCGGGGCCTGCAGGCGTTTCTTTCGATCGACCGCGACACCGCGGGGCGGCTCGGCATCACGCCAGGGGCGATCGACACCGCGCTCTACAACGCCTTCGGGCAGCGGCTGATCTCGACCATTTTCACTCAGTCGAACCAGTACCGCGTGGTGCTCGAAGTGAAGCCGGAATTCCGCCGGGGCCCGGACGCGTTGAAGGACATCTACGTCGCCTCGTCCTCGGGCGCGCAGGTGCCCCTGAGCGCGATCACCACGGTCGCCGAGCAGCCTGCGCTTCTCGCGATAAATCACCTCGGCCAGTTTCCAGCGGCGACCATCTCCTTCAATCTCGCCCATGGGGCTTCGCTCGGCGCGGCGGTCGCCGCGATCGAGGCGGAGGCAAGGGCGCTCGAGCTGCCGCTTTCGGTGCGCACGAGCTTCCAGGGCGCGGCGCTCGCGTTCCGGGCGTCGCTTGCCAACGAGCTGCTGCTCATACTCGCCGCGATCGTGACCATGTATATCGTGCTGGGAGTGCTCTACGAGAGCTACATTCATCCGCTCACGATCCTCTCCACGCTGCCTTCGGCGGGCGTGGGGGCGCTGCTCGCGCTGATGCTCACGAAGAGCGATCTCGGCATCATCGCGGTGATCGGAATCATCCTCCTGATCGGCATCGTCAAGAAGAACGCGATCATGATGATCGACTTCGCGCTCGATGCGGAGAGGAAGGACGGAATGAGCCCGCGCGACGCGATCTATCACGCGTGCCTCTTGAGGTTCCGCCCGATCCTGATGACGACGATGTCGGCGCTGCTCGGCGCCCTGCCGCTCGCGCTCGGCACGGGTGTGGGCTCGGAGCTGCGCCACCCTCTTGGTATCACCATGGTGGGCGGCCTCATCCTCTCCCAGGCGCTCACGCTCTTCACCACGCCCGTGATTTACCTCTGGTTCGATCGCCTGGCGCGGCGCGTTGGCGGTGAGGGCGCGGCGGGCGCGAGCGCTGAGCCTTTCGAGGGCGAGCGGCCGTGAACCTCCCCGAATCCTCCATTCGGCGCCCGGTCGCGACGGTGCTGCTGA
>WNFM01310520.1_pt4 | contig 13173 bp, 10 predicted proteins | sample 5400271 | NCBI WGS metagenome assembly WNFM01 (sample SAMN13153352, study PRJNA577476) | soil metagenome | isolation source: 60 cm saprolite on Douglas fir-dominated hillslope | place: USA:California | collected 2013-09-17 | reverse complement strand
CCGGCACCAACGACACCCGCCACTCGCGCGAGCTGACCAAGGCCGCAGCTGCGGCCGGTGCGGACGCCTCGCTGGTCGTGGCCCCCTACTACAACAAGCCCAACCGGGCCGGCCTGCGCGCCCACTTCGAGTCCGTCGCCGAGGCGGTCCCCGAGCTGCCGATGGTGATGTACAACATCCCCTCGCGGGTGGTCATCAACATGCCACCGGACCTGCTCGCCGAGCTTGCCTCGATCGACAACGTCGTCGCCGTCAAGCAGGCCAACGACGAGGAGCTGGGGCCGATCGAGGGCCTCTCGATCCTCGCCGGCAACGACAACACTTTCCTGCGCGTGCTCGAGTTCGGCGGCAGCGGCGGCATCACCGTCGCCTCGCACGTGGTCGGCGAGCAGATGCGAGAGATGTGGGACGCCGCGCAGGGGGGAGATCTTGAGCGAGCGCGAGAGATCGATGCCGAGTTGACGCCCGTCTACGAGGGCCTCTCGGTGACCACGAACCCGATCCCGCTGAAGGCGGCGCTGGAGATGCTCGGACTCGCCGCCGGGCGGCTGCGACTCCCGCTCGTGCCGGCGGACGCCGAGCAGCGGGCGGCGGTCAAGGCAGCGCTGGAGGGCATCGGCCTTCCGGTTGCCCGGTAACCCAACTTCAGAGAGAGTGAGCGACTAGTGGCAAGTAAGAAGCTCCGAGTGCTGCCTCTTGGCGGGCTCGGTGAGATAGGCAAGAACATGACCGTGATCGAGTACGACGGCCGCATCGTCGTGGTCGACACGGGGCTGATGTTCCCGACCGCCGAGATGCACGGGATCGACCTCGTCCTCCCCGACTTCTCCTACCTGCGCGACCGCGCCGAGGACATCGAGGCGATCGTGCTGACGCACGGCCACGAGGACCACGTCGGGGCGCTGCCGTACGTCTTGCGCGAGATCGGCGAGCCGCCGGTGATCTACGGCGGCCTGCTGACGATCGGGATGGTGCGCTCGAAGCTCGACGAGCACAAGCTCGCCGACTCGGCGCCGTTGCAGGAGCTGCCCGCGGGGGAGAGGGTCCAGCGCGGTCCCTTCGGGATCGAGCTGATCCACCTCGCGCACTCGATCCCCGACATGCGCGGCGTCCTCATCACCACCGAGCTGGGCTCGATGCTGATGACCGGCGACTACAAGTTCGACCAGACCCCGGTCGACGGCCGCCCGGCCGACATCCCGCGCCTGGCCGAGATCGGCCGCGAAGGCCTGCTGCTGCTCTGCGGCGACTCGACCAACGCCGACCGGCCCGGGGTGGCGCCCTCGGAGTCGAGCGTCGGCCCGGCTCTGCTGCAGCAGTTCTCCCGCTGCGAGGGCCGGATCATCGTCACCTCCTTCGCCTCCAACATCCATCGCGTGCAGCAGGTGATCGACGCCGCCGTCCAGCTCGACCGCAAGGTTGCCCTGGTCGGGCGCTCGATGCGCAAGAACTTCAACATCGCCTCCAATCTGGGGATGGCGAACGCGCCCTCGGGCCTCTTCATCCAGCCACGCGAGATCGAGGACTTCCCGGACGAGAAGGTCGTCGTCATCTCCACCGGCAGCCAGGGCGAGCCGCTCTCGGCGCTGCGGCGGATGGCCAACAACGACCACCGCGACGTCGAGCTGCACTCCGGCGACACGGTCGTCTTCTCGGCGACGCCGGTGCCGGGAAACGAGCGGGCGGTGAACGAGACGATCGATCGCATCTACGAGATCGGCGCCACCGTGATCACCGCCCGGGACGCGCCGATCCACGCCTCCGGACACGGCTGGCAGGAGGAGCTGAAGCTGATGCTGAACCTGACCAAACCGCGCTACGTGATGCCGGTCCATGGCGACCACAAGCGCTTGCGCCTGCACGCGGAGCTGGCCCATGCGGTGGGCGTCGACCCGGCCAACGTCTTCAGCGGCCGCAACGGCCTGCCGCTGGAGATCGACGAGAACGGGGCCAGCTTCGGCGAGGACATCCACGCCGGCACGATGTACGTCGACGGGGTCAACATCGGCGACCCAGACGACGCCGCTCTGCGGGATCGCCGCGAGATCTCGGCGGACGGGATCTTCATCGTCGTCGTCACGGTCTCTTCCGACGACGGCAGCGTCGTCGCCGACCCAGAGGTGATCTTCCGCGGCGTCGCCTTCCTCGAGGAAGGCGACGCCCTGGTGGAGGAGCTGAGCGACCTGGTCGAAGACTCGCTGGAGGATGCGGCCGAGGCCGGCAACCGCGAGTCGCACCTGATCGAGGAAGACCTGCACGACGCCGTCGGCAAGTTCGTCTTCCAGCGCCTGAAGCGGCGGCCGATGATTCTGCCGGTGGTGATCGAGGTCTAGCCGGTAGCTCGTGGACGTGGGGGAGCCCGTGGTCCCTCTGGGCGAATTCAGTCGCGTGCGCTTCGCGCTCGGCTCCGGATGATGCGGCGCGCCTATGGCGCGCAATAACCAGATGCATTTCGCGCGCTTCGCGCACATTCGCCCAGAGGGACCACGGGCTCCCTTCGCGGCACGAACAACCGCTAGGGCTCCAAGGTGCAGCAGCTGAAACGCCGAAGCCGGGAGGCAGCGAGTTCAAAGCCGCGGGCTTCGCTTGAGTTGAAGCTGAAAGTTGCGCGAACGTCGGTGGGAGGGATGGCGCTCACCTCTCCGGGAATGTCGCCGAAGGCGGCGATATGCAATCTCACATTTGCGCGCCATTGGCGCGCCGCATCATCCGGAGCCGCCCGCGAAGCGGGCGCGACTGAATTCTCGGAGAGGTGACCGCCATCCCTCCCGCTACGCCGACCCACCGAGTCAGGGCAAGAAAAAGCCCGCCGGGGTGGTGTCTGGGGAGAACCCCGGCGGGCCAGTGTGTCTCGTCCGCCGGAGAACTTAGGGCCGTGCCCTAAAGCGCCTCTAAAGGCCCGCTAACAACTTGCTCAGAACCGGCGAGTGGGATGCGGACGCGAAACAGCGCCCCGCCCAAATCCGATTCCGCCGCCTCGACCGTCCCTCCGTGGGAGGCGGCGACGGCGCTGACGATCGCCAGCCCGAGGCCGGTCCCGGTGCCGCCAGCGGTGTCGGCCGGGCCTTCGCCGCGGACGAAGCGGTCGAATACCTGCTCCCGCATCGCGGCGGGGATGCCGGGACCGTCGTCGGCCACCTCGACCACCGCGTCGCCGTCCTCCTCCCGCAAGCGCAGTTCGATCCGCGCGCCGGCCGGAGTGTGGCGGGCGGCGTTGTCGAGCAGGTTGAGGACCATCCGGTGCAGCTCGTCGGGGCTGCCTTCCACCCGCAACGGCCGGTCGTTGTCGACGCTGAGCGTGCGGTCGCCCATCAGCGGCGCCGCCTCGGCGGTGGCGTCGCCCGCGACCGCGGCGAGGTCGCAGCGACGGTGCTTGTCGAGCCGGCCGGCGTCGGCGCGGGCCAGCAGCAGCAGATCGCCGACCAGGCGACTCATCCGCCGCGAGGAGCGCAGGGCCGAGTCGACGATCTCGCGATCCTCGGCTTGGCCGGGGGTTCCCAGCGACGCCTGCAGCAGCTCGAGGTTGGCGAGGACGCTGGTCAGCGGCGTGCGCAGCTCGTGGGAGGCGTCGGCGACGAACTCGCGCTGCTTCTGCATCGCCCCCTCGCGCTCGGCGCGGGCGGCGTCGAGCGAGCGCAGCATCTCCTCCAACGTCAGTGCTAGCTCGCCCACCTCGTCCTCCACCGCCGGCTCCGGCATCCGCCGCGAGGGGTCGCGGGTGGCGGCGATCTCGCGCGCGGTCGCGGTCAGGGAGGCGATCGGCCGCATCGCCCGGCCGGCGATCGCCAGCCCGGCGAAGCTGGCGAGCAGGGTGCCGCCGAGAACCCCCGCGAGGATCAGGAGCCAGACGCGGTCGATGGTCGAGTCGACGTGCTGCAGGCTTCGCCCGTACTGGACATACCCGGTCAGGCCAGTGCCGCCGCCGCCGATGCGAGCGGTCGCGACCCGCATGCCGCCGAAGTCCGTGAGCCCATCGTGCAGCGGGCCGAGGTCGGCGGGGTTGGTGCTCTGCGTCAACAGCGTGCCGCGGGCGTCGAAGACGCGCACGGTGGCGTCGTTGGGGAGGACGTAGTCGTTCAGCCCCGGGCCCCGGATCAGCAGCGAGCCGGTCGGCGTGTTGACGATCCGCAGCTCGGCGGCCAGCCTCTGGACGGCGCCCTCGACCTCGCCGTTGAAGTCGTCACGGATGCGCTGGGTCGCCACCTGGCCGATCACGCCGCCGAAGAGGAGCAGGATCGCGAGCGTCAGCCCAGCCGAGACGGCCGCGAGCCGCCAGCGGAGCGGCCAGCTGCCCGGGCGAAGCAGCCGCCTCCTCGCTTTGGCCCAGTTGGCGGCGGCCCGCACGCTCAGTCCTTCAGCACGTAGCCGGCCCCGCGTTTGGTGTGCAGCAGGCGCGACTCTCCGTCGGCCTCGAGCTTGCGCCGCAGGTTGGAGATGAAGACGTCGATCGTGTTGGTGGCGGCCATCGGGTCATAGCCCCAGACCTCGTCGAGCAGTCGCTCACGGGAGATCACCAGGCGCTCGTTGCGCATCAGGAACTCGAGCAGCTCGAACTCGCGATTGGTCAACTCGATCTCACGCTCGCCGCGACGCACCTCGCGGGTGTCGGGATTGAGCTGGAGGTCGCCGACCTCGAGCGAGGCCGCGCCCCGCGGCGGCCTTCGCCGCAGCAGCGCCCGGATCCGCGCCAGCAGCTCCCGCCGCTCGAACGGCTTCACCAGGTAGTCGTCGGCGCCGCTGTCGAGGCCGGTCACCCGGTCGTCGGTCTCGGCGCGGGCGGTCAGCATCAGGATCGGCACGTCGCCCTCCATCCGCAGCCGGCGGCAGACCTCGACGCCGTCGAGGCGGGGGAGTCCGAGGTCGAGCACGACCAGGTCGGGGACGAAGCCGGCGGCGACGTCGAGCGCCTCGACGCCGTCGGCGGAGGTGCGGACCTCGTAGCCCTCGTTGCGGAGGGAGCGGCGGAGGACGTCGGCGATGTCGGCGTCGTCCTCGACTACCAGGACGCGGCCGCCGGCTGGGTCGGGGTCGGTGAGCATGACGCGATGTTAGCCCGGAGAGGGCCGATTCAGCCTGGTTTTAGGGCGAATTTAAGGGAGCCGGCGCGAATGGAAGGGGTTTCGCTTAACTTTTTCGTGGGGCGGCGGAGGCCGTCCGAGTTCGGGGACGGCGAAAAAGTACAAGACGCTTCACCCCTTCGATTCGCGCCGGCTCGGCGAATCGCTTAGGGCCCGGGGCGAAGGGGACCGGGCTTTCGTGTCGAAGCGGGGGCCATGTTCGTGCGTAAGAAGCGCGCCCCGGCGCGGAGGGCCAAAGGTGCGAAAAAACGGTCCATGGCGGCTAAGCCGAAAGGTGGGCTGCATTTGCCAGCGGGACTGGAGCAGCGGCACGTCGATTTGATTGGGCTGTTTCTCGTTGCTTTCGGGGTTTATTTGGTCTTCGTGCTCTTCTTCGGCTGGGAGGGGGGCAAGGTTGGATATGGGGTTGAAACCGGGCTGACCTATCTCTTCGGGAACGTGGGGGCTCGGATATTCACGGTGCTGATGCTCGCGGTGGGGGGGATGTTGCTGACGGGGACGTCGGTTTCCGCCCTGGGCCGTGGCATTGGCCGTGGCTTGCGCGGGCTCTTCCGGGGCATCTTCCACGGCGGCGACGCTGCGGCGCGCACGGTCGCGCGCACCCATGCCGACTGGCGCGAGCAGCGCCAGACGCGCTCCGAGGCCGAGACGGTCGCCGGCGCCACCGACGTGATGACGACCTACCCCGACACCGACGAGTTCGAGCCGACGGTGCAGCTTGCCGAGGAGCCCGAGGACGAACCAGACCTGGCGGCTGCCGCCGACGCGTTCGATCGGGAACTGGAGGACATCTCGACTTCGGAGGGGGACGCGGTCGTCGCCGAGCCGGTGCTGGAGCCTGAGCAGGCCGCGCTGACGCCAATGGGGCAGGCCCGCGGTGTCACCACCTCGGATGAGATCGACTATCGGCCCCCCGCCGCGAAGGTGCTCGAGCGAAGCAAAAACAGCGATAAGGGCCCGGATCCGCGCGATCACGAGATCGTCGGCCGCAAGCTGGTCGAGACGCTCGGGCACTTCGGGGTCGAGGCGAAGATCGTCGGCGTCGTCAGCGGCCCGCACGTCTCGCGCTTCGAGCTGCGCCTGGCGCCCGGGACCAAGGTGAAGAAAGTCACCGAGCTTGCCAACGACCTCGCCTACGCGCTCGCCTCGACCGACATCCGCATCCTCGCCCCGATCCCGGGCAAACAGGCGGTCGGGGTCGAGGTGCCGAACACGCGCCGCCGCATCGTCCGCCTCGGCGACATCTACGCCGGCCGGCCGGAGAAGACCTCGCCGCTCGTCGCCTGGCTCGGCAAGGGGATCGACGGCAACCCGGTTTGGACCGACCTGGCGAAGATGCCGCACGTGCTCGTCGCCGGCACCACCGGCTCCGGCAAGTCCGGCTGCGTCAACGCGATCCTCTCGTCGATCCTGATGCAAGCATCCCCGAACGAGGTGCGGCTCGTCCTCGTCGATCCCAAGCAGGTGGAGCTCAACCACTACGAGAGCATCCCCCACCTGCTGACCCCGGTGGTCACCTCGCCGCGCCTGGCGGCCAACGTCCTCGCCAACCTGATCGGGGAGATGGAGAGTCGCTACGGGATCATGGGCGAGGCCCGCTGCCGCAACCTCGGCGAGCTCAACCGGGTCCGCGTCAAGGCCGGCGAGGCGCCGCTGCCGCACATCCTCTGCGTGATCGACGAGCTCGCGGACCTGATGATGGTCGCCCCGGCCGAAGTCGAGGACTCGATCATCCGCCTGGCGCAGAAGTCGCGCGCCACCGGGATCCACCTGGTGCTGGCGACGCAGCGTCCCTCGACCGACATCATCACCGGCACGATCAAGGTCAACATCCCCGCCCGGATCGCCTTCGCCGTCTCCTCCCAGACGGACTCCCGGGTCATTCTCGATCAGGGTGGGGCGGAGGCGCTGCTCGGCCAGGGCGACATGCTCTTTCGCGGCGCCGGCAGCTCGAAGCTGCAGCGCGTCCAGGGGGCCTTCATCACCGAGGACGAGATCGCCCGCATCACCGGCCACTGGGCCAAGCAGGGCGAGCCCGAATTCGAGGCCGAGCTGCTGGAGAGCCGCGAGGAGATCGCCGAGGAGGGCCATGACGGCGACTTCGACCCCGACAGCGACGACCTGCTCGACGAGGCGATTCGCCTGGTCGTGCAGACGGACACCGCCTCGGTCTCGATGATCCAGCGACGCCTGCGGGTCGGCTACACCCGCGCCGGCCGCCTGATCGACATGCTGGAGCGGCGCGGGGTGATCTCCGGCTACGAGGGCTCGAAACCGCGCCAGGTGCTGATCACCGAGGCCGACCTGGCTCGAGTGCTCGCCCCAACGGAGCGGGTCGCCGCCGAGCCGATCGCGACGGACCCGGACGCCTAGGCGGCATCTTTCGCGCCCACCCGGCTGCAGCGGCCACAATGGGTGGATGGAAGACGGCGTCGGCAAGACGTTACGAGGGGCGCGCAGCCGGCGCAAGGTCGACCTCGCCGAGGTCGAGGCGTCGACCAAGATCCGCGTCCGCTACCTGCGGGCGCTCGAGAACGAAGAATGGGACGTGCTGCCCGGCGAGACGTACGTTCGCGGCTTCATCCGCACCTACGCCTCCTATCTCGGCCTCGACGGGGCACGCCTGGCCGAGGAGCACCGTCGCGACGTCGGCGCCAGTCGGCCGGGCGAGCGGCTTCCGAGCGTCGAGCCGGCTCCGATCGCGGCCATGGGGCGCCGGCGCGTACCGCGGCCTCCGCCGCGCGTCCTGGCGGCGATCGTATCCGCGGCGATGGTGGCGATCCTGGTCGCCGTCGGCCTCTCGAGCGGGGGCGGCGACTCCTCGCGGATGCCGGCCCGCCGCAGCCGGCGCAGGGACTGTCCCTGCGCTTTACCGCGACCGCCGAAGTCTGGGTCTGCCTGCTCGACTCGGCGGGCGAACCGCTCCTCGACGGTCAGATCCTCGCCAGCGGCGCCGAAGCGGGCCCCTTCCGGTCCGGTAGCTTCACGGTCTCGTTGGGCAACGGCGAGGTCTCGATGACGGTGAACGGACAGCAGGCGAGCATCCCGGCGACTTCCAGCCCGGTCGGGTATTCGATCGGCGCCGGGGGAAAGATGCGCGAACTGCCCGAAGGCGAACGGCCGACCTGCACGTGATCCGCGCCGGCATCGCCGTCACCGGGACCGAGGTTCTGACCGGGCGCATCTCAGACTCAAACGGCCCCTGGGTGTCGGAGCGGCTCGAGGAGCTCGGGGTCGAGGTCGCCCACATCCTCATCGTCGCCGACCGTCCCGCCGACCTCGAGGCGGCGCTGCGCTTCATGGCCGGCGAGGGGATGGACCTGATCGTCACCACCGGCGGCCTCGGGCCGACCGCCGACGACCTCACGGCCGAGATCGTCGCCCGTTTCGCCGGCCGCGAGCTCCTCCTCGACGAGGAGATGGAGGGGAAGATCGCCGAGGTCCTGCGCGGCTTCGCGCGGCGCTTCAACTTCGACGAGGAGGCGGTGCTGGAGGCCAACCGCAAGCAGGCGATGGTGCCGGAGGGCGCGATTCCGCTCGACCCCGTCGGCACCGCGCCGGGCCTGGTGGTCCCGGCCGGGGACCGCGTCGTCGTCGTCCTGCCCGGCCCGCCGCGGGAGCTGCGGCCGATGTGGCCGGCGGCGCTGGAGGCCGAGCCCGTGCGCGGGGTGCTCGCGAGGGCGACGCCGCTGCACGGCTACACGCTGCGGATGTTCGGCGTGCCGGAGTCGGAGATCGCCAAGAGCCTGCGCGAGATCGAGTCCGGCGGGGTCGACCTCGGCGCGGTCGAGATCACGACCTGCCTGCGCCGCGGCGAGATCGAGATCGACGTCCGCTACCGTGACGAGGCGGTGGGAATCGCGGACGCGGTGCGCGAGGGCCTGGCCGAGCGCCACCAGCGTCACCTCTTCAGCCTCGACGGCGAGACGATCGACTCCCAGGTGGCGGCCCTCCTCAAAGGAAGGCGGTTGGGACTGGCGGAGTCCTGCAGCGGCGGCCTGCTGGCGGCGCGGATCACCGACGTCCCCGGCGCCTCCGAGTACATGGCTGGCAGCGTCGTCGCCTACTCGAACGAAGCCAAGGCGGAGCTTTTGGGGGTCGACCCGGCGCTGATCGAGGAGAAGGGCGCCGTTTCGCCCGAGGTGGCCGAGGCGATGGCAATTGGCGCCCTGGAGCGCTTCGGCGCCGACGTCGCCGTCTCCATCACCGGCATCGCCGGGCCCGACGGCGGCAGCGAGGAGAAGCCGGTCGGATACGTCTGCTTCAACGCTCGCCTCGCCGACGGCACCGCCATCGCCCGCGACCCGGTCATCCCCGGCGGTCGCGCCGACATCCGCGACCGCTCCGCCCTGGTCGGCATGCACCTGCTGCGGATGCTCCTCAGCGGCGCCGAGCCGCCGCTCTAGCCGGAACGGCGCACTCTCGGGCGCCGCCGTTGACGCATTCCTGACGATCTCGCGTTGTGCGGTGCGCATCGGCGCCGTAGCCTGGACGGCCATGGCGAAGGAGCGACTGAAGAGCCCTCGGGCCCGCCTGTTCGTGGCGCTGGACCTGCCGGACGCGGTGCGGGAGAGGATCGAGGCGTGGGGCGGCGGCGCTCTGGAGGGCCCGGCGCTGCGACGGGTGCCGGCGCGATCGCTACACGTCACCCTCGCCTTCCTCGGCTACCGGCTGGAGAAGGAGATCGAGCGAATCGCCAAGGTGATGGGGGAAAGCGTGGCGCCGGCGCCCACGGTCGAGCTGCTCGACCCGGTGGCCCGGCCGCCGCGTGGCCGGGCGCGCCTCTTCGCGCTGCCGGCTCGCTCGCCCGCCGCCGAGTCGCTGCAGGCCGGGCTGCAGGAGCGGCTCGTCGCGGCGCGGCTCTACGAGCCGGAGAAGCGGCTTTTCTGGCCGCACGTGACCGTGGCCAGGGTGCGCCCCGAGGACCGCGGATCGCGGCGGCCGATGCCCGTCTCCGAGCCCCCGGGGCCGCTGCCGGCGGAACTCTCGAAGCCTTTCCGTGGCGTCCGGATGACGCTCTACCGTTCTGAACTCCAGCCGCGGGGCGCGCGATACGTTCCGCTGGCCCAAGTCGAGCTGTCCGCAGGCGGACGGCAGTGAGGTGATCGAGATGGCGGACAAGAAAGTGAACTTGAAGGACGCATCGGCCAAGGAGGCCAAGGCCAAGGACGCGGCGCTCGAGGCGGCGGTGACGCAGATCGAGCGCGACTTCGGCCAGGGCTCGCTGATGCGGCTCGGCGACAAAGGCACTGTCAAGGTGGATTCGATCCCGACCGGGGCGCTGGCGCTCGACCTGGCGCTCGGCATCGGCGGCGTCCCCCGCGGCAGGATCGTCGAGATCTTCGGCCCGGAGTCCTCGGGCAAGACGACGCTCGTCAATCACATCATCGCCCAGGCCCAGGCACTGGGCGGCGTCTGCGCCTTCATCGACACCGAGCACTCGATCGACCCGGTCTACTCGCGGGCGATCGGGGTCGACACCGACGAGCTGCTCGTCTCCCAGCCGGACTACGGTGAGCAGGCGCTGCAGATCGCCGACCGCCTGATCGCCTCGGGGGCCATCGACGTGGTCGCCATCGACTCGGTTGCGGCGCTGACGCCGAAAGCGGAGCTGGACGGCCAGATCGGCGACCAGACGGTCGGGCTCCAGGCCCGCCTGATGTCGCAGGCGCTGCGCAAACTGGCCGGCAACCTCAACCGGACGAAAACCGTCTGCATCTTCACCAACCAGATCCGCGAAAAGATCGGGGTCCAGTTCGGCTCGCCGGAGACGCAGCCTGGCGGGCGGGCGCTGAAATTCTATGCCTCCCAGCGGCTCGACATCCGCCGCATCGAGACCCTCAAGGAAGGGACGGAGGCGGTCGGAAACCGGGTTCGCGTCAAGGTCGTCAAGAACAAGGTCGCGTCGCCGTTCCGCCAGGCCGAGTTCGACATCGAGTACGGGGTCGGCATCTCCCGCGAGGGCGGCCTTCTCGACTTCGGCATGGAGCAGGATCTGGTGCAGAAATCCGGCTCCTTCTTCTCCTACGGGGAGACGCGCCTCGGCCAGGGTCGCAACAACGCCAAACAGTTCCTGGTCGACAATCCGGAGCTCGCCGCGGAGATCGAAACCAAGGTGCGCGCAGCGCTCGGGATCGACGGCAAGGCGCCGGCGAAGACCGAGGTATCCGCTCCGATTCCCGAGGCCAAAGCCGCCTAGCTCCCTGACTGCCGACGCTCTGTCCTGGCGGATAGGATTCGCGTCGCATTATGAGCAACGAAACCCTCTTCTTCATCTGCGGGATCGCGCTTGCTGCCTCGGCGGTGCTGACCAGCATCGCCGGGCTGAAAGCTAAGGGCTTCCCCGGCCGCGCCTTCCCGCTCGTGATCCTCTGGTTCGCGATCGTGGTCGGCGGCGCCACCACCTTCGCCGTCCTGCACGCCAGGGACGAGGAGCAGGCGAAGGCCTCGGAGCTCGAGAAGGCCGGCAGGGAAATCGAAAGGGAGCAGACCGGCGGGCCCTACGAAGCCAAGGCGCCGGCGCAGTCGGGCTCCGAAGCCGAATCCGCACCGTCCGAACCGGCGGCGAAGGGGCCCGGTGGGACCCTGCAGCTCGCTGCCGACCCGACCGAAATCGCCTTCGACAAGACCAGCCTGACCAGCAAGCCCGGCAAGGTGACGATCGACTTCACCAACCCGGCATCGATCGAACACGACGTCGCGATCGAAGGGAGCGGCAAGCAGATAGCCACCTCGAAGCTGATCGCGCAGGGTCAGACCTCGGTAAGCGCCGATCTTCCCCCGGGCACCTACCATTACTACTGCACGGTGCCAGGCCACCGCGAAGCCGGCATGGAAGGCACGCTGACGGTGCGGTAGCCGGCGCATCTCGGCGTCCTCGGTCGCTCGCGTGCGAAGCACGCCACGCTCCCTGCGTCCACCGACCTACTTGGCTTCCACACCGTCAGTACGCTGAGGTCGTGAAGACCTTTCACGTCACCACCTTCGGGTGCCAGATGAACGTGCACGACTCCGAGCGGATGCGGGGCATGCTCGCATCGCTCGGCTACGAGGAGTCCGAGAGCCGCGACGCCGCCGACGTGATCCTCTTCAACACCTGTTCGATCCGCGAGTCCGCCGACAGTCGCTTCGTCGCCCACCTGGGCGAGGCGAAGCGGCTCAAGTCCGAAGACCCGGCGCGTATCGTCGGCGTCGGCGGCTGCTGGGCGCAGTCGGTCAAGGACGAGGTTTTCCAGCGCTTCCCTTTCGTCGACGTCGCCTTCGGTCCCGGCCAGATCCACAAGCTGGCCGAGTTCCTCAACTCCGAATCGCTCAGTGCCCAGGGCTACTTCGAGTTCGAGGACTTCTCCGGCCACCTGCCGGCCCGGCGCGAGCGCGAGTTCCAGGGCTGGCTGCAGATCTCCCAGGGCTGCAACTGCGTCTGCTCCTACTGCATCGTCCCCTCGACCCGGGGGCGCGAGGTCAGCCGCGACCCGGCCGAGCTGATCGCCGAGGCCGAGGCCCTCGCCGCCGACGGGGTGCGCGAGGTGACGCTGCTGGGGCAGAACGTCAACAGCTACGGGCGGGACCTGCCCAAGGAGCGGCGAATCGCCTTCGCCGTGCTGCTGGCACGGGTCGACGCGGTCGAGGGCATCGACCGCATCCGCTACACGAGCCCGCACCCGAAGGACATGAAGGAGGACGTGATCCGCGCTCACGCCGACCTTCCCGCCCTCTGCGAGCAGGTCCACCTGCCGTTGCAGTCGGGCTCGAGCGCGGTGCTCAAACGGATGCGACGCACCTACGACCGCCGGCGCTACATGGACCGCGTGGCGCTGATCCGCGAGCACGTTCCCGACTGCGCGATCACCACCGACGTCATCGTCGGCTTCCCGGGTGAGACCGAGGAGGATTTCGAGCAGACGCTGGAGGTCGTCGAGGAAGTTGGCTATGACGGGGCGTTCACCTTCGTGTTCTCGCCGCGGCGCGAAACGGAGGCGGCGGCGATGGACGGGCAGGTAGCGCATCCGGTCAAGGTGGAGCGGATGGAGCGGCTGGTCGAGGCGGTGCAGCGGCGGGCGAAGGAGCGAGCGCAGCGGTTTGTCGGGCGAACGCT
>WNFM01068924.1_pt7 | contig 13174 bp, 14 predicted proteins | sample 5400271 | NCBI WGS metagenome assembly WNFM01 (sample SAMN13153352, study PRJNA577476) | soil metagenome | isolation source: 60 cm saprolite on Douglas fir-dominated hillslope | place: USA:California | collected 2013-09-17 | reverse complement strand
GGAGCTCGTCGCGGCGAACCTCCGGGCCGTCGGCGTCCGCGCCGAGGCGCGGGGCAACGACCTGCACGTCGAGGGGACGGAGCGGCCCCCGCGCGGCCGCGTCGAGACCGCCGCCGATCACCGGCTCGCGATGGCGTTTGCGGTGCTGGGGACGGTGCCAGGGGCGGATGTGCGACTGTCGGAACGGCGCTCGGTCGCGATCAGCTATCCAGAATTCTTCAAGGATCTGAAGCGGATCCAGGGCAAAGACTGATGCTGCGCGTCGTGGCGATCGATGGCCCTGCGGCGTCCGGTAAATCGTCCACCGCGGCGCTTGTGGCCAAGCAGCTCGGATGGGCCCACCTCGATTCGGGGGCGCTGTATCGGGCCCTGACCCTGGCCGCGCTCGACAATCTGGGAGAAGGGAGTAGGGAGAGGGACGCTTGGCCCGCCCAACGGATCCTAGCGTTGGCCGAGGACCTACCAGTTCGACTCGTCCTCGTCGACGACGTATTCCGACCGGAAGTAGCGGGGGCGGACGTCGGGGAGGAGATCCGCAGCGACCGGGTAACGCGCCACGTCTCCGCCCTCGCCGCGATCCCGGAGGTGCGGACATGGGTCAACGCCCGGCAACGCGACGCGGCCGCCGGTCACCCGTCCGGGGTGGTCGTGGACGGGCGCGATATCGGCACCGTCGTCTTCCCCGACGCGCCGCTCAAGGTCTTCCTGACGGCCACGCCGGACGAGCGGGCCCGGCGCCGGTTGTCGCAGCGGGGCCGGGCGGTCGGCGACGAGGAGGTGCGGCGCGAGAGCCGGGCGCTGGCGGCGCGCGATGCAGCGGATACCACCAGGCCCGTGGCCCCCTTGAAGCCCGCCCCCGATGCCGTGTTGCTCGATTCCACGGCCCTGACGCTGGAGGAGCAGGTCGGGCAAGTGGTGGAACTGGCGCGGCGCAGGCTCCCCGGGTAGGTTTCCCGGCTTGTCAACAACCTCAAACCCACAACCGACCCGGTGTCCCGAATGCTGGTAGAAGCGAACGACGTAGAAGACTCCGAACAAGAACGCCCCGCCAAAAAGACCACCCACTCTGTTCTGCGTGTCCGCGCCGGTCTGGACGAGGAGTATTCCTCGGACGAGATCGCGAAGATGACCGAGCTGTACGAAGGCACGCTCTCGAACATCGAAGAAGGCGAAATCGTCAAATCGAAGGTGCTGCGGGTGACCGACACCGCCGTCATTCTCGACGTCGGGTTCAAGTCGGAGGGCGCGGTCTCGATCGACGAGTTCAAGGATCCCAAGAGCCTGAAAGAAGGCGACGAGATCGAGGTCTTCCTCGAGCACCTCGAGGACCAGGAGGGCGCGGTCGTCCTCTCGAAGAAGAAAGCCGATTTCATGCGGGTCTGGGAAAAGATCCGCGAAGCCCACGAGAAGGACGAAGGCGTCTCGGGGACCCTGGTCAAGAAGATCAAGGGCGGCGTCGTGGTCGACCTGATGGGCGTGGACGCGTTCCTGCCCGGCAGCCAGATCGCGCTGCGCCGCGTGCCGAATATCGACGAGCTGCTGGGTCAGAGCTTCGAGTTCAAGATCATCAAGCTGAACAAGCGGCGCCGCAACATTGTCGTGTCGCGCCGCGTGCTGCTCGAGGCGGAGCGCAAGACCAAACGCGACGTCCTGATGAAGGAGCTGTCCGTCGGTCAGGTGCGGAAGGGCGTGGTGAAGAACATCACCGACTTCGGTGCCTTCATCGACTTGGGCGGCGTGGACGGTCTCCTGCACATCACCGACATGAGCTACGGCCGCGTATCGCACCCCTCCGAAATGGTGCAGATCGGCCAGGAGCTCGAGGTGAAAGTCCTCGACATCGATTGGGAGCGCGAGCGCATCTCCCTCGGCCTGAAGCAACTCCAGACCTACCCGTGGCAGAACGTGGCCGCCAAGTATCCCGTCGGCACGCGCGTCCAGGGGAAGGTCGTCTCGATCACGAACTACGGCGCGTTCGTCGAGCTGGAGCCCGGCATCGAGGGGCTCGTCCACATCTCCGAGATGAGCTGGACCCGGAACGTGCGACACCCCTCGAAACTGGTCTCGATCGGCGAGTCGATCGAGGCGGTCGTCTTGAAGGTCGACGAGAGCGAAGAGAAGGTCTCGCTCGGCATGAAGCAGACCGAGCAGGACCCGTGGATGGCGCTGCCGCAGAAGTACCCGGTCGGCACGCGCCTCTCCGGCAAGGTCCGCAACCTCACCTCGTTCGGCGCCTTCGTCGAAATCGAGCCGGGAATCGACGGCCTGATCCACATTTCCGACATGTCGTGGACCAAACGGGTGCAGCATCCGTCTGAGGTCGTGAAGAAGGGCGACGAGGTGGCGGTGCTGATCCTGAACGTCGACGCCGAGAACAAGCGCATCTCGCTCGGCCTCAAGCAGGCGCAGGAGGATCCGTGGCTGCGGATCGGTGAGACGTACCCGGTGGGTACGGAGCTGCGGGGCCGCGTCATGCGCCTGATGGACAAGGGCGTGGTCGTGGATCTCGGCAACGACATCGAGGGATTCATTCCGATGTCGCAGCTGGGGATCCCGGACATCTCGAATCCCGCCGACGCCGTAAAGGAAGGGCAAGCGGTGGAGATGAAGGTGCTGGAGGTGGACCCGATTCACCATCGGATCGTGCTGGCGGCGACAGGGTTCCCGCCGGGCGACATTATCCCGCCGACACCGGCGCCGGTACCGCCGCCTGACGACGCGCCTCCGCAAGATGCCTAGGCGCCGAGACGCCGAGTGAAACACGGGGGCAGGGTTATCCTGCCCCCTTTTCACGTCTAGATTCTCGGCATGAGCATGCGCGAGAAGCTGGAACTGCTGCAGCAGAAGCGCGCCGAGTCCGAACAGGGCGGCGGCGCCGACCGCATCGCCACGCAACACCAGAAGGGGAAGATGACGGCCCGCGAGCGCCTCGAGGTGCTGCTCGACCCCGGGTCGTTCGTTGAGCTCGACCGCTTCGTCACCCACCGCGCCACCGACTTCGGACTCGCCGACCAGAAAGTCCTGGGAGACGGCGTCGTCACCGGGTGGGGTCGGATCGAAGGGCGCCTCGTCTACGTCTACTCGCAGGATTTCACCGTGTTCGGCGGATCGCTGTCCGAAGCGCACGCGGAGAAGATCTGCAAGGTGATGGACCTGGCGGTGAGAAACGGCGCGCCGGTGATCGGTCTCAACGATTCAGGCGGCGCGCGGATTCAGGAAGGCGTCGTGTCACTCGGGGGCTACGCCGACATCTTCTTGCGGAACACGCTCGCCTCGGGTGTCGTGCCGCAGATCAGCGCCATCCTCGGTCCCTGCGCCGGCGGCGCGGTGTACAGCCCGGCGATCACCGATTTCGTCTTCATGGTGCGCGGCATCTCGTACATGTTCGTCACCGGCCCGAGCGTCGTGAAGACGGTGACGCACGAGGAAGTCGATTTCGAGCGCCTCGGCGGCGCCGACGTCCACGGCGGGACCTCAGGTGTGGCGCACTTCGTCCACGACTCGGAGCTCGAGTCGCTGACCGCCGTGCGCACGCTGCTATCGTTCCTGCCCTCGAACAACCTCGATAGTCCACCGGTCCGCCCGTCCGACGATCCGCCCGACCGACGCGACGAGGAGCTGCTCGACATCGTCCCCGATGAGCCGAGCAAGCCCTACGACATGCACGACGTGATCCGCCGCGTGGTGGACGGCGGCACGTTCTTCGAGGTGCAACGGGACTACGCCGGCAATCTGCTGACCGGCTTCGCCCGGCTCGCCGGCCGCCCCGTGGGCATCGTCGCCAATCAGCCGTCGAACCTGGCGGGCGTGCTGGACATCGCCGCGTCGCTCAAGGGAGCGCGCTTCATCCGGTTCTGCGATGCGTTCAACGTCCCGCTCGTCACGTTCGAGGACGTCCCGGGGTTCCTCCCGGGCGTGGCACAGGAGCACGGCGGCATCATCAAGCACGGCGCGAAGTTGCTCTACGCCTACTGCGAGGCCACGGTCCCGAAGCTCACGGTCATCACGCGCAAGGCGTACGGCGGCGCGTACGACGTGATGAACTCGAAGCACGTGCGCGGCGACTACAACGTCGCCTGGCCCACCGCCGAGATCGCGGTCATGGGGCCGAAAGGCGCGGTCGAGATCCTCTATAAGGACGAGGCGACCGAGGAGAAGGCGAACGAATACCGCGACAAGTTCGCGCATCCCTACCAAGCCGCAGCGCGCGGCTACCTGGACGACATCATCGACCCCCGCGACACGCGTCCACGGCTGATCGAAGCGCTCACGACGCTCGCGGGAAAGCGCGATCGGAACCCGTCGAAGAAGCATGGAAACATTCCTCTTTAGCTTGGGTGTAGCATCGCTGGCGCTGCAGGCACCGGCGCTGCCCGCGGATTCGACCGACGGCCACGCGTGGCTCGAGTTCGGCCGCGCTTACGTGCAGCGCGTGGCCGACGCCCACGCGCACCGTGCGCCCGCGGATACCGCGTGGTCGCGTGCTGCCCTCGACACTGCCGAGCTGGCGTACGCGCGTGCCGCCGGCTTTGGGCGCGGCACGCGTACCGCGGACTCGGCGCAGGTGTTTCGCGTGTATCTGTGGGGGCAACGGGCGCTGCTCGCGTGGGAGACCGAGGGCATCGACGCCGCGACCACGGTGTGGCACGCGCTCCCAGAGACGCTGCGCTTGCCGCCGGTCTTGGAGGAGCTGGGGGAGAATCTGCTCCGCGCGTGCCCGCGCCGCGGCATCCTCCTCACGGCGGGGGATGCCGACACGTACGCCGCCTGGTACATGCGCTTCGCCCGCGGCCTGAGGCCCGACCTGTTGATCGTGCCGCTCGCCGTCTGGACGAGCGACTCGGTGTTGCGGGGTCGCGTCTTACGGGAGGCGCGGCAGCGCGGTTCCGCTCTGAAGGCGCTGGCCGAGCGACGCGGAGGCCCGTTGTGTGCAAGTATGGGGTTCGAACGCGCGCCCGACTTGCGCCCCAAGGTTCGCTGGAACGCGCACCCACTCGTGTGGGTGGCGGGCGCAGAATCGAAGGGCGACCGCGTGCCCGCGGAGGATTTCGTGTTCGCCGCGCTGCAACTCGCCATCGAGCAGCACGACACGTGGAGCCCGCCCGCCGTGGCTCTGTACCGTCGGGCCGCTGGGGTCACGCCGGCGCTGTGCCGACCGCTCGGGACCTTCGGCATTCAGGCCGAAGTGGGGTGTCGCTGATCAAGCGGGTCCTCGTCGCCAACCGGGGCGAGATCGCCCTGCGGATCATTCGCGCCTGCCAAGAGGAAGGTCTCGAGGCGGTCGCGGTGTATTCGGAAGCCGACCGGCTCGCCCCGCACGTGCGCGCCGCTCACACGGCGGTGCTGCTGGGCGCCGCACCGGCCGCCGAGTCCTACCTCAACATTCCGAAGTTGATCGCCGCCGCGCAGAACAACGGCTGCCAGGCGGTGCACCCGGGGTACGGGTTCCTGTCCGAGCGCGCGGCCTTCGCCGACGCCTGCGTCCAAGCGGGACTGGTGTTCGTCGGCCCGCCGGCGGCGGCGATCCGCGCTATGGGCGACAAGACCGAGGCCCGGCGCCGGATGCAGCAGGCAGGGGTGCCGGTCGTCCCAGGGACGGCGGCCACGCTGCGCGACGCAGCGGAAGCACGGCGTGAGGCCAAACGCATCGGGTATCCGGTCATGCTCAAAGCAGCCGCCGGGGGCGGCGGTAAGGGGATGCGGCTCGTCAAGACCGACGCTGAGGTCGACTCGGCGTTTCAGGGTGCCCGCAGCGAGGCGCAGAAGGCGTTCGGGGACGGCAGTGTGTACGTGGAGAAGTACCTCGAACGGCCGCGCCACATCGAGATCCAGATCCTCGCTGACCGTCATGGCCGCGTCGTGGCCTTGGGGGAGCGCGAGTGCAGTATCCAGCGCCGCCACCAGAAACTGATCGAAGAGGCACCCTCGCCCGTCGTTTCCCCCGCCCTGCGGCGCCGCTTGTCCGAAGCCGCGACGGCGGCGGCCGGGGCGGTCGGATACTCCGGGGCCGGTACCATCGAGTTCCTGCTCACGCCGACCGGCGAATTCTACTTCCTCGAGATGAACACCCGCATTCAGGTCGAGCACCCCGTCACAGAGCTCGTGTACGGAGTAGACCTGGTGCGCGAGCAGCTCCGCATCGCCGCGGGCCAGCCGATGCGCGTTCACCCGGGCCTCCTCCACCCGCGGGGCCATGCCATCGAGTGCCGCATCACCGCCGAGGATCCGTTCAACGACTTTCTGCCGGCGACGGGCGTGCTGCAGTACCTGCGGGTGCCGTCCGGGCCGGGGATTCGGTGGGACGGCGGCGTCGAGGCCGGCAACGAAGTGACGCTGTTCTACGATCCGCTGATCGCGAAGCTCGTCGCCTGGGGCGAGACCCGCGACATGGCGATCCAACGGATGCGCCGCGCGCTGCGGGAGCTGGTGATCGTCGGCCTGCCGACCGCCCAGCCGTTCCATCTCCGCGTGATGGACGATCCGGAATTCCGCCGCGGCGAGCTGGACATCACGTACCTGGAGCGCGCCGGGGCGCGCCTGCTCGCCGCGCCGCCGCAGGACGGGCTCGAGCGGGCCGTCGCGGTCACGGCCGCGCTGCTCGCCGATGAGCGTCGCACTGCCACTGGCCCGGTACCACTTTCCAACGTTCCAACGCTCCAACGTTCCGCCTGGGCGGAAGAGGGGAGGAGGGAAGGCCTGCGTGAATGACCTTGTGACGATCACGGGGATCGCCGCAGGGGGCGACGGCGTGGGTCGGCTGGCCGACGGGCGCGCGGTCTTTGTGCCGCGCACCGCGCCGGGGGACCGCATCAAGATCAAGGACGGCAGTCTCAAGCTGTCGCGCAGCTTCGGACGAGCGGCCGTCGGCGAGGTGGCCGGGGCCGGACCGGGACGGGTGGCGCCCCCGTGTCCCCATTACACACAGGATCGCTGCGGCGGCTGCCAGCTGCAGCATTTGGAGTACGACGCCCAGCTCGCCGCCAAACGCGCGATCGTGGGCGACGCCCTGCGCCGCATCGGCAAGCTCGACGTGCCAGACCCCGAGATCGTGGAGGCGGTCGAGGAGTGGCGCTACCGCGCGAAGATCTCGATGGAGGTGAAGGGGGGCACGGCGGGGTTTCACCCGCACGACCGCCCGAACTTCGTGTTCCCCCTCGCCGACTGCCACATCGCCGACTTCCGGCTGATGGCGCTGTGGCGCGAGGTGCGCGCGCGCCTGAACTTCCTGCCGCCAGGTCTTACACGACTCACGTTGCGATTAGACCGCGAGGGCCGCCGGCACGTGATCGCCGAAGCGGCGGGGGAGCCGTGGCTCGACGCCGAGCGGCTGCGGCGGGACCTCCCGGATGGTGACGCCGTGATCTGCTGGTGGCGCCCCGTGGACGGCGCCGCGCGCGTGATGGCCGGGCCCGCGACGGGATTTCCCGCCACGGCGTTCGAGCAGGTGAACCCGGAGATGGGGATTCTGGCGCGACGCTGGGCGGTGGAGCAGTTGGGCGAGGTGCGGGGCCGCACCGTGTGGGATCTGTACGGCGGCATCGGCGACACCGCGACGTTGCTGGCGGACCGCGGCGCGAACGTCGTCAGCGTGGACGCCGACGAGGCCGCGATCGGCTGGGCGCGCACGCGCAAGCCGGCGGACGCGCCGGTGCGCTTCATCGCCGGCCGCGCCGAAGATGTGCTGCCGAGCCTTCCGGTGCCGCACGCCGTGGTGGTGAACCCGCCGCGCGCCGGCCTCCACTGGGACGTGACGCTGCGCCTGACGGCCGAGCCCGTGAACCGGTTGGTGTACGTATCGTGCGACCCGGCGACGCTGGCGCGCGACCTGCATCGCCTCAACGTGAACTATCAGATCGCGGCACTGCGGGCGTTCGACCTGTTTCCGCAGACGGCGCACGTGGAGACAGTCGTCGTGTTAGAGGCCGCATGAAGTATTTCGTCAGTCTCCGCGGTCGCACCTACGAGGTCGACGTCGGCGGCGGCCGCGTGACCGTCGACGGCGAACCCTTCGAGGCGCACCTCGCCGCCGTGCCGGGGACTCCCCTCTACCACCTTCTGCTGGCCGGCCAGTCGTGGACCGTCGCTGCCCAGAGCCTGGACGGAGTCGCCCCGCTGCGCTGGGCGCTCGGCGCCGTGGGCGAGCGGTTCGAAGTCGAGGCGGTGGATGATCGCACCCGACAGATCCAGGCCCTGACGGGGCGAGGCAAGGCGCCTTCGGGTGGGGGCGTCGTCAAGGCGCCGATGCCGGGGCTCGTGGTCCGGGGGGAAGTGACGGTCGGGCAGCAGGTGGACACCGGGGCGGGGCTGGTTGTCGTCGAGGCGATGAAGATGGAGAACGAGCTGCGCGCCACCCGTCCGGGCGTGGTTCAGACGATCCACGTGACGCCCGGCGAGACCGTCGACAAGGGCGCGTCGCTCGTCACACTCAGTCCTGTGCCAAACGCGGAACCCTCGGGTTGACAGGCCCTTACGCCCCGGTTAGATATCGCGTCTGTCAAAATCCGGGCGCGCAAACGGCATGAAGACGTACACGTTGAAGACCGAGGACATCAAGCACGACTGGTGGGTCGTCGATGCGGCGGGACAGCCGCTCGGCCGGCTCGCGAGCCGTATTGCGCAAATCCTCCGCGGCAAGCACAAGCCGACCTTCACGCCGTACGTGAACGGCGGCGATGCGGTCATCGTGGTCAACGCCGAGCGCGTGAAGCTGACGGGGCGCAAGATCGAGCAGAAGCGCTACTTCCGTCACACCGGCTACATGGGCCATGAGCGCTTCACGCCGGTCCAGAACGTGCTCAACAAGCACCCGGAGCGGGTGATCGAGAAGGCGGTGTGGGGGATGTTGCCGAAGACGACCCTGTCGCGTCAGCACGTGAAGCAGATGCTGAAGGTATACGCCGGTCCGACGCATCCGCACGCAGCGCAGCAGCCGACGCCGCTCGTCGTGGTGGCGGCCAAGTGACCGCGATCCAGCCGGAGTTGCGCTGGCACGCGATCGGGCGCCGCAAGCTCGGCATCGCGCGGGTGTATCTGACGCCGGGGTCGGGGAAGTGGCACATCAACGGCCGGACGCTGGGCGACTATTTCCCGCGGCCCTCGCTGGTCAGCCACATTCAGCAGCCGTTCGTCGCGACCGACACGCTCGGCGCCTTCGACGTAAAGGCGCGGTGCAACGGCGGCGGCATGACCGGCCAGGCCGGCGCGCTGCGCCTCGGCATTGCGCGGGCCCTGGTGCTCGCCGACGACCGCCATCGCAAGAAGCTGCGGGAGCAGGGGCTCCTGACACGCGATCCGCGCGCGGTGGAACGGAAGAAGCCGGGCCGCGCAGGCGCCCGGAAGCGGTTCCAGTTCAGCAAGCGGTAAAGAAGGCAATCACTCACGTCGCTTGATCTCGCCTTGGGTCCCCCAAGGGGTGGGGCGAGAGATGAGAGCGGCGGCGGAGTCAAAACCCAGGGAAAGGATTGCATGGCCCAGCCTCAACTACAAGATCTGCTGGAAGCCGGTGTCCATTTCGGGCACCAGACGCGCCGCTGGAATCCGAAGATGCGCCGGTTCATTTTCGCCGAGCGCTCCGGCATCTACATCATCGACCTCCAGAAGACCCTCCATCAGCTGCACGAGGCGCAGGAGTTGCTGCGCGCCGTCGTCCTGAAGGGTGAGGGCGTCCTTTTCGTCTGCACCAAGAAGCAGCTGAAGGGCATCCTCGAGGCGGAGGCAAAGCGCTGCGGCGCGTTCTACGTCACCGAGCGCTGGCTGGGGGGCACGCTGACCAACTTCCAGACGATCAAGAAGCAGATCAAGCGTCTGAAGGAGCTGGAGCAGGGCGCGGCGGACGGCGAGTTCGCGAACTACACCAAGAAGGAGCAGCTGCTGTTCGACCGCGAGCGCGTGAAGCTCGATAAGAACCTCGCGGGCATCAAGAACATGGGCCGGCTCCCGGGCGCGTTGTTCATCGTCGACTCGAAGAAGGAGCGCATCGCCGTCGCCGAGGCCAACAAGCTCGGGATCCCCGTGGTGGCGATCGTGGATACGAACGCCGATCCGGACCTGATCAACATCCCGATTCCGGGCAACGACGACGCGATCCGCGCCGTCTCGCTCATCACGGGCGCGGTGTCCGACGTGATCGGGGAAGCGCGGCACCAGATGCCGCTGCGCGAGGCCGCCGAAGAGGGTGAGGGCACCACGTACTCGACCGAGACGGGCGTCGAGGCGGAGGCGGAAGGTGGGAAGAAGAAGGGGCCGGCGCGGCGCAAGCGGCGGCCCAAGCCGGAGGCGATCGCCGCCCGGCTGCGGACGGAAGAGCCGCCTCCAGCTGAGCCCGTCAGCGGGGGCGAGGCGTAACCGGACCCGTTGGGTGTTCTAGCGACCGCCGCCCTCCGGCCCAACGGCGCGAGGGCGGCGTTTTTGTGAGGAGTGAAGCAGCATGACGACAGTGAAAGAGATTCCGGCAAAGCTCGTGGCCGAGCTGCGCGCCCGTACCGGCGCCGGCATGATGGACTGCAAGAAGGCGCTCGAAGAGTCCGTCGGCGACGTCGAGAAGGCCGTCGACATCCTGCGCAAGAAGGGCGCGGCCAAGGCCGACAAGCGCGCCGGGCGCGAGGCGTCGGAAGGCTGGATCGGGTCGTACGTCCACTTCGACGGCTCGGTCGGCGTGTTGGTCGAGCTGAATTGTGAGACGGACTTCGTGGCCCGCACCGCCGACTTCCAGGCGTTGGCCAAGGAGATCGCGGTGCACATCGCCGCGACGAACCCGCTCGCGGTCCGGATCGAGGACGTCCCCGCGGAGCTGGCGGAGCGCGAGCGCAAGGTCTACGAGTCCCAGGTCGCCGAGCAGAAGAAGCGCGAGAACATCCGCGCCAAGATCGTGGACGGCATGATGCGGAAGTTCTACGAGGAGCGTGTGCTGCTCGAGCAGAAGTTCGTGAAAGACGATAAGCGCACGGTGGGCGAGCTCGTCAAGGAGCTGTCGGGCAAGACGGGTGAGAAGGTTGAAGTCCGCCGCTTCGCGCGCTTCGAGCTCGGGGGCGACTAGGTGGCAGCCAAGCTGGCGTACCGGCGCGCCCTCCTCAAAGTCTCAGGGGAGGCGTTCGCCGGGCGCGCCGGCGCCGGCATTGACTTCGGGGTGATCGAGCGGGTCAGCGACGAGCTGAAGCAGGTCGCCGCCACCGGCGTGCAGCTCGGCCTGGTGGTGGGTGGCGGCAACATCCTGCGCGGCACCACCGCCAGCCAGCAGGGGATGGACCGCGTCTCGGCCGATTACATGGGAATGCTGGCGACCATCATCAACGCCCTGGCGCTGCAGGACATCCTGGAGAAGAAGGGCGTCGATACCCGTGTGATGACGGCGATCCGGATGGAGGAGCTGGCCGAGCCCTACATCCGGCGCCGCGCGGTGCGCCACCTCGAGAAGGGTCGCATGGTCATCTTCGCGGGCGGCACCGGAAACCCGTACTTTTCGACGGACACCGCGGCCGTGCTGCGCGCGCTCGAAATCGAGGCGCAGGTCATCCTCAAGGCCACCAACGTGGACGGCGTGTACACAGCCGATCCCAAGAAAGACCCCAAGGCCGAGTTCATCCCGGAGCTGTCGTTCCAGGATGCGCTGGTCAAGGGCTACGCCGTGATGGATGCCAACGCGTTCGGGTTGTGCAAGGAGAACAAGCTCCCCATCGTAGTGTTCAACATCAACCAGCCCGGCGCGACGGCCAGAGTGCTGGCCGGAGAGCGCGTCGGCACGATCGTCAAATGACGACCACTCTGGCCGACCAGGTGAAGCACGCGAAGCAGCAGATGGACAAGACCGTCGAGGCGGTGAAGCGGGAGTTCGCCACCGTCCGGACGGGAAAAGCGAGCACGGCCCTCCTCGATCTCCTGCGCGTCGACGCCTATGGGAATGACATGCCGTTGACGCAGGTGGCGAGCGTCGCCGCGCCCGAGCCGAAGCTGCTGACCATCCAGCCGTGGGACAAGACGCTGCTCAAGGCGATCGAGAAGGCGATCCTCGCCTCCGACCTGGGACTCACGCCCTCCAACGACGGCAACATCATCCGCATCCCCGTGCCGCCCCTCACGGAAGAGCGGCGCAGGGAGCTGGTGAAGGTCATCCACAAGCTCGCCGAGGAGGGTCGCGTCGCGATTCGTCACGCGCGCACCGAGACGATCGGGAAGATCAAGAAGACCGAGCACGTCTCGGAGGACGAAATCAAGAAAGCCGAGAAGGACCTCCAGAAGGTCCACGACGAGCACTTGAAGCTCGTGGACGGGGCGGTGAAGGCGAAGGAAGCGGAGATGATGGAAGTCTGATGCTGCCGGGCCCGATTCCCCGCCACGTGGCGATCATCATGGACGGCAATGGGCGCTGGGCGAGCGAACGCCGGCTGCCCCGGCCGTTCGGCCACCGGGCGGGAATGAAGGCGGTGCGTGAAACGGTCGAGGGCGCGATCGAGGCCGGCGTCGAGGCGCTCACGCTGTTCGCGTTTTCCGACGAGAACTGGCAACGCCCCCCCACCGAAATCTCGGCGCTGATGAACCTGCTCGAGGAATACATCGCGCGTGAGGCGGCGGACCTGCGCTCGCAGGGCGTCGCGGTGCACGTGCTCGGCGACCGCAGCCGCCTCATTCCAACGGGCCGGGAAGCGGTCGAGCGGGTCGAGAACGAGACGGCCGCCGGCACCAAGCTGTCGCTCAACCTGTGCATCTCGTACTCCTCGCGCGGCGAAATCGCGCGCGCCGCTCGCCTCCTCGCGGAAGAAGTCCTCAAGGGCACCAAGAAGCTCGAGGACCTCGATGAGGACGCCATTCGCGCCAAGCTCTACACGGCGCCCTGGGGCGACCCCGATCTCCTGATCCGCACATCGGGGGAGCTACGCCTCTCGAACTTCTTGCTGTGGCAGCTCGCGTACACCGAGCTGTACATCACGCCCGTCCTGTGGCCCGACTTCACGCGTCAGACTCTGTTCGAGGCGATCCTCGACTATCAGCGGCGCGAGCGCCGGTTCGGCAAAGTCACGGTCTGATGGCGAGTAACCTGGCGAAACGGATCGCCTTCGCGGGCGTCGCCATTCCTTTGGCGGTGGGTGTGGTGTGGCTGGGCGGCTGGCCGTTCGCCGCGGTGCTCGCGGTGCTGGGCGTGCTCGGCACCCGCGAGATCTACGACCTCGCGCGGCGCCAG
>WNFM01124052.1_pt5 | contig 13178 bp, 12 predicted proteins | sample 5400271 | NCBI WGS metagenome assembly WNFM01 (sample SAMN13153352, study PRJNA577476) | soil metagenome | isolation source: 60 cm saprolite on Douglas fir-dominated hillslope | place: USA:California | collected 2013-09-17 | reverse complement strand
CGCTCTGGTCGATCGTCAGCAACGAATCGACGCTGCAGACCGGCCCGGCGGCGACGACGACGGTCACCTCGTCGCCGCTCTTGAGCCTGTCGGCCTCCGACGCCCCCGACCCGGTCTCGGCGGGATCGAACCTGACCTACACGCTGACCTACCGGAACGGCGGCACCGCCAACGCCACCGGGGTCGTGATCGCCGACACGCTGCCGGCCAACACGATCTTCGTGTCGGCGACGTCGGGCGGGACGCTCTCGGGGAGCGCCGTCACCTGGAGTCTCGGGGCGTTGAACGCCTCGGCCTCGGGCTCGGTGCAGATGGTGGTGCGCGTCGCCAGCCCGCTGGCGAACGGCACGACGATCACCCACGCTTCGTACAGCATCGATTGCGCCGAGACGGCGGCGGTCGCCGGGGCGGCCGTGACCACCACGGTCATGTCGTCGGCGATCCTGAGCCTTTCGGCGGTCGACGCGCCCGACCCGGTCGTCGCCGGGTCGAACCTGACCTACACGATCAGCTACGCGAACGGCGGCAACGCCAACGCCACGGGAGCGGTGATCACCGATACGCTGCCGGCCAATACGACCTTCGTGTCGGCGACCTCGGGCGGAACCCTGTCGGGGAGCGTCGTGACCTGGAGCCTCGGGGCGTTGAACGCCTCGGCCTCGGGCACGGTGCAGATGGTGGTGCGCGTCGCCAGCCCGCTGGCGAACGGAACGACCATCACGAACGGCTCGTACAGCATCGACTGCAATGAGACGCCCGCCCTCAGCGGCGCGCCGGTGACGACCGGAGTCATCGGAGCCGTGCCGACGATCGCCACGGTGGTCGAAATGATGACGAGCTCGATCTATATTCTGCGCGGCAAGACATCCGACATCCGGGTGACCGGCGCGAATTTCCTGCCGGGGGCGGCGGTCAACCTGAGCGCCGACATCTCGGCCGGCCCGACGACCCTCGCGGGCAGCACCAGCCTCAGCGACACGCTTCAGGTCGCCTCGACGGCGACCCTCGGGGCGCGAACCCTGACGCTCACCAACCCCGACGGCGGCAGCGCGCGGCTCGCGTCGGCGCTGACCGTCGTCATGTCTCCCGATCTGAACGGCGACTGCCTCGTCGACGGCACCGATCTGAACCTGATCGCCCTCGCCTGGAACACCACGAGCGGACAGGCGGCCTATAATGCGGCGGCCGATCTGGATGGAGACAATTACGTCGGTCCGATCGATCTCACGATCTTCACGAAGTACTTCGGCCGCCGCCTCGCGGGTTGCCCGTAGGCCGGGGGCCGCCGGCCGCGGCGCGCGCGAGGCGGGCCGGGGCGGGGCGAGGGTCGTCGCCGCCGTGGTGGTCTTCGTGTTCCGTGGAGAACGTCCGCTGGCGATGCGCCGGTCGGCGAGCAAGGACGCGGCGCCGGGGGCCGGGCGAGCAGCCGCTCGCGGCGGCGGCGCGCGAGGCGCGCGAGGAATCGGGACTCACGATCGAGATCGAGCCGCAACCCCTGACCGCCTACCTCGCCAAGCGCAACCAGGATGACATGCTGGTGGTCGTCTATCGCGGCCGGAGCGCGTCGGGCGAAGTGGTCCTTTCGTCGGAGCACCAAGCCTTCGCCTGGATGACGGTCGGGGAATTCGCCTCCGCCTGTTCCTTCCCCTCCCTGGTCGAGGCCGCGCGGCTCGCCGCCAGCAGCCGGTCGTAGAGCCCCAGGTTCATTCTCGCGATCGCCGCCAGACGCCGGGGGTCCCACAGATCGCCGCGCGTGATCAGAGCCAGGGCGTCGTAGTAAGCCGCCAGATCGCGATCGCGGATCCGGTTCTCTCCCGTCACCAGGGTCTCGAAGTACCCGAGCGGGATCCGCCTCGGGAAATGGCCGATGCGCCACTTCTTGGACGCCAGCCGTGGCGTGAGAACCGGGAGCATCGGGTCGCGATCCATCACCGGCAGCCGCGCCAGGAGCGGGTCGGCCAGCGCCTGGAAATCGAGCAGGTGGATCGACGGCCCGAGATAGAAGCCGAAGCAACCGATCGACCCCCGCGCCACCACCGGGGTCAGCGATCGATCGCCCGCGCGCTCCGCCAGATCGGCCGGAGCCGCCTCCCGGGGGTCCGCGATGCCGAAGCCCTGCAGCGACGCCAGCCAGGATTGATTGATCCAGTCGCTCCTCGCCTCCGCCGCCTGCTCGAACGCCCGCGGGTTGGGCCATACCTTCTGGCGCGAGGCGCCGCGCAGGGACGAGGTCGCCTCGTAGACCCGCCTCTCATCGGCGATGCCGTTCCGGTCGAGGGCCGGATTGTCGAGGGCTTCGGGGGTCGCGCCGGCCGCGGATCGGGGCGCCGGAATGGAGGCGGCCGCCCAGAGCGCGATCGCGGCGATCGCGACGCCCGCGGCCGCCAGGCGCATCAGCCGCGGCGGGCGCGGGAGACGCAGAATCAGGGCGACCGAGACCAGGAGCGGCGTGGTGAGGAACCGGCCGCTCATGAAGTCGCCGCCGATCGCCGTGACATAGACGAGGTAGAGCGCGATCCCGGCCGCCAGGGCCCGCCCGCGGGCCGCTCCGAAGAAAATCGCCAGGAGGAGTCCGGCGGCGATGACCGGGAGCGTCACCGGGTCGAGGCGGATCGAATTGGCCAGGTACTCCAGACCGCGCCCGAGAAGCTCGGACTCGGAGATGCCGGTGCGCAGCTTGGCGTAGGCGGTGTTGGGAGCAAGGGAGCCGTAGTAGAACAGGGAGAATCCTTCCCAGAGGAGAAGCGGCAGCGATCCGAGGACCAGGGTCTTGAAGCGGAGGTTCCGCGGCCGCCGAAGGACGACCAGCCCGAGCGCCGGCAAAAGCAGAAGCAGGAGATCGATCCGGGTCGTTCCGAGGAGCGCGGCCAGAAGGATCAAGCGTCCCGATTTCCCGGCCGCGGCATGAGGTGGCGCATCGTCCCGCGGCCAGGTCAGGAGGAAGAGAGCGAGCAGGGCATGCGCGAGGGGGTTCTCCAGTCCCGAGGTCGCGTAGTCGGTGAAGGCCCGCGAGGCGGTCAGGGCCAGCAGGCCCAGCGCCCCGGCCTCGGGCGAGAGCGCGAGGCGGAAGCCGACCAGGGCGGCGACCGCCAGAGACAGCACGATCGACAGCGCGAGGCTGGTGTAGAACGGTTCTCCCGTGAGCGCGTAGAACGGCGCGATCAGGAACATCCAGAGAGGATGGGTGAAGACCTGCACCCGTTCGTCGATGTTGAACCGCAGCCCGTGGCCGTGAACGAAATGATCGATCGTCCGGAAGGTGATGCAGGCGTCGTCGCAGATCCAGGCCTTGCGGATGATGACCGCGCCGAACAGAACGAGAAGCAGCGCCGGCGGCAGGAGCGGCAGCGCGCGCCGGAACAGCGGCGCGGGCCTGCGGGGCGCCGCGGTCGGGCGGGGCGGTGCGGGGATCGCGGGTGTCGACATGGTCTCGCGTCAGCGCTTCAGCGGGAACCCCTCCGACGTGGCGACGCAGGCGGCCGCCGTCACGTCACCCGTGACGTTGAGGACGGTGCGGCACATATCGAGGATCCGGTCGACGCCGAAGATGATGCCGATCCCCTCCGCCGGCACCCCCACCGTCACCAGGAGCGCGGTGACCAGCGGCAGCGAACCCCCCGGCACGCCGGCGGTTCCGATCCCGGAAAGGATCGACAGCAGCACCACGGTGATCTGCCCCCCGAGAGACAGCGCGACCCCGTAGAACTGCGCCAGGAACAGGACGGTGATCCCCTCGTAAAGAGCGGTGCCGTTCTGGTTGAGGGTCGACCCGAGCGTCAGGACGAAACCGCCGATCGAGCGCGGGATCCCGAGCTCCTGCTCGGCGACCCGCAGCGAGACCGGAAGGGTGGCGTTGCTCGACGAGGTGGAGAAGGCGGTGAGCATCACCTCGCGCAGCCGGCGGAAGAAGAGCCGCGGCGGGTAGCCCGCCACGAAGCGGACGAACAGCGAGTAGGTCACGAACTGGTGCAGCGCCAGACCGGCGAGGACCGTCACCATGTAAAGCCCGAGCTTCGCCAGGACCGCCAGCCCGGAGCGGGCCGTCAGCGTGAAGAGCAGCGCCGCGACGCCGACCGGCGCCAGGCGCATGGCGAACGAGATGACCTGCATGACGACGGCGTAGACCGCCTGCAGCCAGCGGATCAGCGGCTCGACCGTCTCACGCTCGACCAGGGTGAGGGCCACACCGATGATCAGGCCGAACACCATCACGGCGATCATGTCGCCGCGGAAGGCGTTGACCATCGACTCGATGGGGTTCTCCGGGATCAGATCGAGGAGGATCTGCAGGCCGGTCCGGGGCGCGGGGGGAGGCTTGAGAACCGCCTGGTTCTGCCCGATCACCTGATACAGGGCCGCGCGCGACGTCTCCGAAAACCCGGCTCCGGGCTTGATCAGGTTGGCCAGCAGCACGCCGATCATCACGGAGATCGTGCTGAGCACGAGAGTGAGGAACAGCGTCTTGAGACCGACCCGGCCGAGACGCCGGACATCCCCCAGCTCGACGACGCCGAGCACCATCGCCGAGATCACGAGCGGGATCACCACCATGAAGATCACGCGCAGGAAGATCTGTCCGAGCGGATAGGTCACGTTCGAAACGAATCCGAGGAGGGCGGGGCTCGGACCGAGGAAGCCGTTGGCCGCCAGCCCCAGGGCGGCCCCGGAGAGCATCCCGATCAGGATCTGGGCATGGAGCGGAAGGCCGCGCACGGCCGGTACCCTAGCACAGGTCCGCGCAGGGCGCGTGGTATAATCGGCCCTTCCGCGGACTCGTCCGTCGACCTTCCCGGAGACGCGCATGCGATCGTCCCACAGAGCAGGGCGCCGGACCTTCCGGCCGCGCACCGCCGCATGAACGAAGATCTGAAGCGGCTGGTCAGGCTTCAGGACCTGATGCAGGCCGTCGAAGGTCTCGACGAGAAGATCGCCGCCGTTCCGGGAGAGATCGCCCGCCTCGAGAAGAGCCTGCTCGCCCTGCAGGCCGACGTCGAAAAGGAACGAGCCCGTCTCGGAGAGCTCCAGAAAGACCGACGCAAGCTCGAGATGGATCTGATGGCGGTCGAAACCAAGATCGTCAAGTACCAGGGGCAGCTGCTCGACGTCAAGACGAACAAGGAGTATCAGACGATGCTCCACGAGATCGAAACCTGCCGCTCGGAGCGGGCAGCCCTGGACGAAAAGATCCTGTTCGAGATGGAGGAAGCCGAGAAGCGCAACGCGGGGCTGCGGGCGCTCGAGGAGCGGCTCAAGGAGCAGCGCCGGGTCACCGACGAGGGCAAGCGCCGCCTCGACGGGTCGCTCGAGGGTTTCAAGCGGGAGAAGACCGCCATCCTCGAAGAGCAGCGCGGTCTCTCCGGGACGATCGCGGCGCGCTATCTCGATCCGTTCATGAAGGTGGCCCGCCAGCGGAAGGGGCTGGCGCTGGTCGCCGTCCGCGACGAGCTGTGCGGAGGCTGCCACGTCCGTGTGATGCCGAAGTTGATCCAGGAAGTCCGTCGCGCGACCGGGCTGATCGCCTGCGATTCCTGCAAGCGGTTCCTCTACGTGTTCGAAGATTCGAACGCCGCGGGAGCCGGCGCCGCGCCGGGCGCCTCCGGAGCCGACCCCACGGCGGGCTCGCCGGCGCAGTGACCCCGAAGACCGCCGCCGCTTCCGGACCCTCGTTCCTCGCGCATATCGACGGCGGCTCGCGCGGCAACCCCGGCCCCGCCGGATACGGCGCCCACGTCGTGACGGACCCGGGCGGCGAGACGGTGGCGGAGTTGTACGGCTATCTCGGAACGACCACCAACAACATCGCCGAGTACGCCGCGCTTCTCGCGCTGCTCGAGTACGCCCGGGAGGCCGGCGCGGGGTCGCTTCGGGTCCGCTCCGATTCGGAGCTGCTGGTCCGCCAGATCAACGGGCAGTACCGCGTCAAGGATGTCCGGCTTAAAATCCTGCACGCCGAAGCGAAGCGTTTGATCTCCGCCCTGCCGCGCGTCGCGATCGAGCATGTCCGCCGCGAGCAGAACCGTGAGGCCGACGCCCTCGCCAACCGCGCCATGGATTCGCGGCAAAGCTCCGGCGCCCTGCCGGCGGCGCTCCGCGATCTGCCCGGCGCTTCCGCGTAGAAATCAGGGAAGTCCGAGTCGCGCCAGGACCGCTCGGGCGCGAAGGTCGCCGGGGTCGAGTCGCAGCGCGCGCCGCGCCTCGAGCTGGGCCGGGCCCCCCAGGCCGTTGGCGAGATCGAGGACCGCCAGGCGGCCATGGGCGTCGGCGTCGCCGGTGATGTCGTACACGAGATAGGCATATCCCGGCATGGCGATGACCGGCCTCTTCCCGAGCCAGTCGTAAAGACTCTCCCCGTCCGCCGCCGTGAAATGAAGCGACATCGCCGAAACCGCCAGAAGCTCGCGGGGCGCTCCGTCCGGGACGATCTCGCGCCGTTCCCGGGCCGAGTCGAAATTGCCGAGACCGGGCAGATACTGATAGCGGACTCCGGCGTACCAGGGGTCCGAGTTCCCCGCGAAGCTGCAGTAGACGATCGGCACGCCGGCCTGCGTCATGAAACGACGCAGAGCCTTCGAGGCCTGACCCCAATCGAGATTCGAGTCGAGCAGATACCGATGTCCGTTCGCCGGGCCGCCCGCGAAACGGTTGAAGTAGGCAAGGTTGTCGGGGGAAATGGAGGCCGCCTCCAGAAGGTTCCATCCCAGACCCAGAACGATCAGGGCGGGAAGCGCGAAGCGCGCCAGGGGCGCGGTGATTGGACGGGGCGGGTGGCCCGGCCCCGAGGCGCCGGAGCCTGCCGGCCAGGCCAGCCGTCCGGCCGACACGTAGAGAAAAGGATAGAGCGGCAGCAGGTGGCGCAGGCCGATGTTCACCCTCCAGAAGCAGGTGATCGCGGCGATCAGGACGATCGGGATCCAGAGGAGCGCCTCGTCGATCACCGCGCGCCGCCGGCCGGTCAGGGCGCAGAAGATCGACGCGCCGACGATCAGGAGGGTCCCGGGCGGCGTCTTCACCAGGTACGAAAAGAGAAAGTAATACCACCAGCCGTTCGGCGAGGAGTCCCCCATCAAATAGGCGGTATACCCCCCTTCCGATCGCTTCATTCCGTAGCCGAGCCCGGAGAAATAGGCCGGCAGACCGCGAAGGCCGTAACAGAGAGCCAGCACCAGGAAGCCTATCGCGGCCGCCCCGAGCGCCCCGAGGATCAATGCCGGAACTCTGGAGGACGACCGCGAGGACCCCTGCGTCGTGCCTCCGGCGACGGCCGGGGCGGCGGACCGGACGGGTTGAAGCCGTTCGGAGACGATCTGGAACAGGCCGAGCGCCGCCAGGATCGGCAGCAGCCAGAGGCTTGAATACTTCGCCGCGAATGCGCCGCCGAGCGCCGACCCGAGCGCCAGGATGCTCCAGCCGGTCGGCCGGCGGATCCAGGCGCCGAAAGCGAGGACGGTGAGCAGAAAGAAGAGGGCGGCGCCGATGTCGGTCGTGGCCAGGCCGGAATGAGCCACGACGTTCGGGTCGAGGACGTAGAGGGCCAGCGCCAGCAGGGCGCCCCGCGGGCCGAAGAGACGTCGTCCCCAGACGAAGATCAGCCCCCCGAGGAGAAGAGAGAGAGCCAGGGTCGGCAGACGGGCCGCGAACAGGATGGTGTCGCCCGCCACCCGGTTGCGATAGAGAAACGGCTCGCCGAGCCTGTAAGCGCCGGCATGGCTCTGGCCGGCGGCCGCGGGGACCGAATCGGCCGCGGGGAAATCGAGACCGAGCAGCAGGAGCGGGAGAGCGGTCAGCTCTTTGAGGAGCGGCGGCTGGACGATATCGAGACGAAAATCACCGCGTGTCAGGTAGGCGTATCCGCCGACGATGCGGGCCCCCTCGTCGTTCGTCTGAGATGATTCGCCGATGAAGGCCAGCCCTTGAAGAGCCAGCAGGGTCAGGAGCAGGAAAGCGAGCGGCGTCGAGCGCCGGCTCCAGGGGTCGGCCTGCGGCGATCGAAAAGCGGTCTCGGGACCGCTCGTCGCGCGAAGATGAGCCTCGGAAACGTCGTTCCGATCCGACATGCCCGATGCTACGGCGGCACCGGGGAACGGGTCAACCGGCCCGATGGATCGTCGGGGATTTGACAGCGCCTTCCTGCAACCTATATTTATGTCGCATGCTGACCTCCCCGGCCGCCCGCAATCTGGAGGCGATCCGGCAGCGGATCGCTCGGGCCGCCGGCCGCGCCGGGCGCGCGCCGGGGTCGGTCACCTTGGTCGGCATCGGGAAGACGATGCCGGTCGAGACGATTCGCGCGGCGGTCGAGGCCGGATTAGCCGATCTCGGCGAGAACCGCGTTCAGGAGGCGCGCGATAAGGCGCCCCGACTCCCTGCCTCGATCCGCTGGCACCTGGTCGGGCATCTACAGACCAACAAGGCGAACCAGGCGGCGAAGCTGTTTCAGGTGATTCATGCCATCGATTCGGCCGACCTGCTGCGCCGCGTCGACCAGGCGGCAGAACGGGAACGGCTGTCGATCGACGCGCTGATCCAGGTCGATCTGGCCGGGGAGCCGACGAAGCATGGCGTCGAGGAGGAGCGGCTGGACGAGGTTCTCGAGGCGGCGGCCGGGTGCGCCCGCGTCTCGGTCCGGGGACTGATGATCCTGCCGCCTCACGACCCCGATCCGGAGAAGTCGCGCCCCTGGTTCCGGCGGCTGCGGCAGATCGGGGAGCGGGCGGCGGCGCGTCACTCCCGGTTGCGGCTCGACCAGCTTTCGATGGGGATGAGCGAAGATTTCGAGGTGGCGATCGAAGAGGGGGCGACCCTGGTTCGGATCGGCCGCGCCCTCTTCGGAGAGAGGGCCCGGGCGGCGACCGATCGCCCGGACCGCATGGATGAAATTCCCGGAGGGAGAGCATGAAGATCACCCCGATTGACATCAGCGGCCACCGCTTCGCCAAGAAGATGCGTGGGTACGATTCCGAGGAAGTGCGTTCGTTCCTGAACCTCGTCTCCTCCGAGTTCGAGCGGATCGTCATCGACTCGAACGCCTTGAAGGAGGAGCTGGCGCAGATCAAGGCCAGCATCTCGGACTACAAGGAGCGGGAGCGGATCCTCAAGGAGACGCTCCTGACGGCGCAGAAGCTGGCGGAGGACATCAAAGAAGAGGCGCGCAAGGAGGCCCGCCTGATCATCAAGGAGGCGGAGATGAAGGGGGCGCAGCTTCTCGATCAGGCCGCCCGCAAGGCGAGCCAGCTCGAGGGGGTGATTCAGAACCTGCGCATCGAGCGGGACGGGTTCGAGCAGCGGGTGAGAAACGCGGTCGAGGCGCATCTCCGCCTGCTCGACATGCATCTGAAGGAAGAGGAAGTCGAGGATCGTCTGCGCTTCATGAAGAAACCGCAGGCCCCGTCCGGAGAGAGCGCCTAGGGCTCCCGGGACTCCCGCACCGGCGCCCGGGCTCGCCTATAATCACCGCATGATCGACGCCGATCTTTCGGTTGTGGACGCGGCCGAGCTGGTCACCGTGCGCGGGCCCGCTCCCAGGTTGGGGCCGCAGATGGGCGACCCGGGCCTGATCGAGCATGGTTGCATCGCGGCGCGCGACGGCCTCATCGTGTTCGTCGGGGACGAGAGGGAATACCGCCGCCAGGTCCGGCTGTCGCGCCACGGCATCGAAATCGACGCGTCGGGATGCACGGTCCTGCCAGGGTTCGTCGACCCTCATACGCATCTTCCATTCGCCGGCTGGCGCGACCACGAGATGGCGGCCCGCCTCCGCGGCGAGACGTACGAATCGATCGCCGCGGCCGGGGGCGGCATTCTCTCGACGGTCGAGGCGACCCGCCGGGCGAGCCTCGACGATCTGGTGGCCCTCGGGAAAGGTCGTCTCAACAGCATGATGCTGCATGGCACGACCACCGTCGAAGCCAAGAGCGGCTATGGTCTCAGCCTGGAGCACGAGATCAAACAGCTGCGGGCGCTGCATCGACTGGACGCCATTCACCCGATCGATATCATCCCGACCTTTCTCGGTGCGCACGTCGTGCCCCGGGAGCGCCGGAGCGATCGCGCCGGCTACGTGCGCGAGCTGGTGGAGGGGATGATCCCGGAGGTGGCCCGCGAACGGCTGGCCCGCTACTGCGACGTCTTCGTCGACGAGGGCGCCTTCTCCTCCGCGGAGGGGGAGCTGATTCTGCGGGCGGCCGCGGCGCAGGGTCTCGGCGCGAGGGTGCATGCCGACCAGCGCGGCGCCTCGGGCGGGGCGCTTCTCGCCGCCCGGGTCGGGGCGGCTTCGGCCGATCATCTGGAGCATATCGATGAAGCCGGAATCGAGGCGTTGAGAGCGGCCGGAACAACCGCCGTCCTCCTGCCCGGGGCGGCGTTCTTTCTGCGCGACCCCGCCGACGCCCCGGCCCGGCGGCTGATCGAAGCGGGCGTCGCGGTCGCGCTGGCGACCGATTTCAACCCGGGGACCTGTCCCGCCGAAGCGATGAGCGCCGTCCTTCCGCTGGCGAGCCTGCGTCTCGGGCTCGATCCGGCGGAGGTGATCGCGGCCGCCACGCTCAATGCCGCGCACGCCCTCGGTCTCGCGGAGAGCCGGGGCAGCCTGGAGGTCGGTAAGATTGCCGATCTCCAGGTCCTGGACATCCCGAACCACCGCCACCTCGTCTATCGTTTCGGGGTGAACCATTGCATCACCGTCGTGAAGGAGGGTCGGGTGGTGGTCGAAAGCGCCGCGCTCGCGGGAACAATCCTTGACGGGCCGGCGGAGCAGGGGTAGATTCCTTTGAAAGCCTTGTGGCGCGCGCTCCTCAGGCTTTTTAGGATTCCGGCGCGCGGGGCGAGCGACGAACGCGCCGCATTCGGTGCGGCGGGCGGAAAGGATCGTGCGATGCTGTCGACCCTGAGTCTCGAAGAGTTCGCGGGCAGGCTTGCGGCCGCCACGCCGACTCCCGGCGGCGGGAGCGCCGCGGCGCTGGCCGGAAGCCTGTCGGCCTCCCTCCTCCGGATGGTCTGCAATCTGACCCTGGGACGCGAGCGCTACAAGGCCCACGAAGAGGCGGTGGGGGTCATCCGCAAACGAGCCGAAAGCCTCCAGAAGGATCTTATGGTTCTGGTCGATCGGGACGCCGAAGCGTACGACAAGGTCGTCGAGGCGCGCCGGCTTCCGAAGGAAACAGCCGCCGAGCAGGAGATCCGCCGCGCGGCCCTGTCGCGCGCCAACCTGTTCGCCACCGAGACGCCGATGGCGACCGCCGAGGGGTGCGCCGCGCTGATGCTCCTGGCGATCGAGCTGGCGCACAAGGGAAATGTCAACGCCGTCAGCGACGTCGGGTCGGCGGCCCTGCTCGCCTACGCGGGATTGCGTGCCGGGGTCATGAACGTCAGGATCAATCTGGGCGGCCTGGATGATCAGGAGCGCGCGGCGAAGGCGCGCGACCGGGTCCGCCGCCTCGAGATCGACGCCGAACGATTTCGCGAAGAAGCGCTCGCGGCGGTCTTCTCGAGAATGAACGACCGGTAGCAGGCGCGCTCGCCGCACCGACCCGCACCGTTCCCTATTGTAAAACCTGTAAACGCGCCCGCGGAATACCGTCGCGGGAATCCGCAGATAATCGAAGAATTCGCATTCTTTTATTGCATGCCGCATTGCGAAATCCGGGATGCTATATAACCATCTCAAAATTGTCACCCGTCACGAAATCAGGTTGACAAGGCAGTTCGGACACCGTACAGATACGGACACTTTGGCGACGGTCCGTTCACGGACGGTCGCCGGCTTTTTTGCCGGTCCTGCCAAGGCGAAGGGGTCATGTCGGACAATCGAACTCATCTCTCGACACGGAAATCAAGGCCATTCGATCGCTGCCTGCAGGTCTTGCCAGGTGCGCAATCCCTCATTGGGAGGTTCTAGATGAACGGTCGTACATACCTCAGATCGTTTCGGGGACTGTTTTTTGCGGCGGCCGCGGCCTGTCTGATCCTGGCGCTCCCGACCGCCATCATCTGGGCCGGTCGAGGCGCCAACGCGGGCACCTCGGACAGGCAGCGTCTCGCCGAGCGGGCCGACCGCCAGCTCGCGCGCATGCCGCGGCCGGTGGCACAGCCGCGTCCTGCGAACCTCTCGCCCTTCGGCGACAATTTCGTCGCCAGCGTCCCGGAGGATCCCGGGGCGCGGTCCAGCCGCGTCGAAACGACGGCGGGCTGGGTGGACCTCAGGGATCAAAAAGAGCTGCGGAGCGTGCCGGCGGAGCTGAAGCTCGCCGAGGGCGCCCAGAGACAGGCCGGCGGCAAGGGGTACGGCCGGGATGGAGAGATCAACATCGTCCAGATCGATGCGGCGGCCCTCGCCCGCCAGGGGCTCGACGCGATCGAAAAGGAGCTGAGCGCCCACGGCCGGATCCTCGAGATTCGTCCCACGCGCGCCCTCGTGATGCGCGTGAAGCCGGGGCACCTCGATGACCTGGCCGCCAACGCGGCGGTCGAACGGGTCGGCGCATTCCACAAGGCGTACGTCATCGACACGAACGTCGGGCGTCTCCAGCTGGCGCAGAAGTCCCGCGCCGGCCGGCCCACGGTCCAGGTGCTCGTGTCGACCTGGATCGACGCCGACCGCACGGCGGTGCGCGGACGGGTCGGACAGATCGTCGGATCCGGGAACGTCAGCAACTACACCCTCGACGGCTCGGTCCTGCGGGTCGTGGCGAGCCGCGACCAGATCATCAAGATCGCGGGCGACCCGGGTGTCGGCCACATCGAAGAAGAGGGCGAGAAGATCCTGACGAACTCCGAGGTCCCGACCATGACCATGATCGGGAACTACGAAGAGAGCTTCGACGGCGCCCGGCCGTACCACGAGCTGGGAGTCGACGGAGGCGGCATCGACACGAACGCCGATGGACGCCGCTTGAATGATGGAACCGACACGGTGCCTCCCCAGATCGTGGCTGTGACCGACAACGGGATCACGCTGGATTCCGTCAGCTTCTCGCAGACCCTGACCCAGCCGCAGAACGCCTCCAATCCGGTCGGCCCGTCGCACCGCAAGATCCATGCAATCCAGAACGTCGAGGACGACGGCACCTCCTGCGACGCCCTGCTGTCAGGGAGCACGACCCACGGCAACGTCGTCGCCGGCATCATCGCGGGCGCTCCGGGCGACTTCGGGCTGAAGTTCTGCAAGTCGATCAATCCGACCA
>WNFM01143014.1_pt3 | contig 13179 bp, 14 predicted proteins | sample 5400271 | NCBI WGS metagenome assembly WNFM01 (sample SAMN13153352, study PRJNA577476) | soil metagenome | isolation source: 60 cm saprolite on Douglas fir-dominated hillslope | place: USA:California | collected 2013-09-17 | reverse complement strand
GCACATGGGAGCTCTCCGTCCGGATTTCTTGCGGATCCGGAGCAATGAGCGTGCCACGCTCGAAGGCGGTTGATTGGCTGACCGGCATCCGCCCGCCAAGCCGAGGCGTCCGCCCAAAAATTTCATCGAAAGCGCCGGGGGTGGCTGGATGGTGCTATGCTGCCGGATGAACCCTGGAGTTCGCCCGCCGGCGAGCCAGATGTGCCAGCGCGAATGGATCGGCCTCGGTCCGAGGGAGAGCAACCAGCTAGTGCTGCTCGGCATCGCCGCACCGGGATCACGCAGCGATGTGCTCAAAACCAGCAAACGCTACAGGGTCTGCCTATAGTTTGAGCAGTTTAGCGGTTTTGGCGTGCCAGCATGTCACGCCCCAAGCTGGCACGCCGGTTGCTGTCCTTATCCCGACCGGAACCCTCTTGGAGGTGGCACCGATGAGCGCTACCCATTCAAAAGCCGCCGCGATGATCGACTGGACCACTGGTCCAGCAGCTTCGTTGCCGCGAAATCTGTTTTCGAGGCTGTTAGACGCAAGCCCACTGACCAGGATTCGGCAGTTTTTCATCGGCGCCCGCCACAGACGCATCAAACCGCCCGCCACGGGCGGCGGCCCCGGTGAATCGCCAGAGGAACCGCCTCACGATGCGCTTTGGGACGATCCAGCGCTTTGGATGCTGATGATGCATTGAGATCCCGCACCACGGCAGTCACCCCGGAACCAGTCGCGGCGACAGGCTCGAAGGACGGGATGTCTAACGCGCATTTCGACGCCGAAGCGTATCTCGATTCAGCGGCCGAGTTGATCGACCTGCCGATCGATGCCGCGCATCGGCCGGGGGTCCTCCTCAACCTCGAGCGCATTGCGCAGATGGCTGCGCTGGTAATGGATTTCGATCTGCCCGACGAAACCGAGCCGGGGCCGGTGTTCCGGCCGTGAGTGCCGCTTGCAGCGGGGCGGGCGCGGCGGCGATCGCCGTTGCGGTGCGCGCCGGTGAAATCAGCGCCATCGAGATCGTTAAAGCGACCCTGGCGCGTATCGAAGCTCGCGATCCACGCCTGAACTGCTTCACTAAAGTGACGGCCGAGCGCGCACTTGCCGAGGCGCGCACTGTGGATGCTCGGCGCGCCAGCGGCGCCGATCCGGGTCCGCTCGCCGGGGTGCCGTTCGCGGTCAAGAACCTGTTCGATCTGAAAGGCATCGTCACGATCGCGGGATCGAAGATCGACGCCGCGCGCCCGCCAGCCGTTGCCGACGCCACGATCGTCGAGCGGCTCGTCGCGGCTGGCGCAATCCCGGTTGGCGCGCTCAACATGGACGAATACGCCTACGGCTTTACCACCGAGAACAGCCATTACGGCGCATCCCGCAACCCGCACGATCCGCGACGCATCACCGGCGGCTCCTCCGGCGGTTCGGCGGCAGCGGTGGCAGGCGGGCTCGTGCCGTTGTCGCTGGGCTCCGACACCAACGGCTCGATCCGGGTCCCGGCCTCGCTGTGCGGCATTTTCGGGCTGAAGCCGACCTATGGGCGCTTGAGCCGCGCCGGCGCGAGACTGTTCGCGGCCAGCCTCGACCATGTCGGCCCGTTCGCCCGTTCGGTCGAGGATCTCGCCGCCGCCTATGACGCGATGCAGGGGCCGGACCCGCGCGATCCGGTTTGCACCGCCGGGCCCCCGGAACCCGTTTCGGGCGAGCTCGGGCGCGGGGTGAGCGGCTTGCGAGTCGCGATGCTGGGCGGGCACTTCGCGAGCACCGGGCCGGCCGCTCGGCGCAAACAGAACCATCGAAATCTCGGAAGCGGCACCCGCCCGCGCTGCGGGCTTCGTGATCACCGCCGCTGAAGGCGCCAATCTGCACCTCGACGACCTGAGGGAGCGCGCCGCCGATTTCGACCCGATGACGCGCGACCGCTTCCTGGCCGGCGCACTGGTGCCGGCGGTGTGGGTGGTGCAGGCGCAACGCTTCCGCCGCTGGTATCGCGAGCAGGTGCTGCCGTTGTTCCGCGATACCGATATCCTGCTGGCGCCCGCGACCCCCTGCCCTGCACCGCTGATCGGGCAGGAGACGATCGAGATCGACGGCGCGGCCGTGCCGGCGCGACCGTATCTCGGGGTCTACACCCAGCCCCTATCCTTCATCGGCTTGCCGATCGTGGCCGTCCCGTTGAAAAAGCCGGGCGCGCTGCCGATCGGGGTACAGGTGATCGCCGCACCTTGGCGCGAAGCGGACGCGCTGCGTGCCGCCTGGGCGTTGCAGCGCGACGGCATCACCTGCGCAACGGCCATCGAAGCCTGAAATCGGCTGTCGGACGGGTCCCGGCCCGCAAATCCGCGCGTAGAAGCAAAGGAGCCCGCAATGCAATGCGCTGTCCACCGCGTAGCGATGCGGCATCCGGGCGACGCGTCGTCAATTCTTCGGCTGATCGACGAAGGCGCGCTCGCGCCGGATGCGATTGCAGCGATCTTCGGCAAGACCGAAGGCAATGGCTGCGTCAACGATTTCAGCCGCGGCTATGCCGTGTCCGCCTTGTGCACAGCACTGGCGCCACGCCTTGGTATCGCCCCCGACGCGGTGCCGCAGCGTATCGCGATGGTCATGTCTGGCGGCGCGGAAGGCGGGCTGTCGCCGCATTTTCTCGTGTTCGCCACCACTGCCGGCGGTGAACCGCGCCGTGACCGGAAGGCGCTTGCGATCGGGACAGCGTCGACCGACGTGCTGCGTCCGGAGGACGTCGGTCGCATGCCCCAGGTGATGGGGACCGCGGCGGCGGTGCGCGCGGCGATGAAGCGCGCCGATATCGCCGATCAGAGCGATGTTCACTGGGTCCAGATCAAATGCCCGCTGCTGACCAGGGAGCGGGTTGTCGAGGCCGAAGCGCGCGGTGTGCGAACCGCGACGGCCGACACCTACGCCTCGATGGGCCTGTCGCGCGGTGCGGCGGCGCTCGGCGTCGCAGTGGCGCTGGGCGAGCTCGATGCGACCGCGCTCAATGATGCCGTCATCGGCAGCGATCTCGACCTCTGGTCGGATCGGGCCAGCACCTCGGCCGGCATCGAACTGATGCACAGCGAAGTTGTCGTGCTCGGCAACAGCGGCGCGTGGTCCGGCGATCGGGTGATCGCGCATGGGGTCATGCGCGACGCGATCGATCTGCCGGCCATCGCCGGGGTGTTGCGTGAGCTTGGCTTCGCGGCTTCGGGGCAACTCGACGATGCGTCGGCCTCCCGCATCGATGCCGTCTTGGCCAAGGCCGAGGCGTCGCGCAGCGGCATGATCCGCGGCGCGCGCCACATCATGGGAGACGACAGCGACATCCAGGCGAGCCGCCATGCGCGCGCCCTCGTCGGCGGGGTTCTCGCCGCTGCGATCGGCCGCACCGACCTCTTCGTATCGGGCGGCGCCGAGCACCAGGGGCCGGATGGCGGAGGGCCGGTTGCGGTGATCGCGCAGCGTCTGTGATCGGGTACCGCGCCTAACTAAGCTGGCCCACGCCTTGCTAGGCGCTGGGGCAAGCCCTAGCTGGGGCGATCTTGGGAGTATCCGGAGGGGGAATGGCGTCATCTTCCGACGTGCAGCTGGTCGGCCTGACCAAGCACTTCGGGCGCACCGTCGCGGTCGATGCAATCGATGCCGAGATCCCGGGCGGAACCTATTGCTGCCTGCTCGGCCCATCGGGCTGCGGCAAGACCACGACCTTGCGGATGATCGCCGGACACGAGGTTCCCACCAGCGGCGAGATAGCGGTTGGCGGAGTCCGCGTCACCGCCCTGCCGCCGGCGCGCCGCCGCACCGCGATGATGTTCCAGAGCTACGCGTTATTCCCGCACCTCAACTGCATCGACAACGTCGCGTTCAGCCTGAGAATGCGGGGTGTTGGCAGAGCCGAGCGGCGCGCCAAGGCCCGCGGCATGCTTCAGCTTGTCGAGATGGAAGCGCTGTGCGAGCGCCTGCCGGCGCAGCTTTCCGGCGGGCAGCAGCAGCGCGTGGCGCTGGCCCGCGCACTGGTCACCGATCCCGGCGTGTTGCTGCTCGACGAACCGCTGTCGGCGCTCGACCCGTTTCTGCGGGTGCGCATACGCGAGGAGCTGAGGCGCGTCCAGCGGCAGTTCGGTATCACCTTTATCCATGTAACCCACAGCCAGGACGAGGCGCTGGCACTGGCCGATCTCGTAATCGTCATGAATGACGGCCGCATCGAGCAGGCTGATGCCGCGCGGACGGTATTCGACCGGCCGAGCACGGCCTTTGTTGCGCGGTTCATCGGCGGCCACAACGTGCTGCGCTGCACGGTCGACGCCGTTGATGGGCGCGGCGCGCGGCTGCGCGGGCCGCAGGGCGTCCCGATCGCGACACCGGTTGCCGGGCTCGTGGCGCGCAGCACCGTGCACGTGGCGATCCGCAGCGATCGCATGCGCATCGACCGCATCGCGCACCGCCTGCGCGCGGTCGGCGCGCCGGGCGATGCGGCCTACTCCAATGGGATTCTGGTGTCGCGCGTCGCCTCTGTCGAATACCAGGGGAGCATCGTCAAGCTGCGGCTCGAAGGCGACGACATCGATGAGTTGACGGTCACGCTGCCCGACCGCGCGTTCTACGGCGAGGCGGTCGCCGCCGGCGATACCGTCGCAGTCGGCTGGGACGACGCCGACGCCCACGTGGTCACGTAAACAACGACCGATCATGACAGGAGCAGGAGGACCCCCATGTGGCAGCAACGGCATCCAACTCGGCGGCGCATTCTCGCCGGCGTGGCATCGACCGCAGGCTTGGCGCTCGGCAGCGGCGCGCTGACCGGTTTTCCGGCGGTGCGTGCTGCCGATCCGGTGACGCTGCGCATCGCCGGTACCGGGGTCAACCAGTTCAAGGAGCTGGCCGACAAGGCGAAGGAAGAGCTCGGCTTCACGATCCAGTACACCTCGCTGGTATCCGACGATGTCGTCAAACGAGCGGTCACCCAGGCGAGTTCGTTCGACCTGCTCGACGCCGAATACTGGATGCTGAAGAAGATCGTGCCGTCCGGCAATCTGCGCGGCATCGACACCACGAAGATCAAGTATTACGACCAGATCGTGCCGATCTTCACCAAAGGCAAATTGCCCGATGGCAAGCCGGTCGCGATGGAGGGCATCTCGCCACCCAAGGTCGCCTATCTGGCGGACGCCAAATCCAAGGAATTCTCCAAGGACCCCTCGCAATGGATGACCGTGATCCCAACGGTCTACAACGCGGACACGCTCGGCATCCGCCCCGATCTGATCAAGGAACCCGTCAATTCCTGGGCGCAGCTGCTCGATCCCGCATTCAAAGGCAAGGCCGCGATCCTCGACATTCCCTCGATCGGCATCATGGACGCGGCGATGGCCTCCGAGGCTACCGGTAAGATCAAGTATGGCGATAAAGGCAACATGACGACCAAGGAGATCGACCAGACCATCGCGATCATGACCGATGCCAAAAAGGCCGGGCAGTTTCGCGCTTTCTGGAAGGATTTTAACGAAAGCGTCAACCTGATGGCTTCGGGCGAGGTCGTGATCCAGTCGATGTGGTCGCCGGCTGTCACCAAGGTCCGCCAGATGGGCATCGCCTGCAAATATCAGCCGTTGAAAGAGGGCTACCGTGCCTGGGCGGCGGGACTCGGCGTGCCGGCGCATCTCGACGGCAAGATGCTCGACGCCGCCTACGAATTCATCAACTGGTACTTGTCCGGCTGGGTTGGTGCCTTTCTGAACCGCCAGGGCTATTACACCGCGGTGCTCGACACGGCGAAGAAATTCATGAGCGCCGATGAGTGGGACTATTGGATGGAGGGCAAGCCGGCCAAGGGCGACATTGTCAGCCCGACCGGCGAGAAGATCGAAAGCGCTGGCGCGGTGCGCGACGGCGGCTCGTTCTACGACCGAATGGGCCATGTCAGCGTGTGGAATACGGTGATGGACGAGGACCGCTACATGGTCCGCAAATGGAACGAGTTCATCGCCGCCTAATTATGAAAGGGGCCATCGCCTACCTGCAGGCGCTGCCGTTGGCGGCGGTGTTCGTCGCGTTTTTCGCGGTGCCGATTGCGCTCGTCATCGTCGTCAGCTTTTTTGATTACGAGACATACCAGCTGTTGATCCCGGCGGTGACGCTCGACAATTACCGCGAGGTATTCTCTGAATCGGTTACCTATCAGACCTACGTGATCACGATCGAATTTTGCGCCGTGACCTGGGCGATCACCGGAACGCTCGGCTTCCTGATCGCGTATTTCATCGCCTTTCAACTGCGCGGCCGTACCGCGCAAATGGTGCTGCTGCTGGTCTGCTCGATCCCGTTCTGGACCTCGATCGTGATCCGGATGATCGCGTGGATTCCGCTCCTGGGCCGCAACGGTCTCGTCAACCGCCTGCTGTTAGAACTCGGGCTCGTCAGCGCTCCGCAAGAGTGGCTGTTGTATTCCGGCTTCGCGGTGGTGCTGGGCTACGTTCACCTCTACACGCTGACCATGATCGTGCCGATCTTCAACTCGATGATGCGCATCGACCGCTCGCTGATCGAGGCCGCGGTCGATGCGGGGGCCAGCACCTGGCAGGTCATAAGAACCGTGATTCTGCCCTTGTCGAAGACCGGGATCGCGATCGGCTCGATCTTTGTCATCGCGATGGTGATGGGCGATTTCGTCACCGTCGACGTGCTCGGCGGCGGGCAGGTCGCCTCGGTCGGCAAGCAGATCGCTACGCAACTGTCCTATCTGCAATTCCCGCCGGCGGCCGCCAACGCGATGGTATTGCTGGTCGCGGTCGTCGTGATGATCGCGCTTTTGATGCGCACCGTCGACATCCGCAAGGAGCTGTAGCCGTGGGCCGCCCGCCAATCTTCTGGGCGCTGGCAACGCTGCTCGGGCTATTCATTGTGTTCCTTTACGGGCCGATCGCGACGATCGTGCTGCTGTCGTTTCAGGGTCCCGAGGGCGGGCTCGTCTTTCCGATGAACGGGGTGTCCCTGCACTGGTTCGGGGAGCTGTTTCGGCGGCAGTCGGTCGGCGACATTTGGGGCTCGTTCGACCGGTCGCTCGGCCTCGGGCTGATCGTGATGGGTTGCACGGTCGTGTTTTCGTTTCTCGCCGGCCTCGCTTTCCGCCAACGCTTCGTCGGCTCCGCGGCGCTGCTCTACCTTGCCGTTGCCAGCCTGGTGATGCCGTCGGTCGTGGTCAGCCTCGGCATCGGCGCGCTGTTCGAGATGCTCGGGATCGAGCGGTCCTGGTACAGCTCGGCGCTTGGCGCGCATCTGACCTGGACCCTGCCGTTCGGCCTCTTGATCATGTTTGCCGTGTTCAACCGCTTCAATCCGTCCTACGAGGAGGCCGCCCGCGATCTCGGCGCCAGCGGTTGGCAAACGGTGCGCCATGTCGTGTTGCCGATCATCCTGCCCAGCCTCGTCGGCGTTGCGCTGTTCGGCTTTACCCTCTCCTATGACGAGATCGCGCGAACCTCGCAATCGGTCGGCGCGCTGAACACGCTGCCGCTCGAATTGGAAGCGATGCAGACCAATGCGACAACACCCGTCATCTATGCGCTCGGAGCGATGACGACGGCGTTGTCGCTGGTCGTGATCGCTACCTCGCTGATAGCGGTATTGCTGGTGCGCCAGCGTCGGGCACGCCACGGGTCCGACGCGGGGCGAGCAGTATGAGGCGGCGATGTACCTGATCGGGGTCGATGTCGGCGGCACTTTCACCGATATTGTGTTCGCCGATACCGATAGCGGGCGAAGCCTGATCCATAAGGTGCCGACAACCGCCGACGACCCCGCGCGCGGGGTGATCGCCGGGATTGTCGAGCTCTGTAACGATCATCGTCTTTCACGCGAAGCGATCGACCATGTGCTCCACGGCACGACAATCGGCACCAACGCCGTGCTCGAGCACAAAGGCGCGGTCACCGGCATGATCACCACCGCCGGCTATCGCGACATTACCCATATCGGCCGGCATCAGCGCCCGCAGCATTACTCGATCCGTCAGGAAGTGCCATGGCAGAACCGGCCGCTGGCGCGCCGGCGCCACCGCCTGACCGTGGCCGAGCGGGTCGTGCCGCCGAAGGGCGAGGTGCTGGTGCCGCTCGACGAAGCGGCGGTGCGGGAGGCTGCTCGGGCGTTGCGCGATGCCGCGGTCGATGCGATCGCGATCTGCTTCCTGTTCTCCTATCTGAACCCGGTGCACGAGACTCGGGCGGCCGAGATCGTGCGCGAGGAATGGCCGGAGTGCTTCGTCTGCACCTCGTCCGGGGTGTCGCCCCAATTCCGGGAATTCGAGCGGTTCACGACGGCCTTGCTCAACGCTTTTGTCGGCCCGCGCCTCAAGGATTACATCGAGCGGCTCGACTACGGGCTCGGCGCGGCGGGGCTGAACGCCGACCTTCATGTGATGTGCTCGAATGGTGGGATAGCGACGGCCGCCACGGTCGCAAAGACGCCGGTGCTGACGCTGCTTTCGGGGCCGGCGGCGGGTGTGCTCGGCGGCGCGTGGTCAGGCGCGCTTTCGGAGCGCCGGCAGTTGATCACCTTCGATGTCGGTGGCACCTCGGCCGACATCGGCATTGCGATCGACGGGCACTTTGCCGAGGCGACAGCGCGGGACACCTGGATCGGCGGCTACCCAGTGCTGGCGCCGATGATCGACATCCACACGATCGGCGCCGGCGGCGGCTCGATCGCCCACATCGATAGTGGCGGCGCGTTTCGCGTCGGGCCGAAGAGCGCCGGCGCCGATCCCGGGCCGGCGGCCTACGGCAAAGGAGGTGTCGAGCCAACTGTCACCGACGCCAACCTCGTGCTCGGCCGGCTCGATCCGGATAATTTTCTCGGTGGCGCGATGCAGCTCGCGGGCGAGGCCGCGCGGCACGCCGTCGGCCGCCTGGCCGACCAGCTTGGTCTTTCGCTGGAAGACGCCGCCGAGGGCATCCTGACCATCGTCAACGCCAACATGGCGAACGCGATCAGCTCGCGCACCGTGCAGAAGGGCCTCGACCCGCGCCGTTTCGTGCTCGTCGCGTTTGGCGGCGCCGGTCCGTTGCACGGCGCTGAGGTCGCGCAAGTGCTCGGTATCCCAGAGGTCGTGGTGCCGGCCTATCCCGGCATCACCTCGGCCGTCGGACTGTTGACCACCGACCTCAAATACGACGCGGTCCGCACCGAGTTTCAAGTTGGCGACGCGGTCGATCTCGATCGCCTGAATGCCGATTTCTCCGCGATGCAAGCCGAGCTCGCACGCCAGCTTGCTGCCGATGGGGTAAGACCCGGGGATGCCGCGTTTCAGCGCTCGGGCGACCTGCGCTATGTGGGACAAGGCTATGAATTACGCGTGCCGTTTCCCGACAGCGCTCTGGACCAAGCCGCGCTCGCCGCCGTATTCGCCCGGTTCGGCGAGCTGCACCGCGCCGAATACGGTCACGTCTTTCCCGACAGTCCGATCGAGATCGTCAACATCCGCGTGACTGGCATCGGCCGAATGGCGAAGATCGCCGCACCGCGTCCGGCCGAAGGCGGCAGCCTTGCGGCGGCGCTGATCAAGACCGCGTCGTGCGCGTTCCGGGTCGACGGCGTTCTGCAAACCTTGCCGACGCCGTTCTATCGGCGCGACCTGCTGCCGCTCGAGGAGCCGATCGCCGGGCCGGCGATCATCCTGCAAACCGACTCGACGACGGTGGTGCCGCCGGGCGGCATATTGCGCGCCGACCCGGGCGGCAATCTGATCCTGCGTCTGGAGGGCTAGCGCCATGGCAGAGGCCATCGACAGCATCACCGCGAGCGTCGTCCAGGGCGCCTTGGAAAACATCGCGGTCGAGATGGGCTACAAGCTGATGCGGATGTCCTATTCCTCGATCATCCGCGAGTCAGAGGATTTCGGCGCCGCCTTGGTCGATGCCGAGGGCAGAGGGCTGGCCGAATCGGCGCAATCTACGCCGCTGCAATCTGGGCCGATCCCCGGCTATGTCCGCGGCATCCTGAAGACGCTGGCAGCGCGCGGCGACCTAGTGCGGCCGGGCGACGTGATCATGCACAACGACGCCTATGCCGGCGCCAGCCATGGCCCCGATGTCGGGTTCGTCGTGCCGGTGTTCGATGACGACAAACTCGTCGCCTTCGCCGCGACGACAGCGCATCATCTCGACATCGGCGCCTTGAGCCCGGGCAGCTGCGGCATCGTCGACGCGATCGACGCCTTTGCCGAAGGCCTGCAGTTCAAGGCGATCAAGGTCTATGACCGCGGCGTCCGCAACGAGGCGGTGTGGCAGCTGCTGCGCGACAATATCCGCGTCTCCGACCTCGTCGTCGGCGACATGGAGGCGCAGATCGCCGCCGCGCGGATCGGCGCCGCGCGCCTCTCAACGCTGATCGCGCAGCATGGCTATCCTCGCTTCAAGGCCGCGTGCGAAGCGGTCATGGATTACGCCGAGCGCCTGATGCGGCAGGCGATCGCGGCGTTACCCGACGGCGACTACCGCGCCGAGACCAAGATCGACGGCTTCGCCGACAGCCCCGATGCGGCTAAGCGCGATCTGCCGATCGTCGCGACAGTCAAGGTGCGTGGCGAGGAAATCGAGGTCGATCTGGCCGGGACCGCCGACCAGGTGCCCGACCGGCCGATCAACATGCCGTTCGAGGGCACGGTCGATGTCGCGGTATGGCTGACAATCCGTTCGGTCTTGCTGGATACCACCGTCTGCGGTCACATCCCGGTCAACGATGGGCTGCTGCGGCCGATCCGGATCGCGGCGCCGCTCGGCTCTCTCGCCAATCCGGTTTTTCCAGCGCCGACAATCGCTCGTTTCTGTACCGGCAACGCGGTCGCCGACACGGTGATGAAAGCGTTGGCGCAAGCGGTCCCCGGCCAGATCTCGGCCGGCGTCGGTAACCTGAAGGTCATCGCCTTTTCGGGCATGCGCGGCACCAGCCACTGGGTACACATGGAAATTTTCGAGGGCAGCTATGGCGGACGCAGCGGCCTTGATGGCATGGACGCAGTCGATACCCTTTATGCCAACACCCGCAATAACCCGATCGAGGACATCGAGACCCATCTGCCGCTCCGGGTCAGCCGGTACGAGCTGCGCGAGGATGCCTGCGGCGCCGGCGAGTGGCGTGGCGGTCTCGGCTCAATTCGCGAGTTCGAGTACCTCGCCGATGGCGGCGCGTCGGTCGAGGGCGAGGGCCATGAATACGCGCCTTGGGCGTTTGCCGGCGGTGCGACGGGACGGCCGGCCGAATTGCGCTTTATTCGCCGCAGCGGCGATGCCGAGACATTGCCGTCGAAGGTGCCGCATATGCAGATCAAGGCCGGCGAGCGCTTCGTCTGCGTCGGCCCGGCCGGCGGCGGTTACGGCGACCCGCTGCGCCGCGATCCGGCCCTGGTGCGCGAGGATCTCGCCGATGGATTCATCTCGGTTGAGGCGGCGAGAAACGGCTATGGCGTGGTCCTGACCGGCCCCGGAATCGTCGATGAGGCGGCTACGGCGCAGCTGCGCAGGGCGATGATCGCGACGCGCGCTGCTCGCGCGGGCCGACGAAGTGATTGAATGAGAGCAGATCGAACCGCTCCGCCTTTTTCGAAGCTCCGGTTTCCGTTCGACCCCACCCTGCCGAGTGCCGACGCAGATGACCGCTTCGGGGGCGAACACGCCGAGCGGGCGGATTATGCCAAGGACAGCTATGACGGCCCAATAGGCGATGTCGTGCTCGATGCCCTTATCGAGCGTGGTATCGCTGTGGAGCGCTGGTTCCCGGAGGAGGCGGATGATTTCGCACCGGACTTACGCACCGGAAAAGCCCGGATCAAGACCAGGTTCATTCCGTCTCGTGGCACCTTCATTCCGTGCGCCGACGGCCCGGTGAGAGATGTTTAGTCACCCCGACTACGACGGCCATGAGGCACTGCTGTTCTCACAAGACGCGGCCAGCGGGCTGCGGGCGCTGATTGCGATCCACAATACCACGCTCGGCCCTGCCTTCGGTGGCTGCCGCATATATCCGTATGCCAGCGAACAACACGCGATGACCGACGTGCTGCGCCTCTCGCGCGGCATGACCTACAAGGCGGCGATCTGCGAACTGCCCTATGGCGGCGGCAAGTCCGTGATTATAGCCGACCCGCGCCGCGACAAGACGCCGGCGCTGCTGCGCGCGATGGGTCACCTCATCGAGAGCCTCGGCGGCCGCTACATCACCGCTGACGACGTCGGCACAACGCTCGCGGACTTGGCGATCATGCGGGAAGTGACGCGCCATGCCGCAGGGGCGACGGCGGCTGCGCAACAAGCCTTGCCCGTGACCGCGTTCGGCGTGTTCGAGGCCCTGCGCGCCGCCGCGCAGGTCTGCCTCGACCGCAGCGACTTGGAGGGGTTGCGAGTCGCGGTCCAGGGGCTGGGCAATGTCGGTATGCCATTGTGCGGCTACTTGTCGGCAGCGGGGGCGGCATTGGTGGTCAGTGACCTCGACGCGAACCGCGGCGCACAGGCCGCCGCCACCTATGGCGCGACTTTGGTGGCACCCGAGGAAATCTACGCCCAGTACGTCGACGTGTTCGCCCCGGCGGCGCTCGGCGCGGTGCTGAATGACGCGACCATCCGCTGCCTGCGTTGCCGCGTTGTCTGCGGCGGTGCCAACAACCAGCTTGCGGAGGCGCGGCACGACACAGCGTTGGCAGTACGCGGCATCGTGTTCGTGCCAGACTATCTGGCGAATGCCGGTGGAGTCATCGACTTCCACCAGGAAACGATCGACGACCAGCCCGACGCGGTGCTCGCTTCGGTGGCGCGCATCGGCGTCATCACCGGAGACGTGCTGCGCTACGCCGCCGCGACCGGTGCCACCCCATTGAGCGTCGCGGATGGCATCGTCCAGGCGCGGATCCGGCGGGTGTAGCGTCGCAGCGCCTAAGCGCCGACGGCCGCGTCGGCGATTTTTCATTCAATCGGCTCATCCGCCCGGGCCAGCACGGTATGACCGGCCAGTCGGGGGATCGTGTTCCCCGATCGAGCACGGGATCCCCGCGAACAGGCCTCCGAGCAAAGCCGGCCGACCCTTACAGGGCGTGTGGTTCCGACGTGCTGCTAATCGACGCGACCGCCTTACCACGCGCGTCACATTTCCGGCACCGAAGCCGCGGTTGCCCTAGCAGCCATCAAAAGCAATTGCGCCCGCGC
>WNFM01351618.1_pt1 | contig 13180 bp, 7 predicted proteins | sample 5400271 | NCBI WGS metagenome assembly WNFM01 (sample SAMN13153352, study PRJNA577476) | soil metagenome | isolation source: 60 cm saprolite on Douglas fir-dominated hillslope | place: USA:California | collected 2013-09-17 | reverse complement strand
CCTCCAGCCGATCATGTGGCCTGGCGACCAGCGCATACAGCGCAGGCATCAGGAAGACGCTGATCAGCAACCGCGAGAACAGGCCTCCGACGATGACCAGGGCGAAGGGTTTCTGGGTGTCGGAGCCGATGCCGGTCGACATGGCCGCCGGCAGCAATCCAAGGGCAGCTACGAGCGCGGTCATCATGATCGGGCGCAGGCGGAGGATGGCGGCCTCGCGGGTCGCCTCGGCGATGCCGAGGCCGCGTTGGCGGAGCTCGTTCGCATAGGAGATGAAGATCACGGCCGTCTGCACAGAGACGCCGAACAACGCAATGAAGCCGATGCCGGAGGATACGGAGAACGGAGTGTTCGTGACCTTCAGTGCCAGCAGTCCGCCGATCGGATCCGAGAGCACGACCGCGAGTACGGTGATCATGGGGAACTTGAAGTTCGAGTAGAGCATGAACAGCAGCATGAAGATCACCACCAGCGTGATCGGCACGATGATCTGGAGTTGCTTTCTGGAAGCAGTGTAGTTCTCGTATTCGCCGCCCCAGACGATCCGGTAGCCGGTCGGTAGGTGCACAGCCTTGGCCACCTGAACCTGGGCATCCTCGACGGCACCTGCGAGGTCGCGGTCCTTGATCGAGTACTGCACGCCGATGTAACGCGAGTTGTCCTCGCGATAGACGTACGAGGCGCCGCTGGCCTCCCGAATGTCGGCGAGTTCCTTCATGGGAACCTGCTGTCCGCCCGGTGTGGCAATGAGCATGTTCCGAATGGCGTCGGGCGTCTGGCGGAACTCCGGTTTGAGCCGGACCACCAGGTCGAAAGTCCTCTCACCCTGGACGACCTGCGTCGCGGGAGCTCCTCCTACTGCTGCGACGACGAGGCCGTTGACGTCGTCGACGTTGAGACCATAGCGGGCAATTTTGGCGCGGTCCATGGTCACGGTCAGGCTGGGCTGGCCGAGTTGGCGGACGACGGTGATCTCGGTGATTCCGCGCACCTTCTGGATGACTGCTTTGATCGCGTTTCCCTTCTCTTCGAGCACCTTGAGGTCGGGGCCGAAGATCTTCACGGCCAGTGCGCTCTTCAGACCGGTCTCGGCCTCGTCCACGGCGTCCTCGGCTGGCTGTGTGAAGTTGAAGACGATACCCGGGAAAGCCTTCAGCTTCTCTTCGATCGCGTTGGTCAGTGCTGCTTTGTTCTTGTAGTGCCCGTTCCATTGGTTGTACGGCTTCAGCCCAACGAAGAACTCGTCGTTGTAGAAGCCTGTAGGGTCGGTCCCGTCGTCGGGCCGCCCCAGCTCGTTGGCGACCACGGTCACCTCAGGGAATGAGTGCAGGATCTCGCGCACCTGTGGGGAGATTTTCGAGGCTTCCTCGAATGAGATGGTGGATGGCATGGTGGCGCGAACCCACAGAGCCCCCTCGTCGAGGTGCGGCATGAACTCCGCGCCGATCCCAGGAATCAGAAGCAGAGACAGGCCGAAGATGATGAAGCTGACGGCGACGGTCAGCCAGGGATACGACATGCAGGCATCGAGACCGCGCTTGTAGACGTTGCGAATGGTTTCGAAGATCACGTTCCGGCGTTCGCGGACGCCGCGATGGAGAGCCCAGTAGCAAAGCACGGGCACGACCGTCAGCGCCAGGAGCAGAGCTCCTATGAGAGCGAAGATCATCGTATCGGCCATCGGCTGGAAGAGAGCGCCGGACGGTCCCGACAGGGCGTAGATCGGAAGAAAGGCAGCGATGATGACGGCGACGGCGTAGAAGATCGGACGGTCGACCTCGGCGGCGGCCTGCACAATGACCTCTACCGCGGTCAGCGGGTTGCCTTCCTCCCGATTGATCGCCATCCGCCGGAAGATGTTCTCGACCATGACCACGGCCGCGTCGACGAGGATGCCGAAGTCGATGGCGCCGATCGACAGCAGGTTGGCGGGGACATGCTTCAGGTCGAGACAGATGAAGGCGAACATCAACGACAGCGGGATGGTCGCGGCGACGATCAGTCCGGAGCGGAAATCGTAGAGGAAGAAGATGAGGATGACGATGACGAGGAGCATGCCTCGGAGCAGGTTTTCCTCGACGGTCCGGGTCGTGAGGGCGATGAGGTCGCGCCGGTCGTAGAAGGGATGGACCTTGACATCTTTCGGCAGGATGGAGTCGTTCAGCTCTTTGGTCTTCTTCTCGACCCGGTCGAGAACGACCTGGGCCTGCTCTCCGCGCCGCATGAGGATTACTCCCTCCACGGCCTCGTCGCGTTTGTCGTACCCGAACTGGCCGAGGCGCGGCGCCTCGCCGATCACGACCTTCCCAACGTCCTTCACCAGCACCGGCGTGCCGTTGTGCACAGCGAGTACAACGTTGCCGATGTCCTCGACGGTTACGAGCCGTCCGAGGCCGCGGACGTAGTAGAACTGTCCGCCCTGAGAGTAGAAGCCGCCGCCTGCGTTGCTGTTATTAGCGCCCAGTGAACTGACGATCATTGGGACCGAGAGTCCGACGGCGGCGACTTTCGCCGGATCGAGCAGCACCTGATACTGCATGGTTGGGCCGCCGAGACCGGAGTCGTCCGCCACGCCGGGCACCGACTTGTACTGCCGCTCGACGACCCAGTCTTCGAGTGTTTTCAGCTCCGTCGGCGAGCGATCGGGGCTCTCGAGCACATACCGGTAGATCAGCCCCGACGGTGAGAAAAGGGGAGCCATGGACGGGGTGACGCCGCCGGGAAGCGACACACCCGCTAGGCGCTCGAAAGCCTGCTGGCGCGAGAAGTAGCTGTCTGTTCCGGCAATGAAGGTGATCCGGACGTCGGAGAGGCCGGACAGCGAGATCGATCGGACGACCTGCACGTTCGGGATCCCGTTCATCTCCACTTCGATCGGGACCGTGATGAGTCGCTCGACTTCCTCGGCCGCGTTTCCCTGCCACTGGGTGATGATCTCGACCTGAGGCGGCGAGAGGTCCGGGTAGGCATCGACCGGTAGCCGGCGGAATGAGTAGATGCCGACAGCGACGAGCAGGGCCGCTCCAAACGCGAGAATGAAGCGCTGCCGCAGCGCTCCAGCCACGATGCGGTTGATGAGCGATGTCGCGGTGCGCTCCCCCGGCTCCGATGGTGGCCGGATGTCGTTTGGATCGCTCATGGGTGTTCCACCGTCGAGAGGAAGAGGCCGCCCTCGACCACGACCGACTGGCCGGCCGTCAGGCCGGACGTGATCTCCTGGTGGTCTCCGATGCGCGAGCCGATCTGCACGGTCTGGCGGCCGAATGTGCCATCCGATTTGGCAACGAAGACAAAGGGGAGGTTCTCCTCGTCACGAAGCACGGCCGAAACGGGAACCAGCAGTCCCTCGCTTTCGGACTTCGAGTGGATGACCACCCGCACGTACATGTCGCGCTTGAGTGCCTCGCCCGAATTCGGAACGTCGAGGCGCACGGAGATGGCGCGGGTATTCGGATCGACGAGGGCGGCGATGTAGCTGACCTTCCCTGTCAGCGGAGCTCCCCCGCCGCCCGTCAGGACCTCGGCGGGATCTCCGATCTTCACGAAGGGGAGATCTGCTTCGAAGACGTTGGCGATGACCCAGACGCTGGATAGGTCCGCGACGGTGAAGCAGGCAGTTGTGCCGGCCTGAAGCAACTGTCCTGGTGAGATGAGCTTCTCGACGACGGTGCCGGCGATCGGCGAGCGGATGATTCCGCCAGGGTTGGCGACGGGGCGGTTCTGCTGGATGTCTTCGAGCGTCTGTCCGCCGACGCCGAGGCTGCGAAGCTGCTGCAAGGCGGCGTCGCGGTCCGCTTCCGCACCGACTGCATCCGTCTCGGCTTGTTCCATGTCGCGACGGGCGATCGCGTCGTTCTTGAACAGTTGTTTGTCCAGCTCCGCAACCCTCCTGGCGTTCCGGGAGGTTGCTTCGGCCTTGCGCAAGGCGCTGACTGCAGCAGCGAAGTCCGGCGACGAGACGACGGCGAGGGCTTCATCGCGGCCGACGTGTCGCCCGACTTCGACGAGCAAGCGCGAGACCGGCCCGGAGATCGGAGAGAGGACCTGCGTGGACCGGTTCTGATCGAAGGCCACAGTGCCCGTGGCCTCGATGCTGCGGTGGAAGCGTGAGACGTTGACCTGCGCGGTCTTTACGTCGCGCATCGGGACCTTCCCGGCTTGCGCTTCGCCCGCGGGCGCCTGACTGCTCGCGGCAGGAGTCTCTTGATTGCACGACGTGGCTATCAGCGCGACCAGGAGGCCGGCGCAGGTGAGAGTCCTCGATTTCAGGAATGGCAAATGCTGCTTCATCAGTGATCTCCCGGATTCGTCTTGGGAAGCGGAGTGCCGATCGCCAGCTGCAGGGCAGCTTCAGCGTCATTCGCCGCTCCGAGGGCATCGGCGTACTGGCGTTCGGCGTCGACCAGGGTTCGTTTGGCGTCCAGCAGGTCGAGAGCTGACGAGCCACCGAGCCCATAGCTGGCAGAGGCGACGCGGTAGACGTCGCGCGCTTCGGGCAACAGCTCATCGCGAATGAAAATGGCTTGACGAAGCGCCGTCGACGCATTGGCGTAGGCGCTGTGGACGTCGAGGCTGATTTGCGCCCGGATGTCGCTGATGTTGGCGGCCAGCTCCGCCTCGCGATGGCGGGCGTTGGCCACGTCGCCCCGCTGGTGTTGCCAGAAGAGGATCGGAACAGAGATGGAGATGCTGCTTGTGAACGCAGATGGGTTGCCCTGGACGGCGTTGTGGGTTACGGCCATGTTGAGGTCCGGCTTCCAGAATCCAGCTGCGAGCTCTGTCGACAGCCGGGCACCCTCCAGTTGGGCGATGAGACTCTGCAGCTCGGGTCGGGACGACTCAGCGAGCTTCTCGAGATCGTCGATGGTTGGGAGCGCGGAAGGGATGTCGAGCGTGCCCGTGATCTCGATCGGAGCACCGCCCAGGCGGCCGAGGAGCCGGTTGAGCGTGGCGAGGGCCGTGGCTGTCGTCCGCTCGTTCGCGATCAGGTCGTTCGTGGCCTGCGCGACGTCCACCTGGGCTTTGATCTCGTCCACCTTAGCCACGGTGCCCGCAAGGAATCGCGCCTGCGTCTTCTTGTAAAAGTCCTCGGCGAACTCCTTGCTCTTGGTCAGATCGTCGCGGTGGCGCTGGGCGACCAGGACGGCGTCGTAGGCCTGCGCAGCTTGCGACGAGACCTGCTGCCGTATCAGTGTTACGTTGATCTCCGCGGCCCTGAGCGCCGAAGTCGCCACGTCCCGGCGGAGTCCGATCCTTCCAGGAAATGGCACCGTGACGGCAACGCCCTGATCGCTGCCTGTGTGGGAGCCGGGGTCCCACAGGTGCGGCTGTCCAGTGACGTCGGCGACGATGCTGGGATCGGGAAATGCGGCCGCGGAGACTACTGACGCCCGCGCCTCCTCGACCTGCTCGCGTGCGGCGATGACGCCGTAATTGCGCGTCAGCGCCTCATCAATGGCCTGCTGGCGCGAGTGCCGAAGTGTCTCTCCACCACCCGCCGGGCCGGATACGGCCTGAGCAGACGCACAAATTGAAAGACAACTGACAGTGACAACCAGCAAACAAAAGCCCGCGCTCTTGAGCACAGAGCCCTCCTCGTACCGGGAAGGTCAAGTGAGGGAGATGGGAGCTAGCAGGCAGGTGGCGCGCGGCCGCGGGCATCCTCGAGGAAGCCTGGCGTGGCGGAGAGCTGGGGAGCGATCAGAGCAAGGGCCTGGTGCTCGGTCGGGGGGGTGATCCCAACCCAGGAAATCAGGGCTGTGGCGAGGCTGAAGGTGCGGCAGGCCGCGCAGTCGTTCGGAGCGGAAGTCCGGTCCGTTCGAGTGGCGATACCTGGGCCTGGCTGCGCGACACCTGCCTGAACCCTTCCCTGTGTGTGAGGGTGGCCGCCGTGAAGATAAGAACCAAGAGTCCGGCGAGCCAGCGCCGACGACGCAACATCGCCCGAAACGATAGCACAGGATCTGCCACCGGCTGGCCCGGACCCGCCAGTCGCGGGTCAGTTGCTACCGTTCGTTGACGCGCAGGCGTCCACGCCGGAACTCCGACCGGGTGAAGAGAGTTCGCTCCGATTGCGCTGTCGGGAGGTTGCGAAACGGCGCCCGGCCCGTCGCTCTGGTATTTCGTACATAGGCCGAAGCTGCCGGCGCACACGCGGTGCGCCCCTACGGTTCGGGCACTGACCACCCGCTCAGGCCAGTGTGACCGTGTATCCCGCGGCTGCTCCGACGACGCCCCCACCCGGAGCCTGCCTCTCAGATGTTGGGCCGAAAGGGCAGAGGTCAGATAGGCGCGGTCCGAGGGTATGCTCTCCACGCCTAGGCGGGAAGCCATTTCCCGACCTTCCAAAATGACGTTGACGTCTCCAGGAATCCCTCGACGTCTCCAAAAGAACGTTGACGTCTTCGGGAATCCCTGGACGTCTCCAAAATGACGTCGACCCTTTCGGGGATCCCTAGACCTCAGCTAAGTTGACTAAGTTGACGTCGACCCTTCCAAAAGAACGTCGACGTCATTTTCGGATCCCTCGACGTCAGTTTTGAAGCCCTGTTTCCCTCCTACCGAGACGTCGACTGCAGTTTTCTTGACCTGAACCCCTCTTCGGAAGACGTTCAGGCCTCCAAAACTGACGTCTACCTCAGTTTTGGAAGGGTCGACCCTTCCAAACTCGGGGTTCAGGACATTCAGAAGAGGGGTCTAGGCTTTCCAGAAGACGTCGAGGTTCTTTTGGAAGGGTCGACGTCAATTTAACTGACGTCGAGGCTTCTGAAAACGACGTCCAGGGCTCCAAAATCGAGGTCGAGGCTTCGGAAAGAGACGTCGACGTCATCAAAACCGGGGTCCAGGGATCCGGAAATGACCTCGACGTGTCGGAAAGAGACGTCCAGGCTTCCAAAATGGGGTCGACGTCTCCGGAGTTGTCTTGGATGCCTCCCGCAAGCTGCCCACGCGCCGGTGCTGAGCGACTCCCGGCTTCAAGACCGCTCTCGGTGTGAAGATTCAGGACCTTTGCTCGTCGTCGCAGCGCCTTGCCGTCAACGCAACAGAGGCGTACGCTCGTTGCACGATATGAAAGTGTCTGGCTACGCTCCGGATCCGGATGCGAGCTATTCTCCACGGGTCCTTGTCGTTGACGACGACAAAGCGATTGTGACGTTGCTCACGGCTGTCCTGAGACGGAGCAACTACTCGGTTGAAACCGCGCGGGACGGCCAGGGCACATCAGGCGATCGCCACAAAGGAATTCGACGCGATCATTCTCGATCTGATGCTGCCAAAGGTCAGCGGCTTCGAAGTCATCGAGCAGCTGGAGCGCATTGACCCGGCACATCTAAAGCGCTGCGTGATCGTGCTAACTGCGGTGTCCCAGAAGGATCTTCAAAAGTTGGACGGAAGGCGAGTCTTCCGCGTCATTCGAAAGCCGTTCGACTTGGCTGAGCTCGTCGGGGCGGTGAGCGAATGCATCGACGCCCAAGCCGGCCAACCGTGCGCGGTTACGTAATAACTTTCAAGCCCACTCACTAACCCAATCCCGCCGTCGATTGACTGACATCCAGCTACCGGACATTGACGATAGGCCGTGCTGACAGCGAACGCGAGCAGGTACCTGCTTCGACTCGAGTCGGATTCTCTACATGATCCGGGAAGACGTGTCCGCTTATCACTTGACTGTCCAGAAACCGGACAGTCCACCCGATGGGTCGAGCGGTTCAAGATGTTGTGGATTCATGAGCTTACATCACTTGACACCGCTGGCCACGGTATTGATGAGGAGAGCTTGCGAGATTGAGACAGGAGCCAACCGTGAGCCAGCAATCATCGCCATTCATGACCAACTGCTTCCGTTGCCATGCTTCGTTTGACGTATTCCAGGCCCGGTGGTGCGACTGCGTCGTTCGGGAGTCGTCCATCGTCTGTCCGAGTTGCGGTGATTGTTTCTGCAAGGCACCCGCGTCGTACAAGTCCGGGTTCTGGCAGGAAGCACCGACGTGCCTCCTCCGTACACGTATGCGCGAAATGCGTAGGGACAGCGATGGTGCATCACAGCCCAGCCAAGGCGATGCCCTAAATGACGCACCGCTCGTGCTGGTGATCGACGACTCTCGCACCGTCCGCGCCGCCGCGCGTGTTGCCCTCGAAGACGCCGGCTATCGTGTGGCCGAGGCCGCCGATGCTGTAGAAGGGTTGCGGCTCGTCCATGAGACCAGCCCGGCGCTGGTCCTTTCCGATGCCCTCATGCCGAGGCTGGACGGCCGGGAGATGTGCCGCATCCTCAAGAACGATCCGCGGACCTCCGGTGTTCGGGTCGTCCTCATGACCGCGCTGTACACCGCGCCGCGCTACAGGACGGAGGCGATCAAGTCCTTCCGAGTCGACGAGTATGTGGCGAAGCCGCTCACGTCAGAGCGGCTGCTGCAAGTCGTTGCGAAGCTGCTGTTCGGTCACCCAGTGCCATCGCGTCAGGCCGGCTTGCTGCAAGCCGGGACGGCATAGGTTCCGAACAATCACGATGGCTTCGAGAACCCAATGTCTCGCGAGGCATGAATGAACGCGCGAGCGGTGACTGTCCAGGGTGCCATGGGCGCTCACTCGGAAGACTTTGAGGTGAGTTGTGTGAGGGCGGCTCGCAATTGCTCCAAGGTGGGCGGCTTACTCAAGACGCAGTCCACGTGTGGAGGACGCTCGGACTCGGCCATCAGGCGCTGGCCCCATCCGGTGAGGAGGACTACAGGCGTGTCAGGCGAGATTCTCTTCAGGGCAGTGGCCACCTCCCGACCTCCGACATTGGGCATCCCGAGGTCCGTGAAGACGATCGCAAAACTCTCGCGCTCGGGCTGGGAGCGGAACATGTCGATGCCCTGCTGGCCGCCATTTGCGGTCGAGACGCTGTGGCCATCCGCTTCGAGGACGTCGCGCAGCGCCCTCAGGATTAGCGGGTCGTCATCGATCACAAGGATTCGTAGCGGCGCGGGCGTTGGCTGGTCGTGCGGACCCCCTGACGCATCCGCAATCTGCCGGGCAGGCACGGCGAAGGCCAGGCGCACCGTTGTACCGTGACCGCGTCCGCTCTCGATCTCAAGTCGCGCCCCGTGCCTCTTCGCGATTCCATACACCATTGCCAAACCCAAACCGGTGCCGCGTTCGCCCTTTGTCGTGAAGAACGGCTCCAGGCATCGGCGCCGCGTTTCCTCGTCCATGCCGGCTCCGGTGTCGGACACTTCGACATGGTGCTCATGAAGGGTGGCGAGTCCTGGCGACTCCAGCACTCCAGTCTTCGTCCGCAGCGTGATCGTGCCGCCGCCGGGCAATGCGTCGGCCGCGTTGAAAACGAGGTTGATGAGCGCTTCTCGGATCTCGCTCTCGACGCCCATGACTGCGGAGGTGTCCACCGCCAGTTCCGTGACCATGCGAATCACGACGCCGCGCTGAAGAGGCATGTCGCTCCAGCGCGCTCGCGTCAGGTCCACAACCTGCTGCACGAGTGGATTCAGCAGCACGCGTGAGAGTGACAGCTGAGGCTCTCGCTCCCTGTAGAACTCCGTCAGCCTCGCGACCGTATGCTTGATATCGGAAACCGCATGCCGAATGGTCTTCAGGTAGTTCTTAGCCTGGGGCCGGAGGTTCGCCTCCCGTTCCAACAGGTCGGTGTACAGCATCACCGGTGAGGTGGCGTTGTTGATGTCGTGAGCAATGCCGCTGGCCATCTGCCCGAGAGCCCGCAGTCTCTCCTGCTGCATCACTGCCTGCTGCGTCCTTCGCAGGTCGTCGTAGGCCTGTTCCAATGCGGAGAACAACTCAGCATGCTGCGTTGCCAGCGCCGTGTGCTCACCCAATTGCCGTAGAAACTCGCATTCGCCGCTGCTGAATCCCTCGGCAATCAGCCGCGCGCAGATCAGGACGCCAAATACCTTGCTCTCGACACGGAGTGGCGCCAGCACTAGCGATCGTAGGCCGAGTTGCGCCAGGCGCGCAGGAAACGGCAGTTGGCTCGTGAGAATGTCGGGTTCGTAGATCAACTCTCCGCGCACGCATCGGGCTAGGCCATTTTGGTCGACGGGCAACTGCGTGTGTTCCGTAATCGCCACTTCGATCGCCAATGCCTCGCTATTGAGTCCGACCCCGAGGACCTCGAGGGATTGGCTGATCTGGTCATAGGTGCATATACAACTGAAGTCGACTGGCAGGTCTTCTTCGACGGTACGAACGACCACCTGAAAGATGCTGCGCAGATCCTGGCGTTCGCCGATGGCCCGTGTGATGTGCTGGAGCAGATGGAGCCGGGCCAGTTGACCCTGCAACTTGGCCTCCGCCATCTGGCGGACCCCGACCTCGTTAAGCAGGGACCGATTCGCCGACTCGAGTTGAGCCGTCCGATCCTGGATGCGTTGCTCGAGACCATGATTCAGCAGTGCGAGCTCGTGCTCGGCACGAATCCTCTCGAGCATGTCGGAGGAGGCCATCCTCATGAGCGACAGCAGCAACATGAGGTACGCACCGACCCTCCCCACGTGCGCGACCATTGCCTCTGCGTCGTGGGGACCGCGCGAGTAAAGCATCGAGATATGAGCAGCAACGAGTACAACTGCCATCGGAACCATGGCAGGTAGGACGCGGTTAGTATCACGGTTCCGCCAGCAGATCCATCCCACGGCGACCCAAAGAAGAGGCACGACGATAAGCGTGGGCCGAGTGATGCCGAGCCAGACCGGCGGTGTATAGCGAGGTACCGCGGAGAATAGCCGGAGCAGCCCGGCGCTGAGCGCGATCAAGCCGAGGGCGAAACCTGTCATAAGCGTGCGACCGCGCCGCATCAACACCGTCGCCCAGGCAATCCCGATTGGCAACACATGAGCGCCCGCAGGCCAGGTCGCAGGGCGCAGAAACGTTTCAGCCGCTGCTATGCTGGCAAATGCGCCCGACCACTCGACGCTCACCAGGACATGAATTAATTCCGTGACCGATGTGATTGCAAATGCAATCGCGAGCTGCAGTTTGAATAAGGAGCGAATCCTGGTACCCATGTCCCAGAGCAGCCAAGCCACGATGCTCGAAAGGACGAACATGGCCGTATCGAGCGCGGTGTGGAGGTCGGGATAGTCCCTGCGGCCAAGCGCGAGAAGAACAGCGCAGACCAGCGCGCACGTGCCTGCCACTGTGGCATCCCTGCGGAACACCCCGGGGCGCACTGCCGCCGTGTCCGGTCCGCTTGCAAAAACCGGAGACGATGGGCGTTCGTTCACTGGAATGAGGTTAGGCACAGGCGCTCGTGATGCGGCAGGGGGCGTTCGTCCAGAATGCAAGGAATATGTCAGCTATGACGGAAAGATGCAGTTTGTGGCGTGTTTCCGTCGCGAGTGTTACTCAAGCTAAAGGCAGGGCAGCCCTCCATATCCTGAGAGTGACGAAGAGGCAGGAAATGCCACCCGCCTGCGAAACAAACGCTGCAACAGTCTCAACAATAGTGAGCTGTGGGAGATGACCTCGATCTGGCCCGCACCTCGCAGAGGCAACCTTTGCGCAAAGAGCGCGCCGCGTCGTCTTCCCGCCCGATGACTTCTATCTCTTCGGGTTAACCGCTCGTGACCTCGGCAACCCTATTCACGATTCCTAATGAGATCCTGCGAACAGAACGTGGTTTGGTGGTCTTGCGGTCGGGCTAGCACTGGCACTCTTTTGGTTCCTGGCGCGAAGGCTCTGCGAGCGGGCGTGATCCCGTGGTGCTGGAGGATGACGTTATGAGCAGCGGATGACGCCAACCCAATGCTTTCGAGGGCGCGCTTAGGTCCGTCTCCTTCGCGTGGGTTCCTCGTCGCCGCGCCGCGCGAATTGGACCATCTTCAATTGCTCGGTACTCGGGTCGTGCTCGTACCGGTGTAGGGGTCCGTCTTCGAAGTGGAAGACGTCGAGTACGGTAAGGTCGCCGCGGCTGAGGATGCGCAATCCTGAGAGGATTGCGGCGATACAGCGTCGGGTGGGTTCCATCCGTCCTTTGCGAATTCTGCAGAGGTGTTGGCGGCTGTACCCGGAGACTGCTGCAAGGTGCGCTGGCTTGATTTCGTGGAGCTTGATGAAGCGCTCCAAAGGCGTTAGCGTTGCGAGGTACGCTGCATCGAGGGCTTCCCGTTTACGATTTCTTCGTCGCGTCAAAGACGTCCTCCCATTGCAGTGGTTCCCTCGTGAGTCTTCGGAGGGCGTCGAGGACTGCCTGACCGAAGCCTTCGGTGACTGGCGCCCGTCCCGCTCGTACCCGGTGCAGGTGCCCTCGCGAGTATCCGGAGGCTCGCGCCACTGCTGCGGGCCGCAACCCTCGTGACCTGATGAAGCGGTCGAGGGCGGTAGCGGAGACGAACTGTGGCGACGGCATGCCGGTAAAATAGCATATATGCATGTCAGTAAAGCAAGCAGTGTCTGGTACACTTCCGGACGGCAGGAAAATGATGAAGGGAGCTGCGATGGCAGATCAGCACTACGGGATCACGCTGCGCGACGAGCGCGTTAAGCTTGGCCTCTCGGCGAAAAAGCTCGCCCTTCTGGCCGACGTCGAGACTGGGCGTGCGTCTTCTACGTTGAATGGCACGTGGGCTGGTGTCTCTTCCTGGTCCGTCCGACCGTTTGATAGCCTGAAGGTTGGACGGCGCTCACGGCACTCGCTGATGCGATCGATCGCCACGCGGAAACCGGTCGTCAGATTGCGACGCGCGTCAGGAATTTCGCGACGGTGGGGGTAGGGAAATCCGGCAGTAACGACACTCCCTCAAAGGAGGGCGTCAGCGCTCAGGCTGCACAGCTTGCGGATCTGGTGTTCGAATTCGCACGACAAGTGCAAACCGAAACTGACCCCAAACGACTCAAAAAGCTAGAGAGGGACGTGAGTGGTCTGCTGCACAGGAGCACCGCGTAAATGACCTAAATGATGCGCTTCGTGGATGACCTTCACCTACGACAACTCGCCTCTCGTTTTCGCGCATGGCTACACTCCGAGAAGACTGAGCCTGGCCCGGTTTCGTGGACGGGTTAGTAGTTGGGCGTCGAGCAAAGAGAGCGCCGACGCGGGTGCGATGGTACATGGGGCGAGATTGAGATCGAAAGCAGTGTGCTCAGCATTCGCGCGAAGCCTTTCTTCCTCCCCCTTGAGGGGGAGGATCGAGGAGGGGGTGTCGACCCCTCAGAGGTGGTGCAG
>WNFM01166863.1_pt1 | contig 13180 bp, 16 predicted proteins | sample 5400271 | NCBI WGS metagenome assembly WNFM01 (sample SAMN13153352, study PRJNA577476) | soil metagenome | isolation source: 60 cm saprolite on Douglas fir-dominated hillslope | place: USA:California | collected 2013-09-17 | reverse complement strand
CCGGCCGCCACGGCCGCAGGCGCGCGCGAGCTGCTGAAGGCCTCGGAGGCGGCGAGAAAGCCGCTGTTGCTTGGCTTCATGAAACGCTACTCGGTCGGCAACAAGATCGCTCACAACATCATCGCGTCCGGCCGCTTCGGCCGGGTGCTCGGGCTGACCGGCTATTACATGACGGCACCGACCTATTTCGCCGGAAACGTCGACTATGGCGGCTTCTTCCTGCATCACTGCGTCCACTATATGGACCTGGCGTCGTTCCTCGTCTCGCCGATACGCGCGCTGAGCGCACGCAAGGTCGAGGGCGCGCCGGGCCGCCTGCTCTTTCATGTCAGTATCGATTTCGAATGCGGCGCCGTCGGCACCATCGCCATGGGTACCATCCAGTCGCGCGGCGCCCCGGTTGAACGCATCGAGCTGATGGCTGATCACCAGCGTATCGAGATCGAGAACGTCAGCGAAGTCCGTTGGCATCGCAACCCGCCGTTCAAGACCGACGATCCGGCGGCAACCCTGGTCGACGACGTCGATAGCCTCGCTTGGAAGCCGAACCTCACCGCCGCCGCCAACGAGGACCACAAGGGCTACCATGCCATGCTCGGCGACGTCGTACGTTCGTTGAAAGGCGAAACATCGCCAGCACCCGATATCGGGGCCGGCGTCATCGCGATGGAGCGACTGGAAACCCTGCGCCGGTCGCTTGATCTCTGAGCCGAAGCTGCGCCGGCGATCGGACTACGACGGCCTGATCCAGCTCTCCGCGAAGGCGAGGAAGGCGGTGGTGATCTGCCGCCCCGCCATCTCGCGCGGCACGGCATGGCCGGGCAGGCGCTTGCCGTTGAGCGTGGCGACGCCGTCGCGAGCGCCGGCGAAGACGCTGAGCATGCGATGCTTGCCGGTCGCCGATTTGTCGGGCGGCAGCTGCAGCGCGAAGGCCTCGCCGACGCCCTCCCAAGTGAGGCGCAACTCGATGCCGTCGCCGCTGGCGATCTCGCCATAGCGCGTGGTGGCGTCGCCCTCGCGGGCGCAGCGGTCCAGCTTGCGATAGGCGAGATCGCCGAGCGCAGGCAGACCTTTGAAGGCGGCGAAATTGGCGACGTAACCGGCGACCAGCCAACGCGCCAGCGTCTCGTTGTCGGTGAGGCAAAAATTGCCCGCGGACGCGCTCTTCGCCTGAGGATCCTGCAGGACGACGACGGCATGGCCGCCGCCATGCGGCGACAGCATGACGCGGAAGAAGCTGACCAGGGTGACGAAGGGACCGTCGACGGTTTCCTTGAGGTACATGCCGGGATTTTCCCCGGTCCAGTCGATGACGCCCGGGAAGACGATCTGCTCGGCCATGTTTTCCTCCATTGCGGCGTTGCCCCGATGTTAGCATGCCGGTCCCACGTCCCGTCGAGAGAGATCGCGGAGCCTCAGCCATGAGCCACGACGAGCAGCGCACGCGCTGGAACCAGCGCTTTTCCGGCGACGACTATCTCTTCGGCACCGCACCGAACGCCTTCCTCGCCAGCCAGCGCCCTCTCCTGCGCCATGGCCAGAGCGCGCTCGCCGTCGCCGATGGCGAGGGGCGCAATGGCGTCTGGCTCGCCGAGCTGGGACTCGACGTGCTGTCGATCGATTTCTCGGCCAATGCGCAGGCGAAGGCGCAGCTTCTGGCGGCGGCGCGCGGCGTGAGCTTGCGGACGGAGCTGGTCGATCTCTTCGCCTGGGATTGGGGCGGGCGCAGTTTCGACATCATCGCCGCGATCTTCATCCAGTTCGCCACGCCGGACGAGCGCGCGGCGCTCTTCGCGAAGATCAAGAGAGCCCTGAGACCGGGCGGCCACCTCATCCTGCAGGGCTATCGGCCGAAGCAGCTCGATTACGGCACCGGCGGCCCGCCCAATGCCGAGAATATGTACACCGAGGATCTGCTGCGCCGCTCGTTCGGCGATCTCACGATCGTCCATCTGCGCGAGCATGACGACGTCATCGTCGAAGGCGCCGGCCATGCCGGCATGTCGGCGCTGATCGACCTGGTGGCGCGGAAGTAGCGGTGTCTATCGACCCTTGAAGACCGGCGGGCGCTTCTCCAGGAACGCACGCTGCCCCTCGCGATAATCCTCGCTGAGCATGGCCCGCTCGGTGACCTCATGCGCCTTGGTGAAATCGAGCGCGCCGGTGCCCTGCGCCAGGCCGTTGAGGATGGTCTTGGCGCCGGCGATTGAAAGCGGCGCGTTCTTGGCGAGGAGCGCGGCGAAATCATGCGCCGCGGCGATCGGGTCGGCGGCCTCGCGATCGAGAAAGCCGATACGCGAGGCTTCCGCGGTGTCGAAGCGTTCGGCCGAGAACAGGATCTTCTTGGCGTTGCTCAATCCGACGAGCGCGAGGAGATTCTGCGTCTCGCGCATGCCGTAGACGATGCTGAGCTTCGCCGCGGTGATGGCGAAGACGGCGGAAGGCGCGGCGAAGCGGAAATCGCAGGCGAGGGCGAGGCCGCTGCCGCCGCCGATGCAGAAGCCGCGTATCGCCGCGATCGTCGGCTTCTCGATATGGAGGATGGCGTCCGAGCAGATATCGACCGCGCGATCGTAGGCGTGGCCGGATTCGGCGCTGTTGCGCACGGTGGCGAACTCGCTGATATCGGCCCCGGCGCAGAAATGCTCGCCCGCCCCGGTGAGGATGACGGCGCGCACGGCATCGTCGGTGGCGAAACCGTGGAAGAGCTCGGCGAGGCCGTTCCACATCGCCAGGGTCACCGCGTTGCGGACCCGCGGGCGGTTGAGCGTGACGGTGGCGACGCTGTCTTGCAGGGCGACGACGAGGTCGCCCGTCTGCGGATAGGACATAAGGCGGGTGGCCTCTCAGTAGGAGCGCGGCATTCCGAGCACGTGCTCGGCGAGATATGCCAGGATGAGGTTGGTCGAGATCGGCGCGGTCTGATAGAGCCGCGTCTCGCGGAACTTGCGCTCGACATCGTATTCCTCGGCGAAGCCGAAGCCGCCGTGCGTTTGCATGCAGGCCTCGGCCGCCTGCCACGCCGCCTCGGAGGCGAGCAGTTTCGCCATATTGGCTTCCTTGCCGGCCGGCTCGCCCGCCTCGTAGAGCTGCGCGGCGTGCTGGACCATGAGATTGGCGGCTTCCGATGCGGCGTAGGCGCGCGCGATGGGGAATTGGATGCCTTGATTCTGCCCGATCGGCCGGCCGAAGACGACGCGCTCCTTGGCATAGGCGCTGGCCTTGGCGATGAACCACCGCGCGTCGCCGATCGCCTCGGCGGCGATCAGGATGCGCTCGGCGTTCATGCCGTCGAGGATGTAGCGGAAGCCCCTGCCCTCCTCGCCGATCAAATTCTCCGCCGGCACTTCGAGATTGTCGAAGAAGATCTCGGTGGTGGCGTGGTTGATCATCGTGCGGATCGGCCGGATCGTGAGGCCATGACCCCGCGCCTGCCGCATGTCGACGAGGAAGACCGAGATGCCGTCGGTCTTCTTCTTGGCCTGGTCGCGCGGCGTCGTGCGCGCCAGCAGCAGCATGAGATCGGAATGCTCGGCGCGCGACGTCCACACTTTCTGGCCGTTGACGACGTAGGTGCTGTTGCCGCGGCGCTCCGCCGTCGTGCGGATCGCCGTCGTGTCGGTCCCCGCCGTCGGCTCGGTGACGCCGAAAGCCTGCAGCCGCAGCTCGCCACTGGCGATCTTGGGCAAATATTGCGTCTTCTGCGCCGCGTTGCCGTGCCGCAGCAGCGTTCCCATGATGTACATCTGGGCGTGGCAGGCGCCACCATTGCTGCCGCTCTTGTGGATCTCCTCGAGGATGGCCGCGGCGGCGGTGATACCGAGGCCGCTGCCGCCATACTCCTCGGGGATGAGGCAGGCGAGATAGCCGGCCTCGGTCAGGGCCTGGACGAACTCGCCGGGATAGGCGCGCTCGCGATCCTTGGCGCGCCAGTACTCGCCGGGAAAGCGGGCACAGAGGGCGCGGACGCCGTCGCGGATCGCTGCGATGTCGCCGCTCTGCGGCGTGGTTTGCTGGCTTGCTGCACTCATCGCGCGAGGATGCCACCGGCCGGCGTCGATTACAAACTAGGATCTGCAAACTAGGATCGCGTCAGCCGCGCCAACCCGACGAGCCGCTCGATGGCGAGGATGAGCACGAGGATGAGGCCGATCTGCAGCGCAGAGGCGGCGGCGATCACCAGCTGGCTGCCCTGGAACTGGAGATAGGAGAAGATCTCGATCGGCAGGGTCGTCTGCCCCGGACCGGTCAGGAACAGCGCGGTGTTGAGTTCGCCGAACGAGACGATGAGGGCGAAGAACCAGCCGGCGAGGACGCCGGGCCAGATCTGCGGCAGGGTGATCAGGAAGAACGTCCGGAACGGCCCGGCGCCGAGGCTCTGCCCTGCCTCCTCCTGGGTGAAGTCGAAGACCTGCAGGCTGGTCAGCACGGCGCGGAAGCAATAGGGCGTGCCGACCAGCACATGCGCCACGATCAGCCCGGGCATGATGCCGATGCCGAGACTCTTGTAGAAGAGCAGCAGGGCGAGGCCGAGGATGATGGTCGGAAAGACCAGCGGCGCCAGGAAGAGCGATTGCAGCAAATTGGCGATGAGGCCGCGCCGGCGCACGATCGCGAGCGCCGCCATCGTCGCCAGGACAGTCGCCAGGCTGGCCGCCGCGAGCGCCAGCTCGAGGCTGAGCGCAAAGGCATCGCGCATATTGTCCAGGCGAAAGAACTCTAGGAACCAACGCAGCGACAGGCCGGGCGGCGGGAAGGTAAAGAACTCGGTCGGCGAGAAGGCGGCGAGGACGACGATGGCGATCGGCCCGATGATGACGAGGAAGGCCAGCACGGTGACGGCCGGCAGGATCCAGGCGAGCGCCTTCATCGTCCCCGCCCGCCGACGCGCTGCGGACGGAGCACCGCCTGGATGAGGCCGGCGACGGCAAGGGCGAGGGCCAGCAGGACAAAGGCGAGCGCCGCGGCGCGCGGCCATTGGAAGGCGACGACACCATCATAGACGAGGCTGACCAACATCTTCGATTGCGGCCCGCCGAGCAGCGTCACCGTGACATAGGCGCTCAGCGTCAGCAGGAAGACGAGAAGCGCGCCCGAGGCGATGCCCGGGCTCGACAGCGGCAGCGTGACGTGGAGGAAGGCGCGTATCGGTCTGGCCCCGAGCGACTGCGCCGCCTCATGGTAGGAGCGATCGATCGCCGCCAGCGAATTGGCGATCGAGATGATCATGTAGGGCAGCAGGATGGTGAGCAGCCCGATGACCACCGCGTCGGTGGTGTAGAGGATGGTCAGAGGCGCATCGATGATCCCGGCGCCGCGCAGCGCCGTGCTGAGGACGCCGCGCCGCCCCAGCAAGGCGACCCAGCCATAGGCGCGCACGACGTTGCTCACCATCAGCGGGAAGAGCAAGAGGACGAGGCAGAGAATGCGCCAGCGCGGCGTCATGCGCGCGATGGTGAAGGCGGCGGCGTAGCCGATGACGAGGGCAAGGCCGAGGATGATCGCCGCCGTCTTCAACGTCCGCAGAATGATGGTGGCGTAGAACGGATCGCTGAGAACCGCCGCGTAGCTGGCAAGCGTGATGGTCGCGCCGTAGAGCTCGCTCCGCGACGCATCGTGCAGGCTGACATAGAAGAGGTAGACGAGCGGGCACGCGAAGAAGACGAGGAAGACGAGGATCGGCGGCAGCAGCAGCGCCAACGAGGCGAGCCGTCTCATCGATCGTCCCGGGGGATGGTGCCAACGAACACAGCAGTGTCACAGCGAAGGCGGATCGCGAATGACCGCAGACTATTTGGCGGAGCTCCGAGGGGAACATTTGGAGGCAGATGCCGTTGCTCCAGCTTGAACGGCAATAGGAGGACGATCATGACCGTTTACCTTCGTCTCGCGCTGGCCGGTACCTTGCTCGCCGCCTCGCCAACCCTGGCCCAGCAGGGCACTCCGCCCGGCGGCGCCTCGAAGCCAGGCCCCGAGCTCACAGACGCACAAGCATTCTCGGCCGCGGCCGGAAAAATCGTCGGCGCGGCGTCGGAATGCGGCACGATCAGCAAGGAACGCGTCTCGGCGGCCACGGCAAAGGCCGCTTCGATCACAAATTCGGTCGCCGCCGACGATGACGAGCGCGCCTCCGCCGAGGAGCTCTTCACCGAAGCCGCCGATGTCGGCAAGACCGCGGTGCGGAGCGGCACGGCGAACTGCCGCACGGTCGAATCGACCCTGGCCAAGCTCGAGCAATTCGATCCGCAATAGCGTGCCAACCCAGCGTTGAGCGCGCATTGAAAACGACATGCCCCGACTCGACGCGGCTCCACGACGCGTCGAAAATCGACAGGCGGTAATCGCGACAAGAGAGGTGACAGATGGCGGCAATCAATCAATTGACGCAGGCCGAAAGAATCGCCGAGACGTTCGGGGTCGTCCTCGGGGCCGCCTCGCAATGCGAGCAGGTGACCGAGGAACGGCTCAACTCGGTCGCTGCCAAGGCTCGCGATGCCGTCATGGCGACGGCCAACGACGATGCCGATGCGGAATCCGCCGACGAGCTGTTCTCCGCCGCGCTCGAGGCAGGCAGAACCGCCGCCGAAAACGGCAAGGTCGACCCCGAGGCGGTGGAGATCGCGCTGAGCGAGATGGAGCAGCGGCTCTCGGTATAGGACGCGGCACGATCGTCGTGACCGGCAATGGCGCGGGCGGCCGCCGCGGCTGCCTGCGCCTGATCGGCGGCGGGGCGCGAGAGTCATGCCTGATCCTCCAGGACCACGGCGCTGCCTTCGGCCCATGAGCAGGCGGCGCCATCGCCGACCTGCCAGCGCGTCGCGTCGCCGGCGGCATTCTGCAGATAGGCGATGATCGGTCCGGCGGCACTCTCCAGATAGAGATGCGTGGTGGCGCCGCGATAGACGATTTCTCGGATTTGCGCGGGCAGGCCGTCACCGGCAGGCGAGATGGTGGCGATCCGGGCGAGGACGATCTTCTCGGGCCGCACGGCAAGGCGAAGCGAGGCACCGATCGCGTGCTCGCCGTCGATGCTCATGCGCTGCCCGGCGATCTCGACGACGCCGCGCGCCACCACCCGTGCGGCAAAGAAATTGCTCGCCCCGAGGAACCCGGCGACGAACGCGCTCGTCGGCCGCTCGTAGAGAGCGCGCGGTGGGCCGAGCTGCGCGATGACGCCGTCGCGCATCACGGCTACCTGATCGGAGAGGGTCAGCGCCTCCTCCTGATCGTGAGTGACGAAGATCGTGGTGATGCCGAGCTTGCGCTGGAGCTGGCGCAGCTCGACCTGCATGTCCTCGCGCAAACTCTTGTCGAGGGCGCCGAGCGGCTCGTCGAGCAGCAGCACGGCCGGCCGCACGATGATGGCGCGGGCGAGCGCGACGCGTTGCTGCTGCCCGCCCGAGAGCTGCTTCGGATAGCGCTCGCCGTAGCCCGCGAGCTTGACGAGATCGAGCGCCTCCTTGACCCGGCCGGTGCGCTCGGCGCCGCCGATCCGCCGCATGCGCAACCCGAAAGCGACATTCTCCGCGACGCTGAGATGCGGGAAGAGCGCGAAGTTCTGGAACACCATGGCGAAGTCGCGCCGATAGGGCGGCACCGCGGTGACGTCCTTGCCGCGAATGAAAACGGCGCCGTCGCTCGGCTGCTCGAAGCCGGCGATGAGGCGCAGCGTCGTCGTCTTGCCGCAACCCGAGGGACCGAGCAGCGAGAAGAACACGCCGCGCGGAATCGCCAGGGTGAGATCGCGGACGGCGAGGACGTTGCCGTAGGATTTGCTGACGCCGCGGAGGTAGACGTCGGCGTCGGAGTCAAGCTGCATCGCGGGCTTGCGTCCCCTCACCGTGAGGAGCCGCCGCATGGCGGCGTCTCGAACGGCGAGACGCGCCTTTCAGGCGCTCCTCAGGATGAGGTGAATTGTTTTTGGCACGATGAAACTCCTCATCCTGAGGAGGCCGCGTTAGCGGCCGTCTCGAAGGACGCACGGCGGTAGTCCAATTCCGAAGGGAACTCACCCGCCGGCGACGATGCGGTTCCAGCGTTCGGTCCAGGCACCGCGCTCGTTGCTCATGAACTCATGGTCGAGCTCGACATAGCGCGCGAGCTCTGCATCGCTCACCCGGGCGCGCACCTGCAGATCGGGCGATAGCAGATCGACCATCTTGCGATTGGTCCCGGGATAGCTGAAATTCTTCGTCGCGATGGTCTGCAGCTCGGGGTCGAGCGTCATGTTGAGATATTGCTCGGCGAGCGCACGGTTCTTGCTGTTCTTGGCGATCGCGGTACCCGACGAATAGAGGATGGCGCCTTCCCTAGGCGACACCCATTCGACCGGCGCGCCCCAACCCTGCACGGTATAGGTCTGAGATTTGTAGAGTAGGCCGATCACCGCTTCCTCGTCGCGGAAGGCGTTCATGATCGAATCCGTGTCCTTGGCCCAGATCGGCTTCAGATCGGCCATCTTCTTCAGCATCTCGAAGCCCGCCTCGCCGTCCTTCGGCGACTTGCCCTCGGCGATCGCGCCGATCGGAATGATATAGGCGCCGATCGAGTGCGAGATCTCGGGCAGGACGATGCGCCCCTTGAACTCGGGCCGCCAGAGATCGGCGAAGGCGGTCGGCGGGTTCTTCACCAGCTTCTTGTTGTAGGCGATGCCGAGCGGCGAGAAGATCATCGCCACCCAATGGCTTTTGACGAATTGCGGATAGACGTCCTTGAGATTGCCGAGGCGCGGCGAGGCGGCGTCGATCGGCTCGAAGACGCCTTGCGTGACGGCGAGCGGCACCAGCCCGTCATGAAGCTGGACGATGTCGATATTCTGGTTGTCGAGGCCGATCTTGAGCTTGGTGATGCGCTCGACCGGCGAGGCGCTGCGATCCTGGACGACCTTGACGCCGGTCGCCTTCTCGAAGGCGGTGTCGACGCCGGCGCGCATCGAATCGCCCCACAGCCCGCCCCAGGTCATCATGACGATCTTCTCCGGCTTGGCCTGGGCCCGCGCCGCGCCGATGCGGACGAAGGGGGCGCCGGCAATCGCCGCACCGGCCGCCACCCCTGTAGACGTCAGGAAATCCCGCCGTTTCATTCTCCCCTCCCCTCGACGCGCCGATCCCGGCGCGGCAGATTATCGCATCACAGCGGAAACTCCAGGCGGACGGTGCCGAGGCGCGCGAAGTCGCCGACGACGACGGTGCCCGGCTTCGCGAAGATGATGCCGGTGATCGAGCCGGTCGTGACCATGTCGCCGGCACGCAACCCACCGGTCCGGCCGGTGCAGTGATTGGCGAGCGCCGTCAGCAGGCGCAGCGGATCGCCGCCGCTATTGCCGGTCGTCTCGGCCGCGAGCTTGCCGTCGATCGTCAGGCCGATCGGCGGCCGGGCGAGGTCGAGGCCGAGTCCCTGCCAGCCGGCAATCGCCGGACCGTAGATCAGCGCCTCGTTCGACTGGTTGTCGGCGACCTTGGAGAGGGCGTCGGTCTTGGCGAAATCGGCAAACCGCGTGTCCACCAGCTCGATCGCAGGATGCATGCTGGCGATGGCGGCGATGATTTCATCGCGCGTATAGGGGTTGTCGCGCTTCGGCAGGTCGCGGGCGAGGCGGAAGGCGATTTCGGCCTCGATGCCGAAGAGATGCTGCGTCGCCGCCGGAAATCGTCCCGGACCGGCGATCACGGTGAAGATCGGCGCATAGGCGGGCTCGGCATCCGGGCCGGGCGCGCCGGTCTTCCAGCCCTTTATGGGGCCCAGGCGCTGCGCCACCGCATCCTGGATCGCATAGGCCTCCGCGGCGTTGCCCGGCCGGCAATCGACGGGGAGCTCGGCAAGCCCCTTGCCGGATTGGCGCGCCGCGATGAGCTGCGTCGCGGCGCGTGAAGCGCGATCGTCGATCATGTGTGTTTCCCTTGCTGGTTATCGTTCCGGTGTGCCGAGCAGCACCGCGCGCTCGGCCGCCAGCGCGTCGATCTCGGTAGCGGAATAGCCGTGCTCGGCGAGGATGTCGCGGCTCTGCTCGCCGAGCAGCGGAGCGGCGCGCGCCACCTTGCCCGGCGTTGCCGAGAATTTCACCGGCAGGCCGATCGTCTTGACCTTGCCGGCTTTCGGATGCGCCACCTCGACGAGCATCTCGCGTGCCGCCGTTTGCGGGTCCTGGTGCATCTGCTTGATGTCGAGCACCGGTCCGGCCGGCACGCCGACCTTGGCGAAGCGGGCGAGCCAATCGGCGGTGTCGCGCTGACGGAACCGCGCGGCAAGCAGCGCGGTGAGCGCGTCGAGATGCTTCATGCGCGCGGCATTGTCGACAAAGCGCGGATCGTCGGCGAGCTCGCGCAGTTCCATCGCCTCGAGCATGCGCTGCCAGTTGGTCTGGTTGCCGGCGCCGACGGTCAGCCAGCCGTCGCTGGCTTCGAAAGCCTGATAGGGTCCGTTGAGCGGATGCGCCGAGCCCATCGGCCCCGGCGCCATGCCGGTGGCGAGGGCGATCGCCGATTGCCAATAGGTATGGGTGATCCCCGCCTCGAAGAGCGAGGTGTCGACCATCTGACCCTCGCCGGTCCTGAGGCGATGGACATAGGCGGCAAGAACGCCCATCGCCGCCAATATGCCGGCGGTGATGTCGGGGACCGGCGCGCCGGACTTGACCGGCTGCCGGCCGGGCCCCTCGCCGGTGATGCTCATCAGTCCGCTCATCCCCTGGGCGATGAGGTCGAAGCCGCCGAGCTCGGCATAGGGGCCGGTGCGGCCGAAGCCGGAGAGCGCGCAATAGATCAGCCCCGGATTGTCCTTGCGCAGATCCTCGTAGCCGAGGCCGAGCTTCGCCATCGTATCGCTGCGGTAATTCTCGATCAGCACATCGGCATCGGCGAGGAGGCGGCGCAGCACAGCCTTGCCGGAGGGGTGCTTGAGGTCGATGGCGATGCCGCGCTTGTTGCGGTTCATCATCATGAAGGCCGCCGACTCGCCTTCGATCCCCGGCGGCAGGAAGCCCATATCGGCGACCATCAAGCCGCAGACCGGCCCCGCCATGATATGCGCGAGTTCGATCACTTTGAGCCCGGCGAGCGGACCTTGCGCCGTCATCATTCCCTCTCCCCTTGCGGGAGAGGGAGGGGCCCATTGCACAGCAATGGGAGGGTGAGGGGTGAGTCTCCGCATCGGGATGATGTGAGCATCGGCACGAGCCCCCTCACCCTCCCGCTTCGCGGGTCCCTCCTGAGCGATAGTCGAAGGGCCTCTCCCGCGAGGGGAGAGGGAAATCTCAGTGTGCCGTTCATCCTCATCTTCCCTCGAATTTCGGTTTAGCCTTCTCCAGGAAGGCCTTGTAACCGATCTGAAAATCCTTGGTGTCGAAGCACAGGAAACCCTCGTCGGCCTCGGCCGGGTCGAGGGGCGTCCCCTGCTCCAGCCGGCGGACGAATTTCTTGTGCCAGCGCGCGACCAGCGGCGCGCCCGCAGCGATGCGCTGCGCCGTTGCGTAGGCTTCCCCGGCGACCTGGTCATCCGCCAGGATGCGCGTCACCAGCCCCTTCTCCTTGGCCTCGGCGGCGCCGAAGATGCGGCCTTCGAGCAGGATCTCCAAGGTCACCGCACGTCCCACCAGGTTGAGCAGTGCCGCCAGCTCGGCATAGGCCATGACGAGGCCGAGCCGGTTGATCGGCGCGCCGAAGCGGCTGCTCTCGCCGCAAATGCGCAAATCGCACAGAGCCGCGATCTCGAGCCCGCCGCCGACGCAGATCCCCTCGATCAGCGCGACCAGCGGATGACGGCACGCGGCCAGCGCACCGAGCGTCGCGTGCATGATGGCGCCATAGTCACGCGCCTGCTCGGCATTCGAGCGCTCGGTGGTGAACTCGGCGATGTCGTTGCCGGGACTGAACGCCTTCCCGCCGGCGCCGCGCAGGACGATGCAGCGCACGCTGTCGTCGCCGTCGAGCCGGCGCACCGTCTCGCCGAGAAGCCGCCATAACGGCTTCGTCATCGCGTTGAGCTTTTCCGGCCGGTTGATCACCAGCGTGACGATGCCGCCGTCGCGCTCTTCCAGAAGCTCGCTCATTCGCTCTCCTCCGCGCTCGTTATAGCCAGCCGCGGCGCTTGAAATAGAGATAGGGGAGGATGGCCGAGACGACCATCATGGTCAGTGCAACCGGGTAGCCGAAGCTCCAGTCGAGCTCCGGCATCGCCTTGAAGTTCATGCCGTAGATGCTGGCGATCAAGGTCGGCGGCATGAGCGCCACCGCGGCGACCGAGAAGATCTTGATGATGCCGTTCTGCTCGACATTGATCATGCCGAGCAGGGCGTCGAGCTGGAAATTGATCATCGTGGTGATCGACGAGCCGTGCTGGGTCAGCGACGAGACGTCGCGCGCCAAGCTCTCGACGTGATCGTGCAGGCCCTTGTGATGCTGCTCCTCGCGCGGCAGGGCGAGGAAGCTGAGCAGGCGGCTGAGACTGACCAGGCTGTCGCGGACCTTCGCCGTTCGTCCCTGGTTCCGGCCGACCCGGCGGAGCAGCTCCTGAAAATCGATCCCCGACAAGCGGCCCTTGCCGCCGGGCTCGCGGTCGAAGATGGCCGTCGAGATATCGTCGAGATCGCGGCCAACGAGTTCGAGGACGTCGGCGATCCGGTCGACGATCGCCTCGAGCAACCCGCCGAGCGTCGCCGCGCCCGTCGCGCAGACCGATGGGTGGCGTTCGGCATGGGTGAGGAAGGTCAGAAACGATTTCGGTTCAGCGTAACGCAGCGTGACCAGGCGATCGCCGACGAGAATGAAGGTGACCGGGCTGATCTCGGGCTTGTCGGATTCGAACCGGGAGATCACGCTCACCGTCATGAACAGCGCGTTCTTCTCGTGATAGAGGCGGCTGGTATCCTCGATCTCCTGCATCTCCTCGCGCGTCGGAATGTCGATGTCGAGCTCGGACTCGACCAGCCTTTCCTCCTCACTGGTTGGATGGTCGAGATCGATCCATACGGCGTCGGCCGGCAGCGCGGCGGTCGCCAGGCTGGCATCGATCGCGATCGGACGACCGTTATGGCGAACGAAGACACGCAGCATCGAACCTACCCTTGTCGGTTGGCGCTCATGCTGCCCGATTGCCGGCGAGGTAGTCGAGGGCGGCGTTGATGCCGCCGCGCCGATGCGGCACCCCGGCGATACCCAGCCCCATCTCGATGCCGCTCAGCGTG
>WNFM01074759.1_pt1 | contig 13182 bp, 10 predicted proteins | sample 5400271 | NCBI WGS metagenome assembly WNFM01 (sample SAMN13153352, study PRJNA577476) | soil metagenome | isolation source: 60 cm saprolite on Douglas fir-dominated hillslope | place: USA:California | collected 2013-09-17 | reverse complement strand
CTTCCGCACGAGCGCGCCCGACCTGCGGCTGCTCCCGGTTGAGCCGCTCGCGCGCGCGTATCGCCGCGTCCTCCGGCGATCGGGGGGTCAGGTCCTCGGCTACGGATCGGGGCGCGGGCACGCGCGCCTGCGCGCCGCGCTCGCCGCCATGTTGTCGTCGACGCGGGGGCTGGCGTGCCACGCCGACCAGGTGTTCGTCACCCGCGGCAGCCAGATGGCGCTCACGCTGGCGGCCAAGGCGCTCGTGCGCCCGGGCGACGTCGTGGCGGTCGAGGAGATCGGCTATCGCCACGCCTGGGAGAGCTTCCGTCAGGCGGGCGCGGCGTTGGTGCCGATTCCCGTCGACGCCGACGGACTGGACGTCGCCGCGCTCGAACGGCTGATCACGACCCGGCCGGTCCGCGCCGTCTACGTCACGCCCCACCACCAGTTCCCCACGCTCGTGACGCTCTCCGCCCAGCGTCGCGTCCGGCTCCTCGAGCTCGCGCGCAGCCATCGCATCGCGATCGTCGAAGACGACTACGACCACGAGTTTCACTACGACGGGCGTCCAGTGCTGCCGCTCGCCAGCCTCGATCGCGCCGGTGTCGTGATCTATGTCGGGACGATGTCGAAGGTTCTCGCGCCGGGCCTCCGCATCGGCTACCTCGTGGGCCCGCCGGACCTGCTGGCGCGCGTCGAGGCGCATCGCGAATACCTGGACATGCAGGGGGACCTCGCGATGGAAGCCGCGGTGGCGGAGCTGCTCGAGGACGGCGAAGTGCAACGGCACGTCCGCCGCGTGCGGCGCCACTACCAGCGGCGCCGCGACCTGCTGGTGGAGCTCCTCCGGACCCTGGCCGCCGGCGCCGTGTCGTTCACGGTGCCGGCCGGCGGTATTGCGCTCTGGATCGCGATCGCCCACCACGTGAACGTCGATGCCTGGGCGGCCCGCGCCCGCCGCCAGGGCGTCGCCTTTCAGACGGCGCGATCCTTCACGTTCGACGGCGAGCCGCGGCCGTTCGCGCGGCTCGGATTTGCGTGCCTGAACGAGTCGGAGATGCGGACCGCCGTCGATCGGCTGTGCCGGGCGCTCTGATGCTCTGAGCATGACGTCGGGCTCGTGGTGCTACCGGTGTTCGCGCCACGGCGCGCATCCTGCACACACTCCAACGGCGATGACTTGGTATCGGGAACGGCTGAGCTCTGTGCGCGCGTGGCTGGCGGGGAAGCCGCGGGTGTTGGCCGGCACTATCGTGCTGATGGCGCTGGCACTTCTCGCCGCCGCCGGCGCCACGCTCTGGTTTGCCTATGACGTGACGGCTGGGCTTCCCACCAGGGCCCGCATCCGCGGCCTGGGAGAAATGGCACAGTCGACCACTCTTTTCGACGCGGACGACGCGCCCGCCTTCACCATCTTCAAGGAGCAGCGGATCGAAGTCCCGCTCGAACGGATGGCGCCGAACCTCATCAGCGCCGTCGTGTCGGTAGAGGACCAGCGCTTCTACGAGCACAACGGCGTCGACGTCATCCGGGTCGCCGCCGCCGCCGTCAGAAACCTTCAGGAGGGCCGGCGCGCCGAAGGCGGCAGCACGATCACTCAGCAGCTCGCGCGGCAGGTCTTCCTGAGCCGCGACAAGACGTATCGGCGCAAGCTGAAAGAAGTGATCGTGGCCGCCGACATCGAGCGCGAGTACTCCAAGAAGGCCATTCTCGCGATGTACCTGAACAAGGTGTATTTCGGCGACGGCCTCTACGGCGTCGAAGCCGCGTCGCGCGGTTACTTCGGCAGGCACGCGAACGAATTGACGGTCGACCAGGCGGCGCTCCTCGCCGGGCTGATCCAGACGCCGTCCAGCTCCGCGCCGACGGTCAACCTGGATCGGGCCATCGCGCGCCGGAACGTCGTCCTGCAGGCGATGGCCTCGGCGGGAGTGATCGATCAGGCGCAGTACCAGCACGCGAAAGAGGCGCCGGTCACCCTCGCGAACGGCCTCGAGATGAAGGAGACCTTCGGCCTGTACTTCAAGGAGCAGGTCCGGCGGGAGCTCGTCGACCGCTTTGGCGGGGCGCGTGTCGCGGAGGGCGGCCTGCGCGTGTTCACGACGCTGGATGCCGGCCTGCAGCATCTGGCGGAAGAGACACTCGAGGACGGCCTCACGGCCATCGAGCATCGTCGCGGTTATGCCCATCCGCGTCGCGACGCCCATCCCAAGGGCGGCGACTACCTGCAGGGCGCCCTTGTGGTCATGGATCCGCGGACCGGCGCCGTCCGGGCCATGGTCGGCGGGCGCGACTTCACCGAGAGCCGGTTCAATCGCGCGACGCAGGCGAAGCGGCAGAGCGGATCCGCCTTCAAGCCGTTCGTCTATGCCGCCGCCCTCGAGGCCGGCTATTCCCCCGCGAGCGTCATCGACAACCTCAACCTTCCGATCGCGACGCCGGGCGGTCAGTGGGTCCCCGAGGACGAGCACTCCAGCGCCGGCTCGATGACGATGCGCGCCGCGCTGCGGATGTCGAGCAATCGCGCTGCGGTCCAGATGCTGAACACGATCGGCATCCCCGCGGCCGTCGCGTACGCTCAGAAACTGAACGTCGGGACGCCGCCGAGCGTCCCCTCCCTGGCGCTCGGCGCGGGCGACGTCACCCTGCTATCGCTGACCGCGGCGTACGGCGCGTTCGCCGACGAAGGCGTGCTGCGCGCGCCGGTCCTCATCCGGCGCGTCGAGGACCGCGACGGCAAGGTCATCTATCAGGATCCCGGCACGTCCCAGCGCGCGGTGAGCGAGGCGACGGCGTTCCTGATGTCGAGCATGCTCGCCGACGTCATCAGCGCGGGCACCGCCTACCGCGCGCGCCAGGCCGGGTTCGCGCTCCCGGCGGCGGGCAAGACCGGCACCACCAGCGACTTCGTCGACGCGTGGTTCGTCGGCTTCACGCCGCACCTCGTGACCGGCGTGTGGGTCGGCTTCGATCGGCCCAAGACGATCGTGCCCAACGGCTTCGCGGCCGAGCTCGCCGTGCCGATCTGGGGCGGGTTCATGAAGACTGCCACGAAGAATGACAAGCCGGATTGGTTTCCGAAGCCGGACAATGTGGTCGGCGTCAGCGTGTGCCGCCTGTCGGGCCAGCTGCCCAACCTCGGCTGCGGCAGCGTACAGACGATCGACGAGAACGGGGACATCGTTACCAAATCCCAGGTGTACACCGACTACTTCGTCAAAGGTACACAACCGACGACGATGTGCCCGCTCCATCCAGGCGGGATTCTCGCGGATGCCCCGACGCTGCCGGTCCCGCAATCGGTGCCGACCACGGGGGTGGCGCCTCCGGTTCCGCCGCTGAGTGACGGCACGGTCCAGCCGTCCCCCCCGTCACTGCCGGCCGTCAAGAAGCCCGGCTTCTGGCGCCGGATGTTCGGCGGCGGACGCGGAGGGGGCTGACGCGTCATGCTCGATTGGCGACTGGCGACTGGCGATTGCACGGATTGTCGAATGCCGATTGACGACTGAGACCCGCGGCGCCGTGGTAGATTCAGCCCAGGATGCCGTTCCGATCGATCCTTGGTCATCGGCCGCTGCGCGAGCTCCTCGCGCGCGCGACCGCGCGCGGCGTCCTGCCGCCGAGCCTGATCTTCGCCGGCCCCGACGGCGTCGGGAAGCGCCTCACCGCGACCGCGCTCGCGCAGGCGCTCAACTGCGAGCGCCCGCGTGAGTACTCCGTCATGCGCGCGGACATCGGCGGCGACGCGCCGGTGTTCGCGGGAGACGAAACCGGCGGCGACGCGCCGATGTTCACGGGGAATGACGCCTGTGGGGAGTGCGCGGCGTGCACGCGGATCGCGCGCGGCGTGCACGCCGACGTCCTCGTCATCGAGCCGGGGGAGTCGGGCAGCATCAAAGTGGATCAGGTGCGCGAGGCGATCGACCGCTCCGCGTACCGTCCGTTTGAAGGGCGCCGCCGTCTCGTCGTCATCGACCAGGCCGATGCGCTCGTGCCGGAAGCGCAGAACGCGCTCCTGAAGACGCTCGAAGAGCCGCCGTCCGCCTCCGTGTTCGTCCTGATCACCAGCCGGCCGGACGTGCTGTTACCGACCGTCCGCTCCCGCTGCCAGCGGTTGCGCTTCGGCCCGCTGGCCCCGGGGGACGTGGCCGGGGTGCTCATCCGCGACCACGGCGTCGCCCCGGAGGACGCCCGTGCGGCGGCGGCCGCCGCGGACGGCAGCGTCGGGCGGGCATTGGCCGGCAGCGCCGGGGATGCGAACGAGGCGCGCGACGCCGCCGCGCGGCTCCTGCAGAGCGCGGCCTCGTCGACCGATCCACGGCGGCGCCTCGACGGCGCCAAGGTGCTCGCAGGCGGCGGAGGGGACCGCGACCATCTGTCCCGACGTCTGCTCGCCCTGTCGTCGCTGCTTCGGGATCTGGGATTGCTGCGGTCGCGCGCCGACGAGCGCACGCTCGCGAACGCCGACCTGAAGCCGCAGCTCCAGGCCCTCGTCGGGTCGTTCAGCGGCGATCGGACGATCACGGCGTTCGACCTGGTCGATCGCGCGTTGTCCGCTCTGGATCGCAACGCCAGCCCGAAAATCGTCGCGGACTGGGTGGCGCTGAACCTATGAGCGACCAGCTTCCAGCGTCCGGCTCCAGGCTTCCGGCGTTTGTGAGCGTGAAATTCAGCCCCGCCGGACGGACGGTCTCGTTCCTGCTGCCCGATCTCATGACCGACGTCGCGGCGGGGGAACAGATGGTGGTGGACACCGCCGACGGCTATGTGGTGGGCACCGTGACGCGCGTGGCCCCCCAGGTCGCGGAACGGCGCCAGCCTCCGGCCGATTCTCCGCAGGTCGTCGTCCGCCGCGCCAGCCGCGACGATATCGTCCAGCGGCTGAAGCACGCGCAGCGGGAGCAGGAGGCGCAGCGGGTCGCGCAGCTCAAGATCCGCGAGCGCGGGCTGTCGATGAAGCTGACGAAGGTGGAGCACGTCTTCGACGGCTCGCGCCTCATTTTCTATTACACGTCCGAGTCGCGCGTGGATTTTCGCGAGCTCGTCCGCGATCTGGCCGCGCACTTTCGCATGCGGATCGAGATGCGGCAGATCGGGGTCCGCGATGAAGCGAAAATGCTCGGCGGGTACGGTTCCTGCGGCCGGCCGCTCTGCTGCACGACCTGGCTGCGGTCGTTCGAGCCGATCTCGATCAAGATGGCGAAGCAGCAGAATCTCAGCCTCAACCCCTCGAAGCTCTCGGGGCAGTGCGGCCGTCTGAAGTGCTGCCTGCGCTACGAGCTGCCGAACGGCGAAGGCGTGACGCACGCCGGCTGCGGAGACCACGGCGGCTGCTCGAACCCCACCGGCTGCGGCAACTGCGGCACCGAGGGGGGCTGCGGGTCCTGCGGGCACCATGGGTGAGGCCACGGTGTGAGGGCACGGAGGGTGAGGGCACGGAGTTTACGGAGAGAACGGGACAGGATCAACACGGAGGAACGAAGATCAACACGGAGGAACGAAGATAACGGAGGAACGGAGAAGAGGCTGCGCCGCTGGCTGTCCGCAGGCCGGCCTCCGGCCGGCCATAGGAGTTCCCCGACGCGGGCGGATACACGCAAGCGCCCCATGTCCATCCCGCGTGTATCCGCCCGCGTCGGGGAGCTCCAGCCGCGCGAAGCGCGGCGGGCGGACAGCCGGAGAGCGCCGCCCTCCGTTTCGCCTCCGCGCCTCCGTGCCTCCGTGTTGAAAGCGTGTTCCGTTCCCTCCGTGATCTCCGTTCCCTCCGTCTCTGTCGCTCCGTCTCTGTCCCTCCGTCTCTGTCGCTCCGCCCATCCGTGCAGTCCGTGGCTCGATGAGAGACACCAGTGGCTAAGCCCAGAGTAGGCATCACTGTCGGCGATCCCGCCGGCATCGGACCGGAGATCGCCGTCGCTACGGCCGCGGATGCGCGCGTCCGCGAGGTGTGCGAGCCCCGGCTGTATGGCGCGCACGGAGCGGCGCTCGCGGTCTTCCGCCGCGGCGAGGTGTCGGCCGAGGCCGGACGCGCCGCCTACGACGCCATTGTCGCGGCCGTGGGCGACGCGCGCGCGGGCACGATCGACGCGATCGCCACCGCGCCGATCAACAAGGAAGCGTTCGCGCTGGCCGGCCTGCCCTGGAAGGGGCACACGGACCTGCTGGCGCACCTGACCGGGACGCCGCGCGTCGCGATGATGTTCCACGCGCAGGAACTGCGCGTGGTGCTGGCGACGATCCACGTGCCGCTCGCTGACGTCGCCGGCCTGCTGACCCGCGAGCTCGTCGATGTCATCATTGATCTGACGGCGCGCGAGCTGCCGCGCTTCGGCTATCCACGTCCGCGCCTCGCGCTCGCCGGACTCAACCCGCATGCCGGAGAGCACGGCGTCATCGGCGGGGAGGACGAGGCCGTCCTGCGGCCCGCGGTCGATGCGGCCCGCGGGCGTGGCGTGGACATCACGGGCCCGTGGCCGGGCGACACTGTCTTCGGGCGCGCCGCCCGCGGCGAATTCGACGCGGTCATCGCGTGCTATCACGACCAGGGGCTGATTCCCGTGAAGCTGCTGGCTTTCGGCCGCGCCGTCAATGTCACGCTCGGCCTGCCGATCGTCCGCACGTCGGTGGACCACGGCACCGCGTTCGACATCGCCGGCCGCGGGATTGCCGACGCGTCCAGCCTCGTCGAAGCCGTGCGGCTGGCCGCGAGACTGGTTCGCAGTTAACAGCTCACGGTCAACAGTTGAAGGTCACGAAGGCTCCGTCGTCTCGAACCGCGAATCCCTAGACCGTTGACTGTAGACTGTCAACTGGGAACTGATGGCAAAGACCGCGCGTGAAGAAGCGCAGAAGATCATCGCGGACAACCGCAAGGCGCACCACGACTACCACCTCCTGGAGACCTTCGAGGCGGGCGTGGCGCTTCTCGGCACCGAGGTGAAGTCGATCCGCGAAGGGGGCGTCCAGCTTCGCGACAGCTTCGCCCGCATCGAGGGGGGCGAAGTGTGGATTTACAATGTCCACATCAGCGCGTATCGTAACCGCGGCTACAGCGACCACGAGCCCACGCGGAAGCGCAAGCTCCTGCTGCACCGGCAGGAGATCAGGAAACTGATCGGGAAGACCGTCGAAAAGGGGATGACCCTGGTCCCCGTGCGGATGTACCTCAAGAACGGCCGCGTCAAGGTGGCGATCAGCCTCGCGAAGGGCAAGAAGGACCACGACAAGCGCGAAACGATCAAGCGCCGCGAGGCGGATCGGGAAACGCGGGCAGCCGTCAAAGAAAGGCGATAAACTAATCCCTCATATGAACAGGAATCGCGCGGTCCTCACCGCGGTCGTCGTTCTCGTCCTGGGCGCCGCCGCCTGGTACATGTTCCGGCGCGGCGGCGCCGAGCGGGTCGATCTGCTCGCCCAATGGGAGAGCGCCAAGAAGGACGGCGCGCCCTACTCCCTCATCGACGCCACGCTGGCGGGGGAGACGAAGCGGGCCATCCTGGCGCCGCCCAACGGCCGGATCCATTTCAAGGTCAAGGTGCCCGAGGACGGTTGGCTGAGGGTGTCGCTGGGCATGAAACCGGAGTCCTGGGACAAGGAGGGCAACGGTGTGTATTTCTTCGCCGGCGTGTCCGACGGCCGCGCGTTCGAGAAGCTGTTCGAGCAGACGCTGAACCCGTTCGCGAACCCGTCCGAGCGCCGCTGGATTCCGGTCACGGTCGACCTGTCCGCGTATGCCGGCGAGGACATGGAAATCATCCTGAACACGCGCTCGAGCGGCGCGAACCTGCCGCCCGACGACCGCAACGACCTGCCCCTCTGGGGCGCCCCGGAAATTGTCCGCCGCTGACGCCAACCGATAATGGTTCCTTTACTGGATCTGCAGGGGCAGTACCGGCCCCTGCGGGAGCAGTTGCTCGCGGCCATCGCGCGCGTCTGCGACAGCCAGCGCTTCATCGGCGGTCCCGAGGTCGAACAGTTCGAGCGCGAGATCGCGGAGTACCTCGGCGTGGCGCACGCCGTCGGCCTGTCGTCGGGCACCGACGCCCTCCTGGTCCCCCTCATGGCCCTCGGCATCGGTCCGGGCGACGAAGTGATCACCCCGACGTTCTCGTTCTTCGCGACGGCCGGCGCCGTCTCCCGCCTGGGCGCGACCCCGAAGCTGGTCGACGTCGATCCGCTCACCTACAACATCGATACGCGGGCCGCGATCGCCGCCATCTCGAGCCGTACGCGCGCGATTATCCCCGTGCACCTGTATGGCCAGTGCGCCGACATGGATCCGCTCCTCGACGCGGCCCAACGCCGCGGCGTCGCGGTGATCGAGGACGCGGCGCAGGCGATCGGCGCGACGTACAAGGGGCGGTGGGCCGGGTCGATGGGGACGGCCGGGTGCTTCTCGTTCTTCCCGAGCAAGAACCTGGGCGCGTTCGGCGACGCGGGCCTGCTCACGACCAACGACCAGGCGCTCGCGCACGACGCGCGGATCCTGCGGAATCACGGCGCCGAGCCCTCCGTCTCCGCCGCCGCCGAGACTCCGGAGGGCTACGGCGAGGTCTCGCCGAAGCCGCGAAGCGGCGCAGGCGGACGGTACTTCCACAGGCGGATCGGCGGCAACTTCAGGCTCGACGCGCTGCAGGCAGCCGTCCTGCGGGTCAAGCTGCCGCATCTCGACGGGTGGAGCGCGCGGCGCCGGGAGAACGCGGATCGCTACGATCGGCTCTTTCGCGACAGCGCCGCGGCCGATCGCGTCACGCTCCCGGCCCGAAGCCCCGACTGCCATCACATCTTCAACCAGTACATCGTCCGCGTGCCAGACCGGGACGCGGTCCGTGCGCGGCTCGATGCCGCGGGGATCGGCACGGAGATCTATTATCCGGTGCCGTTTCACCTGCAGGAGTGCTTCGCCCCCCTGGGCTACCGGCGGGGCGACTTTCCGGTCGCCGAGGCCGCGGCCGCGGAAACGCTGGCCCTGCCGATCTACAGCGAGCTCACCGACGCGCAGCAGCTCGAGGTCGTGAGCGCCGTCGCTGCCGCATGCGCATCCTCGTAACGGGCGCCGCCGGCCAGCTCGGCGCCGCGATCGCCAGAGACTACGCCGGACGCGCCACCGTGGTGCCCATGACGCGCCAGGCGCTCGATATCGGAGACGACAGCGCGGTCGACGCGTTGATCGCGCGTGAACGTCCGGATGCCGTCATCAACTGCGCCGCCTACACCGACGTGGACGGCGCCGAGGACCATGCGATCGACGCCATCCGCGTCAACAGTCTGGCCGTGGGCGCGCTGGCGCGGGGAGCGGCCGGCGCAGGCGCCGTGTTCGTGCACTACAGCACCGACTTCGTGTTCGACGGCCTCGCGGACCGTCCGTATACGGAAGACGACGAGCCGGCCCCGCAGAGCGTGTACGCCTCATCCAAGCTGCTCGGCGAATGGTACGCCGCCGACTGCCCCCGCTACTACGTGCTGCGGGTCGAGAGCCTGTTCGGCGGGTCCGGGCGCCGCAGCAGCATCGACCGTATCGTCGACGCCATCCGGAAGGGGGAGCCCGCGCGGGTGTTCGTGGACCGGACCGTGACGCCCAGCTACACCTGCGACGTGGCCGACGCCACCTGGCGGCTGATGCATGCCGGCGCGCCCCGCGGCGTCTATCACTGCGTCAACGGCGGCGTGACGACGTGGTTCGAGCTAGCGAAAGAGATTGGACGTCAGCTCGGCGTCGAACCGGACCTCGTCCCGGTGAAGGTCGCCGACATCCAGATGAAGGCGCGCCGCCCGCAGTATGCCGCGCTCTCCAACGCCAGACTCGCCCGCGCGGGCATTCAGATGCCGACATGGCAGGACGCGCTGCGGCGCTACCTGGCAGTTCACAGTTAACAGTTCACAGGTCAGTGTCGGTTCACAGTCTGCGGTTCACGGTTTGCCGGCCGCCGTTCACGGCTGGAGGATCTACTAGACTAAGATCTGAAACGTGACCGAGGTCGATGTGGCGGTCGTCGGGGCCGGCGTCGTCGGTCTTGCGACGGCCGCCGAGCTCTCTGCTTCAGGCAAGTCTGTCTGCATTCTCGAGCGCCACCCGCGCGCGGGGATGGAGACGAGCACGCACAACAGCGGCGTCATCCACGCCGGCATCTACTACCCGCCAGGCAGCCTCAAGGCGCGACTCTGCGTGGAGGGGCGCAAGCGTCTCTACGCGTTCTGCGAACAGCACGACGTCCCGTATGTGCGGTCTGGCAAGCTGATCGTCGCTGCCGATGAGACCGAAGTCCCGGCGCTCCAGGCGCTCGCGGCGACGGGCCGCGCGAACGGCGTCGATGACCTGGCGCTCGTGGATGCCGGATTCGTGCGCGCGCGCGAGCCGCACGTAGCGGCCGTGGCGGCGCTGTTCTCCCCGTCCACCGGTGTGATCTGGGCCGAAGGACTGATCAAGACACTGCGCGGCCTGTGCGATCAGCGTGATGTCGCGTGGCTGCCCGGCACGGCGGTTCGCGGGGGCGCCGGCGGCAGGGACCGCATCGAGCTGACGACCGACCGCGAACGGATCGGGGCATCGGTCGTGGTGAACGCCGCGGGTCTCTATGCCGACGAAGTGTCGGCCATGCTCGGCGGCGAGCCGTTCACGATCTATCCGGGCCGGGGCGAGTACGCGGAGCTCGCGCCGAAGATGCGATCCCTGGTCAACGGTCTTGTCTACCCCGTCCCGCACAAGCCCGGGCACAGCCTTGGCGTCCACCTCGTCCCGACGACCGATGGAGCGGTGCTGGTCGGCCCGACGATTCGTTACCAGGATGGCAAGGCGGACTACGAGTCGAACCGTCTTCCGCTCGAGGCGTTCCTGGAGCCAACAGCGCGTCTGCTTCCGGGCCTCACCCTCGACGACCTGCGTCTCGCCGGCAGCGGCATCCGCGCGAAGCTCTGTCCGCCGGACCAGGCGTTCGCGGATTTCATGATCCGCGCGGATGCGCGCGTACCGGGCCTGGTGCACGCCGCCGGGATCGACTCGCCCGGGCTGACCTCGTGCCTCGCGATCGGGAGCCTCGCCGCATCACTGGCGCTCGAGCGACTCTGATCTCAGCGAACCGCGAACCGTGAGCTGAACGAAGGCTCCTGAAAACGCGCGAGCCGCGTGCGGGTGGCGCACGCGGCTCGTTTGCGATGTGCGGAATCGTGCGGGCGCTGACGCGCCCGTCAGCGCACGGTGATGGGGACCGCCCGAGCGTTGTTGAACGTGCCCGTGACGGTACTGCGCGCGAAGACGACCAAGGTGTAGACGCCGGGCGCAATCGGCGTGGACAGCTCGAATCCTGACGCGTCGAAGCGGCCCGAACCAAACGCGGTGCCGACGTCCCTGCGGGAGACGCCGTAGGTCGCCGGGCCCACGTAGACGGGTGGGGCCCCGCCCGCCGGGTAGGCCCAGACGTCAATCGCGTCGACGCCAGAGGTCGACGGAGACAACAGGTCGAGCGCCCAGCCGGTGACCGTCAGGTTCTGCGAGGTGGTCTGGTTGACGGCCGGCGAGTCCACATACATCATCGGAATCGAGTCGACCACCGTCACGCGGACGACGCGGCCGTCCATCGTGTTACCGACCGAGCTGTGCGCATAGACGGTCACGTCGTACGTACCGGGCGCCAGCGGGGCCGTCGACAGTGAATATCCGGAGCCGACGAACTGCGCGCCGAAGATGCCCGCGACGTCAGGACGCTGCGGCGTGCCCTGGCTGGCCACGCCGAGGAAGGTCGGGGCACCGCCGCCGACCGGCCAGGCGTAGACGTGCACGAAACCGGAGATGAGGAAGCTCTTCGGCGAGACCTGAGCGTTGGCCGACGGAGTGTCGATCTCCATCAGCGGAGCGGACTTCGCGGGCGGTGGGGGCGGGGGCGGCCCGGACGGCGTGCCGGCGAGGAGCTGGACCTCGGCGTACTGGAAGTTGTGCGACGCAGACACGAGCCAGTTCGGGGCGTCTGCGCTGGCCGCGATACGCGGATAGAAATTGGGCTTCCCGTCGCCGGAGGCCGTCACCGCGATCCCGTTGTCAACGGGCGTTCCAGTCCTGTCGATCTCCACGCCCCCGTCCTCGCAGTTGCAGGATGCCGGCGAGTTGCGGCCATCGTGCGACACCATGAAGAACGTGCCCGTTCGGGTGCTGTAGGCAAGACCCAGCGCGTCGTTCGACTTCCAGATCGACGAGAGAGCGATGACGTTGCCAGGCAGGGTGGCGTCCGCATTCACGAGCCGGCCCAGCATCGCCTTGGCGGATCCGCCAGCGTCGCGATACCACGCCACCAGAAACTGGTTCGTCACCGGGTTGTATGCGACGTCCGAGATGAAGATCCCGCCGCCGGCCATGAGGCGCGTTGGCGCGGCGCCGAGCAGCTGACTCACGCCGGCCTGCACGAGTCGTGCGTCGAGAAACCCGAAGTTACCGGCGAGACTCCAACCCTCCCAGGCGACGAGAAACTGGTTCGTCGTGGGGTTATAGGCCACCGACGACAAGGCCTCGTACTGACCTGTCAGCGTAATCGTGAACACTGCGCCTTTCGGCACGCCGGCGTTGTCGGTTCGAATCGCGCGGACGCCCCAGCCGATCTTGGTCCAGGTGACAAGGAACTCCTGGCTGACTGTTGAATAGGCGGCGGCGGGAGGCTGTTCCCAGAATGATCCTTCTACCGACAAGACCGATTCGGCGCCGGCGGGTCCGGCTTTCCCGAAGCTGACCGTCCGCGCGTTGACCGTCGCCAGCGTCGGCAGGACGCTTTCGTGCCAGACGACGAGGAAGCCGCCGGCGCCGCCGTCCACGTCCGGTGAGAACGCGACCGTGGGAAAAAGCGTGAAGTTCCCGCTCGTCTGAATCTTGAACGGATTGCCAATCGCTGCGCCGTTGCCGTCCACGAATCGGCCTTGAAGTATCCCCATGGTGGATACGAGCAGATACACGTGGTTCACCGAATCGTACGCGACGGCCGTGCCTCGTGTGTTGGTGACGATGGCCGCCGTCGTTGCCCCCACACGAGTCACCGAGGCCTCTGTAATGGTGCCGCCGAGAAGCGTCAGGGACGTCAGAAGGCAGACACAACGAAGACCTTTATTCATTGCAGCTTCCAGGACTCATGAGCGTACGCGCGACAGGCACGTGCTCGAGCAGCACCGCAGGGCACTTCATCTTATCGATTGATCGGTAGAGCGGCGATAGGGTAACCGGAATCG
>WNFM01317140.1_pt1 | contig 13190 bp, 12 predicted proteins | sample 5400271 | NCBI WGS metagenome assembly WNFM01 (sample SAMN13153352, study PRJNA577476) | soil metagenome | isolation source: 60 cm saprolite on Douglas fir-dominated hillslope | place: USA:California | collected 2013-09-17 | reverse complement strand
GCGGCGAGCGGAATGGCCGCCCTGCACCTCGCGATCCTCGCCCTGGCACCGAAGCCCGCGACGATCGTCGCCACGAGGGAGCTGTATGGCGGGACGCTGGCATTGCTGCGCCAGGAGCTCGAGCCTCAGGGCTACGAGGCGCACTTCGTCGACATGCTGGACCTCGACGCGGTGCGCCGCGCGCTGGATGGCGCGGGCGCGATCCTCATCGAGACCATCACCAACCCGCTGTGCCGAGTTGCCGACCTCGAGGCCATCGCGACCATGGCGCGCGACCGCGGCGTCCGGGTGCTGGTCGACAACACTTTCGCGACGCCGATCCTCTGCCGACCTTTGGAGCTGGGCGCGGACGTCGTCATGCACAGCGCGACGAAATACATCGGCGGCCACTCAGACCTGCTCGCTGGGGTGGTGGTCGGGAGTTCCGACCACCGGCGCCACGCTCGGCCCCTTCGACGCCTGGCTCGCGCTGCGCGGCCTGCGCACGCTGGAGGTCCGCATGCGACGGCACAGCGAGAACTCCGTGGCGCTCGCTGACGCATTGAAGAGGACCCGCGGCGTGACAGCGGTCCACCATCCCCTGGACACGCCTGCGGGGCGCCGCCTGCTGCGCGACGGAGCGGGCGGGATGATGGCCTTCGACCTCGAGGGCGGCCGCGCGGCCGTCCAGCGCATGATGTCGCGCTTCAAGATGGCCGCCTTCGCCGCGAGCCTGGGCGGCGTGGAGACCACCATCTCCTATCCCGAGATCACGTCCCACCGCGGGATGACGCCAGAGGAGCGCGCGGAGCTGGGCGTCGGGCCGGGCACCGTGCGCGTGTCGGTGGGGATCGAGGCGGCCGACGACATCGTCGAAGACTTCGTCCAAGCGATCCAGTGAGCGCCTACACGCTGCTCCAGCTCGCGGAAGTAGTCGTTTTCAGCGTCGTGCTTCTTTACGGAGTGCTCGGCCGCCACCCATCGATCGCGGTGCTCGGGGGCGGATTCCTCATCGGAAAGGCGGTCCTCAACATCCTCGCGCCCGAGGGCGGATCGGTCTACCGCCGCTCGCTCATCGGCTACGGGCTGGGCGCCCTCTACACCCTGTTCGGCATCGCCGCGATCCATTTCCTCACCTAGCGAAATCTCGGTGGCGGCGCGCCGGTTCATATCCTGATGTACATGCGCACCGTCCCCGCGGGCATCACGAAGCAGGTCGGCAACACGCCGCTCCTGCGGGTGCGCCTGTTCGAGCACGAGTTCCCGGGCCTCGAGGTCTACGCCAAGGCCGAGTGGTTCAACCCGGGCGGCTCCGTGAAAGACAGGCCCGCGCTGTCCATGATCGAGGACGGCGAGAGGCGCGGGCTCATGACGCCGGGTAAGACGATCATCGACTCGACCTCGGGCAACACCGGCATCGCCTACGCGCTGATCGGCGCGGCCAAGGGCTATCGGGTGAAGCTCGTGATGCCGGGCAACGTCAGTGCGGAGCGCAAGGCGCTGGTCGCCGCGTTCGGCGCCGAGATCGTCTACAGCGATGCCGGCGAGGGCTCGGACGGCGCCATCCGCATGGTGCGCGACCTGGTCGCGGCTGACCCCGATTCCTACTTCTACCCCGATCAGTACTCCAACCCGGCCAACCCCCGCGCGCATTACGACGGCACCGCGGTCGAGATCCTCGAGCAGACCGGCGGCCGGATCACCCACTTCATCGCCGGCCTCGGCACCACCGGGACCTTCGTCGGCACGTCGCGGCGGCTCAAGGAGCACGACGCGTCGATCCACACCATCGCAGTCGAGCCCGACGATTCCTTTCACGGGCTCGAGGGCCTGAAGCACCTGCCAACGTGGTACTGCCCGACCGAGCCGGCGTATGACCTGGCCCGCCGCGTGGCCCGCGAGGAGGGACTGCTCGTCGGACACTCGAGCGGCGCCGCCCTGTGGGCCGTGCGGCGGCTCGCGGAGACAGTGAAGGAGGGCGTCGTCGTCACGGTCTTTCCCGATTCCGGCGATCGCTACCTCTCGACCGGACTCTACGGGCGCCGATGAAGATCGCCACAGCCGCCATGGATGCGGCCAAGGCTCACGGCGCCGAGGGCTACCCGCACGAGATCTGCGGCGTGCTCGTCGGGCCGCGCGGCGGCCGCACCGCCACCGAGGCGAAGCGCGCACGCAACCTCATCGTCGAACGCGCGCGCGACCGGTACGAGATCGATCCGCTGGACCACATCCGCATCCAGCGCGAGGCCGACGCCAACGGGCAGGACATCATCGGCTACTACCACAGCCACCCCGACCACCCGGCGCAAGCGTCCGTCTTCGACACCGAGCGCTCGTGGTCGGGATACGTCTACATGATCATCTCGGTCGCGGGCGGCACGCCGGTGGACGCGAACGCGTTCATGGCCGAGAACGACGGTGGACCATTCCGATCCGAGCCCCTGGAGATCTACTGAGCTCTTCGCCGCCGCGCGTTCGCTGGCTCAATCGCAACGTCGTCGGCATAGGCATCGCCGACCTCTTCGCCGACTTCAACTACGAGATGGTCTTCGCGGTCCTGCCGCTGTTCATCACCGCCGGCCTGGGCGGCCCGGCGCTGGCGGTGGGACTGGTCGAAGGGATCGCGGATGGCTCCTCGGCCGTCGTCAAGCTGTGGAGCGGCTGGTACAGCGACCGCATAGCGTGGGACGACCATCGTGGGCCTCGGCCTGCTGGTGGCAGTCACGTTCTGGCCGCAGATCATCGTCGCGCGTGCGCTGGCGTGGATGGGACGCGGGCTGCGCCAGCCCATCAGGTCCGCGATGCTCGCGGGCTCGGTCGGCAAGCAGGACCTCGGCAAGGCGTTCGGCTTCCACGAAGCCCTGGACACGGCGGGCGCTCTGCTGGGGCCGGCGGTCGCGCTGCTCCTGCTGGCGTTGGGCACCGGTTTCCGCTCGATCTTCTGGGTCGCGCTGGTCCCGGGAGTGATCGCCGTCGTGCTGTTCGGTGCGATCACCCGCGATCCGCGCCGCACCTCGGCCCGGCCTGCGACCGCAGACAGCTCACCGCTGCCGTCCACCTTCTGGCGGCTGATGGTGCCGGTCGGAATGTTCGGCGTCGGCAACTTCGCGACCGCTTTCTTCACGCTTCGTGCCGTCCAGATGGTCCAGCCGGAGCTCGACCACACAGCAGCCCTGACCGCCGCGGTCGCGTTCTATCTCGCGCACAACGCCGTGGGCGCCGTCGTGTCATTTCCCGCGGGCTGGCTCGCCGACCGGGTGGGCAAGCCCACCGTGCTGACCGCCGCATACGCCACATTCGCCGCCGCGTGCGCGGTGGGCATTTTCGGGCACGGCTTCGGGGCGCTTGCGCGGCACGGCGTTCGGGATCCTCAACGCGATCAACGGAGTGGGGGACCTGGGCTCCAGCATCGTGGCCGGCGTCCTGTGGACTTTCGTCAGTCCCGAGGCGACTTTCCTGGTGGGCGCAGCGGTGTGTCTGGTGGCCGCGGTGGTCCTGAGCCTGAGAATGCGCACGTGACCCGGCCCATCGTCGCCATCGTCGGACGGCCGAACGTCGGCAAGTCGACGCTGTTCAACCGCCTGCTGGGCTACCGCAAGGCGATCGTCGACGCGACGGCCGGCCTCACGCGCGACCGCCTGTACGGCGTCGCCGATTGGAGCGGTCGGGAATTCACCGTGGTCGACACCGCCGGCCTCGATCTCGACGGCGCCAAGGACGAGTCGCGTGCTGCGATCGAGGCGCAGACCCAGATCGCCATCGAGCAGGCGCACGTCATCCTGCTCATGCTCGACGTCCGCCAGGGCCTGTCCGCGGTCGACCGCGACATCGCCCTCATGCTGCGGCGCTCTGCACGACGCGTGATCGTCGTCGCCAACAAGGCAGACTCGCCGAGCGAGCGCCACTTCGCGCACGAGCTCCTCGAGCTCGGCTTTGACGAGCCGCACCTGGTCTCCGCGCAGCACGGCCTGGGCGTCGGGGACCTCCTCGATGCCGTCGTCGAGTCGCTGCCGCCGGCCGAGGAGACAGAGAAGGACGAGAGTGGCGCAGACCGGCTCGCGATCATGGGGCGGCCCAATGTCGGCAAGTCCTCGCTGCTGAATGCGCTGCTCGGCGACGAGCGTGCCCTCGTCAGCGAGAAACCGGGCACCACCCGCGACCCCATCGACACCGAGCTCGAGTTCGACGGTGTGCCCGTGGTCCTGGTCGACACCGCCGGCATCCGCCGCAAGTCGTCCAGCCGCGACCGCCTCGAGCGGTACAGCCTGCTGCGCGGCATCGCCGCGATGGAGCGCGCCGACATGGTGCTGCTGGTCGTCGAGGCCTCGGCCGGCGTGCTCGCGCAGGACCAGCACGTCGCCGGATACGCGCTCGGATGCGCAACGCCGCGTACTGGAGAAAGGCGCTCGCGTCGCAGTTCAAGTTCGCGCCGTTTGCTCCGGTGGTTGCCGTGTCCGCGCTCACGAAGGAGGGCATCGGTGGGGTGGTGCCCGTGGCGCTGGAGGTCGTGGGGCAGCGTCGCGTGAAGATGCCGACCAACGAGCTCAACAAGGTGCTCCGCGAGGCTTTCGTCGACCATCCGCCCCCGAGCTACAAGGGCCGCCGCCTGAAGCTCGGCTACGCGACGCAGTCGAAGTCGGAAACGCCCACCGTGGTCCTGTTCGTTAACGATATCGGCCTGCTGCACTTCTCGTATCGCCGCTACCTCGAGAACCAGATCCGCAGGCACTTCGGTCTGATCGGGAACCCGCTGCGGATCGTGTTGAGGGCGCGCGAGGAGCGGCGCCTGGCCAAGTGACGTTTACATTTCCATCACGCAACCCGGACACCGAGATGACCGGGCGCTGATTAATTGATGGTGTGACCGGAGTGAACTCAAAGGTCCTGGTGGTTGACGACGAGGCGCACATCGTCGAGCTCGCGCGCCTGTACCTGTCGCGCGAGGGCTACGACGTCGAGGGATTGGGGGATGGCGCTCAGGCCCTGACCCGCTTCGGCCAGCTGAAGCCCGACCTCGTGGTGCTCGACATCATGCTGCCCGGCACCGACGGCCTCACCATCTGCAAGGAGATCAGGAAGACCAGCCAGGTCCCGATCATCATGCTCACCGCCCGCGACGAGGTCACCGACAAGGTCGTCGGCCTGGAGGTCGGCGCGGACGACTACCTCACCAAGCCGTTCCACCCGCAGGAGCTGGTGGCGAGGGCGAAGGCCCTGCTGCGGCGCGCTCACGCCGAGCCCGAGCAGCCCAGGCTCATCCGCGCCGGCAAGCTCGAGGTCGACCTCGACCGTCACGAGATCCGGCACGGCAAGACCAAGGTCCAGCTGCGTCCGAAGGAGTTCGATCTGCTGGCGCTCCTCGCGCGACATCCCGGCCGGGTCTTCCAGCGCAGCGAGCTCCTCGACCTCGTGTGGGGCTATGACTTTCCGGGCTACACGCGTACCGTGGACGTCCACGTGCAGCAGGTGCGCGAGAAGCTGACCGCGGCGGGCGTCACCGACCCGAGCATCCAGACGGTCTGGGGCGTCGGCTATCGCCTGGAGCTGGCTGCACCGAGCACCAGCTGAGCCTCCGCAACCGCCTGCTGGCGGCCGCGGCCGGGATCGTCGGCGTGAGCCTCCTGCTGAGCGGCGCCCTCACCTGGTTCCTGGTGCGCGACGTCGAGCTTCAGGGCGCGCAGGACCAGCTCGACCGCACGATCCTCGCCCAGGCTTCCCTGGTCAGGCACTGGGAGTGCGACCGCGTGCCGGCGGGTCCCACCGCGCCGGGCACCTGCGCCGGGGGCACGGGCGTCGCGGATCCCGAGATCTTTCGCGACCGGCTGCAGAGCCTGGTGGTGCCCGGCCTGGCCGGCGATCGCCTGCTCCTTCTGTCCAACAACCGCCTGATCGTTTTCGACAGCGCCGGGACGGCCACCGGGAGGTTGCTCAACGTGCAGGCCTCGCGCCGCGTCGCCGGCGTCTCCGAGGCGCAGCCGATTTTCGACGGGCAGGCCTACCTGGCGGCGGCAGCGCAGATCCAGCAGAACCGCGACCCGCTGAACGCCCAGTTCGTCGTGGTGGCCCGCCGTCAGTCGGGCATCGCGGCCGCCGCCGTGACTGAGCTCGTCCCGCGGCTCCTCATCGCGGGGGGCGCCGCGCTGGTGCTCGCCCTGGCCCTGGTGCTCCTAGTGAGCCGCTCGGTGACCGGTCCGCTGACGAAGCTCTCGCAGGCGGCTGAGGACATTGCCGCCGGCAATTACTCGAGGCGCGTCGGGATCACTGGCACCGATGAGGTGGGCCAGCTGGGCACGGCCTTCGACCGCATGGCCGAAGCGGTCGAGCGTTCCCGCCGTGCGCAGCGCGAGTTCCTGGCCAACGTCTCGCACGAGCTGAAGACTCCGCTGACGAGCCTCATCGGATTCAGCCAGGCGCTGACCGACGGCAGCCTCAAGACCGACCAGGAGCGCATGCGCGCGGCGCAGATCGTCCACGAGGAGTCGGAGCGCGTGCTGCGCATGGCGCAGGAGCTGCTCGATCTCGCCCGCGTCGAGGCCGGCACCATCTCGTTCCACATCACCGCAGTGGACCTGGCCGGGCAGATCAACGACGAGCTCGAGTTCGTGCGGCCTCGAGCCGGAGCTCGCGGCCTCGAGCTGGTCACGGACCTGAGTCCGAACCTGCCCCCGGTCGAGGCCGATCCAGAACGGCTGCACCAGGTGCTCGGGAACCTGTTCGACAACGCGGTCAAGTACGCCCCTGACGCCAGCGAGGTCCGGGTCACCGCGTCGAGCAACGGGATCGGCGTCGAGGTGCTCATCACGAACGCCCTGGGCGGCCCGAAGCCGGATCCGCAGCGCATGTTCGAGCGCTTCTACAGGGCTGACGCATCGCGCTCTGCGGCGGCGGGTGGCGTCGGCCTCGGCCTGGCCATCTCGCGCGAGCTCGTGTCGTCGATGAAGGGCAGGCTCTGGGCTGACCTGGACTCAGGCGCGATGCTGCGGATGCACCTGGTGCTGCCGGCCGGCGACCGTCCCGCTTAGTGGGGTCCTCGGGAAGCCGCGTCGCGCGAGCGCCGCGTGCGCTCGTCGGCCTCCGCATGGTCGCCACGCAGCTCTGACACGCGGGCCAGCGCGCGCCAGGTCCACGACGGCAGCTGGCGATCGCCGAGGTCCTCGGCGACCCTGATCGCGTAGAGCAGGTCGTCCTCCGCTTCATCGAGGCGGCCCAGCTCGCGCTCCGCGATCCCGCGCGCCGCCCGCGCGTCCGCCAGCTCCCAACGCGCGCCCAGCTCGGTGAAGATGGCGACGCCGCGGTCGAGCCAGGGCAGGGCCTCCTTCTGACGACCGAGGTCGTGCAGCGACCGCGCCTTCTGCACGCAGGTGTTGCCGAGGCTGAACAGGTCGCCGCTCTTCAGCGCGATCTGGTACGCCTCCTCGATGAGCTCGAGCGCGCGATCCAGGTCGTTCATCTCACCGTGGTTGATGGACAGCGCGGTCAACGCGCGGACGCGCGCCCACTTGTCGTTCTCGTCCGCGAGCTTCAGGGCCCGCTGCCAGATCGCCTCCGACTCCTCGAAACGCTCGCGAGTCCACGGCACCCAGCCGGCGAACAAAAGGCTGCGCACGACCGCCCACGGGTCACCCAGCCGGTCGGCCGCGGCAAGGGAGCGATTGCTGAGCTGCTCCGCCTTGTCGACATCACCCTCGTAGTTCATCGCGATGTCGCCAAGGAAGCGCAGCGCAAGCGCCAGAGCGAAAGCGTCGTCGTGCCGCTCGCCGAGCTCAATAGCGTGGCTGAGCGCCTCAATGGCGGCCGGGTACTCGCTCAGCCAGTAGTGCGACTCGCCCATGCCCGCGAAGATCCGGGCTTCGCGCACGCCCCAACCCTCTTCGGGGCCGGCGAGCGCGAGCGCGCGTTGGTAGCGGTCGACCGCGGAGCGGCTCTCCATGCGCCGCCGCCCCCGATCGCCCGCCACGAGCAGCGCATCCACCGCCTCGTTCGGCGCTGTGCGGTCGGCGGGGTCCAGGTCCAGCGAGGCCTGCGCGGCGAGCTCGAGATGATCGGCGGCCCACGAGAGGTGACCCGCCTGCTGCAGCTGCGTCGCGACCAGGCGGTGCAGGCGCAGCCGCTCGCGCTTGGGGAGGCTCGCGTACGCGACCTCCTTCAGCATCGAGTGGCGGATGCGCCAGCGCGGCCCCGGGTGCGCGGTCCGGTCGGTCACGAGGAACTCCGCCTCCTCCAGCTGGTCGAGCTCGGCGGCGGTCACGTCGGGGTCGATCACCATCAGCTCCTCGCGCTCGAACCCGTACATGAACAGGGACGAGCGACGCGCCAGCTCACGCAGGCGCGGCGGCAGCGTGTCGAGGCGCGCGCTGACGACCGCCTGCACGGTGGGAGGGATCGTGGCCCGCTTCGCGATCGAGTTCCCGTCCGGGCTCGTCATGAGCATGCCCGTGGTCTCGATGATGAAGAACGGATTGCCGCCGGCCCGCCGGGCGATCTCGGTCGCCTGCACCTCCTGGATGCGTCCGCCGCCCGCGTGGCGCACCAGGTGCAGGGAATCCTCCCGCGACAGCGGGTCGAGCCGGATCTGCACCGCGTTGCCGGTGCCCGAGGCCCAGTTCGGACGGTTCTCCAGAAGCTCGTTGCGGGCGAGAGCGATCACGAGCGCGCGGCGCGGTCCGCGGCGGCCCGGCGACCCCAGTCGCTCGATGAGGTCGAGCATCGCGGGGCGCATGCTGTGCGCGTCGTCGAAGACCAGCACCACCGGGTGCTCGCGCGCCAGGCCGTCGATCAGGGCGATGAATCCGGCGTGGACGTCGTGGACGAAGGCCGATTCCTCGCGCCGCGCCTGGCTCAGGCCGAACAACAGCCCCAGCCGGTCGGCGACGACCTCCGACTCGGCGCTGTCGACATGCTTCACCACGAGATCTTTGAGCCGCTCGCGGATGCGCTCGGGCGAGTCGCCGGCCTCCACGCCGGCGAGGTCGGAGACGACGGCCGCGGCGGGGGAGAAGGTCGCGCTGTCGGCGTATCCGTAGGTCTGCCCGCGGAGGATCGGGATGCCCGCGCTGAGACCCGCCGCGAGCTCGTCCGCGAGCCGCGACTTGCCCACCCCCGCCTCGCCGAGGACGGTGACCAGCACCGGCTTCCCGGTCGTGCCCGCGAGGCTCAGGCTCTGACCGAGGATCGCCTGCTCGCTGACGCGGTCGACGAACGGGATGGTCCGCCGGGTCGACCGTGCGGTCAGGCCGTCGACGGCGTAGCTGTCGATCGGCTCGTCGAAGCCCTTCGCCCGGATCTTGCGCCTGCGCCCGAACGAGACTTTGTTCGCGGTGAGCGTATGAGTGGTCGGACCCGCGAGCACCTCGCCTGCCTGGGCCGCTGACTGCAGGCGGGCCGCCGCGTTGACGGCAGAGCCTGTGACCAGGAGCTGGCCGACCGGTCCTAGCCCCGTCGCCGCCTCACCTGACTCGATGCCCACGCTCACGCGCAGCGGTTCGTCCAGGCCAAGGCTCTCGCCGATGCGCAGCGAACGGGCGCGGATGGCGAGCCCTGCACGCACTGCGCGGAGCGCGTCGTCCTCGTGCACGTTGGGTAGCCCGAACACAGCCATCACCGCGTCGCCGATGAACTTCTCGGGGTGTCCGCGCAGCGCCTGCAACTCCTCGACAGCGCCGTCGAAGAAGGCGCCCAGCACCTCGCGAGCGCGTTCCGGGTCGAGCCGGCTCGCCATCCCGGTCGAGTCGACGAGGTCGGCAAACAGGACGGTGACCATCTTCCGTTCCTCGGTCCCCAGGACGTGCCACACAGCGGACCCGCAGTTGGGGCAGAAACGGGCGCCGGCGGGCAGGGGGCGACCGCAGCTGGAGCACGTCATGGCTTGGTTGAGGATAGTTGGCCGTACTCGGGTGCGCCGGTCGGTTTATGCTGCGGCGCGATGCGCGACGCGAAGGTCAAGGCGCTCAGCCAGGTCCCCCTTTTTGCCAGCTGCACGCCTCGGGAGCTGGCCTTCATCGCGAGCCACGCCGACGAGGTCGCCGTGCCGGCGGGCAAGGAGCTGACCAAGCAGGGCAAGCTCGGGCACACCTTCTATGTGATGCTCGAGGGCGAGGCCAAGGTGGAGATTGACGGCAAGGTGCGCGGGACGCTCAAGAAGGGCGACTTCTTCGGTGAGATCAGCATGCTCGACCGCGGCGAGGGCACCGCGACCGTGACGACGACCAAGCCGTCAAAGTTGATGGTCATGAGCCACTCGCAGTTTCGCGACGTCATGAAGACGCACGACGGCATCCTGGTCAAGGTGCTGAGCGCGATGGCCGACCGCCTGCGCCAGGACCTGTCCATCGCTCGCTCCGAATTGAAAGCGCGCTAGGCGATGTTTGATTTTGCCGAGCGCCGGCGCAGGCTGGCCGCGGTCCTTGAGCGTGAGGGCGTCGACGCGATCTTTCTCGGCCCCGACTCGGACCTCGAGTACCTGACCGGCCTCGAGCGCAACATCCCGACGTTCGGCCACGTGTCGTATGCGCACGGCTGGGTCACAGGTGCGTTCCTCAAGGCGGGAGCGGAACCGATCTTCATCCTGCCCCGCATGTATGCGGAGTTCGACCTGCCGCACGGCGTGCCTGGCGAGCTGATCGTCGTCAAGGAGACTGACGACGGGCGTGCGATGTTCGACCAGGCCGCACACCGCCTCGGCCGCATCAAGCGCCTCGCCATCGGCTCGCGCCTGTGGGGCGAGACGGTCATGAACCTGATCCGCGTCCTCGGCAACCCCGAGCTCGTGAGCGGCGAGCCGTTCGTGAACCGTTTGCGCCGCGTGAAGTCGAAGGAGGAGCTCGACGTGATGACCCGCGCGTGTCGAGTCGCCGACGAGACCATGGGCGCCGTGACAAGCCTCGTGAAGCCGGGCGTCACCATGCACGACCTGGTCGAGCACGTCGAGCACGAGATGCGCACGCGAGGATCGCGGACGGCGTCCTTCACCACTCACATCTTCTCGATGGGCATGGCGGACGAGCGCGAGTCCATCGACCCGCGCGGGCAGCTCCCGCTGCGCGAGGGTGAGTCGGTGCTGTTCGATTTCGGCGCCGTCGTCGACGGCTACTGCTCGGACTTCGGCCGCACGATCTTCTGCGGCGAGCCGACAGCCGAGTATCGCCGCGCCTATCAGGCGATGATCGACGGGCAGGCGGCCGGTCAGGCCGCGGCCAAGCCCGGCGTCACCGCCGCCGAGGTCAACCGAGCGTGCCGCGCGCCCATCGAGGAGGCGGGATACGGCGAGTACTTCCGCCACCGCATGGGCCACTGCATCGGGATGGACGTGCACGAGTGGCCGTTCATCAGCGAGGAGGACCAGACGCCGCTCGAGGTCGGCATGACCTTCACTGACGAGCCGTCGATCATGTGGCACGGGAAGGTCGGCGTGCGGATCGAGAACATCGTGGTGTGCGAGGAGGGCGGCGGCCGCAAGCTCAACTCATACCCGATCGACCTGGTCGCCAACTCCTGAGCGCCGGGCGAAGCTAGCGGGCGCTCGCTCCTCGCCCTGAGGAGAGTGCAGCCAGCAGGAAACCTGACGTCCGCCCTGCATCTCTCTGAGCCCCGGCGGTTCGTGTTCGCAGCGGTCGAACGCGTATGGGCAGCGCGGGTGAAACCGGCAGCCGCCGGGAGGCCGTGCCGGGTCCGGCACCTCGCCGGCCAGGGCCTCGGGCAAGAGGCCCGCCCCGTCGGCGCGCGGGATGGCGTGGATCAGAGCCTCGGTGTACGGATGCATCGGCGCCGGCCACAGGCGTCTGGTCGGCGCGACCTCGACGACCAGCCCGAGGTACATGACGGCCACGACGTCCGCGATGTGGCGGACGATCGCCAGGTCGTGGGAGATCAGCAGCAGGCCCACCTTCAGCTCGCGCGCCAGCTTGCCGAGCAGGTTGGCCACCTGTGCCTGCGCGGATGCGTCCAGCGAAGAGAGCGGCTCGTCGAGGACGATCACCGACGGCTCCGCCGCGAGCGCGCGCGCGATCGCGATGCGCTGCCTCTGGCCGCCGCTGTACTGGTGCGGGTAGCGCTGTGCGGCGGCGGCGCCGAGTCCGACCTGTTCGAGCAGCTCGGTCACCCGCTCGCGGCGTCGAGATGCCGGAACCAGGCCGAGGATGGCCATCGGATCCGCGATCTGGTCGCCCACGCGCCGGCGCGGGTTGAGCGAGCTGAACGGGTTCTGAAACACCATCTGGAGGCGGGCGTCTGACCGCGACCTGGCCCGCCTGCGCAGCGCCTCGAGCTTCCTGCCTTCGAACCACACTGACCCGGCGGACGGTCGCACGAGGCCGACGGCGGCTCGGGCCAGCGTCGACTTGCCGCAGCCGGTCTCGCCGACCAGGCCGACGATCTGCCCTGCGTCGACGGTGAGGCTGGCACCGGCGACCGCACGGAGTGCGGTCCCGCCGGCTCGCCGGTATGTCACCTCGACCTCGCGCAGCTCGAGAAGACTCACACCCGCACCGCGAGGGGATCGATGGGGCAGGCGAGCGCGCGGCCGTCGCCCACGGGCTGGAGCGTCGGGACGTCGCGCGAGCACGACGGCTGCGCGTAGTCGCAGCGTGGGTGGAAAGCGCAGCCGGCCGGCCGGGTCAGTGGGGAGGGGGGCGAGCCCTTGATCGACCTCAGCGAGGTGGCGGCATCGGCTTCGGGGTGTGGCAGGGCCGCGAGCAGTCCGGCCGTGTACGGATGACGCGGACGGCCGATGACGTCCGCCGCACGACCCGACTCGACCACGCGACCGGCGTACATCACCGTCAGCCAGTCCGCGATCGACGACATCACGCCGAGGTCGTGCGTGATCATCAGCACCGAGAGCCCCGACTGCAGGCGCAGACGGTCGAGCAGCCGCAGGATGCCCGCCTGCACCGTGACGTCAAGCGCGGTGGTCGGCTCATCGGCGATCAGGACCTTGGGCCGGCACGCGAGGGCGATGGCAATCGCGATGCGCTGCCGCATGCCGCCGCTGAACTGGTGCGGGTAGGCGGCCAGGGCGCTCGCGGGGTCGGGTATGCGCACCTCGTCGAGGAGCTCGACGGCTCGCGCACGCGCCTGGTCTGCGTTGAGGCCCAGGTGGTAGCGCACGTGTTCAGTGAGCTGGCGCTCGATGTTCATCATCGGGTGGAGGGATGTCATGGGGTCCTGGAAGACCATCGCGATCTCGGTCCCGCGCACGTCGCGCAGCGCGCGAC
>WNFM01031238.1_pt1 | contig 13190 bp, 9 predicted proteins | sample 5400271 | NCBI WGS metagenome assembly WNFM01 (sample SAMN13153352, study PRJNA577476) | soil metagenome | isolation source: 60 cm saprolite on Douglas fir-dominated hillslope | place: USA:California | collected 2013-09-17 | reverse complement strand
CGCTGGTCGGGCCGGGTCGGCCTCTCCCTGGTCCCGCTGCAGCGCCTCCTCCGGAATCTGGCGGCGCGGCGGTTCGGACGATTCGCGGATGGAGCGGAATCATGAGCGCCTCGCGGCGGCTCGAGCTCCAGGCCGGCCGGGTCCGGAAGGATCTCGATCGCGCCGGATTCCGGATCGCCCACCGGCTCGCCGGTCACCCTCTCTTCGAGCTCGACCGGCTGGTCGACCTGGCGCGCCGGCTCCCCGCGCAGGAGATCGAATACAACGCCGGCGACCTTCCGGTCGGCATCGATCCCTCCCTGACGCCCGGCAACGGACTGCCGCCCGAGGAGACCCTGCGGCGGATCGCCACCTGCCGCTCCTGGTTGGTCCTCAAGCGGGTCGAGCGGGATCGGGACTACGGCGCGTTGATGGAGGAATGTCTTCGCGAGATACGGGCCGCCGCAGGCGAAAAGATCGCCGGGATGCGCCGCAAGGAGGGGTTCATCTTCGTCTCCTCGCCCCGCTCGGTGACTCCCTATCATCTCGATCCGGAGGTGAACTTCCTCCTTCAAATCCGCGGCGCCAAGACCTGCCATCTCTTCCCGCGCTCGGCCGTGACGCCCGAGGAGCTGGAGGCGCGCTTCTGCGGCGCCCACCGCAATCTGGAGTACCGTCCCGCGCTTCGGCGGCGGGCGCGAACCTTCAGGATGCGGGCGGGAGACGGGCTGCATATCCCCGTCGCGACGCCCCACTGGGTCGCGAACGGAGACGAGGTCTCGGTTTCGTTCAGCATCACCTTCAGGACTTCCGCCTCGGAGCGGCTCGGCGCTCTCTGCCTCATGAACGGCCATCTGCGGGCGCTCGGTCTGCATCCGTCTCCGGCGGGCCGCTCGCCGGCGCGCGACGGCCTCAAACTGATGGCGTTCGCCGGCTTCCGCAAGCTGGCGCGACCTCTCCGTTCGATCCGATTCGGCCGGGCCGATGACTGAGCCGACGCGCACCCCGGCGAAATTGCCACCCACCCCGACGGAGACGCCGCGCACGCCGCCCGTGGTGACGATCGTGGCGCCCAGCCTAGAGATCCTGGGGGGCCAGGGGGTGCAGGCGCGGGCGCTGGTCGAGGCACTGCGCCGCGACGGCTACCGGGTCGGCTTCGTCCCGATCAATCCGACTTTTCCGCCCGGGCTCCGATGGCTGAGACGCTTCCCCTTCGTCCGCACCCTCCTCAACGAAGCGCTTTACCTGCCGCGGCTTCTCCGCCTGAGGCGCGGCGACGTGGCGCACATCTTCTCCGCCTCGTACTGGTCGTTCGTCCTGGCGCCGCTTCCGGCGATGCTTCTGGCGCGGATGCTCGGCAAGCGGGTCGTCCTCCATTACCACAGCGGCGAGGCGGCGGATCACCTGGAGCGCTTCGGGCTCCTGGTCCACCCCTGGCTGCCGCTGGCCGATGCAATCGTCGTGCCGTCCGACTATCTCAGGGAGATCTTCGCATCCCACGGCCGGCCGGTCCGTGTGATCCGGAACGTGGTCGACACGGCGGCCTTCTCCTTCCGCGACCGGATCCCGCTCCGGCCGCGCCTCCTCTCCACGCGCAATCTCGAGCCGTACTACCGTGTGGATCACAGTTTGAGGGCGTTCGCCCTGCTGCGCCGGCGCCATCCGGGCGCCACGCTGACGGTCGCCGGGTATGGTCGCGAAGAGGGCTCGCTCCGGCGCCTCGCGGCCGAGCTGCGCTGCGGCGGCATCCGCTTCGTCGGGCGCGTCGAGCCTGAGGCGATGCCGCGCCTGTATGACGACGCCGACATCTTCGTCAACTCCTCCGTCGTCGACAACCAGCCGGTCTCGATCCTCGAGGCGTTCGCGGCCGGGCTGGCCGTCGTCTCGACCGGCACCGGGGCGATCGCCCGGATGGTCGGCGACGGCGAGCGGGGACGACTGGTCCCCCCCGGCGACCCGGAGGCGATGGCCGAAGCGATCGGGAGGCTTCTGGACGAGCCGGACCGGGCCCGGGGCATGGCGCTCGCCGCCCGGCGCGAGGCGGAGTCGTACGCCTGGGTCCGCGTGCGCGGCGACTGGGCGGAGGTCTATTCCGGAGCGACGGCATGAGGCTGCAGCGGCTGCTCCGGATGAGCTTCGGCGAGATCGGCGGGCGCGCCAGACAGGAGAGCTGGAAGTGGCTCGAGCGCGCCGGGGTCGGCGCGGCCGCGGCGACCCGGCGGGGAGAAGCGACGTCGGGCGCGGTGACGACCGGGCGGTTCTTTCCCGGACCGGAAAGCGACGCGACGCCCGAGCTGATCACGCGCCGGGACCCCGCCGCGCGCGACGGGACGCTCCGCGCGGCGGAGGCGATCCTCGGCCAGCGATTCGATCTCCTCGGGTACCGGGGCCTCTTCTTCGGCAACCCGGTCGACTGGCATCTCGATCCGATCTCCCGCCGGCGGGCTCCGCTCCACCACTGGAGCCGGATCGATCCGCTCGACGAAGGCGTCGTGGGCGACAGCAAGGTCATCTGGGAGCTGAACCGGCATCAGTGGCTGGTAGCGCTCGGGCAGGCCCATCTTCTGACCGGCGATGAGCGGTACGCCCGCGCCGGCGCCGCGCTCCTCGGAGGATGGCGGGCGGCCAACCCGTACCGCGCCGGAATCAACTGGGCCAGCAGCCTCGAGGTGGCGCTGCGTCTCATCGCCTGGTCCTGGGCGCGGGCGCTCTTCCGCCGCTCGGCGACCCTGACGCCGGCGCTCCGGATCGAGCTCCAGAACGGCATCCGGCTGCACGCCGCGCATGTCGAGCGGTATCTGTCGCGCTACTTCTCCCCCAACACCCACCTCACCGGCGAGGCTCTGGGCCTGGTCTACGCCGGTCTCCACGATCCCGACCTGCCCGAGTCGCGCCGCTGGCGGGAGGCGGGGGCGGGGATTCTCGAGGCCGAGATCGAGAGGCAGGTGCTTCCCGACGGGGTGCATTTCGAGCAGGCGACCTGCTACCACCGCTACACGGTCGAAATCTATCTCCACTATCTGATCCTCGCGGAGCGCAACGGTCTGGCGGTTCCGCAGCGGCTGCGCGAACGGGTCGTGGCGATGCTCGATGCTCTCATCGCGCTGCGGCGTCCCGACGGGACGGTCCCGTCGATCGGAGATGCCGACGGCGGGTGGCTCCTGCCTCTCTCCCGCCGGGATCGCGACGATGTCCGCGGCCTCTTCTCGACCGCGGCGGTCCTGTTCGGCCGGGGCGATTACGCCTGGGCGGCGGGCGGCCCGGCGCCGGAGACGATCTGGATGCTGGGGCCCGAGGGGCTGCGCGCCTTCGAGGAGCTGCGTCCCGAGCCTCCGGCGGCGGCGCCGTCGATGCTTCTCCCCGACTCCGGTTACGCCGTGATGCGCAGCGGCTGGGACGGCGAAGCGCATCAGCTGATTTTCGACGCCGGCCCGATCGGCTGTCCGATCAGCGCCGGCCATGGCCATGCCGATCTGCTGAGCATCCAGTGCTCGGTCTTCGGCCGTCCCTACCTCGTCGATCCCGGCACCTATTGCTACACGCCGCGGCCGCGCTGGCGCGACCATTTTCGAAGCACCGCGGCCCACAGCAGCCTGCTCGTCGACGGCGGCGGCCAGGCCGAGCCGGCCGGGGCGTTTACCTGGCGGGCGCGGCCGCAGGCGCGGCTGATGAGCTTCTCGTCCGACGCGCGCTTCGATCGGGTCCTGGGGGAGCACGATGCCTATGCGGGGCCGCCCGATCCGGTGCGCCATCGCCGGCGCGTGATCTTCGTCAAGCCGCGTTACTTCCACCGCGCCGAGCTGATCTTCCAGTTCGCCCCGATGCGCGTGGCGCTCGAAGAGTCCGGCTGGTGCCGCGCGCACGGGGGACGGAGCGACGCTCTTCTGATCCGCGCCTTCTCGAACGCCGCGCTCGAGGCGGCGGTCGTCCGGGGGGCGGTCGACCCTCCCCGCGGCTGGGCGTCGCCCGATTACGGGCAGCGGCGCCCCGCGCCGGCGCTGATTTACGGAGCCGCCGCGAAGCTCCCTCTGCGGATCGCCACGCTTCTCCTGCCGTTGCGCGACCCGCGGCAGCCGGCTCCGACGGCGACTCCGATCGCCGGGAGCGCTGGAGACCCCGAGGGGTTCCAGCTGGAATGGCCGGGTGGCGTGAGCGAGCGCGTCCGCTTCGATACGCCCGCCGAGGAGAGGAGGTAGGAGCGCATGTGCGGTATCGCCGGCATCGTCCGTTTCGATCCTCGGGGATGGGTCGACCCCGAGCGCATTAAAAGGATGCGCGACAGCCTGCGGCACCGCGGGCCCGACGGGGAAGGCGACTTCATCGAGGGCCAGGTCGGATTGGGGCACCGCCGCCTGGCGATCATCGACCCGGCGGGCGGGCAGCAACCGATGGCCGGCTGCGGCCGGGATGCCTGGATCGTCTGCAACGGCGAGATCTACAACCACCCCGACCTGAGGATAGAGCTCGAGGCGGGCGGCCATTCGTTTCAGACCCGGAGCGACACCGAATCGATCCTGCACCTCTACGAAGAGGAAGGGGATCGATGCGTCGAGCGGCTCCGGGGGATGTTCGCGTTCGCGCTCTGGGATCGCCGGCGTCATCGCCTGCTCCTGGCGCGGGATCGCCTCGGCATCAAGCCGCTCTACTACGCCGTCACCGATCAGGAGCTGCTGTTCGCCTCCGAGATCAAAGCGCTCCTGGCGGCGGGGCCGATCCGCCCCGCGCTCGACGAGGCGATCCTGCCGGAGTTCCTGGCCAACAGGTTCGTCGCGGGCGAGGAGACATTCTTCCGGGGGGTGCGCACGCTGCGGCCGGGGCGGACCCTCAGCTGGTCGCCCCGGGAAGGGATCGTCGAGCGGCGCTACTGGTCGCTGCCGGAGGTCCGGGACGGCGGCGAGTCGCTCCTGGCGCACGCCATGGTGGTGCGCGAGCGTCTCGAAGAAACGGTGCGCAGTCATCTCATGAGCGACGTGCCGCTCGGCCTCTTCCTTTCGGGCGGTCTCGACTCGACCGCCCTCGCCGCCCTGGCGGCGCCGATGATGAAGGGGCCGATGCGGACCTTCTCGATCGGCTTCGCGGAGCGGGACGCCAACGAGCTGGCGTACGCGCGCCTCGCCGCGCGCGAGCTCGGCGCGGATCATCATGAGGTCGTGTTGACGCCGGGGGAATTCTTCCGCGCGCTCCCCCGGCTGATCTGGCACGAGGACGAGCCGATCGCCTTCCCCTCCAGCGTGCCGCTCAACGTCCTCTCCCGGCTGGCGCGGCGGGATGTCAAGGTGGTGCTGACGGGGGAGGGGGCGGACGAGCTGTTTCTCGGGTACAACCGCTACCGCGTGACGGGGTGGAACGAGCGTCTTTCCGGAGTCTACGGCTCCCTCGTTCCGGAGAGCGTCCGGGGAGGGGTCGGCCGGATGGCGGGCGGCCTGCCGGCCCCCGCGCGGCGCTACCTCGAGCGCACCTTCCTGGCGCTTCCGCCGGGGCCGCGCGGTCTGTTCTTCGAGAATTTCGCCGTCTTCCCCGAGGCGCTGCAGCGACTCCTCCACGCCGATCCGGGGCGGCTCGCCTCGCGCGATCCCTACGCCGAAGGGTTGCGGCTCATGGGAGAGGGCGCCGGCGGCCTGCTGGATCGGATGGGGCATGCCGACCTGCAAACGTATCTGGTCGAGCTTCTGATGAAGCAGGATCAGATGAGCATGGCGGCCTCGATCGAGAGCCGCGTGCCGTTCCTCGATCATCAGTTCGTCGAATATGCCGCGGCCCTGCCGGCGCGTTTCAAGATCCGCGGTCTGCGGACGAAGCTGGTGCTGCGCGAGGCGGTCCGCGACCTGGTGCCGCGGCCGATCCTCGATCGAAGCAAGATGGGATTCCCGGTCCCGGTGGGCGAGTGGCTGCGCGGTCGCTTCTGGCCGCTGGTCGAGGAGTTCGTCCTGGGCCCCCGCGCCGCCGCCCGACGGCTGTTCGACCCGGGCCTGGTCGCCCGCCTGGCGGCGGAGCACCGCGCCGGGGCGGCACGTCACGGAGATCGGCTCTGGCTCCTCCTGAATCTCGAGATCTGGCTGCGGATCTTCCATGACGGCGAGGATCCCGACGCCGTCATGACGCTCCAGGAGAGTCACGCCGGAGCGCGGGATTTCCCCCCCGCCCGTTCGGGAGTTCACCCGAATGTCCTCGCGCTTCCGTAGGCGCAAGATCCGCTGCGTGGGGCCGGGGTTCCGATCCCGGCGGGTCGTGGGGCGGGGGAGACCATGAGACGATGCGCCGAGCGATTTCTGCGGATCCTGGAGAGGGCCGTCACCGCCGCCCTCTATCCGTTCTATCTGTTGAGCGAGCGGCTGGGCCGCGGCCGCCTCGCGGTGCTGATGTACCACCAGGTCGGTCGTCCTCTCGAGGGCGTGCGCGGCGGAGACGAGTGCGTCTCGCCGCACACCTTCGAGACGCAGATCCGGACGCTTCTCCACGCAGGCTACCGGGCCACATCGTTGCGCTCTCTCCTCGGTGGACGGCCGGGAGCCTCTTCGTTCATCGGCCGGCAGTTCGTCGTCACCTTCGACGACGGTTACCGGGGCCAATTCGAAAACGCGCTTCCGGTCCTGCGCCGCTACAAGATTCCGGCGACCTTCTTTCTCGTGGCCGGCGCCGTCGGCACCGGGCGCCCGTTGTCGCACCTCTGCTCCGACGGGGAAGAGCGTCACGACGGCGTGCCGGAGGAGTGGCGGTCTCTCGGTTGGGATCAGGCGCGGAGGCTGGCCGGCGAGGGGATGACGATCGGCTCGCACTCGCTGTCGCATCGATCGCTCGGCCGCCTCGAGGCCGCCGAGATCGAGGACGAGTTGCGCCGATCGAAAGCGATTCTCGAGAGGGGCGCCGGCGCGCGCGTCGAGTTGTTCGCCTATCCGTTCGGCTCCGGGGCCTACGGCGATTTCGATCGCGGCATCCAGGGGATCCTGCGCCGCGCGGGATATCTCGGCGCCTGCACCACCGTCGTCGGCCGCAACGACGCCGGGATCGACCCCTACGCGCTGCGGCGCATTCCAATGGAAGAAGGGGACGGCCCGTTCCGGGTGCGCTGCAAGCTGGTCGGCGCCTACGACTGGGTCGGACCGGCCAAGTCGCTCTGGCAGAAGCTGGTGCCCCGCCGCGATCGGGTCGACCGGCCGCTGCTTCTGGGGGTCGAGTGAGATGAAGCGCCCCGATCCGATCGACGCGCTCGTCACCGATGCCGGCGGCAACCATGCCCTGGCGACGGTCCGATCGCTCGGCCGGCGCGGCCTGCGGGTCGCGGCCGCCGACAGCGGCCGCTGCGCCCAGGCATCGCTCAGCCGGTACTGCGCAGCGCGGGCGATCTATCCCTCCCCCGCTGCCGGCATCGCGCCTTTTCTCGAGGGGCTCGATCGAATCCTCGAGAAGCTGCGGCCGGCGGTTCTGATGCCGATGACCGAACGGACGATTCTGGCGCTCGCCACCGACCGCCGGCGGATCGAAGCGCGCGTCCGCCTGGCGCCGCTCCCGTCGCCCGAGGCGATCGGGACCGCCTTCGACAAGGGAGAGACGCTGTCCCTGGCCCGGCGCCTCGGCATTCCGGCGCCCCGCACGCTCCAGTTCGACCGGCTTCCCGACTTCGCGGCGATCCGCTCCCGGATCTCCTACCCCGCGGTCGTCAAGCCGCGCCGGTCCGAGACCGTGACGGCCGACGGACGCGTGGAATCGTCCGGCCCGCCGTCCTATTGCTACCACGCCGACGACCTCGAGCGGGTCTACCTGGAGGTTCATCGGCGCTCCTCCCGTCCGTTGATTCAGGAGTTCATCCCCGGTCCCGGATACGGGGTGTCGGCGCTGTGCGACCGGGGCGCCGTCAGGGCGCTGTTCGCCCACCGCCGCCTGCGGATGATCCGGCCGACCGGCTCCGGGAGCTCGCTGCGCGAGAGCGTCGCGCCGCCGCCGATCATGGCCGACGCGACGCGCGCGTTGCTCCGGGCGCTCTCCTGGCACGGCGTCGCGATGGTGGAGTTCAAGCTCGACAGCCGCGACGGCGTCCCCCGTCTGATGGAGATCAACGGCCGGTTCTGGAACTCCCTGCCGCTCGCGGTGGCCAGCGGGATCGATTTTCCGTTCCTGCTTTACAGCCTGGCGATCCACGGCGGATGCCCCGAGAGTCTCGACTACCGGGTCGGCGTGAAAAGCCGCTGGCTGGCCGGCGACGTCAGGCATCTGATGCAGGTGCTGCGCGGCAGACCGGCCGGCTGGACCGACGAATTCCCCTCGCGCGCCCGCACCCTCCTCGATTTTGTGAAGTTCGTCGATCGCGACCTGCACTACGACGATCTCTGGGCGACCGATCCGATGCCCTTCCTTGCGGGGGTCGCCGGAGGCCTTCTTTCCCGGCTCCCGCGACCGCTGGCGCCGCGTCACCAACCCGAAGCGCGCGAGGCGCCGCATGCCTGAGACGCGCCGGCTCCGGATCCTCTGGATCAAGGTGGGAGGTCTCTGGCCGCCCGATCGCGGCGGGCGGCTGCGCAGCTTCCATCTGCTGCGTGAGCTGGCGCGCCGGCACGAGGTCACGCTGCTGACCACGCACGGTCCGGACGACGATCCCGAGCAGCTCGCCGCCCGCCTGCCGGACGGGACCCGGGTCGTTTCGACGCCGTACCGTCCCCCCAAGAAGGGGAGCGCGCGATTCCTCCTGACGGTCCTGCGCTCGTGGATCGCGCTGCGCCCGGCCGATGTCTTCAAGTTCCGCGTGCCGGCGCTGGCGCGCGAGGCGCGCCGGCTCCTGCGCGCCGGCGCGGTCGACCTCTGCGTGGCCGATTTCCTGAGCGCCACCGCCAATCTGCCCGCGCGAGGCGCCGCTCCGGTGCTCCTGTTCGAGCATAACGTCGAGCATCTCATCTGGAAGGGTCTGGCGCGCCTCGATCGATCCTTCTGGCGCCGGCGCCTTCTGGCGATCGAATGGCGCCTGCTTCGCCGTCACGAGGCGCGCAGCGTCGCGCGCGCCGCCCTGACGGTCGCCGTCTCGGAGCTGGATCGGGCCCGGCTCATGGCTCTGGCGCCCGGCGCCGCGGTCGAGACGGTCCCGACCGGGGTCGACACGGCGCAGTTCCAGCCGGGCGAAGCCGCCGAGGCGCCCGGCTCGATCGCGTTCGTCGGCTCGATGGACTGGCATCCGAACGAAGACGCGGTGCGGCATTGTCTCAGGGCGATCCTGCCGCGCATCCGGGCCGCCGTTCCGGGCGCGTCGCTGACGGTCATCGGACGAAACCCGTCGAGCGGCCTGCGCGAAGCGGCCCGCTCGGCCGGTGTCGAGGTGACCGGCACGGTGCCCGACGTGCGGCCATACCTGGCGCGCGCGGCCGTGGTGGTCGTGCCGCTGCGAATCGGCGGAGGAACGCGGCTCAAGATCTTCGAGGCCCTGGCGATGGCGAAGGCGGTGGTCTCGACGACGATCGGCGCCGAAGGGCTGCCGGTGACCCCGGGGGTCCATTTCGTCCAGACCGACGACGAGACGCGATTTGCCGAAGAGGTGGCGGCGCTGCTCGGCGATCCGGAGCGGCGGCGGCGCTTCGGCGAGGCGGGCCGGCGTCTGGTCGAATCGCGCTACGCCTGGCCGCAGGTGGCGCTTCGGTTCGAAGCCCTCTGCCGCGCCGCGGCGGGGCCCGCGCCGCGGCCGGAAGAGACGGACCCCCGCCCGGCCGCGACAAACCCGGATCCGACCGCCGCAGGGGCGGCGGCCCGTCTCGACAGAAAGCGACGCTGGCTCAACCATGCCCGGGCCTGGCTGCATCTGTCGCCCGGCGCGCTGGCGCGCTATCGGCGAGGCCAGGTGCGCCGCACGCTGTGCAGCTGGCGCGCCGGCCGGGAGGCGATCCCCTCCGGCACCCGCTCGATCCTTTTCGTCTGCCAGGGGAACATCATCCGCAGCCCGATGGCCGCCGCCCTGATGCGCCGCGCCCTGGCCGGGCTCGCCGGGGAGGCGCCGCGGATCGAGTCCGCGGGGCTGCGGGCGGAGCCGGGACGTCCCGCCGACCAGCGCGCGATCCAGGCCGCTTCGTGGCTCGGCCTCGATCTCACCGGGCACCGAGCGCGTCGCGTGACGCCCGAAGAGGTCAACGGGGCCGATCGGATCGTGGCGATGGACGCTCTCATCGAGGCGGAGCTGCTCGACCGTTTCCCCCTGGCCGCCGATCGGATCGTGCTGCTCACGGGTGAGGACGCCGGAGGACGGGCCAGAGAGAGGGAGGTCCTCGATCCGTACGACGGCGACGAGGGGGACGTCCGCCGCTGTTATCTGCTCCTGCGCTCGCTCGTGCAGCGGCAGGCATCGGTCTACGAGCGGCAGGCGTCCCGCTGGGACGGTTTGGAGGCGCATCATGCGTATTAGCCTTTTCGGTCTTGGTTACGTCGGGTGCGTCACCGCCGCGAGCCTGGCGCGCGACGGGCACGAGGTCGTCGGCGTCGATGTGAGCGCCGAAAAGGTGGCGATGATCGAGGCGGCCGTTCCGCCGGTGGTGGAGGAAGGTCTCGGGGAGCTCCTCGAAAAAGTGGTGACCGCGGGGCGGCTGAGCGCCACCACCTCGGCCGGCTGGGCGGTCGCGGCGACCGAGATGGCGATGATCTGCGTCGGCACCCCCGGCGGCCGCACCGGGCAGATCGACCTCGGCGCGGTGGAGCGCGTCGGCCGGGAGATCGGCGAGGGACTGAGGGAGCGCCCGGGATCGTACACCGTCGTTCTGCGCAGCACCGTCCTGCCCGGCACGACGGAGAGGGTTCTCGCCCCGGCGATCGCGGCCGGGATCGGCGGGGCGCGCGGGCCGGAGCTGCGCTTCGCGGTGAACCCCGAGTTCATGCGCGAGGGGACCTCTCTCAAAGACTTCACCCGCCCGCCGATGACGCTGGTCGGATGCCACGAGAGCGAGACCGCCGATCTCCTGAAGGGGCTCTACGCCTCCGTGGACGCCCCCTTCGTGCCGACGCAGATCAGGACTGCCGAGATCGTGAAATACCTCTGCAACACATTCCACGCCTTGAAGGTCTGCTTCGCCAACGAGGCGGGCGACCTCTGCGAGGCGTTCGGGATCGATCCGCAGGAGGCGGCGAGCATCTTCCTGCTCGACCGCAAGCTGAACCTCTCCGAGGCCTACCTGCGGCCCGGGTTCGCCTTCGGCGGCTCCTGCCTCCCCAAGGATCTCCGGGCGCTGCTGCACGCAGGGCGCTCGGCCGACCTGTCGCTGCCGCGGCGCGGTGGAGGCGGTGCTCCAGACCCGTCGCCGGCGGGTCGGCGTGGTCGGCCTGTCGTTCAAGGCGGGCACCGATGATCTGCGCGAGAGCCCGATGGTGACGCTGGTCGAGACGCTGATCGGCAAGGGGTGCGACGTCCGGATCCTCGACCGCAACGTCTCGCTCGCCCGCCTGGTCGGAGCCAACCGGCGCTACATCGAGGAGGAGATCCCGCACATCTCCTCGCTGATGTGCGACGACCTCGAGACCTTGCTCGCGCATTCCGAGGTGCTCGTGATCGGCTCCGCCGACAGCGCGGCGGCCGAGGCGCTGGCGGAGGCCGGCGGCGCTCGCGTCGTGATCGACCTGACCCGCGGGATGGTCCCGCGGGCCGCCGCGCAAACGGCGCGGGTGGCGGCGGGATGATCCGGGGCGGAGTGGCCTGCCTGTTCGCGGGGCTGCTGGTCGCCCGGGCGTTCGCGAGCGGACCGGTCGGTTCTCCCTGGCCGGGCCCCACGCCGGGCGGGGCCCCGAGCATCGGCCCTTGCCGGGCCTCCCTTCCCGAGATGCCGCGTTTCCTGGTGGATACGAAGCTCGCGCCGCCGACCGGGCGGGCCCTGGCGGTGCCGGAGGGGGGCGACCTTCAGGCGGCGCTCGACCAGGCGGCCCCCGGAGACGTGATCGAGCTCGCTCCCGGAGCCACCTATGTCGGCCCGTTCCATCTGCGGTCGAAGGGGGGCATCGGCTGGATCATCGTCCGCGCGGGAACAAGCGATGAGGGTCTGCCCCCCCCGGGAGCCCGCCTCGACCCCGCGCGGGCGCTTTCCCTTCCGAAGCTGGAGGCCGCCGCCTCGTCGGTGCTCGTGGCCGAGCCGCGGGCTCACCATTTTCGATTCATCGGCCTCGAGATGCGGCCCCGAAGCGGCTCCTATCTCACCAACCTCGTTCAGCTCGGTTCCGACGAACGCTCGGAAGACCAGCTGCCCCATCACATCATCATCGATCGCTGCTATCTGCATGGCGATCCGCAACGGGGCACGCGCCGCGGTGTGGCTCTGAACGGGCGCGACATCGCGATCATCGACTCCACCCTGGCCGATTTCAAGGAAGTCGGCGCCGATTCCCAGGCGATCGCCGGCTGGAACGGCGCGGGGCCGTTCCTGATCCGCAACAACGACCTCGAGGGGGCGGGCGAGAACGTCATCTTCGGCGGATCGACCCCCTCGATCCGCCGGCTGGTTCCCTCGGACATCGTGATCGAGGACAACACGTTCAGCAAGCCTTTGTCCTGGAAGAGCGACGAGCCGGATTACGCGGGGACTCCCTGGACGATCAAGAACCTTTTCGAATTGAAGAACGCCCGGCGGGTGCTGGTCGAGCATAACCGGTTCCAGAACAGCTGGGTGCAGGCGCAGCGCGGATTCGCGATGCTCCTGACCGTGCGGACCGAGATGGAGACCGCGCCGTGGGCCGTGATCGAGGATGTCGTGATCCGGAACAACCGGGTCCGCCGCTGCGCGGGAGGGGTGAATCTGCTCGGCATGGATGACTCGCTTCCGCGCGGCTCCGGCCACACCCGGCGGGTCGCCATCGTCAACAATCTGTTCGAGGAGATCGGCGGGGCGCGCTGGGGCGGCGGCGGGATCCTGTTCCAGATTCTCAACGGCGTCGGTGATCTCCTGATCGAGCACACCACCGCCCTGCAGACCGGCCATATCATCGCCGCCGACCTGCTGCCGAGCCCGGGGTTCATCTTCCGCGACAACATCGCCCTGCACAATCAGTACGGCATCTTCGGCAGCGGCAGCGGCAGCGGGTTGCCGGCGATCGCGGCCTATTTCCCCGAAGGAGTCATCGTGAAGAACGTCATCATCGGGGTTCCGGAGGGGGTGCGCTACCCGGCGGAGAATTTCTTCCCGGCTTCGCTCGACGATGTCGGCTTCGTCGCCGCCGCGACCGGGGTCTATCAATTGTCGGCAGGCAGCCGATATCACGGTGCC
>WNFM01011157.1_pt1 | contig 13200 bp, 11 predicted proteins | sample 5400271 | NCBI WGS metagenome assembly WNFM01 (sample SAMN13153352, study PRJNA577476) | soil metagenome | isolation source: 60 cm saprolite on Douglas fir-dominated hillslope | place: USA:California | collected 2013-09-17 | reverse complement strand
CGGCGGCGGTGGTGGTTCCCGGCGCTGGCGCTGGAAGCAGGCCATCTTCTATGACCAGATGCCACCTGTAGGGCCGGGCGGCTCTCTCCCAGACCAGCCGCGCTTCCAAGAAGGCCGCGCTGGGCAAGGGAAGCAGGTTGGGGGGCAAGGACACGCTCAGCGGAGCCATCCCTCTGGCACGCGCCAACCACAGCGTCTCCCCTTTGCGCTTGATGCCCGTGCTTTTCCAGATGGTGGTTCTGAAGCGCTTGTGGTGATAGGGGTACTTCGAGTCCATCCCCGCGGCTTTGCAGGCTTTCGCCGTCTTGCAGGCTTTGTAGAAACCTTGCTGGGCGGCGTCGCGACTATGGGCATGCAGGCTGGTCGGCCCGCCCAGCGCGTCTTCCAACCGCTCGCCACTCGAGGGCGCGAGCCAGACGCCTTGCTTGCGATACAGCCGATAGTGGCGGACCAACATATCCGTGTAGACGCGCCCGCTCTCGGCATTGAGCGCGTCGGCTTCGCGCTTGGAAAGCGCGCAAGCCACCATGACCGTGCGCATCATGGGCGCTCCTTGGGAGAAGGCCCCGCGTGTTTGGGCCTGGGTGGCAGGGAAATCTGGAGCACGGAGCTACTCGCCAGCGCGCGCACCGCTCAGCGCAGCGCCTGCTCATCTTCGGGATCGACCCAAAACGTTTTTCTTCTCATGTCTACAGTATCGCATAGTGTCGTACTGTTGTCCTGGGCTTCGGCCCAGGACGAGAACCCCGCCTATCTCCTGGGGGTGAAACCCTGGAGCTTGCGGCGGGGTACGTCTCCGTCACATCTGGGCCTATGAGCTGGCTCTCCTGTGATTCAGCACATCGCGCAACGGCCAGGGGAGGGAGGGAACGATGAGCCACGAGGCGACGGCCAGCGCGGGGGGGATGTCCACAGGCAGCTCCGCAGCTTTGGTCCTGGCAAAGCTGCGTGGGCTGCAGGCCCGGACGACCATCTCGTATATGTGGGTCACAGCCCTCTCCATGCTCGTCATCGAGGCGGTGCTCTTGATCCTCCTTGCCCTTGGAGCGGCTGATTTTATTGCGACGTCCGTGATGCCCTACTATGCGAGACAGATCGCCAGGCAATATGCGCTAGGGGCGGCGGTCCAGGCAGACGGGTTACAGCTTGACCCACAAGCCACCTTTCGCCCCGATCAGCCGCATTCGCTGGTGCCGCCAGGAGGCAATCCTGATGCCAGCCTGGGGATCCAGGATCAGAGCACGCTCATTGCCAACCATGTGATGTTTGGGCTGCTTATCGATCCTAGCGGTCACGTGGTTGCTACCTCCTACTCCCCGAAGTATCCGAGCCATGCGCGCATCACCACCTTGCTGCCACATGAAGCGCCGCTCATCTTGCAGGCGCTGGCGGGCAAAGGCGTCGCCAGCACCACCACGCTGACGTTTCCGTTCAATGTCGTCTGCTCTGCTGCGGCCACCGTCTGGAGCAGGGATGGACACGCTATTGGAGCCATCTACGTGCAGGTCCCCGGGACACTGGACTTCTTCTGGTTACTTCCGCGGATTATGCTGCAGAGCGGACTGATCTTGCTGGTGATCATGGCCCCCATTGGTGGGCTCTTTGGTCTGCTGACCACCCGGAGCGTCGTCGAGCGTGTCCGCCGTCTGGTGGCGGCGACCACACAGTTCGCCGCTGGCCACTACGAGCACCAGGTGTCCGTGCGTCGGGGTGATGAAGTCGGCCAGCTCGAAGCGCACTTTAATCAGATGGCCCAACAACTGGCCGCAAGCATCCAGGAGCGACAGACGCTGGCGGAGCAAAATGCCCGCCTGGCCGAGCGGGCCCGCATCTCACGCGAGCTCCATGATGCGGTCTCCCAGGATCTGTTCTCGTTGCGCATGCTGGCCTTTGGGTTCCACGAGGCCCTCCCCGCCGATTCCCAGCTTCACCCCCAGATCGACACGTTCGAGGAGACGACGACCAGAATGATCCGCGAGATGCGCGCCTTACTGCTGGAGCTGCGCCCCGCGCAACTGGAACACCTGGGCCTGGCCGACGCGCTGAACGACCTGGCGGTAGCCTACAGCTCACGGCTGGGCATCAAGGTGACGGCGACGGTCACGCCGGTCGCACTCAGTGTGCCAGCCGAGCATGCCCTCTTACGCATTGCCCAGGAAGCCCTCTCCAATGCGGTGCGCCACGCGCAGGCCACCGAGGTCACGCTCGCGCTGGAGGAGCTTGAACAGCGCATCACCCTGAGCGTGACCGACAATGGCCGGGGGTTTCTCTTCCAGGAAGCGCACAGGCCGCATGGGCTTGGTCTCCGCTCGATGCAGGAGCGTATCCAAGAATTGCACGGTAGCTTCACCCTCCGCACCAATCCTGGCCAGGGCACCCAGGTTGTCGTCTCACTGCCGCAGAAGGAGCACCGATGATCCGTATCGCCATCGTCGATGACCATGCCGTCGTGCGGCAGGGTCTGCGTTTCATGCTCGAACGCCAGCCAGACCTGGAAGTGATCGGCGAAGGGGCCGATGGGACGGAGGCCATTGCCTTAGCCAGCGAGCTGTTGCCTAAGGTGCTGCTGATGGATCTGTTGATGCCGCAGATGGATGGCCCCACGGCGATCCGTGAGATCAAGCGGCTCACGCCGATGACGCAGATCATCATCTTGACGTCGTACTATGAGGATGAGCAGATCTTTAGCGCCATCAAGGCCGGTGCCCTTTCGTATCTGCTCAAGGATGCCAGCCCACCGGAGTTGATCGCCGCCGTGCGCGCGGCAGCACGCGGGGAAAGCACCCTCCACCCACTTGTAGCCACGCGGCTGCTGCGTGACATGCAGCAGCGGGCAGCGTCTCCTCTGCGGGACTTAACCCCACGCGAGGTCGAAGTCTTAGCCTACCTCGCGCGAGGTCGCTCCAACTCCGAGATTGCCCAGACATTGGTGATTGGGGAGGGAACGGTCAAAATGCATGTCTCGAACATCTTGTCGAAGCTGCACCTGGCCGACCGCACGCAAGCGGCCATTTATGCTCTGCAGCACCGTCTGGTTCCACTCGACGAGGCTTTGGAGAAAGAGTAGTCCTGCGAGCCTCGGCATCGCCGATAGGCAAGAGCAGCCTGCTCAAGACGTGGGTGGAGCAGCGGATACTGGCGAGCTCGCTCGACGCGGTGCTGGGCGGCGGCGGGTCTCCGACCACCACATGCTCGCGGAGGCGATCCGGTACCCGCGGCCAACCGAGAAAGGGCAGGGGAACCCATGAGAGCAGTGGTCTACGACCGGTATGGGCCTCCAGACGTCCTGCGACTCGCAGACGTCGAGCAGCCCGTCCCCAAGGAGGACGAAGTCCTCGTCAAGGTCCATGCCACGACGGTCACTCGGGCGGACTGCGCGACGCGTGAAGCTAACCGACGGAGCGGCCTGGCCGTCACGCTCCTCAGCCGCGCCATCTCGGGCCTCCGCCGACCGAAGCAGCCGATCCTCGGCACCGAGTTGGCGGGAGAGGTCGCAGCCGTCGGCCCAGCCGTCGGCGAGTTCGCGGTCGGTGACCACGTCTTCGGCTCCAGTGGGTTCAGGTTCGGGGCACACGCGGAGTTCATCTGCATGCGCGAGAGCGCCCGCATCGCGCACATGCCGGCCGGCATGTGCTTCGAGGAGGCGGCGACGGTCTGCGACGGCGGACTCAATGCCCTATGGTGCCTGACACGGGCCGATCTCCAGAAGGGGCAGAGGATCCTCATCTACGGCGCGTCTGGGGCCATCGGCACCGCCGGGGTGCAGCTGGCCAGGTACTTCGGCGCCGACGTCACCGCGGTGTGCAGCACGAAGAACCTCGAGCTCGTGAAATCGCTGGGAGCCGACCGGGTGATCGACTACACGCAGGAAGACTTCACCCAGAACGGCCAAACGTACGACGTCATCTTCGACGCGGTCGGCAAGCACGCGTTCAGGCGCTGCCGAGGCTCACTGAAGCGGGGCGGCAGATACCTGGCAACCGACGGGCTCCGGAATTTCATCCTGGCGCTGTGGACCGCGCGGTTCGGAGACAAGAGGGTAGTGTTTGACATACCGCCTCGCTACACCAAGAAGGACGTCCTCTTCCTCAAGGAGCTCATCGAGGCGGGGAGATACCGGGCAGTTATCGATCGGCGCTACCCGTTGGAGGACGTGGTCGAGGCGACCCGCTACGTCGAAACGGAGCGGAAGACCGGGAACGTCGTCCTGACGATCACCGGCGGCTGAGCTCGATGAGAGCGAGCGTCCGAGACGCGTACGGCCCACCCGCTGTTCGTGGGGCGCGGGGCTAGGGGGCTACAGGATGGTACGCTCCACATGGGCCGCCAGCGCCGGCTCCAGCGCAGCCTCAGCGCGTTGCGCCACGAGCTGCAGCCACACCCTGGGCACAGTGGTCATATTGAGCTCCGTGCCGGCTTCCGCCGCGGCCCACTCCAGCGCCTCCGCGCCAATGGGGATCGGGATGCCCGGCAGCGCCCCCTCGATAAAGAGCCAGTACCGCCCGATATCCTGTATCGCGCGCACCGGGAGGTTCACCACCTGCAGCTCGCGATCGACGAGCCGCAAATCGTGCGTTTCGAGCAAGCTGGCATACTCGTCCGCCGAATACCACGTGATCGTCGCGACGTGGTCGCGACGTGACGCGCGTACCTCGGGATGATGCTGGCGAATCCAGCCGAGCGCGCGGCGAATCCAGAGATGCGCGAAACGCTCGCTTTCTGGAGTTTGCGAGCCGACGTAGAAGGCGCTGTTGCACGCGAACTGGCACGAGGTGGATGGCGTTACAGAAGAAGACCGCATCCGCTTCTGGGCCGATCTGCGCCAGGTGATGGGCGTCGCCTTGCACGAAACGCACGTCACGCCCCAGCAGGGCTTTGCGGGCGACGGCGATCGCCTCCCCAGAAGGCTCGATGGCGGTCACGTGCGCCGGCCGCTCCAGCCGCTCCAGCTCGTCCAAAATGAGCTGGGTGACGGCGCCGGTGCCAGCGGCCAGCTCCACGATGCGTACCCTCTCGCCTTTGGGCCGCGCGGTGTCCAGGCGCTCGAGTGTCCGCCGCACCAGCGAGCGATTGATATCTGTGTAGAAGGGGTGCCGTGCGAAGGGGTCGAAGGTATAGCTCTCGTGCACCAGTGGTTGCTCCCCCATGATGGCACTATCCTTCCTGTCACTATACAAGCGATGGGCGTTGGCCGTGTGGTCTGTCGTGACTATATCACGCGTGCAAATGGCTCAGCTTACCTGTTACCCTGCGTCTGTCGCGCTGGCGCGCCGGGAGGAAATGCCTACTACATCAGAGATAATTGGAATAGCAGATGTTCCGTCAGGCCAATGTTGCGCGCTGGCGACCGCGTGCAGATTCGATGTGCCGCTCGCCTGCACCGGGTCCGATGAGAGTGGACGGCCATCCGCACAGACCCCGCGGATGCCAATCGTGCTGCAGAGGCGCTCATCGCTGGATTGCGAACGGGCGACCGTGCTGCCGGCGGCCGGGTCTGCCAGAAGCAGCAGGAAGGGGAGGGGCTCATCACCCCTCCCCAGGAATATACGCGCGCGAGACTACGGATAGGACAACACGCAGCCGCCCGCCCCGCTGTTGAAAGCATTGCTCCACAGCGATTGCACCGCGAAGGTGCCTGTGCTCAGCCTGATGTTCGCGGATGCGCCCTGTCCGCTGGTGATCCAGGCGCACTTGTCGCCATTCTCGGCGCCGCTCCCGTCGAGCCAGCCGCCGTTGGGGAAGATGTCGGACTCAGTCTCGGCGAACTCATGTCCACCGACGATGGTGATACCGGCTTTGGCGCCCAGGCCGTTGAAGTTCGCCCCACAGCTGGCGCCCGCGTCGGTGATGTAGGGCATGTTGGTGTAGGCGATGTTGCCGAAGCTCGAGCTGGTCGAGCTATGCCAGGCGCAGTACTGGGTCCCAAAGCCGCTGGCGTTGTTGCCGGTCGCGGTGTTGATCACGTACTGGACCTGGGTGTTCGAGGCAGCGGTGGTATTGCCGAAGTGCGACGCGGCCGCGATCGCCTCGCTCGCGAGCTGATTCTGGGTAGGGCTAGAAGGCGCCGCGGTGGCGTTGTCGTTCCAGATCCCGGCGAACACCCCGCTGGGGTTGGTGGCGAAATTGCTGCCCGATGGGCACGTGAGGCTCCCAACGGTGACGCCTTCGCAGTACTGCGTCACGGAGTTGTTCCAGGAGCTGCCGCCGACGCCGTTGAAGAAGCTCTGCTGGATGGCGGCCTCACCGGAGGGGTCGTTGTTGGTCCACTGCGACCCCCAATAGACCAGATAGACCTTGTCCGCCCCAGTCTCGACGCCCACACCGCCAACTCCGCCATGATAAGTGAGGTTATTGCCACCGCCGCCGCAGTGGCGGTGGCAGGCGTCTTTTACTTTCATGAGGTGCGCGCCATGCAGCGCTTGGGCGCCCGAAACCGGGCTCGCACCAGCAGCAGTGACACTGCCCACGCTTAGCGAGAAGGCGAGGGCCAGGGCCGTGGTGACGGTCGCCGCTGTGGCCAAGGAGGTTATAAGAATCGAACGAAATCGTTTCACCGCGATGCTTCTCCTTGTTTGCGGGATGGCCATCATGGGCATCCCGTTGGACGTTGCGGGACCCGCGTAGCCGCACAGTCTGATGCGCGGCGCCTCCCCGCAATCCGTGCGAGGGACGTTTCGGCGCGACTCGTCGTTGGGTAGCATGGACACGGGCCGACGCGCCCGCAGCGCGCACCCGCGTCAGGGCTCAGCGTTCTAGCAGGCGGCCTCCTCCCTCTTCCTGGTCCCCACAGGGTCTGACTCATGGAATGGCGGCTCCCCGCGGCGCTGCCCCCGGGAAATCCAGGTGTGACAGACCCGCCGTAGCAAGCCGGGTACGTGGAGATAAGTGTACTGGTCGGTTGCGCAGCTGTCAAGGGGCGGCCCTGGCCCGTGTGGCAGAGCGGGGCCAGGTGCGGGCGTGCCATTTCAGGACGGTTGAGCCGCGGGTGGTGTTCGGGCCGATCGTGTGGACCTGGCGCTCGCTGAAAGCCTGAGCCGTGTGCCAGCCTGCGACACGCCCGCGCTGGGCCGAAATGTGCGAGGATGGGACGGACAAGCGGCCTGGGAACGCGCATGTCGCGCATCAGCAAAGCGAGCGGGCAGTCGAGTCGGTGCCACGAGCATGGTCGAGGGGGGGAGCGGCATGGACGAAACGGCGAAGAAGGAAGCGCTGCGGCTATTCACCTATGGGCTGTATGCCGTCACGACGGGCGCTGGGGACGAGGTGGGCGTCTTCACAGCCAACTGGCTCTCGCAAGTGTCGTTCGAGCCACCGCTGGTGCTGGTGTCGGTGGAAAATGACGCGTACTCCCTGCCGCTGATCCTGCGGACCGGGCACTTCGCGGTCAACGTCTACAGCGACGACCAGCGTGACCTCGCCGGCAAGCTGGGCAAGCCCCACAGCCGCGTGCCGGAGAAGGCGCAGGACTTGCGGCTGAGCGCTGGGGAGACGGGCTGTCCCCTACTGCTCGATAGTCTGGCCTCGGTGGAGTGCCAGGTGGAAGGTCAGCTCCCGGCGGGCGACTCGACGCTGGTGCTCGGACGCGTGGTGCACGCGGTGGGGCACCGCCAGGGCGAGCCGCTGACGATGCGTGCGGCGGGGTTCAAGCACGCCGGTTAGCGCGTCGGCGTCGCTTACCGCTTCAGACCCGCGCGGACCAGCGCCAGCACCTCGTCGACCGGCACGGTCGCGACGGCGGACACACCATCGCCCGCCCCATAGTAGAGATAGTAGAGGCCGTCGCGCTCGACTGCCCCGCATACGAACACGACGTCATGCACGGCGCCTGTGCGCTCGTACGGTGTCTCGGGCTCGAGCACAGGATCGGGGTGGCGATAGATGACACGTTCGGGGTGCTCCAGGTCGAGCATCATCAGCCCGATGCGGTAGCGCTTCTTGTTGCCTTCGCGCTGGAAGAACTCATTCGCATGATAGAAGGTCAGCCAGCCCAACTCGGTCTTGAGCGGTGGATTGCCTGCGCCGACGCGTTCGCCCTCCCACGTGCCAGGGCGGGGCCGCATGATCATCTGGTGACCCATCCAGTGGCGCAGGTCGTGGCTGAACGCGATGTGGATGTCTGGATAGACGCGGTGCAACAGCACATAGCGCCCGGCCACCTGTTCCGGGAACAGCACGACGTCTTTGGTATCCAGATCGGGCAGGATGTGGCCGAACGCTTCGAACTGGCGGAAGTCGTGTGTCGCCAGCATCGCCGCGCGCACGCGCCACGGCGCCTGCTCGTTCTGGATGCGCGGGGGGGTACCCACGCGGTAGAGCGAGGCCAGCGTGTAGGTGATGTAGTAGCGGCCTTCCAGGCGCGTAATCCGCGGATCTTCCACGCCCAGCCGCGCGTACGGGTCGTCGATGTCGCCCTCGTAGATAGGGAGCTCGGGGCGCGCGGAGATGGTGACCCCGTCGCGCGTCTCGGCGTAGCCGAAGCGTGAGAGGCCGTCGAATCCGACGGCGCGGTAGAGCAGGTGGATGCGGCCGTCATCGCCCGGCGCGGCGGAGCAGTTCAGGGTGCCTTTCTGCTCCCACCAGCATTCGGGCCGCGGCGCGAGGATGGGATTGCCCGAGTAGCGCTGAATCTTCACACCTGCCTCCCAGCTCACGCTCGCGACCTACTGCTCGCAAGCCACTCGGCACACCGGACGCGCGCACTACCGTTCATATGGATGGAGCGTCAGGCGACCGCAAGAGGCGGACCACAGCGGCCTTGGAGGGCGCCACCGATTCAGGTGGGGCTGCCTGCGGCTCGGGCGCAAACAGGCCCGCCTGATGCATCTCGTCTTTCAGCGCGGGAAGCCGGCGATGCTGCTCGCGCAGCGAGCCGATGAGGCTCTGCCACGTCTGGCCCTGACCCCGTCCGCGGTACAGATCGCGCACGCGCTGCAGATGCCTCGCCGCCAGGGCGTAGTTCGCGCGTCCCTGGAGCTTGATCAGCTGTTCCACCTCACGCAGGTAGAGCTGGAGCGCCGCCTCAGGCTGTGTCTCCTCCGCCGCCCGCGCGACGCGGATCTGCAAAGAATCGGCGCCGTACCAATATCCCTGCCGTTGCGGGACGCGCTGAAGGGTCTCCAGCGCCAGTGCGATCTCTTCTTCGGAGAGGTAGAGCTCGGTCAGGGTCGCGTACTGATCGCCGCTGGCGAGCTTGCCCAACACGCTCGCACGCACCTCATCCCAGCGTCCCAGACCGTCCGCCACCTCTTTGAGCTCCTGGTAGCCTTGGACAACGGGATGCCTCCAGAACAGCGCCTCGGAGAATGAGAGCGCGTCTGCCAGATTCCCCAAGTCACGGGCGCGGCGGTAGAGCCACTTGAGCAGACCCGGCAACGAGCTGGCGTGCGCGCGCTGACGCATCACACCTTCGATAGCGGTCGCCTGGCCATGCGTCGCAAAGAGGTCGGCCAGTGCGAGCGCTGTGGCGTCGTCGGTCTGGTCCGCCGCGGCGACCGCCTCCTCCACGCGGCCCAATTGTAGCAGCCGCTCGACCAAGTAGTTGGCCATGCCGGTCTCGCGGCAGGCACGTAGATAGGCCTCATCGTCCAGCTGGTCGCGCTCCAGCTGAAGCAAGAGCTGCGCGTACTGCTTGCGCGCGTAACTGCCGGCCCAGTCGCCCTCTGTCGTCGGCGCAGCCGGCAGCACCTCGCGCACCAGCGCCGCCACGAAGCGCCGCTCTTCAGGGGTCGTCCGCTGCAGGAGCAGGTCAGGGATCGCATCGCTCACGCCGAGGCCGCCCGCACCAACATCCCAGTGATAGATTTCGAACAGCGTCTGCAAGACGCCTTCACGTAACTCGGTCTCTTGGGTCACCTCCAGACAACGCCCCAGGCCAGTCACGCACGTCGTGATCACCTCGTGACGCGCAGAGTCCTCGTCCTCTATCTCCTCATAGTCGTCGTAGTCATCGTAGGGTTCCTCGTCGCCATAGTCATCGAGAATGGTGGTGGCAATGGTCTGATAGGCTGCCGCTGCGCTCCGTACGTTGCCTGCTGCAAGCGACGCCTGCGCCCTATCTAGGAAGCGCTGCGCCTCCTGGCCGAGCGCGTCTGACGAGCCTCGTCGCGAGCTGGTGCGCTGCAGGCTTTGCTCGATCTCGTGTTTGATAGCATCGGAATCTGCTGTCTGCACGCTGCCGGTCACCGCGCGCCTGGAGAGCTCGAACTCAAGCTGCAGCTCCACCTCGGGGAAGCGCTGCGCTAGCCGGCGCACCAGCCCTACCAGCTCAGCCTTTTCCAGCCGCGCCAGCGCGCTGCCCACGTCTGCCACCTCGACGAAATTCTCCGGCGCGTGGAGCCAGGTGAGCAGGAGCGCGGCTACGTGCTTGCAGGGCCCGCCACGATCCCATGCTCGCCCAGCGTGACCTCGACACGATACGGCGCGTTCCGGGAGCCCTGGCACCGCGCCTTCAGCATAGTTCCCAGGCGGCGTGGATCGAGGATCATCCCTTGTCGGACGTATTGGAGCCCACGGGCGAACGACTCCGCGCCCACGCGCTCGCGGATATTGGGCTCCGCAAGGGAAGGGAACATCGTCATGATCGTGCCTCTCAACGACCGTACGCGCACGTCCTCTCCGCAGTTGTATCACGCGGCGTCCGCTCGGGCGAGCACAGCCATCGCCAGCCATCACCTCGCTGAGAGCACATGACCGGCGCGCGACTGCGTGCGATTCGACACGCGTTCGACACGACGCTGTGACAGATGGCGGATATACTAGAGGAGACATCCAATGAGACGGAGAGGCGAGAAGCCTCTCATGTTCCGTGCGCAGTTCCGAGGGTATCCATGGACGTCTCGCTGCGGCAGCAGCCCATCAGCCACCGCAGGCTCGGGGGATTCCTGGGCGTGGCCCGGAGGCGCCAGAGCTATCTCAATCTGCTCTATCTCCTCGTCATGTTTCCCGTCGGGCTGCTCTACTTTATCGTGCTCACGGTTGGCATCACGACCGGCATCTCACTGGCCATCGTCGGCGTGGGGGTGCCGATCCTGTGGCTGATGCTGCGCACGTCCTGGGGGCTGGGCAGCTTCGAGCGCGAGCTGGCGATATGGTGGCTGGGGAGCGAGATGACGCCGCGGCCGCGCTGGCGCCATCTCGGCAGGAACGGCTGGCAGCGTCTCCGCGCCAGTCTGCGCAGCCGCCTGACCTGGACTGGCCTCCTCTATCTGCTGGTGCAGCTCCCGTTCGGACTGTGCGCCTTCGGCGTGATCGTTCCGCTGATCGCGCTCACCAGCGCACTGATCAGCGCGCCCATCGTCGCTCTGGTCGACCTCGCGGTGAATGGTGCGCCCGGACCCTCCGAACTCGGGCTGCTGGCTGGGTCGCCGCTAGTGGCGCTGTTGGGGATCGTCGTCGGGCTCCTCTCTTTGCACGCCTGCAATGGCATGGTGTGGGTCTGGGGGCAATTTGCGCGCGCCACCCTCGGAATCAGCGCCGCTGAACAGCAGCTCGCCAGCGCGCGCGCGGCGGCGTCGCAGGCGCAGACACAGGCGGCGCGCGCCGAGCAGAGTCGCCGTGAGCTGATCGTCAACGTCTCGCACGAGCTGCGTACCCCCATCGCCAGCATCCGCGGGCACGTCGAGTCGCTGTTGATGGCCTCCGAGGGCGAGACGCCGAGCGGAGAGGCCGACGATACGGTCGCACCGGCTGAGCTTCATGAATATCTGATTATCATCGACCGCGAGTCTGAGCGACTGAGCGCTTTGGCGGAGGACTTGTTGATGCTGGCGCGCGCCGAGGCCAGGGAGCTGCACCTCGATCTGCGTCCCACGCCGGTCGGCGCGGTGGTCGAGGAGGTGCGGACGGCCTTGGCCCCACTCGCCCGTCGCGAGCGCCACGTGACGTTGGTGACCGACGTGCCGGCGGGTCTGCCCCTCGTGCTGGCCGATCGCCAGCGTCTCGCGCAGGTCCTGCTCAATCTCACGCGCAATGCGATCACGTATACCCCGGCAGGTGGTCTGGTTTCGCTGTCCGCAGCGCGGGCCGATGCTGACCACCTCATGCTGACCGTGGCGGACACGGGCGTGGGCATCACGCCGGAAGAGCAGGAGCGCATCTTCGAGCGGTTCTACCGCGTCGACGCCTCACGTGCGCGCGCCTCGGGCGGCTCCGGGCTCGGGCTGACCATCGTGCGCGATCTGGTGGAAGCCATGGGCGGGACGGTCAGTGTGGAGAGCGTCGTCGGCGAAGGAAGCCGCTTCCACGTGGTGCTGCGCATCGTGACCGCGCCAGCCGCCACGAGCTAACCCCAGAGACGGAGGGCCAGCGTCATGGCAAGCATTCTGATTGTGGAAGATGAGGTCGATCTGTGCAACCTGATACGCACGCAGCTGGAAGGCGATGGCCACACCGTATTCCAGGCTTTTGACGGACAAACGGCTCTGGAGCTGGTGGAGCGCCAGGCCCCGCAGCTGATCATTCTCGACTGGATGCTGCCGGGCCTGGATGGGTTGGCGGTCTGTCGTCAGGTGCGCCAGCACCATCTGACGCCTATCCTCATGCTGACGGCGCGGTCGGACGAGATCGATCGGGTGCTGGGGTTGGAGGTCGGCGCCGACGACTACGTGGTGAAGCCGTTCAGCATGCGCGAGCTGCTCGCCCGCGTGCGCGCGATCCTCCGGCGAGTGGAGCTGGATAGCCGCGCGACCACACTGGGCCGACTCGCGGCCGACGCAGCCACCGAGCAGCAAACGCCCGCGGGAGGGCAGAGGAGCGTGCCCGAGGCGCCGGAGCCGCTGGTGCGGGGAACGCTGCGCATCGATCTGGCCAGCCACAGTGTCACGCTCGATGGCGCGCCGCTCGATCTCACCCCCAAGGAGTTCGATCTGCTGGCGCTGCTGGCCGAGCATCCCGGGCGCGCATTTGGCCGCGAGTTCCTGCTGGAGCGCCTGTGGGGCTATGACTACGACGGCTTCGACCGCACGGTCGATACGCATATCGTGCGGCTGCGCAAGAAGCTCGGCGCGGAAGGCGAGCGCATCGCGACGGTGTGGGGTGTGGGCTACCGCTTTACGGCCTGAGAGCCTGTTGTGAACTTGAGCAGGGCGAGGTGAGAGCATGCCGCGCTATGTCTACCATCATCCCCCCGCACAAGGCGTATCCCAGTGCTGTGAGCGACGACGAATGGGCGTTTGTCGCGCCCTACCTGACCTTGCTCGCGCT
>WNFM01343154.1_pt1 | contig 13201 bp, 14 predicted proteins | sample 5400271 | NCBI WGS metagenome assembly WNFM01 (sample SAMN13153352, study PRJNA577476) | soil metagenome | isolation source: 60 cm saprolite on Douglas fir-dominated hillslope | place: USA:California | collected 2013-09-17 | reverse complement strand
ATCCAGGTTGCTGATGCCCTTCACGCTGTGGGTGTTCAGGTCGATCACCACCTTATTCCACACGTTGCACCATTCCGGATGGTGGTTCATCGATTCCGCAACCAGTGCCACCTGCGTCATTTTGCCGAACGCCGCCGCGAAATCCTTACATTCAAACGCGCGGTGCAGCTTCCCATTCACCAGGCTCCAGCCTTTGGCATTTTGCAACTGCTGTTGAATCTCGGCGTCGCTCAATTTTTGTGCTGGCATCGGCTGATCCTCCCCGGCAGGCTTGATGGCAGGCTCCATTATGCGTGCACAGCCACGGGGCGGCAAGAATTCAACGCATCGCCCGCCCGCGATTGAACGCGCTGGCAAATTCCAGTACGCTTAGAGATTCGCTCGCGCTGATTTTCCGCGCTGTGCGCCCTCAGCACTTGAGATCGGAGAAGGCCGTGAAAAATACGGAATCGGGCCGATTGGCGCCTCAATCCTGAAACTCATGCGGGAAAAAGAAGCCATCGAAATTATCGGGGCCATCGACAACGATCCGGCAAAAATCGGCAAGGACCTCGGCGAAGTGATCGGCGCCGCCGACGCGCCCTGGGGCGTGAAAGTCTCCGGTGACGCCAGGGGAGTTCTTGAGCAATCCGCGGATGTGGTCATGCACACCACTTCTTCTTCGCTTCCAAAAGTGGTGGATCAGTTGCTCGCGTGCATGGACGTCGGCTCCTGCGTCGTTTCCACCTGTGAAGAACTCTCTTACCCCTACCGCACGCATCCCGAGCTCGCGACACAACTGGACAAAGCCGCCAAGGAAAACGGCGTGGCCCTGGTGGGAACCGGTGTGAACCCCGGCTTCGTCATGGACAAGTTGGTCATCACGCTCGCGGCCGTTTCGCAGCGAGTGGAGCATGCGAAAGCTCTGCGCATCGTCGACGCTTCCAAACGCCGCCTGCCTCTGCAAAAGAAAATCGGCGCGGGCCTCAGCGTGGAAGAATTTCGCGCGCGTGTGAAGGAAGGAACGATCAAGCACGTCGGCCTGCCCGAATCCGTCGCTATGGTCGCGGACAGCCTCGGCCTCCGCGTCGACGAAATCACCGAAACGATCGAGCCCAAGGTCGCCACCGACCGCGTGCAAACCGAATTTCTCACTGTTGAGGCCGGCCAGGCTGCCGGCGTTCATCAAATCGCTCGCGGTCTTTCCGATGGCAAGGAACTCATCTACATGGAACTCCAGATGTACGTGGGCGCCAAGGATCCCGCCGACACTGTCGAACTCAAGGGCCACCCGGATATCCGCCTGGTGATTCCCGGCGGCTCGCACGGAGACATTGCCACCGCTTCGGTGGCGGTCAATTCCATCCCGTCGATTCTCGAAGCTCCCGCGGGTCTGCGCACTTCGCGCGATCTGGCGATCGGCTTTTTCCCGCCCAAGGGCTACCGCTAGACTCGGCTACTTTTTCCAGAATCGCATCACGGCGGAGTAATCCAGGTCTTCTTTCGCTTCCCCTTTAACGTAGCTGTAGACCTCGCGCGCCGCAGCCGTCGCAGGCAGCGCCACACCCAGTTGATTCCCCAAATCCAGCAACAACCCCAGGTCCTTGTGCATTAAGCGCAACGGAAAGCTCGGCTTGTAATCGCCTTTCACCATAAGCGGCGCCTTCAAGTCCAGCAGGCCGGAACGCGCCATGCTCGACTGCATCACATCGATCAACTGCTCTTCCATCAGACCAGCGCGTTTTACGACCGCCAGGGCTTCCGCCATCGCGCCCACCTGCAGCGCCAAAATTCCGTTCATCGCCAGCTTGATGGTTTGTCCCGCGCCGTTTGGCCCCAGGTGAAACCATTTCTTCCCCATCACCCCTAGCACCGGCTCAACCGACCGCAACGCCTCCGCATCGCCGCCAATCATAAACACCAGGTTCCCCTCGCGTGCGCCCCAATCCCCTCCCGTAACTGGCGCGTCCAGGAATCGCACGTTCCGTTCGCCGCAGGCGGTCGAAATCCTCCGCGCCATCACCGGTGAAATCGTGCTGGAATCAACGTACACGTTTCCGGCGCGCAGGCCCGCTAACGCCCCATCCTCTTTTCCTTCGTGCCCCCAAAGGATTTCTTCTAAAGCCGGAGGGTCGCTGACAATCGTAAACAGGATGTCCGCCTCAGCAGCGGCCTCTCGCGGTGTCTTCGCGAGCTTCGCCCCTGCCGCCACCAATTCCGCCGCGCGCGCTGCCGTGCGATTCCACACGGTAACGGAATGCCCAGCCTTGAGCAGGTTCAGGCTCATCGGCCGCCCCATCAAGCCAAGGCCGATGAAGCCGATCTTTCGTGAAGCGGATGCGGTACTCACAGAATGCCTCCTGACATGAACTCTTCTTTGGAGTCCGAAAACCGTGTGAAGTATGCAAGCAAATTGTAGCTGATTCGAGGCAGCGCGAGGTCCCGCTGGAGATGGGTCAGACAGTTTTTGGACGCTGGGGGAGGGACAACAGGGAAGCCGCCGGGGAAGCTGCCAAACTATGGCCTGCGCCCGCCGCGGAGGCCTGAGAATGCCTCTGTTCATTCACTGGAGGAGCCTTGGGAACCTCCAGCGACTCCAGGATCTGTGCCGCTTCCTCAATCCGGTGAATATATTGATAGGGAATTTCCCAGCGGAAGTAACTTCGCTTGCCGCGCTGTTCCACATGCTGCTCCAGGAAGATCGAGCGCCCGGAATCCGCCGCGAACGTGCCGGACGCGGGCAGCAGCACATCGCCCACGCGATATTGCACAGTGACTTTACGGCCCAAAAACTGAGCAAATGACGCCATTCCGTCGAGTCTGCTTGGGGGGTCACAAGAGGGTCAATAGTACCGACGGGCTGTTACCTCGTTGGGTGTGGAAAACTCGCAGCCCCCTGCTTTGGCCTCACCACCAGATCGCCGGCAATCAGCACAAAAATCGCCGATGAGCCCGCATACCCTAGAATCGCCGCCACAACCGGCAACACCCAGATCCGACCGTGAAATATTTCGTGACCAAGGTAAAGCGCGACCAACGCGCCCGCCACCCCGCCGAACGCCCCAAAAATCCGGGTAATTCGCGAGAGCTCCAGCGGCGCATGGCACGCCGGGCAAGTTATTTCATAGGAATGCGCAAGGGTCGCCGTCCACGGGATCCACACGAAGCAGAGAGGACACTTTCGTTTCCACATCGTTCTTGCGCCTCCGCGATTCCCCTACAGTTGCATCTCGGAAAGAATCGCCTCGGCCGGATCCGCACCGAAGCAATTAAACAATGCGTGTGCTGAAGATTCTAGGAGTTTTTTTGAATGATCCTAAAAGCAAAAGTGCCATTGGATATTATCGGACCGCCTGTTGACTTTTCGTACGGGCAAGGTAAAGTCGGCTCTTCTTTCGCACGACGGGCAAAGGAGCCTTACATGCGTGGCAAACTGCTGTGCAGTCTTCTCTGCAGCCTGATTTTGTGGGCGCCTGGATTCGGACAGGGACAAAAACCCGCTTCCAAAACGTACGTCTTGAAGGCGGCTCGGCTCTTCGATGGGAGAAACAACGCCGTCGTTACACCAGGTCTGATTGTCGTGACCGGAGGCAAAATCACCGCAGTCGGCGCCTCCGCGAAAATTCCCGACGGTGCGCAAATCATCGATTTTGGCGACGCCACCCTACTCCCCGGCTTCATTGATGCTCACACTCACCTGACGTTTCCCTACTCCGACGACTACAAGCAGCAACGCCTCGACACCTTGCAGAAAACCGTTGCCGAGCGCGCCCTCGACGCCAGCGTCAATGCCCGCGTTACGCTGATGGCCGGCTTCACCACCGTGCGTGACGTCGGCTCCAGCGATTATCTCGATGTCGGCCTGCGCAACGGCATCCGCAATGGCGACGTTCCGGGGCCGCGGATGCTCGTCACCGTGCATGCCCTCGGCGCCACAGGGGGCCACTGCGATCACGAGGACGGATATCGAGAGGGAATTTTCGGCCACGAATCAGGCCCTGCGGATGGGGTGATTAACGGTCCCGACCAGGCCCGTTACGCCGTCCGCCTCGATCACAAATACGGCGCCGACATGATCAAGGTCTGCGCGTCGGGATTGATTCCATCGAGCACGGCAGTTTTCTCGATGACGAGGCGCTGGACATGATGGTGAAAAAAGGCACCTATCTCGTACCCACACTCATGGCCATCCAGGGCATTCAGGAGAAATTCGATCGCGGAGTGTACATGCCTCCGGCCATCGAAGCCAAGGCCCACGCCGCAATTGCCGCGATCCACATCACCTTTCAGAAAGCACTAGTCAAAGGTGTAAAAATCGGCCTGGGCACAGACGCGGGCGTCTATCCACACGGCCGAAACGCCGAGGAGTTTCACCAGATGGTGGACCTGGGCATGAAACCCGTGGACGCTCTGAGAGCGGGCACATCCTCAGACGCGGAACTTCTGGGGCTTGCCGATAAAATCGGCACGCTGGAGGCCGGCAAACTCGCGGACATCGTTGCGGTCCCTGGCGACCCAACGCAAAATATCCGCCAGGTCGAAAAAGTTTTCTTCGTGATGAAAGAGGGCGCGATATTCCGCAACGATGATGCGGGCGCAGCGCACTGATTACGGGAGAAGAAATCTTGAACACACTTTCCGAATCTGTCGCAGCCGCCCTCGCCAGTGAATATCGTCATCGCGCTGCGGAGCTTCACATTTGGGTGGACCCGCTTTCGGAGGAGCAGTTCTGGAGCAATCCGTTTTCCTACGGCAACTCTGTCGGGCTCCTGGTACTTCATCTGACGGGAAATCTCAGTTACTACGTCGGCGCGCGAATCGCCGGTACCGGCTATGTCCGCAACCGTGACCTCGAATTTTCAGAGGCGCGAAAGCTGCCGAAGGCTGATGCCATGCAAAAATTCGATGAAACAATAGCGATGGTCATTGCCAGCATCGAAAAACAGAGCGAAGCCGACTGGACCGCGCCTTACACCGCCGAACGGGAGCCCGACTCCAAGAATCGCGTCACTCTGTTTCTACGCTGCGCGAGCCACTTATACCATCACGTCGGCCAGATTATTTATTTGAGCCGCGAGCTTCGCCAACCTCGCGAGTAAGGGCCTTCTACCCTTCAAACCATGCTACAAATTGTCATCCTGAGGCTATCCGACAAGGATAGCCGAAGGATCTCAGCTCCAAAATCGTGCTGGATGAATCGGTTGAGATCTTTCGCGAACGGACAAATTGTACGTTCCGGAAAAATACTCCAAGGAAGCTTGGAATTTAAGTCTCCAGCTTGAACCTCGTGGACGCCAGCCGGTAAAGTTTCCGCCACAACAACCGGTTAATCAGCACCACAATCACCGCCATGATGAGCGTTGAAGCCAGCAGCAGATCGAATCGCCCCGCGTCGCTGGCGCTGCTGATCGTGCTTCCAAGCCCCGGCGCCTTCACGATTCTTCCCTGAAAGTGGAAATATTCCGCCACGATGCTGGCGTTCCACGCGCCGCCGGAAGCCGTCACCATTCCAGTCACCAGATAGGGAAATATTCCCGGCAGAATCAGGTAGCGCCAACGGTCCAGCGAGCTGAACCTGAAAATACTCGCGGCTTCCTTCAGGTCCGTCGGAATCGCCATCGCTCCCGCAATCACATTAAAGAGGATGTACCACTGGGTTCCGAGCAGCATCAGCGCCATCGCCGCGATCTCCACTCCGCCGCGCAAACGGATCAGAAAAAGCAATATCACGGGAAACAACGCCGTCGCCGGAATCGACGCCGCCAACTGTACCAACGGCTGCATCAGCCGGGCAAAGCGCGGACTGAACCCGATTGCCACACCGACGGGTACCGTCCAAAGCGCTCCCACGATTAGCGCCAGGTTCACGCGCAGAAACGTCAATCCCGCGCTGCGCAAAAGCTCGAAATAATCTTCGCGGTGCAGCCGGGCGAGTTCGGCCACGGCTCTGGACGCTCCATAAATCAGCGCAATCCCAGCCAGCCCCGCAAAAAACCAGCCATACCATCGGCGAGGCTTCGCTGCCGGGTTCGCCTTAATCGTCGCCGCAGCCCGCTTCGCGCCTTTGGCGAATTGCAGCGTCAGCCACTCCACCACCGGATGCAGAATGCTCCGGTAAAATCGAATCAAAAAGGATTCCCTGCGCAGGAAATTCAACAGGGAGTTCTGCGCGCCCGCCGCGCTTTCCACCTGCTCAAATTTGAATTTGTCTGCCCAGGTAATCACCGGACGCCAGATGAACTGGTCCATCAAAACAATCACCGCGACCATCGCCGCCAGCCCCCACAACATTGCGCGCGTGTTGCCGTGGCCCGCCGCCGTCTGCAGGTACGACCCCAGCCCCGGCAGCCGGAAATCCTTGTCTCCCAGTACAAACATTTCGCAGGCCATCAGGAAAAACCATCCGCCCGCCACCGACATCATCGAATTCCAGACCAACCCGATCGTCGAAAAGGGAAGGTCCAGCTCCAGAAACCGCTGCCAACCGCTGAACCGGTAAATGATGGCGGCTTCGCGCAAATCGCGCGGGATGGTTTTCAACGAAGAGTAAAAACTGAACGCGATGTTCCACACCTGCCCGGTGAAAATCAGAATGATCGAGCCGAGCTCCACTCCCAGCTGCCGGCTCGGAAACAGCGCCACCATCGCCAGCATCACTCCGGGCAAGAAACTCAGCACCGGGATAGATTGCAAAATATCCAGCAGAGGTATCAGGATAATTTCCGCGCGCCGCCATTTCGCCGCCGCGTATCCATACGCCAGCGCAAATACCAGGCTGAGCATATACGCGACCAGAATGCGTACCAGCGAAAACAGTGCATAGAGCGGCAAGCTTCGCGGGTCTTGCGAAATTTCCGATTCCGCACGCACCGGCCCAAGCCACGACCGGCCAATCGAGTAAACTCCGAAAATCACTGCGAACACGGAAACGAAAACGGCGATGTCGATCAGAAATGCATACGTCCAGCGAGAGCCCGCAGGGCGCGCGGCCGCGGGCGGCAGAGGTGTCTGGTGCTGAGGAAGAGGGGCTGGCGAGGGCACAGGAAAATCAGGTCTCGGTGAGCGTCAGCTTCCCGCTCGCCGCGTCGTAATCGAAAAGCTCGGCGTACCGTCCCCACTGGATAGCCGTCTCCAGTTGGCGCCGCGCTTCGTCTTCACTGAAATGTTCGTCCAGCAGGTCCTGGAAAAATTCCGCGGGCAGCGTGCGGTTCGTTTTCGATTTCAGCGCCTGCTGCATCTGCCGTAACAAAGGGACATTAGCCAGAACGGCCTTGCGGAAAATCGCTTTGCGCTCCTGAATGTCTGCGTGCGAAAACAACTTGCCGTCGGCGGTGAGGATCGCGTCGCCTTCTTCCAGTTTCAACAGCCCAAGAAGCACCGCCGTATCCACCGTCGGCAGCAGCGCGTCCACTTCCAGGCTCAGCTCCCCGGCAAGCACATGCAAGTCCGCTCGCCCGTCGTGGTCTTCCAGAATTTCCAGCAACCCCGCCATTCCACCCGGCCGTGTGTGCGGCAGCATCACAACGTCTTTTCGCGGCGCGGCTTCGGTCCCCCGCGGCCCCACGGCCGGAATTTCCGGATGTTCCTGCTGCGTCAACGCCTTATAAATCAAATCCACAAGTTCCGTGAACCGCGCGTCTTTGCGATCCCGTGGGTACGGCATGTTCACATTGAATTCCGCATGGATGTGCGCGGGATTCCGGCCCAGCACAATGATCCGGTCCGCCAGAATCACGGCCTCTTCAATGTTGTGCGTCACGATGAATATCGCGCGCGTCGGAATTTTCTTTCCCAGCCACAGTTCCATCAATTCGCCGCGCAGCGTTTCCGCCGTCAGGACGTCCAGCGCCGAGAACGGCTCGTCCATGAACAGCACTTCCGGTTCCACCACCAGCGCGCGGGCGACCCCGACCCGTTGCTTCATCCCGCCGGACAATTCCTTGGGATACGCGGATTCAAATCCGTCGAGTCCCACCGAATCGATAATCCGCAATGCCCGCTTGTGCCGCTCCACGTCGGGCACGCCGCGAGCCTCCAGCGGCGCTTCCACGTTTTCGAGCACGGTCAGCCACGGAAACAGCGCGAAGCTTTGGAACACAATAGACACATTCGGCGACTCGTCGCGCACCGGTTGCCCGTGCCAGAAAACCGTGCCGCCCGAAGTCGGCGAAAGCCCGGTCAACATCCGCAGCATCGTGGACTTTCCGCAACCCGACGGCCCCAGCAATGCAATAATCTGACCGGGGTAAATGGCAATGTCCGTCGGCGAAATCACCTGAATCCGGCTGCCGTCGGGCTGGGGATAGAATTTCTCCAGCTTGCTGGCCGCGATAATGGGTTCGATGCCTGCCGTCACAGTGCTCATAATCGCAAGTATTATCGCTCAAATTCCTTCCGCGAAGCACGCAAATGCGCCCCATTCGCGGAATTTTTTCAAAAACGGTTACAATTTCCTGACTCCCTGATGAACGAATCGTTGCCAACCGCAATCCAACAATCGCAGGCTCGTCCGCCCTCCTGGCTTATAGCACTGGGGCTGTCGTTGCTCGCCGCTCTCGCCGTGCTCTTGCCGTTTTTCTGGCTGGGCAGCGCTTCCGGCCACGATTTCGAGTTTCACGCGGCGTCCTGGCTCGACGTTGCTTACCAGTGGAAGCACGGCGTCCTCTTCCCACGCTGGACCGCGTGGACCAACTACGGCTTCGGCGAGCCTCGCTACATTTTCTACCCGCCACTTTCGTGGTTGCTCGGCGCAGCACTCAGCCTGGTGCTCCCGATTTCGTGGGTCCCAATCGCCTTCATTTTTCTCACGCAAACGCTGGCGGGAATGTCCGCGTTTTTTCTGTTGCGGAGGCTCGTTGGAAGCACTCCCGCGTATCTCGGCGCCGTCTTCTATGCCGTCAATCCGTACGCCCTGCTGGTGACCTATATCCGCAGCGACTTCGCCGAACAACTCGCCTGCGCTCTTTTTCCGCTCGTCCTTCTGGCCACGGTGCGCCTCGCTGGCTTACTTCAGGAAGAAAAGCCCAAACTATCCGTGCTCCCCAAATTCGCCCTCTCTTTCGCCGCCGTCTGGCTCTGCAACGCCCCCGCCGGCGTAATCGTCAGCTATTCAGTAGCGTTTCTTTTCGCGTGGTCTGCTCTCGCCCAGCGCTCCATGCGGACCGCCATCCGCGCCGCCGGCGCCCTCGCGCTAGGCTTTGGACTGGCTGGTTTCTATCTTGTTCCCGCCGCCTATGAACAACGCTGGGTCAACATTGGCCAGGCATTGGCCACCGGCCTGCTCCCTTCCGAAAATTTCCTCTTCACCCAAATTGCGGACCCCGAGCACACCTGGTTCAACTGGATTTCTTCCATCTGCGCGCTCGCGCTCATTTTGTTGGCCGGGAGCGCCGCTCTTTCCTCGCGCCGCTTCAGTAGCAAGCCCACGCTTTCGAACACACCCAAGCCACTCTGGGGCGCGCTGCTGCTGCTCGGATCGCTCGCCACCCTCATGATGCTTCGGCTCTCCGCTTTATTCTGGAGCCTGCTGCCCAAGATGCGCTTCGTGCAATTTCCCTGGCGCTGGATGTCCATCATGGCCGTGCTTTGCTGCTGCTTTCTCGCCGCGGCGATCGAACGGCGCCGAGGCTGGCTCTGGTTTGTGCTCGTCGCGGTGCTGTGCTTCCCACTCGGCTATTTCCTTACGCAAAACACCTGGTGGGACCCCGATGAAATGGCCACGCAACGTGCGGCCATCACAAACGGCACCGGTTATGAAGGTGTGGATGAGTACGACCCGCTCGGCGACGATCACATGGACTTGCCAAAGCGCGCCCCGCTTGCCGCAATCTTCCCCGGCGAAGCCACTGATTCCCCTGCCGCGCTGCCAAGCGCCAAAATCCAGATCGAACAATGGGATACAACCAACCACACAATTTCCGTGGATTCTTCCGCGCCGGCCCGCGTTGCCCTTCGCTTGCTCAACTACCCTGTCTGGCAGGTGACGGTGAACGGAATGCGTGTCGCGCCCGAAAAACCGGACGACCTGAACGAAATGCTGGTTCCAATCCCTGCTGGCAAATCCGACATTCAGGTCCGATTTGTGCGCACCACTGATCAGACGGCGGGGATTGCTCTTTCGATTTTCAGTTTGTTGATTTCTGCCGGCTTGCTGGCACCGCGAAAATCGTCAAATGCCTAGCGGCGATCGACGGACGGGTGGCGAATGTCTTGCCCCTGTACGATGTAGATGACGTCTTCCGCGATGTTAGTGGCGTGGTCGCCGATGCGCTCCAGATTCTTGGCCACAAGGATCAGCTCAAACGCCGGGAACACCACGCTGGAATCACCCATCATATAGGTCAGCAGTTCCCGGAAAATCTGGTCGCGGTAATGATCCACCTGATCGTCCGTGGACATCACCTTCTGCGCCAGTTCCACGTCGCGGCGCACCACGGCGTTCAGCGAATTGCGCACCTGCTCTTCCACCAGCTCGGACATGCGCGGCAAATCCACATACGGCTTCACCCGCGGATGCCGCAGGATGCGCAGCGCGCCCTGCGCGATGTTCACGGCCTGATCGCCGATGCGCTCCAGATCGTTGTTGATGCGCGAAACGGCCAGCACCAGCCGCAGGTCCGCCGCCATCAACTGGTGCAGCGCCAGCAATTGCACCACGCGGTCATCCACTTCCAGTTGCAGTTCATTGATCGCGTCTTCTTCGTCCAGAACCCGCTTCGCCAGTTGTTCGTCCGATTCCAGCACCGCATGCACGGACTGGTGCACGGCGCGCTCAGCCAGGCTGCCCATCCAGAGCAGCCTCTCTTTCAGCTCATTCAAATCTTTTTCGAAATGGCGTTCCATGAAACCCTTCCCGTTTCCAGTCTACTCACTGCGCGGCGCCGGCGAAGCGCAAAAACTTTATCGAACTCATCCAAAACGTCCCGTGATGTACGCTTCCGTCCGCGGATCGCTGGGCGTGGTAAAAAGATGCGGCGTCGGACTGAACTCGATGATCTGCCCGGTCAGCAGGAACGCCGTGAAATCGCTGACGCGTGCCGCCTGTTGCATGTTGTGCGTCACGATCACGATGGTGGTCAGATTTTTCAATTCCACCATCAACTCTTCGATCTTTGCCGTGCTGATCGGGTCCAGCGCCGAGCACGGCTCGTCCATCAGCAGCACTTCCGGTTCGACCGCCAGCGCCCGTGCGATACAAAGCCGTTGCTGTTGCCCGCCGGATAGCTCGTAAGCCGATTTGTGCAGGTGATCCTTCACCTCGTCCCACAGTGCCGCGTGCCGCAAGCTTTTTTCCACCGTATCGGCCAGGGAACCCTTGTACCCGTTGATCCGCGGTCCGTACGCCGCATTGTCATAAATGGATTTTGGATCCTCCGGCGCAGCGCGGTCACGTCCTGCGCAAGGATGTTCTGGCTGTCCAGCAGGATTTCACCTTCCAACCGCGAAGTGTTGACCGTTTCATGCATGCGGTTCAGGGTGCGCAGCAGAGTGGACTTCCCACAGCCCGAAGGCCCGATCAGCGCCGTGACCCTCTTGTCCGCAATTCCCATGTTGATGTCGAAAAGGATCTGCTTTGGGCCGTAGAAAAAATTCAGTTTAGCGACGGTCATTCGCATCGGCAGCGGCGCCGCTGTTTCGCGGCTCGCGGGCGTGGTCAGATTGGTCACGATATTCACGGAAAACTCCGGCTTTGCCGACGCTTGCATTTAAGACCTCGGTACCGCGATGCCTCGGGACAGAATCGTGCGCGCCAGAATGTTGATGATCAGCACCAGCCCCAGCAACACCAAACCCGCCGCCCACGCCTGCCGGTGCCAGTCATCGTAGGGCGAAACCGCGTACGTGTAAATCATCACCGGCAGCGTGGCCGTTGGCTGCGACCATCCGTGGCTTTCGAAACGGTTCCCGAACGCGGTAAAGAGCAGCGGCGCGGTCTCTCCCGCTACACGGGCCAGAGCCAGCAGAATCGCGGTCATGATCCCGCGGTAAGCCGCCGGCACGATCACCGTCGCAATCGTCTTCCATTTGCTCGCGCCAAGGGCCATGGCGGCCTCGCGCAGCATGCGCGGCACGCTCTTCAGAAACTCTTCGGTGCTCCGCAGGGTAATGGGAATCATCATCATCCCAAGCGCAAACGCGCCCGCATACGCCGAGAAGTGCTTGAAAGGCAGCACCACCAGACTGTAAGCAAAGATCCCGATCACGATGGACGGCACGCCATTCAAAAGGTCCGCGGCATAGCGCACCACCGAAGCCATGCCCTTCCCACTGAACTCCGCAAGATAAATTCCGCCCAGGAACCCGATGGGCACTCCCATCAGCGATGCCAGCAGCAGAATCTTGCCGCTGCCCACAATCGCGTTGGCCATCCCGCCGCCCGCTTCTCCCACGGGCTTCGGCAGTTTGGTGAAGAAATCCCAGTTGATCGAACTTCCGCCGTTGAAGACCAGGTAGGCGAGAATGAAGAAGAGCACCAGTACCGAAACAAACGCGCAGACGCCGGTCATTGCCAGCATGAAATTGCTTAAAAATTTCCGCCAGCGGAGCCGCGCGCTGCTCATGCGCCAACCCCGCTGCCCTTTTGGGTGGTAACCACGATCAGGATGCGGGCCATTCCGTTCAGGATGAATGTCAGCAGGAACAGCACCAGGCCCAGCGCGATGAGCGATTGCAGGTACAAATCGCCGGTTGCTTCCGTGAATTCATTGGCAATCACCGCCGCAATGGAGTATCCAGGCGCAAACAACGAGGCGGCAATCTTCGGTGTATTCCCGATCACCATGGTCACCGCCATGGTCTCGCCCAGTGCGCGCGCAAGCGCCAGAAAAATCGAACCCATGATGCCGGTCTTTGCGAACGGAACAACTATCTTCCAGGTGGATTCCCATCGCGTGGAACCCAATGCCAGGGCGGCTTCCCGCTGGTCACGCGGCACGGAGAGCAGAACCTCGCGCGATACCGAAATAATGTACGGAATCACCATGATCGCCAGCACGATGCCCGCGGTCATGAAGCCGACACCGTAAGATGGCCCCTTGAAGACTGGCAGGTATCCGAACGGTTTGTTCAGCGCCGGATAAATCAGTGTCCGCATCACAGGAACGACAATGAATACGCCCAGCAGGCCATAAATAACGCTTGGCACAGCGGCCAGCAAATCAATAAAAAATTGTAGTGTGTCCGAAACTCGCGGCGGCGCCAACTCCGCCAGGAAAATCGCCGC
>WNFM01256759.1_pt3 | contig 13208 bp, 11 predicted proteins | sample 5400271 | NCBI WGS metagenome assembly WNFM01 (sample SAMN13153352, study PRJNA577476) | soil metagenome | isolation source: 60 cm saprolite on Douglas fir-dominated hillslope | place: USA:California | collected 2013-09-17 | reverse complement strand
CGCAGGAAAACGATCTGTTCGTTCCACTCACGCACCGCCACGTTGAAATTGCGCAGGCGCGGCAGGCGTCCGGCCAGTTCGGTCAGCTCGTGATAATGGGTGGCAAACAAGGTCTTTGCTCCGACCTGGTTGTGGAGATGTTCCAGGATCGACCACGCGAGGCTCAGCCCGTCGAACGTGCTCGTGCCCCGGCCAATCTCATCCAGAATTATCAGGCTGCGCGGCGTCGCATTGTTCAGAATGTTCGCCGTCTCACTCATCTCCACCATGAACGTGGATTGCCCGCGCGCCAAGTCATCGCTCGCGCCGATGCGGGTGAAGATGCGGTCCACCAGGTCGATGCGCGCCGCTGCCGCCGGGACGAACGAGCCGGTGTGCGCAAGGAGCGCAAGCAGCGCGACTTGGCGGATGTAAGTGCTTTTGCCGGCCATGTTCGGACCGGTGATGAGGGCGATCTGGACGGCGCCGTCGAGTTGAACGTCATTGGGGACGAACCGTTCCTCGGTCAGGGTCTGCTCCAACACCGGATGGCGCCCGTCCCGGATGCTCAGGGCGCCTTGCCCGGCGACCTGCGGACGGCAATAGTTGAAAAGCCGCGCCGTCTCGGCGAAGGAGCCGAGCACGTCGAGCTGCGCCAGGGCGGAGGCGCTTTGCTGGATTTGCTTCAGCCAGGCCAGCACCTCTTCCCGGACGCGGAGAAACAATTCATATTCCAGTTTGACGCTCCGCTCTTCGGCGCCAAGGATCTTGCCCTCCATCTCCTTCAACTCGGGCGTGATGAACCGCTCCCCGTTGGCGATGGTCTGTTTGCGGATGTACTGCGGAGGCACCTTCTCCAAATTGGACCTGGTGACCTCGATGTAATAGCCGAAGACCGAATTGAACCTCACCTTGAGCGAAGCGATGCCCGTGCGCTCAATTTCTTGCTGTTGCAGTTTGGCAATCCAATCCTTGCCCTCCCGGTTGGCGCGCCGCAGTTCGTCGAGAGCGGGATCAAATCCATCGCGGATCAGCCCTCCTTCCTTTACCGCCAGCGGCGGCTCATCGACAATGCCGCGAGAAATGAGTTCGACCACAGCCGGAAGTTCGGCGAGTTGAGTTTCCAATTCAGCCAGCAGCGCGGGCAGCTCGTCCGTGCGTTTCTCTTCGGTCGCAGGGTTATCTTCAAAGACTTCCTCGTTTAAACTTTCAATTCGCGGACAGTCTGTCCGCGCTCCCAGTTCGCGCAAGGTGGTTTTGAGCGTGGGAATCTGCGCCAACGCAACTCGCAAGGCGAGTAAATCGCGCGCGTTGCCTGAGCCAACGCTGAGCCTGCCAATGGTTCTTTCCAGGTCGCGCGCGTCCGCGAGTTGCCGGCGAAATTGCGCCAGGGCCTCGGTATTTGCCATCCAAGTCTGCACGGCCTGCTGGCGTCGGCCAATCGCTTCCGCATCGGCCAGCGGCTGCGAAAGCCAATCCCGCAGCCGGCGCGCCCCCATGGGAGTAACGGTGCGGTTGAGCGCCCCGTAAAGCGTCGCATTGCGCGGGGCATCACGATGCAGCGGCTCCAAAATCTCCAGGTGGCGCAGAGTGGTGATGTCCAAGTGCAGAAAGTCCGATGGCTGATAGCATGAAAGGGAAGTCAGATGCGCCACGTCGCGCCGCAGATGCTGAGTGAGGTAATGCAAGACGGCGCCAGCCGCCCCGATGGCCGCCATTTTGTTCTTCAGGCCGAACCCGTCCAGAGTGGCCACTTTGAAATGATCGCGGACGGTGAACTGGGCCGTTTCCAACGCGAAAACCCAGTCGTCATGTCCGATCAGAATCGGGAAGGCTCCCTTCAACAGCGCGGGAACGGAAGTGGACTCGCTTGGGAAAATGATCTCAGCCGGTCGCAATCGCTCCAGTTCACCCAACAAGGCGGCGTCGCCTTCGACTTCAGTAGTCTTGAAACTCCCGGTCGTCAGGTCGGCCACGGCCAGTCCGAAGCATTTCCCCATCGGATAAACGGCGGCGAGGAAATTGTTGCGCTCGGCGTGAAGTATGCGCTCATCAAAATGAGTGCCAGGGCTGAGGATTTGTGTCACCTCCCGCTTGACAAGCTGGCCGGGGCGGGCCTCCTCCATCTGATCGCAGATGGCCACTTTGCGCCCGGCCCTGAGGATCCGGGCGATGTAATTGTTGGCGGCATGGAAAGGGATGCCGCACATGGGGATGACGCCGCGCTTGGTCAACGCGACATTGAGCAACTGCGCCCCCACTTGAGCATCCTCGAAAAACATCTCGTAGAAATCACCCAGCCGAAAGAGGAGCAAAGCGTCCTTCGGCAATTCGCTTTTGATGCGGCGGTACTGCGCCATCATCGGAGTGAGTTGGGCATCGCTGGCCATCGAGCCGCGAAATTAAACCGGAACGAGGCGAAGGTCGAAGGGATTCTTGTTGCTTAGGCAGCCATTCGGCACTTCTCCCCTGCGGCGGGTTCGCTCCAAAGTCCCGGCCCGGTTGCGCCCACAGGCCGCACCCGGGCCCAACAGCGTTGGGCCGGCCCGATGAGCAGGACCGCCCGTGTGCCAGAGAACTTCGCCCCGCTGCTCCACTGGGTGCCGTCCAGACTGGTTTGCACCTCATAAGCCAATGCTCCCGGTGCGCGCGTCCAGGTGATGACCCATTCGCCAGCCTCGGTCATGGGCGCGCACCAGACCTTTGGGAACACGGGCGCTGTGCAGGACGCACTCGAAGCCGCGCCTCGCTGCAATCCGTCCCCCGGACGGTTGCTCGCCAAATCGCTTGATTCCTGTTTCTCCGCAAAAATCATCGTGGTGCTCATAAAGGTTTGTATTCAGCCCAACGCCATACGTTTAATCGGCTAATTCCGGAACTTTTTGAGCCGAGAGAGCGGGTCCGCCTCGTTAGAGTGTTACAGCGCGACAAGTTTCCACCTCTGCATGTCATCACGCTGGCCAATGGGTGAGATTAAAACTGTCGGGCCAACAACCGCTGACCTTCGTCATCGGTTGTTTGCCCGGCGCCTGTAATCGCACCCAAAGAGCTTCGTTGCCTTCACAGTTGAAACTTGGTTATCTGAACCAGATGAATTTGCGCGCTCCTTCTCGTTCACTTTTCCCGATCGGCCTTCTGATTTTGGCCGGTTGCCTTTCTGAGAATCCCAATCGACAACCCATGATGCCATCCCTCACATATCCTCACACGGCCACTGTCAATCAAGTGGACGATTTCCACGGGACCAAAGTCGCCGACCCTTATCGCTGGCTGGAAGACGAGAACTCCCCGGAAACCAGGGCCTGGGTCGAGGCGGAAAACAAAGTGACGTTCGCGTATCTGAATCAGATTCCCGAGCGCCCCCACATCAAAGAACGGCTCACTCAGTTGTGGAATTATGAACGCTACGGCGTCCCCTTTAAGGAGGGTGGCCGTTATTTTTTCACGAAGAACGACGGGTTGCAGAATCAGGCGGTGCTGTACTCGCTGCGCTCGCTCGAACAGGAGCCGCAGATGCTGCTCGATCCAAACAAGCTCTCCACCGATGGCACGGTCGCTTTGAGCGGTTATTCGATCAGCGACGACGGCAAGCTGATGGCTTACGGTTTGTCCGCCGCCGGCTCCGATTGGCAGGAATGGAAGGTGCGCGAGATCGAGACTGGCCGCGATCTGCCCGACCACATCAATTGGGTCAAGTCTTCCAGCGCCGCCTGGACCAAGGATGGCCAGGGGTTCTATTACAGCCGCTACGACGAACCCGATGCGGCCCATCCATTCCAGAGCGTCAATTATTTCCACAAACTTTTTTACCACCGGCTGGGCACCGCGCAATCCGAGGACCGGCTGGTCTATCATCGGCCCGACCAGAAGGAGTGGGGCTTTTCCGGCCAGGTCACCGATGATGGCCGATTTCTGATCATCACGGTCTGGCACGGCACGGAGACTCGCAACCGCGTCTTTTACCAGGACTTGCAAATCACCGGCGCGCCAGTCGTCGAGTTGCTCAACGATTTCGACGCGCATTACAGCTTCATCGACAATCTCGGTTCGGTCTTTTATTTCCGAACGGACCTTAACGCGCCGCGCGGACGCATCATCGCCATCGACACAACGAAACCAGCCCGGGACCAATGGCAGGAAATCGTTCCGCAGGGTTCTGACCGGCTCGAATCCGCAAACTTGCTCAACGGCCAATTCCTTGCGCTCTATCTCAAGGACGCGCATTCCGAAGTCAAAATGTTTGATGCGAAGGGAGCGCTGGTGCGGCGATTGGAACAGCCGGGCATCGGTACCGTCGCCGGCTTCGGCGGCAAACGGACTGACACCGAAACGTTTTACGCCTTCACCAGCTTCACCGTCCCGGCTCGCATTTATCGGTACGATCTCGCCAGTGGCGTCGGCACGGTTTTCCGGGAACCCAAGGTGAAGTTCAATCCAGCCGACTACGAGACAAAACAGGTCTTCTGCTCGAGCAAGGACGGCACCCGGGTGCCGATGTTCATCACGCACAAAAAGGGATTGAGGCTGAACGGGAAGAACCCAACCTTCCTTTACCAGCCTGACGCCGAACTTTTCGGTCAACAGCCTGGTCTGGATGGAGATGGGCGGAGTGTTTGCGCAGCCGAACTTGCGCGGAGGCGGCGAATATGGGCAGGAATGGCACCTGGCGGGCAGCAAGTTGAAGAAACAGAATGTGTTCGATGACTTCATCGCGGCCGCGGAATGGCTCGTGGCGAACAAATACACCAACCCGGAAAAGCTCGCCATTGGCGGCGGCAGCAACGGCGGGTTGTTGGTTGGAGCTTGCCTGGCGCAGCGGCCTGAACTCTTCCGCGCGGCGCTGCCCGCCGTCGGCGTCATGGACATGCTGCGCTTCCACAAGTTCACCCGCGGTTGGGCTTGGACCTCCGATTATGGTTCGCCTGTCAACCCGGAAGAATTCAAGGCGCTCTACGCCTATTCGCCGTATCACAACCTGAAGCCCGGCACAGCCTATCCCGCGACGCTGGTCACGACCGGTGACCACGACGACCGGGTCGTGCCCGCGCACAGCTTCAAATTCGCCGCCGCCCTGCAAGCCGCCCAGGCCGGCCCCGCGCCGGCCCTCATCCGCATCGAAACCAAGGCTGGCCACGGCGCCGGCAAGCCCACCGCCAAAATCATCGAAGAAAGCGCCGACCGTTGGGCCTTCCTGGTCCGCGAACTGGGCATGAGCGTGCCGTCGTTTTGATCGCCTCCCGATCAGCCTCATCGCCGCCTGGGTTCAGGTGCCTCTCTACCTCTTTCCGTCACTGGACTCGGATTAAGATTTGCACAACGCGCATGCGTTCCCGCTCAATGCGGTCGGCGGGCTGGAAGCGGTGGCATTTCGCGCCGAACAAGCTGAACAGACAAGCAGACAAGGGCCAAGGATTGCGAACAGCATCCAAAGCAATTAGTCTCAGTGTGATCGGCATCAACTGAGCAGATCATGATCAATAAAAGAATACTTGTCCTGGCGAACTCGACCAAGCATCATCCGATGCGTTGCGTCGCTGGCCGGGAATTGATCGATGACGGTGGCGGCAAGACCCGCTGGGGCGGCTGGATTAGACCTGTTTCGAATCATGACGAAGGTGCGCTGAACTCTGGCGATCGATGTTTAGCAGGTGCTGCGGACCCGAAGCCGCTAGACGTAGTGCGAGTGCCGCTAGTCGCTCACGAGAACAGTCCTCTCCAGCCGGAGAACTGGCTGATATACAAGGGAGAGATTTGGACCAAGGACTCCGCAATGGACGCCACCTCAGTGCTGCCGTTGGTCGAGCAACCGGAGAGCTTGTGGCTCGATCCTGCCCAGAAGAGTGATCGGGCGAGTGGGGCCTTCCTTCAGCGGTTGCCAAACTTCCAGTCGCTCTACCTGATACGTCCCGAAGCTTTCCACTTTCACATACGTTGCAGAGTTTGGGAGGGGTACGCCAAGAAACAGCAGCGCGGGCTGTTCAACTACAAGGGGCGGCACTACGACTTTGCTTTGACTGATCCCTTGATCGGCCCGCAGTACTTTCCCGATTATCCTCGAACAGCCGAGGGGTACATTACGCCAAAAGATCCGGGCCAGATTTTGCTTTGCGTGAGCTTGACTCCGCCGTTCCACGATCTTCATTACAAGGTCATCGCCACCGTCCTGGAGCTACCCGCATGAGCGCCGACATCCATCAGCCTGTGTTCACCATTGGCCACTCCAATCTGGAGTTCGGGAGGTTTGTGGCACTGCTGAAGCAGCATGGCATTCAAGCCGTGGCGGACGTCCGATCTTCCCCTTACAGCCAATTCAATCCGCAATTCAACCGCGAACCGCTCCAGCGCGCGCTGCGTGAACAGGGCGTCTCTTACTTATTTCTCGGAGTGGAACTGGGAGCGCGAAGGTCGGAGGCGGAATGTTACCTGAACGGACGGGCGGACTATTCACTGGTTGCGGGAACGCCTGCGTTCATCCGCGGTCTGGATCGAATCACGCAAGGCGCGGCGAAAATGAGAGCCGCCATGATGTGCGCGGAAAAAGATCCGCTGGACTGCCACCGATGCATTTTAGTGTCGCCGCGACTTCGCGAAAGGGGGATTGAAGTGCAGCACATTCTGAGTGATGGGACCTTGGAAAGCCATGAGCAGGCGGAGAACCGCCTTAAGCAGTTGTTCGATCTTCCAGACCGCGAGTTGTTTCGTTCGAGAGGCGAGATCGTTGCGGAAGCGTATCGCCTGCAAGGTGAGAGGATTGCGTATCAGGAGGACGCCTTGGCGATGCGAGTAGAGCCACCAAAATATGGAAATTAAACTGTTCACCATCGGCTTTACGCAGAAGTCAGCCCGGGTGTTTTTTACCGCGCTCAAGGAAGCCGGCGTAAAGCGAGTCGTTGACGTTCGATTGAACAACAATTCCCAATTGGCTGGCTTCTCCAAGAAGGAGGATTTGTCGTACTTCCTGAAGGAGATTGGAGACATCGACTATGTGCATCTGCCAGATTTGGCCCCGACGCAGGACATCCTTGACGCATACAAGAAGCTCAAGGGCGACTGGAACATTTACGAGCGCCAATTCATGGATCTCATGGCGCGTCGCGAAATCGAGAAGACGATCAAGCCGGAGTTGCTTCAACAGGGGTGCCTTCTTTGCAGCGAGCACCTGCCACATCACTGCCATCGTCGACTTGTGGCCGAATACCTCAACGCCAAGTGGGGCGGAATCGAGGCGAAGCATTTGCTCTGATGGCAGAGGCCCGAACACACCTCCGTTTGTGACCATCGAACCACGCTTTTCTCGACCGTTGAGACCGCTTGCTCCTACGTTTCACCCAATCATGCAATCTCCTTTTCATCCAATTTCACCGGAAATCTCCCGTCGCTCGTTTCTGAAGGCCTCCGCCGTGCTCGCGGGGGGCGCCCCGCTTTTGGCGGGAGTGACCAAGGCGCAGGTGGCTGGAGGGAAGGCGCCGCTGATGGCTTACGTGGGCACCTTCAGCTCTCCACTCCGCGATGTGCTGCCGACTCAGGTGGATTTGCCGCCGGGCAATGGCCGTGGCATCCACTTGTTTCAAGTGGATCGCACGAGCGGGGCCATGGCACCAAGCGGTGTGTATGAATTGGGAACCAGCCCGAATTGCCTGGCTTTGAACGCCGCCGGCACCCGCCTTTATTCTACCAATGAGACGGACCGGGTGGGCGAAAGCAACCAAGGCACGGTCAGCGCCTTCGCGATTAACCAGGCGGACGGGCAGTTGACCCTGCTTAACACCGTCCCTTCCGGAGGGGCGGGTCCCACCTACTTGAGTATTCATCCGTCTGGGAAGTTCGTGCTGGTGGCCAACTACTTTGGCGGCTCCGTGGGGGTGTTGCCGATTCTGCCTGACGGCCTCCTGGGTGCCGCCACAGACATCAAGCAGGATGGCGGCACAGTGGGACCGAAAAAGGCCGCTCATGCTCCGCCGGGAAGTTTCGCCTTCAGCGGACACGACCGAACGCATGCGCACATGATTCAAGCTGACTCCTCGGGGCGATTCGTGCTGCACGCGGATTTGGGACTGGATCGGATTTTCGTCTGGAAGTTCGATGAACCCGCGGGAGTTTTGACACCGAATGATCCGCCCGCCGTCTCACTACCGCCGGGGGATGGACCGCGGCATTTCTTCTTCCATCCCAACGGACGTTGGTGCTACTCCCTCCAGGAGGAAGGCTCCAACATCGTGCTCTTCGACTACGATGCCGCGAAGGGGCGGCTGGCCTCGCGGCAGACCATCTCCAGCCTGCCGCCCGGGTTCGCCGGCAGCAATTTCTGCTCAGAGATCATGGTTTCTGGCGATGGCCGGTTCGTCTATGCCGGCAACCGTTTGCATGACAGCATCGGCATTCTCTCAGTCGGCAATAGCGGGGAGCTGACATTCGCCGGCGAGGAATGGACCCATGGAAGCTATCCACGCAGCTTCAATTTCGATCCCACCGGGCAGTTCCTTTATGTGTGCAACCAGCGGGGCGACAACGTGGCGGTGTTCCGCGTGGATCGCAAGACAGGCCGGCTGAGCTTCACGGGCCATTTCGCCCCACTGGGTAATCCATCGAGCATCGTGTTCCTCGACCTCGCCAAGACGAAATGATCAGGGGCCTGAAACATGGGCTAGCACCATGCAAACGCTTAGATATGACATCACTGTCTCAACACTCGCGCCGCGCAAGATGGGAATGGATCGATTTGTCAAATTTGGAATGACGCCTGCTTCCAGGAGCGCAAATGACCGGCTGATTTTTGGCTGGTCATCAATGGCAAGTCGTTCTAACCTCCGCAAATATGATGAAAAATACGAGCCTGTTGTTGGGGCTTCTGATGATGGCCGGCTGCACCATGCCGAACGAAGCGCGTTACCAAATTGGCCCTCCGGCTGCCATCGGCGGCGGGGTTCGTCCCGGCGCCAGTCCGGCCGATCAGGACACGGTTAAAGAGATTCTCCAAACGGTGGCCACGCCCCTGAGACTCAAGGACATGACGGGGTATTCTCTGCTGCCTAATACGATTGTGTATTATCAGGAGATTGATTCCAACAACCCGGTCAAGCTGATCGCCTGGAGTGAAGGAGACAAGATCTTCATCGAGCTGACCCACTGGCCAGAGGAAATTGGAGAGAGCCGCCCCTACCGCAGCACGCGAGAGTACATCGAATCCGAGTTGAAACGGAAGTTCGGGGATCGCTCCTCCGTGATCGCTTTCAAGAAGTTGGTGGAGAGAACGGCGAAACCTCAGTGACGCTCCACGCGGTTGTGGGCATCGAGCTCGCCGGACGTTCCTGTCCATCGGCCCGCTCGAAAACCCGAGCGGGACGCTTGCGCCAACACCATGAATGATCGCGATTCGAACGCAACCATGGCCGTGTTCCTTGACCTGGAGAACATCGTCCTGGGCGCCAGGGATGCTCACTATCCGAGTTTTGACATCCAGAAGGTGCTCGAACGCCTCCTGCTGAAAGGGCATATCGTGGTCAAGAAGGCCTATTGCGACTTCGATCGCTACAAGGATTTCAAGCGGGACCTCCACGAGGCCGCTTTCGAACTGATCGAAATTCCTCATGTGCGCCAGTCCGGCAAGAACTCCGCCGATATCCGCATGGTGGTGGACGCCCTGGATCTTTGCTACACCAAAAGCCACATGGACACCTTTGTCATCATCAGCGGCGATTCGGATTTCTCGCCCCTGGTGAGCAAGCTGCGCGAGAACGCCAAGACGGTCATCGGGGTGGGCGTAAAGAAATCGACTTCCGACCTTTTCCTTAACAACTGCGATGAGTTTCTCTATTACGATGATCTGGTGCGGGGAGAACAGTCCAAATCCCGACAGCGTGCGACGGCGCACGCTTCGACGGCCAAACCCGCGAATGGAGACGCAAAGGGGCTTGATCCCGCCACGGCCCTGGATTTGGTCATCAAGACGTTCGAAGCGGTGACGGAGGAGCGTGAGGAAGACGAGCGCATCTGGGGTTCAATGATCAAGCAGGCCATCAAGCGCCGCCACCCCGGCTTCAACGAGCGCGCCTACGGCTTCCGTTCTTTCAACGATCTCCTCGCGGAAGCGCAGACGCGCGGGCTTTTGAAACTGGAGGCCGACGAGAAATCCGGCGGTTATACGGTGCGCCCGGTGGACTCGCCGACGGCTGGAGGCGCGTGAGCGGTGAGTCTTGATCTTAATCTTAATCCCTCCCGCCCTTCGGGAATCCAGATTAAGATGAGGTATTAGTCAGGCTATGAAGACCGTGGTTTTGCCGACACATAATCCAGCACTCTTCAACGAGGCCGTGGGGCGAGCGGCGGAGCTGCTCAAGGCGGGGGAATCGGTTGCCTTGCCGACTGAGACGGTATATGGACTCGCGGCCAACGCACTCGACTCCAGGGCGGTAGCGCAGGTTTTCGAGGTCAAGGGCCGTCCATCGCATAACCCGGTGATCGTGCATGTCGCGAGCGTGAAGATGGCCCTGCGTTGCGTGAGTGGCTGGCCTGCGTCAGCGGACCAGTTGGCGGCGGCGTTCTGGCCTGGCCCGTTGACCCTGGTATTGCCGCGTTCTCGCGAGATCCCTGACATCGTGACGGCTGGCGGCTCCACGGTCGGCGTGCGCTGGCCGAGTCACCCGTTCATCCAGGAAGTGATCCGTGCCTGCGGCTTTCCCCTGGCCGTGCCGAGCGCCAATCCGGCCAGCGCCGTTTCCCCGACCAACGCCGGGCATGTCCTCAAGAGTCTGGGCGGCAAGATCCCGTTGATTGTTGATGGCGGACAGGCCCAAGTGGGCATTGAGTCCACCGTGTTGGATTTGTGCAGCCAGCCTCCGCGCGTGCTGAGGCCGGGGATGATCGATGCCGCCGTGTGGAGCACGGTGGTTGAAATGGAGGGCAGAGCTGGCAACATGAGAGCGGGAGGCGGGAAGCCGCGCGATATGGAGGACGCGCCGTTGCGCAGCCCGGGGCAGTTCGTAAAGCACTATGCGCCCAAAGCCAGGCTGGTGATTTGGGAATGGCGGGACGAGACGGATCTGCAATCGCAAGTCTCAAATGCCAATTTCCCCAAGGCCGGGACGAACATCATCGCCCACACCAAAATTCCAACGGGAGAAGGCTACGGGCGAGTGAGCGTGTTGCCTCATGATCCGGCCGCGTATGCGCGGGCCATTTACGCGGAACTGCACCGCTGCGATGACACGGGCGCCCAACTGATCGTGGTCGAAGCCCTGCCGGCAGAAGCGAGATGGCATGGCATTGCGGATCGGCTGAGGCGGGCTGGGGCGGTTGATTTGTCCCATCGGTGAAAGGTTGCGCGTTGGCCAAGGATTACGCGTCTCCGGCCCCCGGCGTCGGCGACTACAGCTTTCAAACACGTTTTTGGCTTTGCTGAACCCTCTTCCGACACTTCCGCCGGAAAAATAGCTGTCCGAACAGCCCCAGAACGCTCATTGCTATGGAGGAGGGTTTTCCTTTTCGATTCGAGTGCAGCCTGTATGTTCTCCGTCCATGAAGCCAATGCTTTTGGGCAGCTTTTGGTGTGCAGCTTTGCTTTCGGCTCCGGCGGCGGAGGCGTCCGGAGGGAGTCTCGATGCCATTCAACGCATGGAGCGGGAGCACTTGCAGGCGGCGCATGAAGCGCGGCTGAAGTTTTTCCGCGAGCGGGTCGCGATTACCAATCTCAGCATTTACGAGGATTATCGAGCCGTGATCCACGTTCACGCGGAGGATTCCAACCATACCGGAGGCACCCGCCCCGAGGTGCTGGCGGCGGCGAAGAAAACCGGCGTGCGGGTCGTGATGTTGAGCGACCATCGCGGGCCGAAGCCGGAAACCTGGCACGGCCTGCGCGACGGCGTGCTGTTCGTGGCCGGCGCGGAGGAGGATGGGCAATTGCGGTTTCCCAACTTTGATCCCGAGCGAAAGCCGCAACCCCGAGGCGAACTTCGCTTCCTCTGCCACGTTGAGGATCGCACCAACGCCGACTCGGCAGGCTTCGACGGCATGGAGATCTGTAATCGCCACACCGACGCCAAACTCGAACCAGCCGTGGCCGCTTATGTGCGCGAGGCCGCGAATGATGCAGCGCGCTGGAGCCAGTTGACCAGCTCCTTCAGCGCCTATCCGGACGAATGCTTTGCGGCGACCGCCAGTCATTGGCCGCAGCTTCTCGAGAAATGGGATCGCGAGCTTCGGCAACGCCACTTCACCGGCATCGCGGCGAACGACGCGCATCAGAACCAGGTCGTGGCCGGCTTCATGTTCGATCCTTACGAAGTCAGCTTTCGCAACCTCACCACCCATATCATGGCGCGCGAGTTGACCGAACCGGAGATTCGCCGCTCGCTCCGGGAAGCGCGCGCTTATGTCGCCCACGACTGGCTCTGCGATCCGACGGGGTTCAGCTTTGGCGCGGCCAACAATCTCGGGCTGTTCGAGATGGGTGACACCGCCACGATGGTGGGCGGCACCCGGTTGGTGGCCCAGTTGCCAATCCCGGCCCGCGTGAAGATTGTTCACAATGGCGCGGTCATGCGCGAGACGAACACTTCGCTGTTGGGCCTGGCGGTGAAAGAACCGGGCGCCTATCGCCTTGAAGCCTGGCTGACAGTGGATGGTGAACCGCGCCCGTGGATTTACTCGAACCCCGTGTATCTTGAAGAACCTTCAGCCGCGATGCTGCTCGCGGCACGGTTCCCTTCGAGCGAGGTGCCGTCGAACGTGGCCGTGAAGAAGGACATCGTCTATGTCGAAGGCAAACCGGAAGACGAATCCAAACACAAGCTCGACCTCTACCTGCCCAAAGACAAAACGAATGCGCCGGTTTTTGTCTTCATTCACGGCGGCGCGTGGAAGTCCGGGGACCGTTCCCTCTATCCGCCGCTGGGCAATCGGTTTGCCGGCCAAGGCATCGTGGTCGCCGTGATGAGTTACCGTCTTGCGCCGAAGAACCCGCACCCGGCGCAGATTGAGGACGTGGCGGATGCCTTCGCCTGGGTGGCGCGGCATATCAGCGAATACGGCGGCGACCCCAACCGCATCTATGTTGGCGGACATTCGGCGGGCGGACATCTGGCCGCGCTCCTCACGCTTGATGAGACTTACCTCAAGGCGCGCCAACTCTCCGCGAAAAACATCCGAGGCGTGATGTGCCTGAGCGGCGTTTACAACGTGAACGGCGGTTCGAGGGAATCGAAAATCTTTGGGAAGGATGAAGCCGGGAA
>WNFM01053163.1_pt1 | contig 13210 bp, 9 predicted proteins | sample 5400271 | NCBI WGS metagenome assembly WNFM01 (sample SAMN13153352, study PRJNA577476) | soil metagenome | isolation source: 60 cm saprolite on Douglas fir-dominated hillslope | place: USA:California | collected 2013-09-17 | reverse complement strand
CTACTTCTCCGGAAATGCGCAGCGCATCCAGCACCGGCACCGCGCTGGCGGTGAGGATGCTCAGAGTGCGGGTAAAGCGGGCGGTATTGAAGCCGCGCAGGAGCTTGCCGGCCAGCGGCAAGGTCAGCAGCCACTGGTGGACCCGCCGCCGGTGTGCCGGATCGCGCTGCCAGCGCATGAACAGGACGCCCGCGCCCACCAGGACCAGCACCAGCCAGATGCCGTAGTGCCGGATGAAATCGCTCAAGGCCACCAGCACCCGGGTCATGAATGGCAGTTGCGCGTGGCTGTTTTCAAACACCTGCACCACCTTGGGCACGACGTAGGCGAGCAGAATTGAGACAATCACGAAACACATGAGCGTGAGCACGATCGGGTAGAGCATCGCACCGAGGACTTTCTGGCGCAGGATCTCGCGGCCCTCCGTGTATTCAGCGAGGCGCTCGAGCACCACGTCGAGGTGCCCGGACTGCTCGCCGGCCGCGACCGTCGCGCGGTAGATTTCCGGGAAGACACGCGGAAAATCCGCCAGCCCTGCCGCCAGCGTGTGGCCTTCCATGACACGGGCGCGCACGCCCAGCAGGATGCTCTGCACCCGCGGCCGCTCGCTCTGCTGTGAGACGGCAAGCAGCGCCTCTTCCAGCGGCAGCGCCGCCCGCACCAGCGTGGCGAGCTGCCGGGTGAGGAGCGAGAGTTCGGTGGTGGAGACGCGCCGGAACAGGCCGAAGGAGACCCGGCCGCGCGGATCACGCGATTCCTGGGCGGCCACCTCCGCGACGGCCACCGGCAGGAGGGCCTTTTCGCGCAACTGCGCGCGCACGTGACGCGCCGTGTCGCCCTCCAGGACTCCCTTGTGCTGCTGCCCCGCGCTGTCGAGCGCCGTGTATTCGAAGGCACCCACCGCTGTGATCCTAGTCTTCGCGCGTGACGCGCAGGACTTCTTCGATCGTCGTTTCGCCGCGGCGCACGCGGGCCAGTCCGTCGTCGCGGATCGAGTGCGTGTGGCCGCGCGCCCGGCGCTCGAGATCCTGCTCGCTGGCGCCGTCATGAATCATGGTGCGCATGCCATCGTCGACCACGATCAGCTCGTAGATGCCGGTACGGCCGCGATAGCCGACGGCGCCGTCCCTGGGGCGATAGAGCGTCGGTGAGGCCTCGTCCGGCTTCAGCCCCAGCAGCGCGCGCTCGTATTCACCGGCCAGGAAAGCCTGGCGTGTGTCGGGGCGCAGCACCCGCACCAGGCGCTGCGCGACGACGCCGATCAGGCTCGATGACAGCAGGAAGGGCTCAATGCCCATGTCCCGCAGGCGCGTCAGTGCGCCGGCCGCGGTGTTGGTGTGGAGCGTGGAGAGCACCAGGTGACCGGTGAGCGAGGCCTGTACCGCGATCTGCGCGGTCTCGAGATCGCGAATTTCACCGACCATCACCACGTCCGGGTCCTGTCGCAGGATGGCGCGCAGTCCGCGCGCAAAGGTCATCTCCACCTTGGTGTTGACCTGCGTCTGGCCGATGCCGTCGATGTAGTACTCGATCGGATCCTCGACCGTCATGATATTGCGCGTGTTGTCGTTGAGGCGCTCGAGCGCCGCGTATAGCGTGGTGGTTTTGCCCGACCCGGTCGGACCGGTGACCAGCAGGATGCCGTGCGGCTTGTGGATCAGCTCGTCGATCAGTTTCTGGGTCGGCCCGTCCATGCCGAGTGAACCCAGGTCCAGCCGTCCGGCCTGCTTGTCCAGCAGGCGCAGCACGAATTGTGGAGACGCGCACGTCCACCGAGCGGCCCGCCACGCGCAGGCTGATGCGGCCATCCTGCGGGAGCCGCTTTTCGGCGATATCGAGCCGCGACATGACCTTGATGCGCGAGACCACCAGCGGCGCCACCGCACGCCGGGACTGCAGCACCTCGCGCAGCACGCCGTCCACGCGGAAGCGCACCACGAGGCGGTTCTCAAAAGGTTCGATATGGATGTCGGAGGCACTCTCGCGCACCGCCTGGGTCAGCACGGCGTTGATCAGCCGGATGATCGGCGCGTCATCGTTGCTCTCGAGCAGGTCGGCCTGTTCGGGCAGCTCCTGCACCAGATGAGCCAGATCGGTGTTGCCTTCCAGGCCCTCGACCGCCTGCATGGACTCGTTGCCGGCTTCGTAGGTCTTCTGCAGCAGCGCGTCGAATTCCTCCGCGGCGACCGGCGTGAAGCTCAAGGGCACTCGCAGCTGGCGGCGCGCCTCGGCGACGGCCGCGGGCGCCACGGGCGGCCGGTACACGCATTCGGCCACGCCGTCGCGCCCGCTGCGCACCAGCAAGCCGTGACGGCGCGCGAAGGCAAACGGCAGGCGCAGATCCGGCGCTGCCGGCGGATCACTCAAGGCGTGCTCCCGGGCGCGCTCCCCGCACCCGGTGGCGCGGGTGCAGCGCCCTGTGGCGCCGGCGTAGCGCTTTGTGGTGCCGGTGCGGCGCCTGGCGGCGCGGATGGTCCCGGCGCGGGCGCCGCGGGCCCGGTCAGGTCCGGCTGGACGAGCGTCGGCAGCTGTTCGCCCTTCTGCATGGGCTGCAGCGGCAGGATCGTGGTTTCACGGTCCACGCGCCGCTGCTCGTCGCGCATGTAGTTGTACTTGCTGTCGGTCTCCACGGCCGCCTGGTGGTTGTCGCGCAGGATCCGCGGCTGGATGAACACCATGAGGTTGGTTTTCGTCTTGCTCGTGTCGCGCGTGCGGAACAGCTCGCCGAGCAAAGGGATGCGTCCCAGGAACGGCACCCGCTGTTCGGAGTTGATGGCCTTGTCCTGGATCAGGCCGCCGATCACGAGCGTGCCGCCGTCGGGGATCAGCACCGTGGTGCTGATGGTCCGCTTGTTGGTAATCAGGTCGACCGCACCGGCCGAGCTGCCCGCGAGGCTGGAACTCTCGACCGCGATTTTGAGGATCACCGCGTCACCCTCGTTGATCTGCGGGGTCACGGTCAGGATCGTGCCCACCTGCTGGCGCTGCACGGTCTGAAAGGCGCTCGCGGCACCGGTGGTGTTGGTGTACTGCCCGGTGATGAACGGCACTTCCTGCGCCACTTCGATCTTGGATTCCTCGTTGTCGCGCATCGTGATCATCGGATGCGACATGATGTTGGTGCGCGAATCGCCCTGCAGGGCGCGGATGATGGCCCCGAAATTCACACCGGTGGCCTGCAGCCGCCCGATGCCCACCGTCGTGCCGTTGGCGACCGCCGTATTGGTCGAGGTGCCCTTCGATGCGTTGTACAGATCGATGATCGAGCTGCCGCCGATCGGTTCGATGAAGCCCCCGACCGCCAGCTTGCTGTTCGAGCCGTCCAGGACCCAGTTCACGCCCAGGTCCGACGTTTTGTCAGCTGCAACCTCCACGATGATCGCCTCCACCTGCACCTGCGCGCGGCGGATGTCGAGCTTGTCGATCACGGCGTTGATGGCGCGCATGGTGCGCTGTGGCGCCGTGATGACCAGCGCGTTGGTGTCCTTGTCCGCCCAGATCGTGCCGGTGCCGCCGGCGAGCGACACGGTGGCGGCACTTGCCGCGTTGATCGGCGCCACCGGATTGGCGACCGGCCCGCGCGGGGCAGAACTCGTCGAGCCCGAGGTGCTCCCGGCGATCTGTTCCTTGAGCTTGGAGGCAAGGTCCTCGGCCTTGGCGTAGTTCAGGTAGCGCACGTAGGTCTCGCCGCCGGTGTCGAGCGGCGTGTCCAGATTCGCGATCAGCGCCCGCAGGCGCAGGCGCATCGCCTCATCGCCGCTGATCAGCACGCTGTTGGAGCGATCGTCGGCAACGATGTGCACTGTGGCTCCGCCCGCTTCGGCACCGGCCTGGCCGACCAGCGAGCTCAGGACGCGCACCGTGTCGGCCGCAGTGGCGCTTTGCAGGGGAATGACGTCGATTGCGGTATTGCCCGATAGGTCGATGCGCGCGACGATGCGCACCATGCGATTGACGTTACCGGCGCGGTCGGAGATCACAAGCATGTTGGCTCCGGTCACCGCCTGGAGCTGGGCATTCTGCGGCATCAGCGGGCGCAGCACGGGCACGAGCTGCGCGGCGCTGACATTGGTGACCGTGATGACCTGCGTCACGAGTTCGTCCGACGAGGAGCTGACGCGACTGGGCAGGTCATCGCCGGGGAGCTGGCGCATGTTCGCGTCCGGGATAACCTTGATCTGGTTGCCAGCGGGCACCGCCACGAAACCGTGCACCTGCAGTACCGAGAGGAACCCCTGGTAGAACTGGTCCGGGGTCATCGACGTACCCGCGCCCGAAATCCAGGTGACCTGCGCCTTGACCCGCGGATCGATGATGAAGTTCTTGCCGGTCGCCGCGCTCACCGCCTCGATCAGCTGCGTGAGGTCCGCGTCCTTGAAATTGGGCGTGATGCGCTGCCCACTCTGCTGCGCGATGGTCGGTGCGCCCAGCAGCAGGATGGCGGCGGCGGCAAGTGCGGCGGCGCGGTGGGTCAGCGGAACAGACGGATGGGGCATGAGGCGGGTTCGCTTCTCTATTGATGGTCCGGCGGATCGCTGGGCGGTTGCGGTGCGGGTGGCGCGGGGACGTTGGCTTCATCGCCGCTGCCCGGAGGGTTCACGTTGCCGCGCAGACTGGGCAATCGTCCTCCACCCATGAATGGCGCGCCGAAAGCGCCGCCGCGGCGCTCCGCGCCCGCGGCCTGTGCTGCCGCAGCACTCTCTGCGTCATTGACCACGGTTTCAAGATTAAGGTTCAAATCCATGCTCTGGCCGTTGCGCTGGACCGTCAGGTTGGCGCTGGCGGCGGAGGACAGCGTCTGCAGGATCTCGTTGCCACGATTGACATCATCGAGTGGCGTGCCATTGATGGCCGTGACGAGGTCACCGGGACGGAGCCCCAGCTGGGTGAAGGTCGTGAGGTTGGCACGGCCACCGGGAAAGATGCGATACCCGCTGAGCTTGCCTCCTGCGAGCACTGCCTGCGCCCGCACCAGTCCGCCCAGCAGGGCGCCGTTCCCCTGCGCGAGCGCGGCCAGCCGCTGCGCGGGGCTCTGGCCGGTGTTGGCCACCACTGGGGCGCCCGTGGCGGCCTGCAGGAGCTTGGGCAGCGGGAGGGATTCAATGACGCCACCGCGGTCGATGAGCACGCGGTCAGGGTAAACCGCGTACAGGCTGACACCGCCCGGCAGCGCGCTGCCCACGGTGTAAAGCCTGCCGGCGGCGGCCGTCGGGCCGATGATGGCCAGTCCGCGCTTCGGATCCGGCACCGCCAGGACGCCGGAGAGCAGCAGCTGCACGTTCGTCTGCGGCGCGTTGGCATCGGCGTTGGTGTCCCGGCCCTGGCCGAACAGGGGCGCTGCAGCGATATCGGCCAGCCGGACGGGCGGCGCCGACGGACGGGCGGCCGGCACCGAAGTGGGGACGAGGTTCAGAGGTCCGCCCCGGTTCTGGGCTGTGACCAGGAAGCCCGCCTGGATGGCCAGGAGAGCGACCAACACCATCGTCGCCAGCCGTGGACCCTGCTCGAACAGCGTGGCCTGCAGCCCCCCGGCCGATCTCCATTGGTCCGTCCAGCGCATATCTTTGCATGATACGGCGCGCCGCTTGAATCACTCAACTGTCTGTTTTTTCAACTTTCCCGGCTTTCCTCGGATTTGTGACCGGCACGGACGCGGGTGTCGTTCCGGCTTTATAATCTCCTCCGACATGAGCGTTAAGGAAGAACGTCCTGACCAGGGCGTGGCGGTGGCGGAAGCGGTACCCAAGACCAAGGTGCCGCCGCTGTTCCGCGTCGTCCTCCTGAATGACGATTACACGCCAATGGAATTCGTGGTAGACGTGCTCGAACGCTTCTTCTCTATGGCCCGCCACGCGGCGACGCGCGTGATGCTCGAGGTGCATACGCGCGGCAAGGGCGACTGCGGGGTCTTTACCTACGAGATCGCCGAGACCAAAGTAGCGCAGGTCACTCATTATTCGCGTGAGCATCAGCATCCGCTGCTGTGCACACTCGAGGAAGCCTGAACTTAGTACGGAGCCTGACTGAACGTGCTGTCCAGCGAACTTGAATTCTGTCTCAACCAGGCCTTCCGCGAAGCGCGGACGCAGCGCCATGAGTTGCTCACCGTCGAGCAGTTGCTCCTGGCGCTGCTCGAAACGCCCAAGGTACGCGAGGTGCTGAGCGGCTGTGGCGCCGTGCCGGATCGCCTGGCCGAGGAGCTACGCGCCCACATCGAGAGCAACACCCCCCGCCTCGGCGAGGACGAGGAGCGCGAAGTGCAGCCGACGCTGGCCTTTCAGCGCGTGCTGCAGCGGGCTGTCTTCCATGTGCAGTCCAGCGGCCGCAAGGAAGTGGGCGTGGTCAACGTGTTGGTCGCGGTGTTCAGCGAAAAGCAGAGTCATGCGGTTTTCCTGCTCGCCCGCCAGAACGTCACGCGCCTGGACGTCGTGAATTTTATCTCCCACGGACTGGCGCGCGGGAGCGAGTCCAAGCCGGAATCCGAGGAGGCCGTGCCCACCGAGGGTGAGCGTGAAGGCGAGGGCGGTGCACTGGAAAAATACGCCACCAACCTCAACGCCCAGGCGCAGGAGGGCCGCATCGATCCGCTGATCGGGCGCACGCTCGAGATCGAGCGCACCATCGAGATCCTGTGCCGGCGGCGCAAGAACAATCCCCTCTACGTCGGTGAAGCCGGCGTGGGCAAGACGGCCATCGCCGAGGGCCTGGCGCGGCTGATCGTCGAGGGCAAGGTGCCCGACGTGCTCTCGGATTGCACGATCTATGCGCTGGATCTGGGTGCGCTGATCGCCGGCACCAAGTACCGTGGCGATTTCGAGAAGCGCCTCAAGGCCGTCATTGGCGAACTGAAGAAACGTCCCGGCGCGATCCTGTTCATCGATGAGATCCACACCGTGATCGGCGCCGGCGCGGCCTCCGGCGGCGTGATGGATGCTTCCAACCTGATCAAGCCGGTGCTCACCAATGGTGAAATGCGCTGCATCGGCTCGACCACCTACCAGGAATATCGCGGCATCTTCGAGAAGGATCACGCGCTCGCGCGCCGCTTCCAGAAGATCGATGTTGCCGAGCCTTCGGTGGCCGAGACGATCGAGATACTCAACGGCCTGAAGACGAAGTTCGAGGAGCATCACGGCGTCACCTACGCGCCGGAGGCGCTGCGCGCCGCGGCCGAGCTCGCCGACCGGCACATCAACGACCGGCGGCTCCCCGACAAGGCGATCGACGTGGTCGATGAAGCGGGCGCGCGGCTGCGGCTCAAGCCGGCGCTGGAGCGCGAGCAGCGGGTCGAGGTGCGGCACATCGAGGACGTCGTGGCACGCATGGCCCGCATCCCCTCGAAGACCGTGTCTTCTTCCGATCGCGACGTGCTGCGCAATCTCGAGCGGAGCCTCAAACTGGTGATCTTCGGGCAGGACGCCGCCATCGGCATGCTGGCCGCCGCCATCAAGATGGCCCGGTCCGGCCTGGGCGACCAGCGCCGTCCGGTGGGCAGCTTTCTGTTCGCCGGGCCGACCGGCGTGGGCAAGACCGAGGTCACGCGCCAGCTGGCGCTTGCCATGGGCGTCGAGTTCCTGCGCTTCGACATGTCCGAATACATGGAGCGGCACACGGTTTCGCGCCTGATTGGCGCACCGCCCGGCTACGTCGGTTTTGACCAGGGCGGGCTGCTCACCGAGGCAATCACGAAGCACCCGCATTGTGTGCTGTTGCTCGACGAAGTCGAGAAGGCGCATCCGGACGTGTTCAACCTGCTATTGCAGGTCATGGATCACGGCACACTGACCGACAACAACGGCCGCAAGAGCGATTTCCGCCACGTGATCATCGTCATGACCACCAATGCCGGCGCGATGGAGATGAGCCGCCCCTCGATCGGCTTTGTCAGCGCCGATAACAGCAGCGATGGCCTGGAGGCCGTGCGGCGCCTGTTCTCGCCCGAGTTCCGCAATCGGCTCGATGCCATCATCCAGTTTGCCCCTCTCGATGCGCGCACCATCGAGCGCGTGGTCGACAAGCTCCTGCTCGAAGCGGAGGCGCAGCTCGAGAACAAGGGTGTCAGCTTAAGCGTCGATGAAGAGGCGCGTCGCTGGATCGCCGCGAAGGGCTACGATCCGAAGATGGGCGCGCGGCCGATGGCGCGGATCATCCAGGAGCACGTCAAGCGGCCGTTGGCCGACGAACTGCTGTTCGGCAAGCTCAGCGGCGGCGGGCAGGCGCTCGTCACGCTGGCGGCGGACGGCAACGGGCTCAGCATCGAGTGCATCGCCGCACCCGAACCGCTGCTGGAAGCCTGAAGGCCGCGGCTAGCGGCCGCGATAGACGATGCGACCCTTGCTCAGGTCGTAAGGGGTCATCTCGACCGTCACGGCATCGCCGGTCAGGATCCGGATATAGTTTTTGCGCATCTTGCCGGAGATGTGCGCCGTGACCACGTGCCCGTTCTTGAGCTGCACACGGAAGGTGGTGTTGGGCAGGGTCTCGACGACCTCACCTTCCATCTGAATGGCGTCTTCTTTTGCCATGCCGCTCACGAGTGACCCAAGGGCCGCGAATTCTGCATAAAGCCCTCCCGCATTGCAATTTAACTTCCGGGGTGCGGCGGACACTCAAGGCTCGAGCGGCCCCAGTCCCCGCTCGAGCCGGCGAAGGAACTCCTGCCGCGGCAGGGCCCTGCTGCCCAGGCTCCGCAGGTGCGCCGAAGGGAGCTGGCAATCGATCATCTCGGTGCCGTCGGCCAGGCACTGCCGGACCAGGCGCGCCAGGGCCACCTTGGAGGCGTCGCGCTCCAGGCTGAACATGGACTCGCCAAAATAGACCCCCCCGAGCTGCACGCCGTAGATGCCGCCGACCAGTGAGCCCGCGCGCCAGATCTCGTTGCTGTGTGCGAGGCCGCGCTCGTGGAGGGCGAGGTAGGCGGCGTGCATCTCGGCGGTAATCCAGGTCCCGGGACTGTGGGCGCGCGGCGCCGCGCAGGCGGCGATGACGGCGGCGAAGTCCCGGTCGACGTGATATTCAAAGCCCCGGACGCGCGCCGTGCGCTTAAGGCTCCTGGAAGCGTGAAACTCCTGCGGCAGCAGCACCTCCCGCGGATCGGGCGACCACCACAGCACCGGCTGGCCGGGCGAATACCAGGGGAAAATGCCGCGGCGGTAGGCCGCCACCAGCCGCTCGCAGGACAGGTCGCCACCCGCGGCGAGCAATCCCGGCGGATCCAGCAGGGCGCGCTCCACGGCCGGAAAGTGATCGGGCGGGTCGCCCGGAGCCAGCCAGGCGATCATGGCGCCCGCGGTCGGGATTCAGGCGCGAAACGGCGTGTGGCGGGCGGCCGCATCAGCATATTCTGTCACGGCAACCGCTTCACGCTCGAGGTAGCGCGCCACGGCGGTGCGCAGCGACCGGTCCGCGAGCCAATGCGCGGACCAGGTGAACACGGGCTCGAAGCCCCGCGCCAGCTTGTGTTCACCCTGTGTGCCGGGCTCGAAGTGCTGCAAGCCATGCCGGATGCAGTAATCAATACCCTGGTAGTAGCAGGCCTCGAAGTGGAGGCTGTGAAAATCACCGATTGCGCCCCAGTAGCGGCCGTAGAGGGCGGAGCCGGAGCGAAAATACAGGGCGGTCGCCACGATTTCGCCCGCCAGCAGGGCGAGCACGGCGATGAAGGCGTCGCCCATGCTGGCGGCGATGAGGCGGAAGAATTCGGCGTTGAGGTAGGGCAGGTGGCCGTGGCGTACGAAGGTGGCGGCGTGCAGATCATGGAGGCGCCTGAGGGTCGCCCCATCCAGCTCGGCTCCGGTGCGCGTCGTGAACTCGATGCCCTGCTCGACGATGCGGCGGCGCTCCCGGCGCACCTTCTTGCGCTTGTCGGCCGAAAAGGTTGCCAGGAAATCCTCGAAATCACCATAGGCGCGGTTCTGCCACTGGAAGTGACAGTCGCGCCGCAACAGCCAGCCGGCCTCCTGGGCTGCCGCCCGCAGGGCATCGTCGATGAACAGGGCGTGCACCGAGGATCTGCCGCGACGCTGCGCGTCCTGTTCCAGGCCGCGCAGCACGGCCAGGCGATGCGCGGCACCGGAGGGCTCGTCTGCTCCGGCACACAGCAGGCGGGGTCCGGTCGCGGGTGTAAAGGGGATCGCCAGCAGGAGCTTGGGGTAGTAGGCCATGCCGCGGCCTTCCCAGGCGCGCGCCCAGGCGAAATCGAACACGAATTCACCCCAGGAATGGCTCTTTTCGTACAGCGGCGCCAGCGCCAGCGGCTGCGCCGCCTCCCCGAGCCGCAGGTGCCGGGGCGTCCAGCCGGTGGCCGCCCTCACGCATCCACTGGTCTCGAGTGCGTCCATCCCCCGCCAGGGCATTCCAGGCCGCGGCGTCGAAGTCCGCCATCCCGGCATGGAAGCTCAGCGATGCCGAGGCACTCATCCGGCCCCGTCGAGCTGCTCCAGATACTTGTCGGCATCGAGCGCGGCCATGCAGCCCGAGCCGGCCGATGTGATCGCCTGCCGGTAGACGTGGTCGGCGACGTCGCCGGCCGCAAACACGCCGGCCACACTGGTGGCCGTGGCATCGCCGCCGTTGCCGCCGCGGACCTGGATGTAGCCGCCTTTCATCTCCAGCTGGCCCTCGAAGATGCCGGTATTCGGCTGATGCCCGATCGCAATAAAGACGCCCGCGACCTTCAGCTCCTTCGTGCCCGCGCCGCCACCGGCCGTGGCGCGCAACCGCAGGCCGTTTACGCCCTGCACATCGCCGAGAATCTCTCCCACGGTATGGTTCCAGACGATGGACAGCTTGCCCGCGCGTTCGCGCTCGAAGAGCCGATCCTGGAGGATCTTCTCGGCACGCAGCCGTTCGCGGCGATGCACGAGCGTGACGTGCGAGGCAATGTTCGCGAGGTACAGCGCCTCTTCCACGGCGGTGTTGCCACCGCCAATCACCGCCACCGCCTGGCCGCGGAAGAAAAAGCCGTCGCAGGTCGCGCAGGCCGAGACGCCGCGGCCGCGGAAATGCTCTTCGGAGGGCAATCCCAGGTACTGCGCCGAGGCGCCCGTGGCGATGATCAGCGCATCGCAGCTGTAGGTACCCGAATCGCCCACCAGCTCAATGGGCCGCGCGCCCAGGCGCACGGTGTGAATCTGGTCCGCAATGATCCCGGTGGCGAAGCGCTCGGCGTGCCGGCGCATGCGCGCCATCAGGTCGGGCCCCTGCAGGCCCTCGACGTCGCCGGGCCAGTTGTCCACGTCCGTCGTGATCATCAGCTGGCCGCCCTGTTCCGTTCCGGTGACCAGCAGCGGACGACGATTCGCGCGTGCCGCATACACGGCCGCGCTGTAACCGGCCGGGCCGGAGCCGAGGATGATCAGGCGGTGGTGCTTGAGCTCGCTCATGTACAATTTCCAGTGGCTTGCGGGGCCCCACGCGGGTGGCCCGCAGGCGATGGTAAGGAACGCAGCACGTGCGGCCAAGTCTTTATTTTTCAAGGTGACCCATTGACTAATTCATCGGCCGAGCCCAAGTCGGCGTCACGCCTTTCTGCCGCGGTGGCGCGGGGGCTGCGTGAGGCCGCTGCCATCGGACTGGGTGTGATCGCCCTGATCCTATTGCTGGCGCTGCTGAGCTTCGACGCGCGCGATGCGGGTTTTTCCTATACGGGTTCGGGCGATCCGATCCACAACCGCGTCGGCAGTGCCGGCGCCTGGCTCGCCGACCTGCTGTATTTCCTGTTTGGGCGTCCCTCGCTCCTGATACCGCTGGCACTCGGCGTGATGGCCTTCCGCCTGGCGCGCTCCCGGCCCGCCGGGGAGGCGGGCAGCCGGGTCAATGCCGCGGTACGCGCGCTGGGCTTCGCCTTCCTGCTGGCGAGCAGCTGCGCGCTGGCGGCGTTGCACTGGAACCCAGGCGCGCTGCGCCAAAGCGCCGGGGGTGTCGTGGGCATGGGCGTGGGGGGCGCCGCCGCCGCCGCTCTGAACCTGCTGGGCGCCACGCTCCTGTTCCTGGCCGCGTGGGGAGCAAGCGCCGCGGTCGCATTTGGCATTTCGTGGCTGCGCATCGCGGACGGTCTCGGCGCCGCGGTCTGGAGCGCCATCCGCTTCCTGCGGGAGCGCTCGCAGCTGACGCGAGAGGTCAACGAAGGGCGCGAACGCAAGCAGGCCCGCATGGAGGCCGGGGAGGCCGAGACCCGGAAAGTGCGCGCCCGCGTTCCGCCGCGCATCGAGGCCCCTGCGCCCGCGATAGCGAAGAGCGATCGTGCCGAGAAGGAGCGTCAGGTTTTGCTGTTCGAGCCGCCGCAGGCGGGCGAGCTGCCGGCGCTCGGACTGCTCGATGATCCGCGCCCGAGCGAGGCGTCCTATTCGGCCGAAGCGCTGGAGGCGATGTCCCGCCTGGTCGAACTGAAGCTCAAGGATTTCGGCGTCGATGTTGAGGTGGTCGCGGTACATCCGGGGCCCGTCATTACGCGCTTTGAAATGCGGCCGGCACCGGGCGTCAAGGCCAGCCAGATCACGGCGCTCGCCAAGGACCTGGCGCGCGCCCTGTCCGCGACCAGCGTGCGCGTGGTCGAAGTGATTCCGGGCAAGTCCGTCATGGGACTGGAGATCCCGAATGAGCGGCGTGAAGTGGTCACGCTCGGCGAGATCCTGCGCAGCAAGGCTTACGAGGACGTGGCTTCGCCCCTGGCGCTCGCGCTGGGCAAGGATATCGGTGGCGTGCCGATGGTGGCCGACCTGGCACGCATGCCGCACCTGCTGATCGCCGGTACCACCGGCTCTGGAAAATCGGTCGCGATCAACGCCATGGTGCTCTCACTCCTCTACAAGAGCACCGCCGAGCACGTGCGCATGATCATGATCGACCCGAAGATGCTGGAATTGTCCGTCTACGAAGGCATTCCGCAATTGCTGGCGCCGGTGGTCACGGACATGAAACAGGCGGCCAACGCACTGCGCTGGTGCGTGGCCGAGATGGAGCGGCGCTTCCAGGTGATGTCAACGCTCGGCGTGCGCAATATTTCCGGCTACAACCGTCATGTCAGGGACGCCAACGCCGCCGGCAGGCCCATCAAAGATCCCATTCTGATGCAGCGCGCAGCCAACGACCCGTCCATCGACCAGCGGCAGATTCCCGATCTGGGCGAGCTGCCCTTCGTGGTGGTGGTGATCGACGAACTGGCCGACCTGATGATGATGGTGGGCAAGAAGGTCGAGGAGCTGATCGC
>WNFM01280310.1_pt2 | contig 13211 bp, 14 predicted proteins | sample 5400271 | NCBI WGS metagenome assembly WNFM01 (sample SAMN13153352, study PRJNA577476) | soil metagenome | isolation source: 60 cm saprolite on Douglas fir-dominated hillslope | place: USA:California | collected 2013-09-17 | reverse complement strand
AGCCGCTCCATTCGGCGCCACGCCGCCGACAATGCCGTAGGCCGCGACGATACGGTTCGCGGGGAGCGGCGCGCCCACGCTCGGATCAAACGGTGTCGCCGTCGCGAGGACGGCTGCGCGCACGGTTGCGGTGGCGGCACGCGCCGGCGATTGCGCCGAGTCGCCACAGCCCGATAAGATCACGAGCGCGCACACCAGCGCCGCGGCGAGCGCACCACCCAGGCCGGGCCAACACCTCCGGCTGACGCACCCAGGCCGACCCGTTCGCGCGCGCTCCATGCCATGTCCTTTCCCGCTCAGGTAGCATCCGCAGTGTAGCGCGGGCGCATCATCTGGTCAAGCGATCACCATGTTGAACCGCGACAACCTCATCTACCGGCCACCCCTCAACGCAATGTTCAGGCCAGCGACCACGTGCCCCTACTCCCGTGCGGCAGACGGCTGGTACGTGTGCTTCGCCTGCGCGGAGGTGCCGATCCACCCGCTCCCTCACACCGTCCAGGTAACCGGCATCGCTCTGGGCTTGGAGTCAACGGCCACTGGGTCGGAGCGCAGGTTGACGAAACCCTCTCAGTGCTCGCGAGGGAGGGTTCAATCCTCAGAGAGATGGGCCGCCAGGTACCCCTCTGCCGCCCACGCCCAGGGGCGCTACCGAGCAGACGGAGCGCGGGCGTTCCGGCGTGATGCAGCGGCATGCCTGCCCTCACGCGAGCCAGCGGTCGACGAAGGCGTAGGCGGCCGCCTTCACGTCGGCGGGAAAGCTGTGGCCCGAGGGGAAGAGGACGGCCTCGAAGCGCTCCGGTGCTCCCGCTTCCGCATAGCGGTGCTGCGCCGCTGCCACCAAGGCACGCACGCCATCGATAGGAAAGAGGGGATCGCTTGCTCCCGCCGTCAGCAGGAAGGCGCGTGGGGCCACTGCGGAGAGCAGCGCGTCCAGGTCACAGACGGCGAGCAGGCCAGGCACATACATCGCGAAGCCATGATTCACGCCGTCGCGCACCAGGGTGCGCAGCAAGCCGAACCCGCAGGACGAGACCGCCACGCGGATGCGCCCGTCATACCAGGCCAGCCAGAGCGCTTGCAGCCCGCCCAGCGAGTGCCCGATCACGCCCAGGCGCTCGGTGTCAACGTCAGGCAGGGAGGTGAGGAGATCCACCGCGCACGTCAGATCGTGCAAGTACTTCGTCTGCAAGCAGGATCCCATCAGCAGACGCTTGGTGAATTCGAATCGCTCATAGCCGGCATCATCTACCGCCAGGCGCGCGGAGCGCATCTCGGGGGCGGATCGCCGTTCCTCGAAGCACAGCAAGTCGGGGCAGAGCACCACGTAGCCCCGCCGACAGAGCTCGCGCCCGTAGGCGTACATCGGGTCGCCCGCCAGACCTGCCGGCTCCGCTTTCCCCATCTCATAGCGCCCCGCATGCTGATGAATCGCGAGCAGAGCCGGCCGGCCACCTGGCGGAGCCGCTCCGCGCGGCGTGAGCAGCCAGGCAGAGACTCGCTCGTCCGCCTCGACCGAGTAGGTCACGTGTGCGCGGGTAGACTCCTCGTCCTCGATCGTCGCTCCCAGCGTGGGACGCAGCGGGACCCGTTCCGGGAAGGGTCCCAGGAGGGCGACCACAGTGGAGCGCAACGTGTTCGCCTCCCCCATTCCGCTCCCTTTCTGTCCACCGCCCCTTCCTTCCCAGCACCTATGTATCGCAACCGCCTGTCTCGGTCCTCTGAGCACTTCACAGGGGCATTCTCAGCGCACAGTCTCTGTTAACCTGCTGGGTACTGGCATATGGCATAGCCTGCGCGATGGTTGTCTCCGAGTGACCGCACGGCGTTCGTCCTCGCCGCATGGGTGAAGTAGTGGCACCGGGTGCGCTGTTCCCGACCTACTCCGCCTTATACCCAAAGCGCCGCAACAGCGACTTGCGCTCGGCGACGTCCTGGTCGGTCTCGATGCCTTTCGTGTGGAAGCCGTCGATCACGCCCATGATCCCGCGCCCCTGCTCGGTTTCTGCGAGGATCACCTGCACTGGATTCGCGGTCGCGCAGAAAATGGAACAGACCTCCTGGACCGCACGCACCGCAGGCAAGACGTTGATAGGGAAGGCGTTGCGCAACAGGATCAAAAACGCATGGCCTGTTCCCAACTCGGCCATCGTGGTCTTGGCGAGATCGATCAGTTCGGTGTCGGTGCCGCTCCAGCGCACCAGCGCTGGTCCCGAGGCTTCACAGAAAGCGAGGCCGAACTGAATGCCTGGCACGGCGCTGACGAGAGCCTCATGCACATCCTCGACAGTCTTGATGAAGTGGCTCTGGCCGAGGATCAGATTGACGCCGTCCGCCGGCTGAATGGGGATCACCTTCAGCTCCATGGACTTCGCTCCTTTCTCACCGCAGGCTCCTCGCGTTCTTGAGAGCGTGTGAGGGTCTTGTGCCACCGTCCTGATGGGGACTGGACTGCCACCAGCCAACGCTGAGCGTGCCACGGCCGCCGCATGATGTAGGGCCTCAGGACTTGCAGTATAGCCCTCTTTTCACCATGTGAGTGGGACCTGTTGTGGGGCTATGCTCACGTATCGTCTAAGAATCCAGGCCTGGCGGCGATAGGATCCTGGGACGAGATGTCGCCACGCGGCTCAGGAGGTCGGGGCCGCCTCCTCGACCTCCTCGAGATAGCTCCAGGTGAGCGGGGTCATCCACCTCGCCATGGCACCACGCAGCCACACCGCCCCCGAGGCGCGCTCAAAGGCATTGAACTGCTCGCGCTCCTCCCATTCGGTGAGGACCACGTACCGCCCATGGTGATCGGTGTCGCGCAGCAGCCGGTCCGTGCGTAGCCCTGCGTAGTGGTCCCGCTCGGAGCGCATCCGGCGCCACATCTGCTCGAAGTCCTCTTCCCGACCTGGTTGCACCTCGACCGTCGTCAGAATCGTAATCATGGGTCTCTCCCCATTCGTTCGTGTGGCCATTGGGCCTGCGGCCACCCTCGTGCACGCCAGCATGTCATGCGTCTAGACGTGGCCAAGGACCGACTGCTTCCCGTCGCCACATCTTGATCCGGGCACGAACCTAGTTATACGCCGTGCAGCCTCGGGGCAGCCTCGTGCAGAGCCACCGCAACTCATGTACCTGGGTGCGGAAACGCTCTCGCTTGATGGTCGAACGATACAGCGATATGAACCGTCACGCCAATAGCGATCACTGTACGCACCAACGCGGAGAAGCCGCAAGCTCCAGCAGGTGGGTCTCCTTTCGATGAGGAGCTCGAAGTTGCGCATCCCAGTCTCTGCTTGCTGCGTCTGCAATTGCCCTGCGCACGGGTGGGCCCAGCACCTCGATGTGGCACGACACGCTTCGCGGCGAGATCGTGGCCCACGCTCTGCGCGTTCCTCGGCGGAGCACGTCAAGGATGATGCCCTCCCCCTTTGTCGCGCTGACGCGGCTCCAGTCGGCGCCACCGCATTCCACACCGATTGCTCACGGTCGCTGCTATCGGCACATTTTCTGCGCATTGTCTGCGTGCGCCACGCTGGTATCGGCATGGGCCTGTCCGTCAGCTAGCGTGTTGTGTCGTGTAGACGCTGTCTAGCGGCCTAGTCGCGCACGCGGGAGCTCACTCCTCATGTTGACAACGCTTGAAGGCTTGTTCATTGGCGGACGGTACGAGATCAACCAACACATCGCCACTGGGGGCATGGCGGCGGTGTTCCGGGGCTGGGATCATCGGGTGGAACCGACAAGGCCGCGACCATGCGCTTTCGACGCGAGGCGCATGCGGCAGCAATGCTGCACCATCCCAATGTCGTGCAGGCCTACGACTTTTTCGAGGAGCACGGGTGCCACTACTTGATCATGGAATTCGTAGAAGGCATCAACCTGAAACAGTACTTACGGCGTCATGGCCCGATGTCGGCGCATCACGCGCTGAGCATCGTGACGCAGGTGTGCTCTGCCCTGCAAGCTGCGCACGCGATGGGGTTCATCCACCGCGACATCAAGCCTCACAACATCTTGTTGAGCAGGCACGGCATGGCGAAGGTGACCGACTTCGGCATCGTGCACATCACGCACAGCCCGTCGGTCACCACCGACGGATTCATCCTGGGCACCGCCGACTACATCGCACCAGAACAAGCCCGTGGCGATACGTTGAGCCCGGCGACCGACGTCTATGCGGTTGGGGTGGTGCTTTACGAGATGGTAACAGGGCGGCTCCCCTTCGCAGGGCCAACACCCGTTGCGGTGGCCGCCAAACACTCCAACGCGCCGGTCGTGCCGCCCAGACAGATTGATCCCTCCATCTCGCCGTAAAGCAGCCGGAGCGCCGCTATCGTGACGCGACGGCGCTGCTCGTGGCCGCACGCCGCGCCCGGCTGACGCTGCTGGCGCCTCCCGAGGCAGAAGCGCACGCCCCTGCGCCGGCGGCGACCAAGGGCCAGCCAACGCTCCACCCCAGCGTGCCGATCGCGGTTCAACCTCCATCGGCGCCAACGCCGGCGCCAACGCCCGCGACGGCGAGTCCCTTGGCGCATTCCGCGAGCGAGCCGGAGCAGCCCAGCCGGCAACCCTCTATGGCGCAGGTAGCAGTCGCCGAAGCGCCACATGTGACGGCGCCGCTGACAGGAGTCGCGGAGCCCCGTCCGGACCGTCAGGCCACCCCCGTCGAGCCGCGACCAGAGAAGCACTCTCTCGTCGGCGAGGCGCCAGCCGCGGTCAAGAGCGCTATCTGGCTCTCACCGACAGCTCCACAGAACGCCGGTGAGGCCGTAGTGCCTGCGGAGGAACCTGCAACGAGGTCGGCCGCTTGGATGCGCTTGCTCCTCATGGCAGTCCTCGCCCTCGCGCTGGTGGCGGCCACGTTCGCACTGCAAGCGTGGCTACACACCCACGGCGGGTAACAGCGCCGCCCAGCCTGAGGCGCCGAGATCGCTCTGTGGCGCTCTGCAACGTTACTACAGGGCCCCCTGCCCGTCTATGCAAGGGCACGCCGCGACCAGCGCATAAGCCAGCGCAACAAGGAAACGGCCGGGAGGAAAGGCATGACGCGCACGCACGTTTCGACCACGGGGGCTCCAGCCGCAATCGGCCCCTATAGCCAGGCGATCGCGACCGACGCCCACGTGTTCGCCTCGGGCCAGATCGCGTTGGATCCGACGACCGGCCAGTTGATTGACGGCGACGTCCGCGACCAGACCAGGCGGGCGCTGGACAACCTCGCCGCGGTGTTGACCGCCGCGGGAAGTTCTCTTGCGCTGGTTGTGAAGACGACCGTCTTTTTGACACGCATGGTGGATTTCGCCGCCATGAACGATGTGTATGGCGAATACTTCACGCAGGCGCCACCCGCGCGCTCGACAGTAGCTGTCGCCGAGCTGCCGCGTGGTGCGCAGGTGGAGATCGAAGCCGTCGCGCTGCGGGCAGACGCGTAACGCACCGTGGCACCGACGTGGAGAGTAGCGCACGCAACCTCATACCTCCCGCGGCGCCCGTCACTCTTCGACGGGCAGTAACAACCCCAAGATGGCATAGACCAGCACGGTGAACACAGTGAATGGGATCAGCAGCACCAGCGCGACCAGGCGAACGACCATGGGATCGACCCCCAGCGTCTCCGCAAGGCCGCCACAGACTCCAGCAATCATACGATTCTTCGCGCTCCGGTGCAGTTGGATAGGCGCTTGTCGTTTGACGTTGGATTGATCCATAGGGGTGGTCTCCTTTCGGGCGCCACGGCAATCCTGTCAGTAAGGGGCCGCGCGCCAGGTGCCAGCGAGCAACATGCGCGCGGCCCACGCGTGCATTGCACGTTGTGTGCCAGGCGAGCGTCAAGCGTGGACCGTTTGACAGAAGTGCTTGCGGGAGGGGGGCAGTGTCGTGTACCATTGCTTTCACATCTCCCGGTAGAGAACGCTACGGAACTCCTTCAGATAAGATGGCGGCAGGTAGGGCGCAGTGAGCGGTGGGCATGTCTGGCGCGCGGCACTCGACCAATTGCGGCGCGAGATGACGCGCGCGCAATTCGACACCTGGCTGCGTGGCACGCAGCTCGCCGACGCCGAAGAGAACGGCGCGGCGGTTCTGCACGTGCGCTCGACCTTCGCGCGGGAGCTGCTGGAAACGCGCTACCGCGCCCGCATTGAGGCTGCCATCGCGCACGTGACCGGCCAGCCATGCCAGTTGCGCGTCGTAGTGGGCACGCCCATCGCGGCAGACGAGGACGCGCCCACGGATGTCGCCGCGCCAGCAGTGAATGGGCATGGGGGCGTGGCCCAGGTGAGCGGTCGTCAGACCACCCGCTCGCGCGCTGCGGCGCACACCGCACAGATCTCCACACCACGAGCGGTCCGCACCCCGTACGGCGGTCCAACCCTCTTCACTGCGGAGGAAGCCCTCGACGATTCTCTCGCTCCCGGTGCCCGGCATCCCGCCGTGGCACCAGCACGCCGCCGACCATCGGAAGGGGTCCGTGGGGTCCCCTCTCCGCAGCGCGTACGGGCAGTGGTTGGCCGCTCGAACCGACCCGCAGCCACGACAGGGCGCCCAGTGCTCGCGTCGCCGAGCGCAGCGCCTGCTGCTGAGGAGGTCTCCATACCGCGCGAAGAGCCTGATCCGCTCGCCTCTGCGGCGCAGCCGTTCAGAGGGGCGCTAGAACCAGCGGCAGGTAAAGCACGGGATGAGAGTGATGGGTATGGAGCCATGAGCGAGCAGGGCGATCCGCGAGGAACCACTGGAAGCATGCCGCTGCCGCGGCTCAATCACCGCTACACCTTTAGCACGTTCATCGTTGGGAGCGGCAACCGGCTCGCCCATGCGGCGTCGCTAGCGGTGGCTGATGCGCCGGGGCAGGCGTATAATCCCCTGTTCTTGTACGGAGGCGTGGGGCTGGGCAAGACCCATCTGCTCCATGCGCTCGGCCACAAGATGCTCGAGATGGCCTTGAGTGTGCTGTACGTCTCATCAGAGACCTTCACCAACGAGATCATCAATGCCATACGCTACCGCACGACCGACGAGTTCCGTGCGAAGTACCGGTCGGTGGACGTGCTGCTGGTGGACGATATCCAGTTCATCGCGGGGAAGGACTCCACCGAAGAGGAGTTCTTCCACACGTTCAACAGCTTGTACGAGATGAGCAAACAGATCGTCATCTGCAGCGATCGCCCGCCCAAGGCGATCGTGAGCCTGGAAGAGCGGCTGCGCTCGCGCTTCGAGTGGGGGCTGATCGCGGACATCCAACCACCCGATCTGGAGACCCGCGTAGCGATCCTGCGCGCCAAGGCTGATCTGCTGGGGCGTGTCGTGCCGGACGATGTGGTGACCTACATAGCCAGCCGCGTGCAGAGCAACATCCGCGAGCTGGAGGGCAGCTTCAATCGCTTACTCGCCTTCGCCGAGCTACAGGGCTTGCCACTCACCGTGGAGACGGCCAAAGCGGCGCTGGCCAGCATAGCATCCGACGGCCGCCAGCGGCGCGTGAGCTTGGCCGAGGTGCTGGCGGCGGTGGCCGAGTTCTACCGCATCCCCGAGGACGATCTGCGGGGCAAGCAGCGCGATAAGCACATCGTCGTGCCCCGCCAGGTGGCCATGTACATAATGCGCCAGGAGACCGAGGCCTCGCTGCTGGAAATCGGCCAGTCGTTGGGCGGGCGCGATCACAGCACAGTGCTGCACGGCTGCGAGAAGATCACGCGTGCAGTCAACGAGAACACCAGCCTGCGCAAAGAGGTGTTGGCGATCCGCCAGCAGCTGCTGGGATAGCCCGGGATGAAGGATTACCGCGCCGTTCTGCTCGATCTGGATGGCGTCATCTATCGCGGCGAGCAGGTGCTCCCCGGCGCGCGTGAGCTTGTGGCGTGGTTGGACGCGACCGGGCGACGTGCGCTCTATCTCTCGAACAACTCGCTCGCCACGCCTGCCGAAGTGACTGCCAAGCTGGCGCGCCTGGGGCTGCCCCGACCGCAGGGGCGGGTGCTGACGGCGGGCGGCCTGGCGGCACAGGTGTTGGCGCGGCGCTTCCCTGGGGGGCGCGTGTACGTGTTGGCGATGCCGGCGATCGCCGGCCTGGTGGCCGAGTTGGGGCTACATCTGGCGTGGCAGGAGACGGAAGCTGGCCCGGTGCCCGACGCCGTGTTGGTGGGGCTGGACCGATCGCTCACGTACGAGCGCCTCGCGCGCGGGCTGCGTGCCGTGCTTGGGGGAGCGACGTTCATTGCTGTCAATCGCGATCCGCGGCTACCCGTGGAGGACGGCTTCGAACTGGGAACAGGCTCTATCGCGACGGCGCTGGAATACGCGAGTGGGCAACCAGCTGAGATCATCGGCAAGCCAGCGCCTGACATCGTTGTAGCGGCGCTGCGCCAGCTCGACACCTCGCCCGAGGACGCGCTGATGGTCGGCGACGGGCTGGACCTGGACGTGGTCGCGGGGCGCGCGGCAGGGGTGGACACCGCGCTGGTGCTAACCGGCCTCACCACCGCTGACCAGGCGCGAGCGGCCACGGGCGACCGCCAGCCCACCTACGTCTTCAATGATCTGCCCGAGCTGCTCGCGGCGCTGCAGAGAACTTCGTGAGCCTCCTCGCCACTGCCGCCAACCTGGGCAGCGCAGAAACCGGGCAAGCGCACCAGCGACGTCGTCGGCGGCAATGACACGTGATCGCCGGACCCTTCTCCCGATTGAACATCGGCCTCGTGGAAAACGCCGATGTCGCGCCGCCAGCGCGAAAGATCAGCCTGATACTGTGATGTGGTGACTGCGGGTAGCAACGGCTCGTCTTCCACCTCAACGGCACGAGACCTGCGCCGGCGATCGGCAGCCGGTCGTCCAGGACCGATCGCCCGGCGCCCGCACGACAACTCGCGGACACATCAATCGTATGTTTAGGTAGGAGGGCTCGAGCACATGCGCAAGATGCGTTGGTTTATTGGTGGAGTGATCGCGGGGCTCGTGGCAGCTGCGATCGGGGAGCAGTTGGCGTTGCCGCCCGAAAAGCGCACGTGGAAAGGCACCGTCGCAGGCGTGCCATACAACTTCCGCGTTGCAGAGTGGTCCGCATTGGCGAACGAGTACTGGAATCCGGACAGCGACCACGTGCTCTCTCCGCATGCGATAGGTCTTGGCTGGGGCGTCAATTTCGCCGCGCTCGCGCGTCGCGCGCAGAGCCTGGGGCAAGAGGTGCCGCCCGCGGAGCGCGTTCCCGAGACGAGCAGGCGCTGAAGATGATGCGAACGGTGCTGACGTCGTGCGGCTGGCGGTGGGCGCAGCTCGGTCCGTGGTGTAGAACAGCTGGTTGAGCGCGGCAGACGCAGGTCAGCGAGCGCGTGGCTGGGCGCCTGACTCCTGCGAGGAGGTGGTAACTATGCTGGCCACCGATCCCCTCTCTCTGGTATTCCTCGGCTGTGTCGTATTCTCGGGCGCCTTCCTGGTGATCTCCATGGTGAGCGGCATCGGCCACGGCCATCTGTTGCACGTCGGTCACTCTGGGCACCTGGCGCATGTCGCCCATGCCCCGGCCGCTAGCGGAGGACACGCCGGCCACGCGGCCCCCCATGCGCATACGACAGCGTCCACTAGCCATTCGGGCCCCGCTGGCTCGGTCGCCTCAGGGGCGCATCTCTGGTCGAACGTGACCGCGACGTTACTGAGCAGCCTCAATCTGTTCGGCATACTCACCTTTCTCTTCTGCTTCGGGCTCTTCGGGTACCTGCTCCATAACGCCACCAACGTCGGCGCTGCGCTCACCATTGTGCTGCCCGTGCTCTTCGGGGCTGCCGGGGCGCTCGGCCTGAGCGTGGCGCTGACGCGCCTCTTCGCGGTGGAGACGGGTGCGCTTACGGCGGAGGGCTCACGGCTGGAGGGCCGCCTGGGCAAGGTCAGCCTGACCATCCGCTCTGGCGGCGTCGGCGAGGTGATCTTTGCGCGGGCGGGCGGAGGGCGTCAAAGCGTTGGGGCGCGCAGCGTGGACGGCGAATTGATCCCAGCCGATACGGAAGTGGTGATCGTGAGCGTGCGCGACGGCATTGCGAGCGTTCAGACATGGGAGGCGTTCCTGCGCAACGCACATGGAGGACACTCGACGCCGCTTGAGCCCATCGAGCCCGGACCCTAGACCCAGGTGATCTTTCGCGCAACTGATACTTTCCTTCTCTGGCATCGCTTCGCGTACACTCCACGTATTTTTCACGAGCAAGCGTGAACCACAATCCTCTCACGCACGGCCAGGCGCCGCGAAAGGACCGGTGAGCTAGATGAATCCGTTCGTTGTGTTGGTGGTTGCCATCGTCGCTGCCGTCGTCTTCCTGCTGCTGCTCTTCAACCTCATCGGAGGGCTCTATCGCAAGGTTGGACCCAATCAGGCGCTCATCCTCTACGGCATGCAAAAGGATGTACGGACGAACGGCGGCGCGTTCGTCATGCCGCTCTTTCAGCGCGCGCAGGAGTTCTCCCTGGAGCTCATGTCCTTTGACGTAGCTCCCCAGCAGAATCTCTACACCAATCAAGGGGTCGCGGTGCGGGTCGAAGCTGTCACGCAGCTCAAGGTCCGCAACACCAACGAGAGCATCTTGACCGCCGCCGAACAGTTCCTCAGCAAGAGCCCGCAAGACCGCGAATCCATGATTCGCCTGGTGATGGAAGGGCACCTGCGCGGGATCGTCGGCCAGCTGACGGTCGAGCAGATCGTCAAGGAGCCGGAGATGGTGAGCGAGAAGATGCGCACCACCAGCTCCGCGGACCTCGCCAAGATGGGCCTCGAAGTGGTCTCGTTCACCATCAAAGAGGTGCGTGACGAGAACGAATATATCTCCAATATGGGCCGACCAGAGATCGAGCGCATCAAGAAAGAGGCGAACATCGCCGCTGCCCTGGCCGCGCGCGACACGCAGATTCAGCAGGCCAACGCCGCACGCGAGGCCGCTGTCGCGAAAGCCGGCGCCGATCAAGCACGGGTCGAGGCGGAGGCCGCCAGCCAGGCGAAACAAGCCGAGTTCCAGCGCGACCTGGCGTTGAAGCGTGCCTCCTACGATGCCGAGGTGAAGAAGCAGCAAGTGGTCGCGGAGAAGGCCTCGGACATTCAGTCCGCGATCCAGCAGCAGCAAATTGTGGCCGAGACGGCTCGCGCGCAAGAGATCGAGAAGACGGCGCAAGTGAAGGTGCAAGAGGCCGAAGCGCAACGCCGCCAGATGGAGCTCGAGGCGACGGTGGTCAAGGCCGCCGATGCCGAGCGCCAGCGTGTCGAGACCATGGCCAGCGCCGAAAAGCAGCGCGCCTCCCTCGAGGCCGAGGGTCGCGCCGCCGCGCTGCGCTCACAAGCGTCCGCCGAGGGAGAAGCCGCCAAGGTTCGGGGCGCGGCGGACGCGGAAGCCGCACGACTCAGAGGTCTGGCGCAGGCTGATGTCATCCGAGCGCAGGGCGAGGCCGAAGCCGAGGCGATGCGCGTCAAGGCGGCGGCGTACCACGAGTACAATCAGGCCGCAGTGCTGGATAAGCTGATCAGCAACCTGCCGGAGGTCGTCAGGGCGCTGGCCGAGCCCTTGAGCAAGGTGGACAAGATCAGCATCGTCTCGACAGGCAACGGCGCGAACGGGAGCAGTCTGGGCGCCAGCCGCATCACGAACGACATGGTCAACATACTGGCCCAGGTGCCCGCGCTGATCGAAGCCTTGACGGGCGCCAAGGTCGGCAACCTGATGGAGCGCATTCCCGGCCTGGCGGACGCCACGACCGTGGACGGCAGCGCCGTGAAGGACAACAGCCGCACGAGCGCAGCGGCCACGAACGGCAGCGCCGCCGAAGCCGGTGTAAAAGCTCAGCCGGCCGGCGAGCCCGCGGCAGCGTCGAGCCACGACGAGCCGGCTCCCGACCAGGTGGAGGCGCAGGTGAACTCCGCCAAGCAACCGCGTGGATAAGGACGGGCCACGCCCGGTTTTCTGATCGATCTGTGGTCCAGGCCCGCCTTCCTTGGCGAGAGGCGGGCCTGGCCTTCGCCACGGAGGATCCATGCGTCTGTATCGTCCGGTTGGCCTGTTGGAACTCGCCCTGATCGATGACAACGACCTGCGTGCCTTCCCTCCACGCCTGCCCGAGCAGCCCATCTTCTATCCTGTGTTGCACGTCGACTACGCCCGGCAGATCGCAGCGCAATGGAATACTCGGCAGAGCATGGTCGCGGGCTGTGTCACGCAGTTCGACGTCGAAGATGGGTATGTGGCTCGCTTCGAGCCACATACTGTGGGCGCGCGCCACCATGAGGACCTGTGGGTGCCGGCAGAGGAGCTTGCGGAGTTCAATCGCCAGATTGTATCGCCAGATTGTATCGCCAGATTGTATCGCCAGATTGTATCGCCAGATTGATCTAGCATGCCTGCATGAACAGGATTCATCTCACCGACAGACAATGGGCCTTTATCCAGCCACTCCTCCCACCGCCCGCCCGTACAGGACGACCGCGCGCGAACGACCGGCAGACCATCGAAGGCATCGTCTACATCCTCATTACCGGCTGCCGCTGGCAGGACCTGCCGCGTGAGTTTGGGGCGCCGACGACGGTGTGGCGCCGACTCAAGTGCTGGGGCGAGGAAGGCGTCTGGGAGCACATCTGGCGCGCTGCCCTGAGCGCTCTTGATCGGCAGGGCAAGCTCGATTGGTCGATGGCCTTCCTCGACGGCTCGTTTGCCCCCGCCAAGAGAGGCGGCGACAAGGTCGGCGTCACCAAGAAGGGCAAGGGCACCAAGTGGATGCTCGTGATTGACGGGAATGGGCTCCCGTTGGGCTTCCACCTCGACAGCGCCACGACCGCAGAGGTCAAGCTCGCTGAGCAAACGCTGGAGACGATCAAGGTCCCTCGCCCGCACGGTCGTCCCAAGTCTCAGCCTGACAAACTGGTGGCGGATCGCGCATATGATAGTGCTGCGTTCCGCCGCGCGCTGCGACGTCGCGGCATCAAGATGTGCATCCCAGCGAAGCGCCGGCCTGCCACCTGGCGAGCCAAGCGGGGTCGGCCCATCGTCGCGCGTCAGGAGGAGTATGGGCTCCGGTACACAGTGGAGCGCAGTTTCGCGTGGCTGGGCAACTTCCGGCGCCTCCTCATCCGCTGGGAACACCTGGCTGGCGTGTACACCGGTTTCTTCGCGTGTGCGATGATGCGCCTGTGCGTGGTGCGGCTCTGCCGCTGAGCACCTGTCGCTGAGCTGGGGACGCGGCGTGGCGGGCAGGGGAGG
>WNFM01045317.1_pt2 | contig 13211 bp, 12 predicted proteins | sample 5400271 | NCBI WGS metagenome assembly WNFM01 (sample SAMN13153352, study PRJNA577476) | soil metagenome | isolation source: 60 cm saprolite on Douglas fir-dominated hillslope | place: USA:California | collected 2013-09-17 | reverse complement strand
CCCGCCAGCAGAGATATCCTTTTGAAAATAACAAGGGTTCTGTCCTCCTCGGGTGGCTGCTCACGAGCGCAGCAAGCCGATGCCGGGGAAATTGGAACACCAGCTCTGAACAGCCAAAAGGGAGGACGCGTCGATGACCAGATCGGCTCTATCACGTCGTAAATTTCTCGGCCAAACCGCCCTCGCCACTAGTGCGCTGATCGCCGCGCCCTATGTGCGAGGCGCCTATGCGGCCGGCAAGCTGAACGTCGGCTTCTGGGACCATTGGGTCCCCGGCGCCAACGACACCTTGACCAAGCTGTGCAATGAATGGGCAGCGAAGGAAAAGGTCGAGATCAGCATCGACTACATCACCTCGCAAGGCGACAAGGACATCCTGACCGCCGCCGCCGAGCAGCAGGCGCGCTCGGGCCACGACGTTCTGCAGATGCGCTCCTGGCAGGCGCTCGACAAGTCGGACAGCCTCGAGCCCGTCGATGACATCATGCAGAAGCTGATCGCCGATAATGGCAAGGTCAGCGACGCCGTCGAATATCTCGGCAAGCTAAACGGCCACTGGGTCGCCGTACCCTCGACCACAGGCAGCCAGATCAAGCCGCCCTGCGCGCGCATCGATTTGTTCAAGGAACATGTTGGGCTGGACATTACCAAGATGTATCCAGCAGGCGCCCCGCCCGACAAGGAGCTCGCCGATAAATGGAATTGGGACACCTTCCTTGTCGCCGCCGAGAAATGCCACAAGGCTGGCTATCCTTTCGGCCTCGGGCTCGGCCAGACCAGCGATACGGTTGACGCGGTCGGTGCGGTGTTCGCCAGTTACGGCGCGACGCTGGTCGATCAGGAAGGCAATATCACGGTGAAGTCCGATGCCGTGAAGCAGGTTCTCGACTGGTACAAACGGCTCGCTCCCTTCCTGCCGGTCGACACCTACGCCTATGACGATGCGTCCAACAACAAGATCCTGATCGCCGGTAAGAGCGCGCTCATCTTCAACCCGCCATCGGCCTGGGCGGTCGCGGTGCGCGATAACCCCAAGGTCGGCGAGCAGTGCTGGACCTTTGCGACGCCGAAGGGCCCGAAAGGACGCTACGCGCCCGGCCAGCCCTTCTTCTTGGGAACTTGGAATTTCTCGACCAACAAATCGGCGGCCAAGAGCCTGATCACCTATATCTCGCAACGCTCGTCGGTCGAGCAGCTAGTCGCGGCGAGCAGCGGTTACGATCTGCCCGCCTTCCAAAAGCTCCTCGACTTCAAGACCTGGGAAGAAGTCGGCCCACCGAAGGGAACGGTCTACAACTACCCGCCGCGCGGGGATCAGATCGTGTCGCTCGCCGCCGCGCCGGCGCCGCCGAAGATTGCCACTCAGATCTACATCCAGGCGACGATGCCGAAGATGATCGCCAAGGTTACCCAGGAAGGGCTGTCGATCGACAAGGCGATCGATTGGGCCTCCTCCGAGCTTGAAGGGTTCATGCGAACATAAAACGGTTCGGGCAATCTCGGCGGAGAGATGCTGTCCCCTCGCGGTCAGCATCTCTTCGCCGGATAAGCCCGATCTGAACAGGGGGCCGGCCGCGACGGCCCCGGCCTCAAAGGGCTGGCGTCGCGTGAAAGGGAGATGGGTTGATGGCTGATACCGCAATCCGCGGAATGAGCGCGCCCGCCGTGGGGAAGCGGCTGACGATGCGCAAGTTTGCGCGTCGGCGATCGATGGTTGCCTTTCTCATGGCGCTGCCGTTGATCGTGCTGATCGCGGCGCTGGTGATCTATCCGGCCTTCTATTCGATCCATCTCGCGACGCTCAACAAGTCGATGGTGCGCTTCGTCGGCTTCGACAACTTCACCTTCCTATTCAAACGCTCGACGTTCTGGATGGTGGTGCGGCAATCCTGCATCTTCGCCATCAGCGCCGTCACCTTCAAGGCGCTGATCGGTTTCTTCGTCGCCAATTTCGTGCACAATTTGCCGGCCAAGGGTCAGCGCAAATGGCGCGGCATGCTGATGGTCCCCTGGGTCATCCCGACCGCGATCAGCACCGTCACCTGGTTCTGGCTGTTCGACCCCGACTACAGCGCGCTCAACTATCTCCTGCAGCATCTCGGTTTCGAACGCATCCCATGGTTGAGCAGCGCGAGTTGGGCAAAATTTTCTGTCATACTGGTCAATGTCTGGTACGGCGCGCCGTTCTTCATGATCATGTATCTGGCGGCGCTGAAATCGGTGCCCGAGCAGCTTTACGAGGCGGCGGCGATCGATGGCGCCAGCTGGTGGCAGCGCCTGTGGTACGTCACCCTGCCGATGATGCGGAACATCATCTCGATCACCGTGCTCTTCTCGCTGATCGTCACCTTCGCGAATTTCGACATCGTCCGAATCCTGACCAATGGCGGACCAGTCGATCAGACCCATGTCTTCGCGACATGGGCGTTCAACCTTGGCATTCAGGGCAACGACATCCCGCTCGGCGCCTCGGTGTCGCTCTTCATGTTCCCCATCCTCGGCATTGCCGCGATATTCATTCTGCGCGGCGTGCGCAAGCGCGGGAACGAGGCTTAAAGATGGCAGCCACCGCAGAAACCACCGCCGGTCGCGCTCCGGCCGCGCGGCTCGGCAGCATCTCGCGCACGCGCCGCAAGGCCCTGATCTGGTCCTATATCTTCCTTGTCATCTTCGTCATCTTCTTCCTGACGCCGCCGATCTACATGTTCATCACCTCGCTCAAATCGAGCGGCGAGATCGCGGCGGCGACGAACCCCTGGTTCGTCTTTCATCCCACGCTCGACAACTATATCAACCTGCTCAGTCAGAACGTCTTCCTCGTCTTCTTTCGCAATTCGGCCGTCGTCTCGCTGAGCGTCGTGGCGATCACCATGCTGATCAGCGTGCCGGCCGCCTTCTCGCTGGCGCGCATGAAATTCTGGGGATCGGGGATGCTGGCGACCGGCGTCTTCCTCACCTATCTGATCCCGGAAACCTTGCTATTCATCCCGCTCTTCAAGATCTTCGCTTTCGTCCGCGACATCACGGGCATCGAGCTGATCAATCATTGGTGGGTGCTGATCATCCTCTATCCGACGCTCAGCGTGCCGTTCTGCACCTGGATCATGATCGGCTATTTCGCCAGCATTCCGAAGGAGCTCGACGAGGCTGCTCTGATCGACGGCGCGGGCTATATCCAGATGCTGACGCGCATCTTCATCCCGGTCGCGCTGCCCGGCATCATCGCCGCCACCATCTTCGCCTTCACGGTATCGTGGGCCGATTTCCTCTATCCCCTCGCCTTCACGACCTCCACCGATCAGCTCGTCCTCCCGGTCGGCATCATTGACCGGCTCGCTGCTCTGCGCGGCGCCGCCGCTGATCATCTATGCCTTCCTGATGGACTACTACATCGCCGGTCTTACGGCAGGCGCCACCAAGGGATGAGCGCTCACGTGTAGCGCGCTCATTCCTGTCAATTCCTCTGGGACGCTGGAGACCGATTCATGGCTCAGGTGACGCTCAACAAGGTAGTCAAGAAATACGACGATACGCTGGCCGTGCGCGGCATCGATCTCGACATCTACGACAAGGAGTTCGTCGTCCTCGTCGGCCCGTCGGGCTGCGGCAAGAGCACGACGCTGCGCATGATCGCCGGTCTCGAGGAGATCACCGACGGCGAGAGGGACATCGCAATGGTCTTCCAGAACTACGCGCTCTACCCGCACATGACGATCCTTCAGAACATGAGCTTCCCGCTCCGTCAGCAAAACCTTCCGAAGCACGAGATCGAGCAGCGCGTGAACGAGGCTGCAGAGCTGCTCGGCATCGAGGAATTGCTCGCGCGCAAGCCGAAGGAACTCTCCGGCGGCCAGCGCCAGCGTGTCGCCATGGGCCGCGCCATCGTGCGCAACCCGAAGGTGTTCCTCTTCGACGAGCCGCTGTCGAATCTCGACGCCAAGCTGCGCGTGCAGATGCGTACCGAGATCAAGAAGGTTCATCAGAAGGTCAAGACGACGACCGTCTACGTCACCCACGATCAGGTCGAGGCGATGACCCTCGCCGATCGCGTCGTCGTCATGAATGCCGGCACGATCGACCAAGTCGGCACGCCCAACGACCTCTACCACAGCCCGCGGACTCGCTTCGTCGCCGGCTTCATCGGGTCGCCGGCGATGAATTTCCTGCCCTGCCGCATCGAGGAGAATGCCGGGGCTTTGTCCGTGCGCCTCAGCGACACGCTTGTCCTGCCGGTGCCGGCGTTGCGGACCGCTTGCTATCTGCCGTACGTCCAGAAGGAGCTTGTCCTCGGGCTGCGGCCCGAGCACATCACCGAGGCGCGAGCCCATCGCGAGCCGGGAACCGCCGAATTCAGCGTCGCCATCGACGTCATCGAGCCGATGGGAATGGAAACGATGGTGTTCTTCGCGGTCGGCGGCACCGAAATCTGCGCCCGCGTCAACCCGGCGGATGCCCAGCAACCCGGCGAGACGATGCGTTTCACCGCCGATCTGCGCCACATGCATCTGATCGACCCGAGCACCAATCTCGTCATCGAGGTGCCGCCGGAATCGCGTGGCGATGCGCAATCCAACGCCGCCGCCGCGTTGCGCCGCAGCGCCGGATAATCGCTTCACGGCGCCAGCTCGCGATCGAGCCAGGCGGTGGCGTAGTCGACGAGGTCGCGCTGTCGCATGAGCCGGCATTCGGCCGAGCCGACGGAACCGATGCGCACCGCGCCGGTCCGATCGTAATCGGCGCCGATCGGCGGGAATAGGCGGCCACGATCGTCATCGACCTCGGCGAACTCCTCCCACACCACTCGCCCGTGGCGCTCGATCGGCATGCGGCGCAGCTTGCGCCGTCCATGCACGGCGCGCGTCTCGGCGAGATGGAGCGACGAGTTGCGCTCATGGCCGACGCCGAGCAGCAGGATCCAGCCGTCGAGCTCGTAAAGCCGGCCCATCGGCGTCTCGTCGCCGAGCGACCAGGCGAGCGAATGGCGCTCGACGAGATAGTCCGCATGCCTGCCCCAGGCGGCGAGCGAGGTTACCGGATGGTTGCTGCGTCGGACGTCGGGCCAGCGGCGGAACTGCTCGGCGATCTGCCCCATCAGGCGGGTCGGCGTGCGCGCCGCGTCGAAAGGCAGCATGTCGGCGCGGATGAGCGCGTGCCATTCGGCCGGGACCGGCGGGTCGCGCCAGGTCGCCGGATCGGTCAGCCCGCCGGAGAAACTCGGCATCATCAATGTGCCGTCCGGACCCAGCGCATCCATCAGCGCATGGATGACAGCGGGGGCGCCGCCGACCACCAGACCGATTCGGGCGAGCGAGGCGTGAACGATCAAGCTCATGCCGGGCGTGACGCCGAGCGCCACAAGATCATGCGCCAGGCTGCCCCGGGTGCGCGGGGCCGGCGTGCGGTCGATCAGGCTGCCTTGCTCCCCGTCGCTCATCGTCCGTCCTCGACCGGCGCCATGATGCATTGGTGCTTCCGCCGGCATCCATTTCGCCATAATAAGACCCGATGAAGGATTCGCGACCCAACGTTCTGCTCGTCACCCTCGATCAGTGGCGCGCCGATTGCCTCTCGGCTGTCGGGCATCCCTGCGTGAAGACGCCCCATCTCGACCGGCTGGCGGCGGAGGGCGTTCTGTTTCGTCGGCACTACACGCAAGCCTCGCCCTGCGGGCCGGCGCGGGCATCGCTTCTCACCGGGCTCTACGCTCATAACCACCGCTCGGTGCGCAACGGCATTCCGCTCGACGACCGTCACACCAACCTCGCTCGCGAGGCGCGCAAGGCCGGCTACGATCCGTTCCTGTTCGGCTACACCGATACTGCCGTCGACCCTCGCCTCTACCCGCCGGGCGATCCGGCGCTCAACACCTATGAGGGCGTTCTGCCCGGCTTCACCCCCGGGATCGTCCTGTCGATGGAGCTCGGCCCCTGGCTCGCCGATCTCGCGCGCAAAGGCTATGCACTGCCGGCCAAGCCGAAGGATATCTGGTTGCCGCGCGATACCGGCGGCACGCCCCCGGGACCGACCTTTCCGCCGCCGCGCTACGCCGCCGCCGATAGCGAGACCCGCTTCCTGACCGACGCGGTGCTGGGTCATCTCGAGGAGCGTGCGGATGGCTGGTTCGTCCATCTCTCCTATCTGCGCCCGCACCCACCCTTCATCGCTCCCGAGCCGTATAACGCCATGTACGATCCCGCCGCCGCGCCGCCCTTTCGCCGTGCCGCCGATCTGGCGCGGGAATCGGCGCAGCATCCCTGGCTCGCCTACCACCTTGCCAAGATCCATGCGGCACCGCTGCCCGAGCAGGAGCGACCGCCCTTGGGCTCGCTCGACGACGCCGCGCTGCGTCAGCTGCGGGCCACCTATTACGGCATGATCAGCCAGGTCGATGACGAGCTCGGCCGTCTCTTTGCCGCCCTGCGCGCGAGCGGCGCCTATGAGCGGACGCTGATCATCGTCACCACCGATCACGGCGAGCAGCTCGGCGATCACTGGATGATCGGCAAGGACGGCTATTTCGACGCCGCCTTCCACATCCCACTGCTGCTGCGCGATCCACGCACCCCGCCGGCGGCGTGCGGCCGGCAGGTCGACGCCTTCACCGAGGCGGTCGACATCATGCCGACGGTGCTCGATTTTCTCGGCCTCGACATCCCGCCGCAGCTCGACGGACACTCGCTCGCGCCATTCCTCGCCGGCACGAATCCGGCGAGTTGGCGACACGAGGTCCATTGGGAGTACGATTTTCGTGATCTGCGCGAGCTCGGTCCCGAAACCGCGCTCGGCCTCGATTCGGAGCAATGCAGCCTCGCCGTCATTCGCGACGAGCGTTACAAATATGTCCATTTCGCCGGCTTGCCGCCGCTTTTCTTCGATCTTACATGCGATCCCGATGAGCTCAGCGACCGTGCCGGAGAGCCTGCCTATCTGCCGCTCGTTCTCGCCTACGCCCAGAAACTGCTGTCCTGGCGGATGCGTCACGAGGAGCGGACATTGAGCCATCTTCATCTCGGCCCCGGCGGTGTCGTCGCCCGCCTGCCGGTTACCGTTTCGCGACAAACGGGCCGCGTTGGCAAAACGTTCCTCTGACCGTCGCGTGAAGTTTCTGTTGCGCAGATTCGCACGATAGGGTGTTTATGGCGGCGATGGAGGCGGGTAGGAGGGCAAACGTCGAATGTCTGTCGTCCATCGCATAGAGAACGGAGACGGGTGGAACGCGAATGAAGGTGCTGCTCCTTGCGGCCGGGGTCGGGCGCCGTCTCGGCGATTCGGTCCTCCCCGTACCCAAAGCGCTTCTGCGCTTCGGTGAGAAATCGCTCCTGCAACGTCACATCGAGATTCTGCATTCCTTCTCGATCACAGACATCACGATCACCGTCGGCCATCTCGCCGATGCGATCCGCGATGAGATCGCCCGACTCGGCGTGAGCGAGCGGGTGCGCACCGTCGCCAATCCGCGCTACCGCGAGGGCAGCGTCGTGTCGCTGTGGACCGGCCGCGACGTGCTGACGAGCGGCAAGCCGGTCGTGCTGATGGATGCCGACGTGCTCTACGACGCCAGGCTGATGGCGCAATTGCTGACCGGCGAGCCCGCCAATTGCTTCCTGCTCGACCGCGCGATCGCGCCGGGCGACGAGCCGGTCAAGCTCTGCATCCGCGACGGCGAGATCGTCGATTTCCACAAGCGGCCGCAGGTCGAGCATGACTGGCACGGCGAATCGGTCGGCTTCTTTCGCCTGACCCCGCCGGTCGCCGCCGAGCTTGCCGCACGCGCCGACGCCTATGTCAAGGAGGGGCGGGCGCAATTCGAATACGAAGAACCCATGCGCGACATGGTGCTCGCCGCCGCGCCCGGCACGTTCGGCTATGCCGAGGTGACGGGGCTGCCGTGGACCGAGATCGATTTCGCCGAGGACGTGCGGCGTGCCCAGACGGCGATCTTCCCTCATTTGATCGACATCGCTTCGCCTGCCGCTCTTGCCGCGGGGGCTGCCGGACGATGACGCTCTCGACGGAACACCGCGCGCTGTTCGAGCGCGACGGCTATGTGGTGATCCCCGGCATGTTCGACGCGGCGGCGGTCGCCGATCTGACGCGCTGGACGAGCGAGCTCCTGGAGACACCGGAAGTGCCCGGCCGCCACATGGTCTATGGCGAGAAGAGCTTGCGCGACCCGCGGACCAGGCTGGTGCAGCGCATCGAGAATTTCTGCCCCTATCATGGCGGCTTCGACGGGCTGCTCAACGGCACGCTGCTCGACGACACGGCGTTTCTCTTCGGCGAGAAGGCCGTCATGTTCAAGGACAAGATCAATTTCAAGCTGCCCGGCGGCGACGGCTTCAAGCCGCATCAAGACCAGCAGGCCGGCTGGACGGTCTACGCCTCGCTGTTCATCACCGCGATGGTGGCGGTCGACGACGCCACCGCCGAGAATGGCTGCCTCGAGATCGCCCCCGGCCAGCATCGCCGCGGCATGCTGGGGCCGGAATGGAAGCCGCTGACGGCGGACGACATGGCGGGGTTCGAGCTCAAGCCGCTGTCGACCCGCGCCGGCGACGTCGTCTTCTTCGACAGCTATGTGCCGCACGGCTCGCAGCCCAACCTCTCCGGCGGTCCGCGCCGCGTCCTCTACGTCACCTATAACCGTGCCCGCGAGGGCGATCACCGCGCGCATTATTTCACCGAGAAGCGGCGGAACTTCCCGCCCGACATCGAGCGCGAGCCGGGCAAGAATTATGTCTTCCGCGTCTGAGCCGCAACGCGACGGCGGCCGGGCGGCGGCGCCATCCGCGGCCGGCAACGGCCATGGTTCCTGGACCCACCGCCTCGCCCGCCTCGCGGTCCGCCCGCTGCTCGGCACCGCCGTCACGCCCAACCACCTGACGACGGCGCGGCTGGTCACCGGGCTCGCCGCCTGCGCGCTCTTCGTCGCCGGCAACTACGCCGCCGATATCTGGGGCGGCATCTTCTGGGTCGTCTCGGCCTTCCTCGACCGCGCCGATGGCGAGCTCGCCCGCATCGGCGGCAAGACGACGGCGTGGGGTCACGCCTATGATTATGCCTGCGACACGCTGGTCAACGCGCTGTTCTTCCTCGCCATCGGCATCGGGCTCAGCGGCGGCGCGCTCGGCTTCTACGCCATCGCGCTCGGCGTGCTGGCCGGCGGCGGCATCGTCGTCAGCAATATCCTGTCGGAAGCCTTTGAGAAGCGCCTCGCCGCCGGCACGCGCATCTATGCCGGCGGCGGCGGCTTCGATTTCGACGATCTGCTCTATCTGCTCGGCCCGGCCGCCTGGCTCGGCTGGCTGGCGCCGATGCTGATCGGCGCCAGTTTCGGCGCGCCGCTGATGGCGGTGATCTCGGCGGTGAAGCTGCGCCAGCTCATCCGCGAGGGCGCCGCCGCCAAGTAGCTCTGCCCGCTTCAGGCCGCTCCCTCTTACGCCGCCCCCGCTCACGCAGCTTGGGCACGGCCGCATTGCGTCACGCCCATCTCCGCCAGCGTCGCCCGCACCGCCGCCAGCGCGCCGCGCATCTCGGCCTCGTGAAGCTGGCCGATGCAGCCGATGCGGAAACTGTCGGCGACGGTGAGCTTGCCGGGATAGATGACATAGCCCTTGTCGCGCAGCCCGTCATAGAAGGTCTCGAAGCGGAAGCGCGGATCGGCCGGCATGTGGAAGGTGACGATAACAGGCGCCTGCAGCGCGTCGGGCAGCAGCGTCTCGAAGCCGAGCTGGCGCATGCCGTCTACCAGGATCTTGCGGTTGCCGCGATAGCGCGCGCCGCGCCCGGCGACGCCGCCCTCCGCTTCATGTGCGTCGAGCGCCGCGCCGAGCGCCGCGATGACATGGGTCGGCGGGGTGAAGCGCCATTGCGCCGTCTTCTCCATCGCCTGGAACTGGTCGAGGAGATCGAAGCTCAGCACCGGCGCGTTGCCGGCGCAGGCTTCCAGGGCGTCCCGGCGGGCGATGACGAAGGCCATGCCCGGCACGCCTTCGAGGCATTTATTCGCCGACGCCGCCAGCGCGTCGAAGGGGATCTCGCGCGCATCGAGCGGCAGCGCGCCGAAGCCGCTCATGCTGTCGACGAGTAGCCGCCGGCCGCGGCGGGCGACGATTGCGGCGATCTCGGCGAGCGGGTTGAGAATGCCCGAGGTCGTCTCGCAATGGACCACGGCGACATGGCTGATCGCCGCATCGCCGGCGAGCAGCGCGTCGAGACGCGCGGGATCCGGCGGCGTGTCCTCGGCGGTCTCGTAGGTGGCGTAGGCGCGGCCCATGGCGCGGCACATGCGCACCATGCGATGACCATAGGCGCCGTTGATGACGACCAGGAGCTTGCCGTCGCGCGGCACGAAGGTGCCGAGCATGGCCTCGACGGCGAAGGTGCCGCTGCCCTGCAGCGGCACGCAGACATGGCTCCCCTCGCCGCCCGCCAGGGCGACCAGCCGCTCGCGGATGCGGCGGTTGAGCGCGATGAAGGCGCCGTCGCGCGAGCCCCAGTCGCGCAACATCGCCTCGCGCGTCGCCGGCGCCGTCGTCAACGGGCCGGGGGTGAGGAGAAAGGGTATTTTCGGCGCGTTCATGAGCTATTTTTCCTCCGCTTGGGCGATCCCCGCCGCCTTCGCCCGGTGCCTTTGTCCGGCTGGCCGAGCGGCGCCAGCATCGTGCGCTCCGCCTGTAAATAACAGGGAAAATACAGGCGGACGAGTGTGTCCTGTGGTTGACTACTCTCCTTTAAAGCGAATTTTGGTCGCCTCACCCGTCGCTTCCTTCCGCCACCAGTCATCGAAATCGCCCACTGTCGCGTATCGCACCCGATAAGTCCAATTAAGATATATAATATCCTTTTTGGAATTCAAGGGCAAGCGTGGCGTGACCGGGTTCCTGAATATTCGTTCAGGGGTAGCCAACCGCAATCGGCAGGCTCATGGCCAAAGGTCAGAGCTTCAAGTTCGGGCGCATGGACACGACACGCTACGATCGTTCAAGAAATCGTGCGGTCGAGGAAATCGCCACCTCCTTGCACGCCATCCTCCGAGAACGTATCTTACTTGCGATCATGATGAAGCGGATCGCGATCTACGTGCTGACGTTTGCCGTCGTCCTCGCAACGATGGTGCGGGCGATTCCGCATGCCGACGCGATGAGCTTGCAGCCGGACATGGCGATGCAAATGGCGGGCATGGCCGGCGGCCAACAGCCGATGACTCCCTGCAAGGGATTGACGCCGACCTGCATCGATAGCTTGGACTGCATGATCAACCTTGCCGTGCCGGTGGCGCCGCCGCCAACCCCGGTTTCCTTCCGGTGGGCCGCGGTGTCCTATTCCTTGATGGTCACGCCGTTGACCGGCGTCTCGACCGAACCGGAACTCTCCCCACCCATCCTTCGCGCCTGATCTAACGGCTGGCCGCAACCGCGGCTGGCCCTCCGCGCGCTTGGCAACGCCGTTTTTCAGCGTGCCTCAGCCTCTCTGCGCGGACTCCTGATCCGGCCGGGCTAACGACCCAGCCCCCTACAACGCACCGTCCGCGCGCCGCGCGAGCGGTTACGAAGGATGAACCATGTTCAATCTCCACACTTTCGCCACGGCGATCACCGTAGCGATCCTCGCCGTCACTCCCATCTCTGCCTGGGCAAGAGCCCAGGACTACCGCTTCGAACTCGCCGAGGCGCCGGTGACGTCGGGCAAGAACGCCATCATCAAGGTCCGCCTCATCCATGTTCCGGACGCCAAGCCGGTGTCCGACGCCGTCATATTTCAAAAGCGGATCGACATGGGGCCGGAAGGGATGGCCACGATGGACGCGCCGATCAAGGCGCTCCCGGCGGCCGAACCCGGAATCTATCAGTTCCAGGCGGAACACCAAATGGGCGGCAAGTGGGCGCTGACGCTCTCGGCCAAGGTCCAGGGCGAGGCCGAGACAGTGAAGGGCACCGTCACTCTCGACATCCCGAAGTGACATGGCTTGGCTCATCGGGAGACCAGGGCGAAGACTCGTCCTGGTTCTGACCCTCGGGATCGGCGCGGCCTCCGCCGCGCCGGTCTCGGCTCAAACGGCCGTCGGCGTTCCTGGCGCCAATGTCGGCGAGCTGCTTGCCATGGCGCACCGGCTCAATCCGGAACTCGCCGCCCGCGCGCTCGATACCGATGCAGCGGCGGCGAAGGCCGCCGGAGCCGGATCGCTCGATGATCCGACGTTTCGGATCACCTCGGACGAGGTCGACCGGACGGGCGGATCGAGGATCAACAAGATGATCTACTCGATCGAGCAGGAGTTCCCGCTCTGGGGTAAGCGCGAGGTCCGGCGAGGCATCGCCGAGGCCGAGGTGACCGGCGCTCGCAGCCGCGAGCGGGTCGCGACGGTTGAGCTCGACGCGCGCATAAAGACAGCCTTCGCGCAGTATTGGCGGGCAAGCCGCGCCATTGAGGTGACGCACAACCTACACACACTTCTCCATGGTGTCGCACAAACTGCTCAGACCCGCTATGCGCAGGGCATCGGGCTCCAATCGGATGCGATCCGCAGCGGCGTCGAGCAGACACAGCTCGATCTGGAGTATGCAAACCTCGATCGCGACAAGCACGCGGCACAAGGCAGGATCAACGCCCTTCTCGCGCGGCCGCCTGGGTCGCTCCTCGCCGAACCCACCGCACTGCGACCGGTGCCGGCGAGCGAGGTCTTGCGCATGGACGATCTGCTGCAGCGAGCACGCGAAAGCAATCCAATGCTGGCTTCGGCAAACGCCGACATCGCTGCTGCCGAAGGCGGGCGGAAGCTGGTGGAGAAGAGCTGGTATCCGGACGTGACGCTGGGCGCCGGCGCGATCGATCGGGCCGACGGACCGCCGGGTTTCATGGCATCGATCGGCATCAAGGTGCCCCTTCAGTGGGGCCTGAAGGATGCGCAGGGGCGCGAAGCCTCGGCTCGCGCGCGCGCCGCGCGCTCGCAACTCGACGCCCAGCTGCTCGAGCTGCAAGGCACGCTCGCGGAGGCGCTGGCTGGGCTCGATGCGATACGACGCAACAAGACGCTCCTGACCACCAGCCTCAGACCGCAGACCGAGGCGGCCTACCGATCGGCGTTGACCAGCTATCAGCTTGGACGGGGCGATCTTACGGCGGTGCTGGAGGCTGCCCATCGCATCGAGAGCATTCAGCTCGAGCTTCTGAAAGCGCAGGCCGAAGAGCAGATGCTGCTCGCGCAGATC
>WNFM01015230.1_pt1 | contig 13213 bp, 7 predicted proteins | sample 5400271 | NCBI WGS metagenome assembly WNFM01 (sample SAMN13153352, study PRJNA577476) | soil metagenome | isolation source: 60 cm saprolite on Douglas fir-dominated hillslope | place: USA:California | collected 2013-09-17 | reverse complement strand
TGGCTGCGGCGGCACCGCGTCAAACGCATCGGCATCGAGGCGAGTGGCGGCTACGAGCAGGCCGTTGTCGCCGAGCTGCGGCGCAAGGGATTTGTCGTGGTGGTGTTTCAGCCGGCGCAAGTGCGCGCTTATGCGAGGTTCCGCCTGCAACGGGCCAAGAACGACAAGATCGATGCTGCCCTGATCGCGGCCTGCACCGCCGCGGTCAAGACGATCCACGCTCCGCCCGATGCTCGACTGCTGCCGTTCGCCGAGCATCTGACCATGATCGATCAAATCGGAGAGGATATTGCGCGCCTCAAGAATCGCCTCGAGACCTGCCGCAACCCACGGTTCCGGCAAACCTGGAAGGAGGATATTGCTCGGCTCGAAAAGCGCCAGAAAATCGAGCTCAAAGCTCTGGTGGCGGCGATCCGCGAGCATCGTGATCTCGCCGAGCGGCTCGATCTGATCGAAAGTGTCGATGGCATCGGTCTGCCCACCGCCGTCGCCATCCTGGTGCGCATGCCCGAGATCGGCCGGATCACCCGTGAGCAAGCCGCAGCGCTCGCAGGCGTTGCTCCCTATGACGACGACAGCGGCGAACAAGTGGGTATCCGTCATATCGAGGGCGGCCGCGAACGGCTGCGCCGCGCGCTTTATACCGCCGCCTTGCCGGCGTCGTTTCGCTGGAATCCACAGCTTACGGTCCTCTACAGACGGCTGATCGCGGCCGGAAAGGAACACAAGCGCGCGCTGATCGCCTGTGCCAGAAAGCTGCTCATCTTCGCCAACACGGTCGTGGCTCGCGGGACCCCATGGGACCACCAGCGTCCTCCAATCGCCTCAGTGACCGCGGTCGCGCAGGCGGGCTGACCCTCCTTACGTTTCTTTGTTCGACCGAGGCACCGTTTCTTCGTCCCGACCTGTCGTCGCAACGGCATCGCGCGCAGACGCCGTCAAGGATGGTCGTCGCTCCGCCGCCGCCTCGCACTCCGCTGTCGCCAGACCACGCCTTGACGGCGGCGAGCACGATGCCATCCTGCACGACCGTCGGGACCCTTTCCCAAGGCAGCCCGCTTTAATGGTTGCTACGGCTCCGTCATTCCGGGTTGACGCTTCGTATCGCCCCGGAATGACGGCTCCCCATCACTTCCGCAAAACCTGCTGCATCTCGTCGCCGAGGATCGCCGGCTCACGCGGCGGGAGATAAGTGAGGCCGGCCGCCCGGCCGAGGTCCGCGATGGTTCCTGCTCCTTGCAAATCGGACAGCGCCTGGTTGACCGCGATCAGAAGCGCCGGATCGCTGGCGAGCCCGACATAGCCGCGATTGGCGCCGATCGGATAATAATAGCCGGAAGGAGCGAGCTTGCTGTCCGGATGGGCGGCCCGGTAGGCATCGAACCTTCGCAAGTCGAGCAGCGTTGCGTCGAGATCGCCGCGCTCGAGCACGCCCAAGAGATCGTCCCGGCCGGGGACCAGATGGGTGATGTCGTCGATCAGCCGCCCGTCGCCGAACGTCATCAGAATGGCGTCGGCCAGCGTCCCGCTTTCGATGCCGATGCGCAGCCCCGCAAGGTCGCCGACGCCGCCGATGTGTCTCTCGCGCGCCTTCGCGCCGAGCACAATGGTCAGCGGCGAATACATATAGGGTTGGCTCGGCGCGAGCACGCCGAGCGGCACGCGGCGCCTGCGATCGTCGCGCGTGGCGCCTTCGAAATCGGGCAGTTTTGCCGTTTTCGCGCCGGGCGTGACGAGGGAGTCCTTCGTCAAGGCATAGCCGCCGACGAGCGAGCAGCGGCCGTCCGAGAGTAGCGCATTGGCTTCGAGCGCCTGGCTCGAATCCTCGTCGAGTTTGCTTTCGAACCATTGAATCCTAAGCGGCCGGCCGAGTTTTAGCGCGACCGCCTGCGCCAGCGCGACATCAAACCCGCTGTCGGGCCCGCCTCGATGATGCACCGAAAGCGGAGGCAGATCCTCATTGAGACAAACTTTCAGCTCCTCGCCAGCCGCAGCCGCCGGCTTGGCCGAGATCGCCATCAGCACAAGCAGCGCTCCGGACGTCGTCAGCCGCCTTGTCATGGATTTCTCCGGCTCGACATATAGGCCCAGAGCGATGCCAGCTCATCGTCGTTCAAGAGGTCGCCCCAGGGCGGCATCTTGTTGTTCTTGCCCAACTTCACCGTGGTGAAGAAGCGCTCTCTGTCGTCCGGAAACTTGCGCAGGTCGGGCGCGATCGTGCCGGCATTGACCATGTTGGGGCCGTGGCAGTGCGAGCATTTCTGAGCGAAGGTTACCTTGCCCTGGTCGATCCGCGCCTGATCGACCTCAGTGTTCTGTTGCGCGCTGGCGGGATGTGTCGTCAACGCGGGTGCCGTGATTGCGACGGCGGCGAAATGCGCCGCCGCCCATCCGAAACGTCCTCTCATCACTCGAAAGCCCGTTTATTGAGGCTTCACTGCGAACACCCATAACGACCCGCCGGCCGGTATGTTGGCCAGCCGCTCGTCGCCGGAGAACAGCGAGTAGACGCCGCCATAACCGCTCGCCACGGCGACATACTGCACACCATCCTGCTGCCAGGTCACCGGCTGGCCCTCGATGCCCGAGCCGGTCTGGAACTGCCACAGCTTCTTGCCGCTGTCGGCGTCGAAGGCTTCGAACTCGCCGGTCAACTGGCCCGAAAACACGACCCCGCCGGCGGTCGAGAGCACGCCGGAGAAACGCGGGATATCGCTGGGCGCTTCCCACTTGGTCTTCCCGGACAAGGGATCGATCGCTTTGAGATGGCCGCGCGGTCCGTCACCCCACTCCCACAGATCGGTCAGGTCCATGCCGAGATACCATTCGCCGGCCTTGTAAGTCACCGGCTCGGTCTTGTAATGGCCGCCGAAAGCGAGCGTGTTGGCATAGGCGAGGCCGGTCTGCGGATTGAACGACATCGGCTCCCAATTCTTGCCGCCGAGAAGGGACGGGTACACGACGACCTTCTTGCCGTCTTTCGCGTCCTTCACGATGTCGGTCTCGATCGGGCGGCCGGTCTTCATGTCGATGCCGGTAGCCCAGTTCACCTTCACATAGGGATTGGCCGCGAGCAGTTTGCCGTTGGTCCGGTCGAGGACATAGAAGAAGCCGTTGCGATTGGCGTCCATCAGGACCTTGGTCGGCTTGCCTTCGACAGTGAGGTCGGCCAGCACCATCTCCGCGACCGAGTCATAGTCGAACGGATTGTTCGGCGAGAACTGATAATGCCATTTGATCTTGCCGGTCTTCGGTTCGAGGGCGAGGACAGAGCAGGTGTACAGATTGTCGCCGGGGCGCACCTTCGAATCGAAGGGCCCCGGGTTGCCGATGCCCCAGTAAACCGTGTTCAGATCCGCGTCGTAGGAGCCGGTGATCCAGGTCGATCCGCCACCGAGCTTCCAGGTGTCGCCCTTCCAGGTGTCGCCGCCGGGCTCATCGGGGCTGGGGATCGTATTGGTGCGCCACAGATGCTTGCCGGTCGCGGGATCCCATCCATCGATAAAGCCGCGGGTGCCGAATTCCGCACCCGAAATGCCGGTCAGGACCACGCCGTCGGCGACGAGCGGCGCCACCGTCATCGAATAACCCTCTTTGATGAGTTCCTTGCCTGTCTTGGCGTCCAGCGCGATCACATTGGCGTCGAGCGTGGTGCGGAACAGCTTGCCGTCATAGATGGCAGCACCACGGTTGATAATGCCGCAACACACGATGCGCGCGGTTTCTGCGGGATATTCGATCTTGGTCTTCCAGACCTGTTTGCCGGTTTTGGCGTCGATCGCCATGGTGGCGTTGTGGCTCGTGACATAGACGACGCCCTGGTAGACCAGCGGCTGCGACTCTTCGCTGCGGTCGTCAGCAAAACTGTAGTTCCACACCGGCACGAGGTTCTTGGCGTTGTCCCGGTTGATTTGCGTGAGCGGACTAAACCGCTGCAGATTATAGCCCATGCCGTAATTGAGGACGTTCGACGTGTCAGTCGCGCCCTTGACCAATTGTTCGGTTGTCTGAGCATTCGCGCCTGATAGCGCGAGGACGGCAAGGCTTGCGGCAAGCGCGAGGCGTTTCATGCGTTCCTCCCTTGGCGATCTCTTGGCGGATCGATGGCGATGCTATGCCCGGGGAAACGATGTCGTCAATCAAAGGTCGGCGCGAAGCGAAAAAGAGAAAATTTGTCTCGTCATTTTTGTTCGGCAAGCGAGCAATTTTTTCGCCACGCGAAATGTCGCCCGCATTCCGGATGCGTTGCAACAAAACTAGTCAAATTGTTTTCGTTGTTTTTTGTCGGCACCGAATTGATCGCGTCGCAGCTGTCAAGGCCCGCTCAGCGCGGTGCCGAAGTCTGCCGGCTGCAGCGTGGTCGTCGTGCAGCGCCAGCCACCGCCATCGGTTTTCTGGAACGCGAACGCCTTCTCGATTCTTAGCCGGTATGCCACCGTCACACTTTCCCGGCTTCCCGGCGACGGTTTCGCCTTGCCGGATTTCAAATCCCAGCACGTTCCCGTGCAGCTCGAAGCGATCGGGCTGCAGGCCGCGAACGGAGACAGCACGATCATTTCAACCTCGGCCGTTATCAGTGCCTCTTTTTCCGCCACCTCGTCGTCAATCTGAAACACGCGGTTGACCCCAACGAAGTCCCCGCAGGCATTGGCCCAATGGATTTGCGCGACACATAAATCGACCGCGTCGGCGTCCGGCGTGGGCGAGGAGGGATGCCGGCCAAAAACTTTTCTGGGGTCGCCCTTGGCCGCAACGATCTCGGCCGTCTTCTGGTTCATATAATTCGCCAGGCACCCCTCAGACGATGACAACTCGTCCAGCGGCACGTTGTCCTTGTCCAATAGCCCGCATTGTCGGTCGCGTTCTCTGCTCCATCGCTCGTATTCACTGAGCGCGTCTCTCGCCTCGTCCTCCTTCAACTTGGCGATGAGGCCGACAACGTGCTCATTGAGTTCCATCTTTGCGATGGCTAGCGCTGGATCGCTGCATATCAGCATTCCGGCGGTGGTATTGGTCGCCAGGCAATCGAAATTCGGGTCGGTCAATATTTCGATTCGTTCTTCCGTCTCCTTCAAGAGGCAGGCCTTGGTGGTGGCGACGTCCTGCGTCGAAACGCTTTGCTGTCCAAAAATGCCGCAGCTTGAATTGCGGTCCCTGATCCACTCCGCGTTTTCCTCGATCGCGAGGCGCCGATTTGGAAGCCGGCTCAGCCTTTCCTGTATAGCGGTGTTCAGCCTCGCGGCCGCGTCGTTGAGTTCGGGGTCGCCGCAAAATAATTGTTCGGCCGAATCCTTGAATACCTCACAGTGATTTTTGCCGAATAGCGGAAGCATCTCGCTGATCGACCGGGTGGAATTCGGCGGGTCATCCGCGCGTGCGGGCAGCGCCAGGCCGATCTGGATCGCAACGATAGCCAGCACAAATCCCCGCATCCCGGTCTCCGCTCAGAGAAAGCTTGTCCGCTCTACCTTGTCACGGAACGTAGCATCGAGGCGCGCAGAGACATATCAATCTCTTTGGCGATCCGGCCATTTTCCCGGCCAACGGTCGCGCCGCGACCGGTGCGAGTTGCGGAGATTTAGTTGACGGGCGCGATCTGCCCGGGCCGGGCGGCCAAATTCTCCGTCACCGACGGCACAAGATCGCGGCCAAGATCGCGGCTAAGTGCGCTGGCAAGCAGCGGGGTGTCGGCATACTGCATGATGCCGTATTGATCGATCACGTACGTAGGCCGGTAGTTCCTGACATCGGCGTCCTCGACCATCGCCATCCGCTGATTGTCGAGCGTCAGCCAGTGCCCGTCCAGCCGCGCGGCTGCGACGGCGTGGTCTTCGCCGCGGATGGCGTCGCGCATGATCACGATCCGCAGATCGTCCGGCGCGATGCCGGCCTGGCGCAACGCGACGAATTTTGCAATTGCATAGTCTTCGCAATCGCCGACGCCGCTGGCGAAGGTGGCAAGCGGCGAACTCCAGACGTCGATTTCGTCGTATTGCGCCAGATCGCTCATCGGGTGGATCGCAAGATTGATCGCGCGATTGATCTCGCCGAGACGGGCGCGTCCCTCTCGCGCCCTCGCAACGTCCACGATGGCGAGCAATCGCAGGGCCGCCGGGGACACGCAGCGATCGCGGTCGCCGTCGCAAAGCGCCAGCTGTACCCGTTCATCATCGAGCTTGCGCTCGACCTTGAGCCATTTTTCCCGCAATCCGCCGGTGGACAGGACGGCGGCAAACAACCCGAACGGCTCGGCGGATTTTCTGACCAGAGCCGCCGTGCCGGGAGAAATCAGCGTGCCGGCCGCGAGGTCTGCCGCAGGTCCAAAACAGGCCATGCCGCAGGCAGCCATGACGACGCGTAACGCGCGAGAGTAACCGAAAATCCGCATCTGACGCCCCATGTCCGGCATCGGCGAGGCTCTTTGGCCTGCTCGTGACCGGATCGTTTCAAGAGGCGATGATGGGTGGCGGGACTTTTGATCTGCTTAAAACCGGCCGCCGGAGGCCGGGAAAGCGCGAAACAGGCTGAAATCCGTCTCGCCATTTTGCCGAAAATTTTACGGATCGCCCGCTCCGGAGGACGAAGCCTCGTGCCAAGCCCGGCAAAGACGTGTAAAGGTTGCATTTTCGACAATTCCGCTGGATATGGCTAATTCATCGGGAATCGCAGGGTTTGTCATCTAGATCACAGTTTTAGCGCAGAAATTGGCGCAGTATCCTGCAGGGGAATGCAGGGGAAAGATTATGCAAGTATCGGCGCGGGATTCTATACACAGAACTACATCGCGCCCTCCACCTGATCGCTACCAATTCTCACCTGCATTGAAGACGGCTGCGCGCAATACTTGGATGCCTCAAGATTTGCCGGACGGATATTTTGTGGCGTGTTGCGGAATCCGGACTGCACAAGATTTGCACAAGCAGGAGATGGTTTCGCAACGCGATGGCCGATGATAAGCAAAGCTTAGACTGTGAAAATTATATGAATATTAACCTTTTCCGGTGGCCCTTTGAATTTCGTTAGCAAATTCGACGCCAAGCTACCTATGGACGGTTCGGGCGCGCATCCAAATGCGCACGCCCACGTCGAGGCTTTTTCTCACCACGCGACCCACGTTCCGTCCGATGCGATTATCGTGGCGGACACGCAGCTGCTGTTCAACGGCGATTTCAAGCGGTCCGGCGTCGACCTGGTGCTTTCCAAGGACGACCACGAGCTGGTCCTGCACGACTACTTCAAGGGCGAGAAGCGCGCGGCACTCGCCTCGCCCGACGGTGCCCAGCTCACCGGCGACATCGTCAACGCACTGACCGGTCACGTCGAAATTGCCCAAGCCGGAGGCGCGCCGGATGCCGCCAAGGTGATCGGCCACGTCACCAAGCTCGTCGGCAGCGCGACCGCGATCCGTAACGGCGTCTCGATCATCCTGAACAATGGCGAAAACGTCGAAAAAGGCGACGTCGTCCAGTCCGGCTCCGATTCGACGGTCGGCATCACCTTTATCGATGGCACCGTGTTCGGCCTGTCGTCGAATGCGCGGATGGTGCTCAACGAGATGGTCTACGACCCGAACGGGTCGAACAATTCCTCGCTGATCAGCCTGGTGGCCGGCACCATCTCGTTCGTCGCCGGCGAGACCGCCAAGCACGGCGACATGAAAATCGATACGCCGGTCGCGACCATGGGCATTCGCGGCACCGCGGTGCTGGTCGAGATCGACTTCAGCATCCCCGGCACGGGCGGCGCGCCGGACGCGAAATTCCAGGTTCTGGTCGAACCCGACGGCCATACCGGCTCATACATCCTGTTCGACAAGAATACGCTTACGCCGATCGCAACCGTCGATCAGGCCGGGCAGCAAATCCATATCCGTCAAGGTATCGTCAGCCTCGAGAATGCCCCGCTGTCGCCCGAGATGCAAAAGCTCATCACGGATGTGTTCGCGCTGAAATTCACGGACAATACCAACCCGAAAACCTTCCAGCATTACACCGACACGGTCATTCCTCAATCATTGACGCCCATCGTGCTGCCGAACGGCCCGACCGCGACGCCGGTTGTCCAGGTTGTGGGCATCGCCGACAATTCGGTGCATTTAGCTCCAACCGGGCCAACGCCTGGGCTGCAGCACATTCCCGGGCCACCGCAGGTCGCTATCCTCGACACCGGCGGCCACGTTGCTAGCGCCTTTTCTATTGGCGAACTCCCGGGCCAGACCGGCAATAGCCAGACCGACAAGGCCATCGTCCAGATCAACTGGGTCGACGTCAATGCCGGCGACGTCCCGACGGTGACGGTGACAGCCGACAAGTCTGCGACTGGGTACACCTACCATGACGCCCACGGCAACAACATCACGCTGAACCAGCTGCAGCGTGATGACATCGCCAAGGTGGACGTCAACTTCACCCCGGTGCTAGCCGCCGGCAACAATAACAACGGTTCGGCGACCTGGACCTACAGTATCCCTGACAATGCTTTCGACTTCCTCGGCGCCGGCGAGACGCTGACGTTGACCTACAACGTGGTGGTCCAGAACAACTTTGCTGGGAACAATGAGTCGACCCCCCTTTCGTTTACAATAACGATCACCGGCACCAATGACGTTCCGGTCATTACCACCGGACCGGAATCCGTCGCGTATTCGGGAGGCAAACTCACCCACGGCGGAAATCTGCAGACCATCGGAAACGCACCCACGACGGGAACGCTGGCATTTACCGATGTCGACCTGACCGATACCCACACGGTTGCTACGGCGCTGACGGATGCGTCGCTGTCCGGACCCGGTGTCGTGACACTTGACGAAGCGGCGCTTGATAAGCTTGCGCCCGCCCCCATGGCGGCATTCGCAAAAGCCCTCTCCGCCTTTGTCGCGAGCGACAGCACGGGGACCGGCAGCGGGTCGATTAATTGGAAACTTGCCGACCTTCCGGTTTACCTGGCGGATTTCATACCCAACGGAGAGACGCTTACACTCACCTATACGGTGACGGTGACGGATTCGCACAACGCGACCTCCACTCAGAACGTCACTGTCACGATAGCCGGCACCGCCGCTGCCGCCGTTGTCTGGATCGATACCACGCCAGCGCCGCCGTCCGGAGCGCTGTGGAGCGATGCGTCGAACTGGGAAACCGGCACCGTTCCGACGGCAACCGATGATGCCATCATCATCACCAACCAGTTGATCGGCCTGACGCCTACATATCCCGTCACGATCAACGCTCCGGCCGTCGCCAAAACGGTGACGATGAATGACTTCGGATCGACCGCTGCGGAGTTGGACAATTACAGCACCCTGACGATCGGCGGTACGTTCGATCTCATCAAGGACGCGATGGTCAAGAATTCCGGAACCATCAGCGTTGGCGGGTTGATGGAAGTCGAGAATAGCAGCCAGTTCACCAACACCGGCCCGCTCAGCAAGCTAATCCTTGCCCAGGGCGGCGACTTCAAAGATCAGAGCAGTATCACGAATTCCGGGACGATCGACGTCAGCGGCGGCACGCTCAATGTGCTGGTGAATGTTGGCAATGGCGGCGGCCATCTAATCGTCGAGAACCCTGCCACGCTGACGCTGCACGGCGCGGTCATCGACTGGGGAAATGTCATCAACAGCGGCGAGTTCGACCTCACCGGCGCCGCTGCTCTGCAGGTCGGCTCGCTTGCCAATTCCGGTCGGATGAATGTCAGCGGCAGCGGCAACGCGCTGAACAGTGAAAGCGTCACCAACACCGACGGCAACCTTACTATCGACGGCGCTGCCACGCTGACACTGAACGGCGCCACCATCACCGCCGGCACCGTCACCAACGGCGGCGAGTTCGACCTCACTGGCAATGCCGTTTTGCAGAACGGCATCCTTGTCAGTTCCGGTTGGATCAACGTCAGCGGCTCCGGCAATGCGCTGCATAACGAAAGCGTCACAGTCAAGAACACGCTGGACGTTTTAGGGGGCGGCTGGCTGACCATCGACCAGGGGTCGAAGGTTACGAACACCGGCATCATCGGCCTCGATGGTGGCGCCACCGGCATCGGCTCACTGACGGTGAACGATGCGACGATCGATGGCGGCCAGGTCGTGGACTCGGGTGCTCTCAATCTCACTGGCGCCGGCGTGTTGAAAAACGGTACGCTGTGGGATTTCAGTTCTATCGTCGTCTCTGGCCTCGACAACGCGCTGCACAACGAGACTGTCAATGGCGGCCACGTCCTGTTAATTCTTCCCGGTGGCGCGCTGACCATCGACCAGGGCTCCACGGTTATCAATCCCAATTCTTTGGAGGTTGATCGCGGGACGCTGACGCTGAACGATGCAACCATTAATTTCGGGGTCGTTTATAATGATCCCGGCGGCACCATCGGACTCACCGGAAGTGCCGTGATCGAGAACGGTTGGCTTTACAATTTAGGCCAAACCAATGTTTCCGGTTCTGGCAACGCGCTGCACAATGTTAACTTTACGAACGGTGCGCCGCTGGAGGTTCTGGCCGGAGGCGCGCTGACCATCGACCAAGGTTTCGTTGCCAACTCTGGCGGCACGGTCACGGTCGACGGCACGGCGACGCTGACGCTGAATGACACGACGGTCACGAGCGGCACCGTCACCAACAAGGTCAATGGCGAATTCGACCTCACGGGCGCGGCTATTCTGACAACCGGCACGCTCGTCAATTCAGGTCATATCAAGGTCAGCGGCACCGGCAATGCGCTGCACAACGAAAAAGTCACCGCCAACAATTCGCTGGAGGTTTTGACCGGCGGCGATCTGCTGCTCGACCAGGGCACCTACATCACCAATGGCGGCCCGATCACCGTCGATGGCGCCGCGACGCTGACGCTCGACGGCCCCCTCCTCGACGGCGCCACCGTCGATGGCGGCACTGTCACCAACAAGGGCACGCTGTTCCTGGACGGGGCCGGCGTTTTGAAGAACGGCACGCTCGTCAATTCCGGGCAAATGAATGTCGGCGCCGGCGGCAATGCGCTGCATGATGAAAACGTCACCACCAACCACTCCCTCGAGGTTCTGGCCGGCGGCACGCTGCTGCTCGACCTCGGCACCCAAATCGCCAATGCAGGCGGTACAATTACGGTCGATGGCACCGGCACGCTGAAGCTCAACGACGCCACCATCAGCGGCGGCACGATCAACGATTACAGCCTCGATACGGACGGCATCACCGTCCTCGCGGGCACCATCGACGTCACCGGCTCCAGCACGATCAACGGCAGCGCCAGCCTGAACAAGGGCGGCGTGACGGCCGAGGCTAACCAGACCCTGACGCTGGACAATGTGACGGCGACCGCAACTGCATTCACGGATACCGCGACCGGGGCGGCCCTGTCGGTGGACAACGGCGACACCTTGACGCTCCAGGGTGGCGCCAGCGTGAACGGCGGCAGTCTTTTCAATGCCGGAACGGTACAGATCGAGTCAACATCCGGCGCGACGCTCGATGGCGTAAACGTCGACAATACGGGTCATTGGTCACCCTGACCTTCCAGGACAATTCCACCGTTACGGGCGGCACGCTTTCGATCGGTAACAGCGGCAAGGTCGAAATCGCGACCGCCGCGAGCGCAACCTGGGACGACGTCACCGTTCATAATGGGGCCGGCACAAGTCCGGCCGGACATATCCAGGTCGACGGAACGCTGCACGTCAACGGCAGCACCGCTATCAGCGGCGGCGCGCTCGGCATCGGCGGCACGTTTGATTCCAAGGGCACCGACACCATCGACAGCGTTGCCATCACCAATTCCGGCACCTTCGAGGTGACCGCGGGCACGACGACCATCGACGCGGCCAGCTCCGTGACCAACACTGGCACGTTCGAGGTGAATGGCGGAAACCTGATCCTCGAGGGGACGCTCACGGGCAACGCGACGATCGTCGGCGCTTCGCTGCTCGAGCTCAGCGCCAGTTCAACCGCATATTCGTCTGCGAACGTTACCTTCGCTGCCGGGGCAACGGGCACCCTCCAGCTTGATCAAGCGAAGACGTTCGGCGGAACGGGAGGAACGGTTACCGGCTTCACGGTTTCCGGCCTCGACGACAACACGCTCGACCTCCGCGATATCGGTTATGGAAATAACCTGACGGTCAGTTATGCCGGCAACACTTCCGGAGGCACTCTCTCGATCTTCGTTAGCGGTGTCGACGTTTCGGACATAAAGCTAACCGGCGATTACACCGGCGTGCATTGGGCGCTCGCCAATGACGGGTCATCCCAACACGGCACAGACGTAACCGAGATCCCCGGAGCGATTACTGCCGGGCTCGATGCTAACGGCAATGCGGTCGAAGGCAACGCGGTTACAGCTTCGATCACGGATGGCGGTCAAGCCGTAACGGGCGCCACTTATCAGTGGCAGCGGGATGGAACGGATATTGCCACCGGCGCCAGCTACCTGCCGACCGAGAGCGATGAGGGTCACGTCCTTACAGTGAACGTGTCCTATGTCGATGCTCTCGGCAATCCAGAGACCAGCTCGGCGTCCGCCGGCACGGTGGCGGAGAGCCCGACCGAGAACGCGACGATTGCGCTTACCGGCCTGACCGGCGGCAACGCGGTCGAGAGCCAGAAGATCACCGCGAACGTGACCGATCCGGATGCGCCAACCGGGAGCGGCGCTACTTTCACCTACACCTGGACGGTCGGCGGCAAGATCGTAGGCGACAGCAGCAATACCTATACCCCGACGGAAGCGGACGAAGGCAAGGCGATCGGCGTGTCGGTGTCGGTCCGCCGGCACGGTGGCGGAGAGCCCGAACGAGAATGCCGCGATTACGCTGAGCGGCGGCGCGGTCGAAGGCCAGCCGATCACGGCGAGCCTGCCCGGCGAACTGGATGCGCCGGCCAGCGGCATCACCTATACGTGGAAGGTCGACGGCACCACGGTTCACACCGGCCTCGACGCGGCGGGCAACAGTTACACACCGACCGAGGGCGACGAAGGCGGCGCGCTGACGGTGTCGGTGTCGTTCACCGACACCCACGGCAATCCCGAGACCGGCACGACGTCCGCCGGCACGGTGGCGGAGAGCCCGAGCGAGAATGCGGCGATCACGCTGAGCGGCGGCGCGGTCGAAGGCCAGCAGATCACCGCGAGCCTGCCCGGTGAACTGGATGCGCCGGCGAGCGGCATCACCTATACGTGGAAGGTCGACGGCACCACGGTTCACACCGGCCTCGACGCGGCGGGC
>WNFM01189540.1_pt2 | contig 13214 bp, 12 predicted proteins | sample 5400271 | NCBI WGS metagenome assembly WNFM01 (sample SAMN13153352, study PRJNA577476) | soil metagenome | isolation source: 60 cm saprolite on Douglas fir-dominated hillslope | place: USA:California | collected 2013-09-17 | reverse complement strand
AGCTGAGCGAAGAGCTGCTGGTTCAAGTCCATTAAGTCACGGTAATTGCTGTAGGCCTCGTAAAATTCGAGCATGGTGAATTCGGGATTGTGCTGGGTGGAGATGCCCTCGTTGCGGAAGTTGCGATTGATTTCGTAGACGCGGTCGAAACCGCCCACAGTGAGGCGCTTCAGGTAAAGCTCCGGGGCGATCCTTAGATAAAGGTCGACGTCGAGCGTGTTGTGATGGGTGACAAACGGGCGCGCCGCCGCGCCACCCGGGATCGGATGCATCATCGGCGTTTCCACCTCGATGTACCCACGGGCATCAAAGAACTTGCGTAACTCCCGGACAATGCGCGCCCGCGTTTCGAAGATCTGCCGCGATCTTTCCGTGGCGATCAGATCCAGATAGCGCATGCGGTATCGCAGCTCAATATCCGCCAGGCCGTGCCACTTTTCCGGCAACGGCAAGAAGGCCTTGGACAGGAAAAATAGTTCTTCCACCCAAACGGAAAGTTCGCCAGTTTTCGTGCGGAACATGTGCCCGCGGACGCCGACGTGATCGCCCAAATCCAGCAATTGAAAAAGCAGGAATCCGCGCTCGCCCACCACATCTTTTCTTACATAAATCTGAATCCGTTTGCCGCCGCCCTGCAAATGCGCGAACCCCGCCTTTCCCATCAGACGGTAGGAAACGATGCGCCCGGCCACGCGCACTTCCTTTTTGTCCGCTTCCAAATCGGCAGACTGCGCCGACTCATAGAGCCGGACCAGATCGGCGGCTGTGTGGCTCCAGCGAAATTCTCGCGGAAATGCTTCAAATCCAAGAGCTTGTATCTGCTCCAGTTTTTTCTGGCGTTGTTCGAACTGGTCACGCGGCTCGAATTGCAAGTTAAAGTTCCCTCTCTCAGTGGCTGCAAGAGGAGTATAAAGGCGGCTGGCTGGCTACGGCAAGGAACGCCGCGGACTGCGATTGAACGACCTGTTCCCGTTTTGGTACACAAAATAATATGTTATCGATTCTTAAAAGTTTTGTTATACTTCTTCAACTCATCGACTCGTCCCGCGGAGGTTTACAGTGCGTATCGTTTTTTCTCCTCTACGTGTCGGCTCCGTGTCTAAGGATTGGCGCTCTCCGCTGTCCACCCCAAAATCCGAAACATACCTAGACACGTTGCGCGATCTTGAAACAGCGTACGGAATGTTTAGTGTCAATCTGGATGAGGCGCTCGGGCTTTGTCGGAATGGCCGGTTCGGGAAAGCCCGTCAGGCGCTCTCGGTGACTCCCGCACTTTGCCAACGACTCGCAGTGCCGCTGCTGTTGCTGCTGCGCACGATGCTAGGGCATGCAAAACACTTTCGCATTATTCCCAATCTCAGTCCCTTGGATCCGGATAATTTTCAGCAAGCCAAGAGCCGCCGAGCCGCCAGCTTCAACGGGATCTGCAGCCGAATTTTTCTCAGCCAGCGTTCCCAATTTCTTCACAAAATCTCGACCTTGGTGGAGCTGGTGGAGCATTTGAACGACTGTTTCTGTGGCGCGGCGGAAGAACTGAACGACCCATCCTTGCTTCAACCTGAGCTAGAATGGGACCTGCTCGACGGCTCTCACTACGACCTCAACACCTGCCTCCGCGAATCAATCGTACTGCTGAAGTGCTTCCTGCTTGCGCTGCCGGAGGACCAATTATTGGTGTTCAGCTCCGCCCTCAGTGGCGCTCCCATACCCTCCTCTTCTCCTCTGCTTGCCCCGAACCGCCATCTTGCCCATAGACGGATGACGCTGCTCAAGGGACAATAACTTTGACCCCTTGGGGAGGTCTTTTTGGCCCCATGCAACCTATAGGCGGCATTTACCTTCTATAGCAGCATATGTGCGCCTCGTCCGTCATCCCAGGGACAACTTTAGGAGCGATTCGGCGCATCCGTCCTATGAGTGGCGCCGCAACTGGACAGTTGGCCCGCCAAAGCCCAGCACAACCGGTAGCGTTAACCGAAGCAGAGGCTATCCGTCTGGCTCAGGCGGGGAATGCGGCTGCGTTTGAGTTTCTTTACCGGCTCCACGGCCGGAGGGTTTATGCCCTGTGCCTGAGGATGGTCGGGAATCCCGCCGATGCGGAAGATCTGATGCAGGAGGCGTTCCTACAGCTTTTCCGGAAAATTGGGACGTTTCGAGGCGAATCGGCTTTTTCCACCTGGTTGCATCGCATGACGGTCAACGTGGTCCTTATGCGTTTGCGGAAGAAATCGCTCCCCACTGATTCGCTGGAAGAGGCGATGGAACCGGACGCGGAAAACAGCGCCCCCAAACGGGATGTAGGCGCGCCCGATCTGCGGCTTACCGGGGCCGTCGACCGGGTGAACCTGGAGCGGTGCATCGAAAAGCTGCCGCCGGGTTATCGGAGCGTGTTCGTCCTACACGACGTGCAGGGCTACGAACACAACGAGATTGCGGACATCATGGGACGCACCCGGCTTCGCGACCTGCTGCAGGAAGAACTCCGCCAGCAGGCTCGTGAAGAACGCAAGGCCGCAAAAAGTCCGACAGGTTCTTTGGATTAGGTTAGAATGAAAAAAACACTCCAGTCATCCGGTGCACAGAATTCGCGGGATAGGTTACCAGGGACAGCGACCCATTGCTCGGCCCTCGGGAGTTCCTTGTATGCACTGTAAAGAGTTGGAATCCGTTCTCGAAACCGAGGGGCTGGGGCAACTTTCGAAAGATGCTCGCCTGCACCTTGCCACATGCGGCGCCTGCCAGGGATTGATCGCCGATTTCAACTCCATCAGCACAGCCGCAAAGTCTCTTCCCGCGGAAGTGAATCCGCCGGACCGCATCTGGATTTCGCTGCGGGCACAACTTGAAGCGGAAGGCCTGATCAAAGAACCCGTGGAGGTTTCCGAGAAAGCTTCCTGGTGGGAATCCTTCCTGGCGGCATGGAAGCCTCGCACCTTTACGGCTGTTACTGCTGCCGCGCTTGTGCTGGCTGTGGCTGTTTACGTAAAACGCGCGCCGCAGAACGGCGTGTCGGACGTCGCGAAGAAGCAGACACCGGTGGAGAGCTCGCGCGCCGTGCCGGCTCAGGTGGCGGGGGTTTCGCCGGCTGCCGCGCCTCCCGCGAAAATTGCGCCTACCCAGGGATCGATCACTTCGAAGGCGAAAGAACTTGCTCCGTCGCCTTCCGAGTCCGCCTCTTTCACGCTGAACCAGGCGGAGCTGGACGTGCCCAACATGCAGCTCGCCGGAAATTCCCAGGTGGATACGGCGCTGCGGCAGAACCTGCGCACGCTGAACACTTTCATTGCCGAGTGCGAACTGCGCTTGAAGCAGAATCCGCAGGACGAATTGGCGCGCGAATATCTTCATACCGCCTATCAGCAAAAAGCCGATTTACTGGCCGCGATGATGGAAAGCGGCAGGGGTGAAAACTAAAATGCAGCCTTCGATCAGATCTCGCCAATCGCTGAGCGTGTGGGGTGCCGGACTTTTTCTCTTCGCCACGTCCACCGCCACTGCCGCCGTGCCCGAGCATCAGGAGCGGCATTTCACGGTGCAGGGGCACCCTGTCGTCGTGCTGCAGAACGTGGTGAACGGCCGCATTGAGGTTAAGTCCTGGAAGAATTCGGAAGTCGTCGTTTTCAGCAGCGCCGCCAAGGACAAGGTCGCGATCGACATGGAGCAGGTGGGGGATCGCATCGACATTGCGGCCACCTCTACCGTTGCCTCCGGCCAGCCGCACGAGGTCGAAGCCAATTTTCAATTGATGGTTCCGGAACATACTGAGTTGCAGCTGAAAACGCAGACGGGACTGATTTACGTTGAGCAGGTTACCGGCGATATGAAGCTGGAGAGCATTGCCGGCGACGTGCACCTCAAGGAAGTTTCAGGCTACATCATTGTAAAAACCACGGGGGGCTCCTTCGTCTGCACCTTGTGCTCGGGAAAACTGGAATTTACTTCCATAAGCGGAAGTGCGCAACTCCTGCAGCCGTCGTTCACTAACGTGAATCTGATGACCACCTCTGGCAACATTCTTTATGATGGGGATTTTCTGCGCACCGGGATTTACACGATGAAGAGCGGGAAGGGGCTGGTGGAAGTGCGTTTCTCCGGCAACGATTCGTTCGACTTGCAGGCCAAGACGTATTCCGGCACGGTGGACAATCAAGCGGCGCAGTTCATGCAGCCCGAGCAGCATACCAGCCGCCACGGCAACAAATTCACGCGGGTGCTGAACCGCACAGTCGGCCTGGGCTTCGCGAAGGTGGAAATCTCCACCTATAGCGGCACGATCCGGATACTGAAGCGCGACTAAGCCGCGTAGCTCAGATCGGAAATCGCCCGCCGCGGACGGCGCCGACTACAAAGTAGCCGCGACAATAAATTCCCGGGAACATCTCCCACCGTGCCGTTTTCACCAACTAGGCAATCTTCGGCTTTAGCTGCGGGCGCTGCCACTGTATTCTTTATCTGGAGCTATGAAATCAATTCGGTAGTCGACGCCATTGTGAATCAGACTCTTCCATCTCGCGGGCCACTCTCGCGCATTCCTATCGTCTGCCTCGCCGGCTTCATGGGCTCCGGCAAAAGCACCGTTGGCGCGCGTCTGGCCAGCCAATTGGGCTGGCGTTTTGTGGATCTCGACGAACGCATCGAATCTTCCTCCGGCATCACCATCCCGCAATTTTTCGAACACCATGGCGAACCCGCGTTCCGGCAGCTCGAAGCCGATGAGCTGCGTGCCGCGCTCGGCCGCGCCGTCGAACAAAAAGAGCCGACGATCCTCGCGCTTGGTGGCGGCACCTATGCGCAATCTGGCGCGCCGGAATTTCTGCGCAACGCGGGCGTGCCCGTCATCTGGCTCGACGCCCGTATCGAAGTGCTGCTTTCCCGCTGCCTGACCATGACGGGCCGTCCGCTTTTCCGCGATGAAGCCAGCTTCCGCGCACTGCACGCGCAGCGCATCGCTTCTTACCAGCTCGCCGATTTTCGGGTGGACAGTTCCGGCGACGCCGCTGTGGTTGTCGCCGAGATTCTCCGCCGCGGCATTGCCGGGGTTCCGGCTGCCGATCTTGAAGCGCATCTTGAACTGCAAAAACCGAAGTCCTGAGGGGGCGTTATGCGAGCGGATTATTTTCGTCGAAATTTGTTTATCGCTCTGGCGGCGGTGATGGCCCTCGGCGTCGCGCTTGGCTTTTCCGCCTATGCCTCTGACAAAAAATCTTCGCCCGGCTCCGTCTTCGTCGCCGACAAGGGAAAATTCAATATTCTTCTGGATGGCGCATCCATCGGCCGCGAAGAGTTCGAAATCGCGCCTTCAGGCGGCACCTGGATCGCGAAGGGTTCGACGTCCATGAAAACTCCTGACGGAAAATCGTCGAAGGTCACCGGCGCGCTGACCCTGCAGCCCGATGGAGCGCCGCTCAGCTACGACTGGGCTGCGCAGACCGATAAAAATAATTCCGCGCACATTCTTTTCGTCAATGGCGTCGCCAAGACCACCTTGCAGATGCAGGGCGCCGCTCCGTACAATCAGGACAACTCCTTCGGCTCGCCGCTTATCGCGGTCCTCGACAACAATCTGTATCACCAGTTCGAACTGCTGGCGCACATTTACGATTGGGGAAAAAAGGGTGCGCAAATTTTTCCGGTGCTCATCCCGCAAGAACTGACTCCCGGCACCATCTCCGTCGAATTCACGGGCACAGCCTCCGCCGGAGGAAAATCGTACGAAGGATTGAAAGCTACCACCTCCGACATCGAAATTCTTCTCTACCTCGACTCCGCCCACAAACTCATGCGCCTCGAAGTTCCTACAGCAAAAGTAGCCGTGGTCCGCGAATAACACTACCTACTCCCAATGCTGCTCGGGGTCAGGTCAAAGTAATGCAGTTCTTAGAGCGGGAAAGCACGCTGCGATTGTCGCGGATGGGGAGGCGCAGAAAGAAATAGCCTGCCGTTGAACTCTCGAATTGCAGAAGCATGCTTCACAGCTCCAAAATTTTGCGTTTATTTACTTGACATCAAAAGACCGTAAAGCTATATACACGTCCCGAAGAGCATCCTAATGGTGCGATGGGTCGCTCGCCCCTGGCCTCCCTTAGGTCGGCCCCAAAAATTCAACATACCCAAGTATTTGTGTGCCCAAATTCGTTGATGGGAGCAATTATGCGAATCAAAGTCCTCGCGTTCGCTGCTTCACTTCTTCTGATTGCCAATTCTTCGGCAGGGATTCCGCAGACGCCGACGACCACGACGAACACACCGCAGCGTGACCCCCAGGCTATCGCAATCCTCCAGCAGTGCCTCAATCTCGCCGGGGGTGTCTCAACGGTGGGCACGCTAGCCGACTACACTGCTTCCGGTACGATTACCTACCATATGGCTGTCCAGGATGTTCCTGGCAGCGTGGCAATTTATGGCCGGGGTCTCGACCAATTTCGCATGGATGTGACCATGCCCACGGGCGTGCACTCTTGGGTGGCCAGCCATGGAAAGGCTTTTGAGAAGGCGGAGGATGGAACTGTTTCTCAAGTTTTAGGTCTATCTTTCATCAGCCCGAGCAGCCTTTTCTTTCCGTATATCCAACTCGTGCAGGCGCTCAAGGACAAATCTTTTAGCATCGAATTCAAAGGCCTCACCACCGTAGACGGTAATTCAACATACGACATTCGGGTCCGGCGCGGGTTTGCTCTTCCAGATGGGACAGCCCAGACAACAGAGATTGGTGCACTGGATGTCTTCATCGATGCCACTTCTTCCCAGATCATCATGACTAGGGAAGAGGTGCGTCCACCCCGGAATAGCGCTGAAGGCCCTCCGCATGAAATGCGCTTCTCGGACTATCGCTCAATAAACAACGTTCTCGTCCCATTTTTGGTCAGCGAAACGGTTGGGGGCCAGAGCACTTGGCAAGTGCAGTTGAGCGACCTCAGCTTCAACTCTGGTCTCACCGACTCCAACTTTGCGTTCTAACTGATTCAATCCCCTTGCAACAGAGTGACGTCCCGGAGGATGCTTCAATGGCAAACCAGATCATTAGCTCGACAGTTTGCATGGGCACGTTTTGTAAACAGAAACCTATTTACTTGAATTGGGTTCGCTGCGTTTCTGTTCTCTTCCTGATGATTGTTGTGCACGGGCTGACTGTTGCGACCTTGGATGCGCAGCAGAACAGCTACCTGAACAGCATTGGAGCACCCACGTTCTCCGTGTCCTCGCCCGTCGAGAGTGGAAGCGTCAATCTCGCAAACGGGAATCTCCATCTGGAGATTCCCCTAGGGGGAGCATTCGCCCAACGCGGAAGGGGAAGTTTTCAATCAGTCCTCATGTACGACAGCGCTCTTTGGTACGTTGCTCATGGGGTCCCTAGTAGATTTTGGGAGCCAAGTAGCTGGGGCTGGCATTTTGCTACTTCTGCAGACCAAGGCGGCAGTGCCGATACGACTACTTTCATCACCTGCTCCTCACCGACCTATGGAAATGTAACAACTGAAATCGACTTTAATAACTTCTCGTGGACAGCTCCCGACGGAACCCAGCATCTATTCCCGATTCTTCTGAGTGCGGGATACAATCCCGACCCTGTTGATTGCATCGCCGGAACCACCAGAACGTCAGCGGATGCGTTTGCTACTGATCGGACTGGGTATCACATGTATGCGACAGCTAGCGGTTCGCAGATTACGTCCATCGACGTGTACGCTCCCGACGGTACGCACGTCTTCGGACCGAGCAATTTTGCGACGACCGGGTCCAAGGACCCGAACGGCAATTATTATTCGAAGGACTCCAACTACAACGGTAGGCTGGGAAAAGGCAACCCCATCGACACCTTGGGTCGGTCTCCGATTTTGATGAGCACTGGCACCGGCACGAGCAGCAACAGTGATTATGTGGATGTGTTGGACTCACATGGAGACACGCACAGATATACGGTCGTCTGGGAAACGATCAATGTGAATACTAATTTCGCCGACGGAATCACTGCGGAGTATTCCGGCACGATTTCCGTTCTCCAGGAAATCGATTTGCCGGATGGAACCAAATACCAATTCAATTACGACTCGGGCACAACCTCGGGCCATTACGGGACGCTGACTTCGATGACACTACCCACGGGCGGACTGATCACATACTCCTACACCACATTTGCGGATTCTTACGGCAATAGATACCGGAGAATTAGTGGCAGGACCACGAGTGGTACTGGAATCACAGGTGGGACGTGGTCTTACACGCCACAAGTCATTACCACATGTCCAGGCTCTGGGACGAACTGCCAACAAAAGGTTACGCTCACGACGCCCGGTGGCAACGACACCGTTTACACATTTAATTTCAATGGTGGTCCCTGGGCTTCGCAAATCCAATCCTATACCGGTTCGGCCTCCTCGGGAACACTTCTTGCCACAACCTCCAACACTTTTGACTACGGACAGAGTTGCCCGGCCAATGTCCAGTGCAACAGTCCAGGTGCGGCGTATGTTGTCAAGCAGGTAGATACGACGACTCTGCCGATTCCGGGTGGAACCAGTCTCAATCAATCAAAACGTCTTACTTGGGATGCCAGCAAAAACGGAAACGTAAACAAACTTGAGGAATGGCTTTTCTACACGGGCAGTTTGCCAACGACGGCCGACCGCACCACAAATATCACATACCTGACCGGTTCGAATTATGCGTCCAGGAATATCATCAACAAGCCTACAAATGTGGTAGTCACGGACAAGAATGGGGCAACTGTTTCACAGATTCAGAAGGCTTACGACGGCTCAACACTTGTGTCTGCTACCGGCACGCCTAATCATGACGATGCGAACTTCGGGACCGGCATGACCTATCGAGGAAATTTGACCCAGATTCAGGGCTTGGTCAGTGGCACAACCTACCTCACGACTTCCACTACCTACGACATGACCGGTCGAGTTCAATCCACCACGGACCCGAAGGGCAATCAGACCACCTACGATTACACCGATAATTTCTACGACGATCCCGGAGACGGTTCGACGCCAACTGCGCACAGCGTGAGCACTACCACGAATGCCTACCTCAAGAAGATCACCTCCCCTACGGTTGGCTCTGGTACCCTGACAACAATCTTCGGTTACTACTGGGGAACCGGCAAATCGGCGTCCGTCACCGATGCGAATGGCCAGATTTCTTACTCGCACTTCTACGACCTATTAGATCGCTCGACCAGCACCGCCTTGCCGAATGGCGAGTGGACCCGGTTGCAGTTCAATGCAACGGGAACTCAGATTGACAGCTTTACCGGCACAACGAATACTTCGGCGTCCACTTCGTGCACTATCTGTCGCCACGACCGCTCTGTACTTGACGTTCTTAGCCGTCCGATCAGCCAAATCTTGGTCAACGATCCTGAGGGATCAACCACCACCGCGACGAGCTATGACTCCAGCGGACGCGCCTCCACCGCCAGCAATCCATATCGCAGCACTTCGGACCCCACTTATGGTCTGGAAACCCCGAGCTATGACGGATTGGGAAGGTCCACGCAAGTGAAGCACGCCGACAACGATATTGCTTACGTGTATTACGGTGCAGCAGTTGCGACCGGAGGTGGAACCTCCAGCCGTAACTGCCCATCTGCCACTTACGGATTGGGCTACCCCGTGCTCTTGGTGGATGAGGTCGGACACAAGCGTCAAACCTGGACGAATGGTTTCGGCAAAATCATAGAAGCGGACGAACCAAATTCCAGTGGAACTCTTTCGGTCGGCACGTGTTACACGTACGATGCGAACTCTAATCTGATTGGGGTATCAAACACAACGACGAGTCAGACGCGCAGCTATTCCTACGATCTGCTTTCTCGCGTCACAGCGACCACGACGCCAGAATCAGGAATTACAAATTCTTATTACACCACCACCATCGGTGGTTCAACGCTCTGCAGCGGCGATCCGAGCGCGGCTTGTTTGCGAAAGGATGCCAGGAACATCACCACGACTTATGCTTACGATGCGCTGAACCGGTTAACCTCGACTACTTACTCGGATACGACTCCCGCGGTGTCGTACTTTTATGACCAGACGAGCTATAACGGACTGACGATAGCAAATGGCAAGGGACGACGCACGGGCATGAGCGATGGCTCCGGGCAAACAGCTTGGAACTTTGATTCTGTGGGAAACATCCTGACCGAGCAGAGAACGATCAAGGGCGTGACCAAATCGATCTCGTACAGTTACAATTTGGATGGAACGATTTCCACGATTGCCTATCCGGGCAGCCGCGTGGTCACCTACACCGAGAGCAACGCCCAGCGCATGACAGACGCGAAAGATATCGGCAACGCGAAAAACTATGCGACCAGTGCAACGTACGCCCCACCGGGCGGTCTTTCCAGCGTCCTACATGGTTACGTGAGCGGGGGATTTGCCGGAGTGACAGAGAGTTATACGTACAACAATCGGCTGCAATTCTCTCTGATCCAGGCGACCTCGACGGCGGGCTTGGCGCTGAGTCTGACGTACAGCTATGCGCAAAGCAGCCACAACGACGGCGACATCACGACACAGACCAATGGGGTGAACAGCGGTCGGACGCAGACGTACGGCTATGACAACCTTCGCCGCCTTCTGACGGCCCAGTCTCAGGCACCAAGCGGAGCGGACTGCTGGGGACTGAGCTTTGGCAACGGCACGACCGCCGGAGATGACGCGCTGAACAATCTGCTGAGCCAGAGCTTGACCAAGTGCTCTGGGTAGACTCTGAGCGTGGCGGTGAACAATAACAACCAAATCACCAACACCGGGATAAGCTACGATCCCGTTGGGAACAATACGGCGGACGGAAGCTATTCCTACACCTACGACGCGGAGAATCGCATTGTTTCGGCAAGCGGGATGTCCGGTGGGCCATACTGTTACACATACGACGGCAACGGGACGCGCGTAGCCAAAGCACATGGAGCGAGTTGCACCTCCGCGCCCCCCATCGATGTTCTCTATTGGAGATCGCTATCTGGGGATACCCTTGCCGAAACCGATTCGAGCGGTAGCACCTCGAACGCCAGCTATCACGAATACATTATCTTTGGAGGACGCCGGATTGCCCGGTCTGACGTGTCAACAGGGAATATTTTTTTCCTGTTTGCCGATCACCTGGGGAGCACCCGAGCCATGACTCAGGCGAACGGCACGGTGTGCTTTCTTTCGGAATATTATCCTTACGGCCTGGAGTTGAACACCACTTCAAGCTGTACGACGAATTACAAATTTACGGGCTACGAACGCGACGCGGAAACTGGTATCGACTACGCCTTCGCCCGTTACTACAACCCGCGACTGGGCCGTTTCATGTCTGGTGATCCGTTAAGCGGCGATATTTCCGATCCGCAGACCCTCAACCGCTACACCTACTCTCGGAATAATCCGATTAACCTCATGGACCCGTCAGGACTCGACTCAATTGATCCGAACTTTTGCGAAGCCTCGATGAGCAGCTGCGGCGGCGATAACGGCGGCCCTTTGGGAGGCCCTGGGAGCTTCGTTCGTAAGACGTGGAACGATGCGATGGCACAGTATCTTCAGCAGGTCTACAATTCCAGCATCAGCATCGGCCCCGACGGGAATATCTACCGTCCGTCAGAGCTGAGATGTTCTCGTGTTGCATTGTCCGGGGCTTCGCAGAATTGTATCGGGATTCCTGGATTTCAGGTTGGGCAATCCGCCGACGGCGATAGCAGCTGGGCCTGGATGCATACATTCTGGGCCTTCATGAATGGCTATTGGAACAAGGTTCCCTTTACGCTTACAATCTATTATCCCATTGTTCAGACCCGAGGAATAGTTCAGGTTCAAGTTCCCATATCAGTTCTGCCGAAGCAAGGAGTCGGCTGCGTGGGAGGAGGGCTTGCTTTGGGTAGCCCGAGCGGCAAATATGTGAGTGCAGGACCACTTCTGTTTGGTGACCTGAATAGCGCACAGAGTGTTCTTTCGGGTTGGTCATGGAACATTAATGCTCAAACGTCGCCACTAATTGGATATCAGGGGATGCTAAACGGCAGCGGACAAGTGAATGGCCCAACCGTAGCCACGGCAACTGGCTTTACGGTCGGCGGCAGTGGTTCCCTCTGCGGATCTATTAAGTAATAAAAGGAAGGGGGAATTCTTCATGGTTCGCTATTTCATCGTCATCGCTTTCTCTCTCGGAGGCAGCATCGCCCTGCTCCATGGAATCCTGATGCTAGTGACGCCGGGAAGGCACAGACGATTTCTCGCCTGGATCGGTGGGATGGGAGCTTGGTCGGATATATTTAATTCGACAATTGAGTCGGGGTTCGAACTCCAGCGTCGGTTGGCGGGTTTCGGCCTGGCCGCGATAGGAATTTATTTCATTTGGTTCATCTGGAAGGGTTAGGGAGTGAAAACCTCCGCATTACTTTTTATAAAGTATCCGGCGCTCTTTCCGTTCCTCGCAGGGGTGTTTTGCCTCGCGGTTGGTTTATCGATAGTCTTCAAACCCGAAGCCTTCGTCCAGTGGAGCAAGAGACATCAAGTAGACCCGAGCAGTGTTCCGGAGTCTACATTGAGAGTGTGGAGGAAGGGAGCCCCTTGGGTCGGTGGTGCGTTTGTTCTGAGCGGGATCTTTGCTCTGTGGCGATCATGCCAGTAACTCGGGCGGGTGGTCGACAGAGGGTGCGGGTTTCGACTTTTCCCCGGAACCTGATCGGCCCAACTCTTGGTCGAATGGTTGACCGAAGCAACAAAATACTAGGCTATAATTGAGCTGCCGCAGATCCGCAGGGTGGATCATACGACATTCGCGTTGTCTCGATTGCGGGAGAAACACAAACGGCGCCCCAGCTGCGGGACGCCGTTCGCTTTAACCCTGGCCTTCTCTCTCTGAAATTTTGTTAGCGTGCCAGGGGGCGCTGGAACACTGGCATACCTGGCCTCCGCAGCGGATATCCCTGCGGCTGACCATGGGCTTGCGCGGGGATCAGCCCATTCGAATGGCTGGCATGTCCGATGTGCCCGTGCTGCCCGTTGCCATTCGCCGGCGCGGGCTGCGGTAGCCGTGCCGGGTTACCGATAGGGCGGAGAGTGATCGGCGCAGCGTTCACGTGATCGCTGATCGCCTGCAACCTCTTCAATATGGATTGCCACTGTTCCCAGTCCAGTTGGCGCAGGAACGGACGCAAGCCCTGGATGAACGGATCTTCCAGCAGCGCCTCGCCGTCCGACTCCAGGGCTTGCGTC
>WNFM01068258.1_pt2 | contig 13214 bp, 14 predicted proteins | sample 5400271 | NCBI WGS metagenome assembly WNFM01 (sample SAMN13153352, study PRJNA577476) | soil metagenome | isolation source: 60 cm saprolite on Douglas fir-dominated hillslope | place: USA:California | collected 2013-09-17 | reverse complement strand
CTCGACGCGCATCGCAGGGGACCCGAACCGTGCCAGGCAAGCAGGAAATCGTCATCACTGCGCCGATGTATCCGCCGACGCTGGCGGCGCTCGACGCCGATTTCGTCACTCACCGGCTGTGGGAAGCGAAGGACAGGGCGGCCTTCCTCGCCCCCCTGCGCGATCGCGTCACCGCCATCACGACGATGGGCGAGACGGGTGCCGACGCTGCGCTGATGGACGCGCTGCCCAAGGCCAAGATCATCGCCTCGAACAGCGTCGGCGTCGACGCGATCGACCTCGCCGCGGCGAAGGCACGCGGCATCGCGGTGACCAATACGCCCGGCGTGCTGACCGACTGCGTCGCCGATCTCGGCATGGCCCTGGCACTTGCCGTCGCACGGCGCGTCGTCGAGGCCGACCGCTACGTCCGCTCCGGGCAATGGCCTAAAGGCGCGCTCGGCTTCGGCACCAAGCTCGGCGGCAAGACGATGGGCATCGTCGGCATGGGGCGCATCGGCCAGGCCCTGGCGCAGCGCGCCGCCGCGTTCGGCATGACGATCGCCTATCACAGCCGGCACCAGAAGCCGGAGATCGCCTATCGTTATTACGAGGATCTCGCCGCCCTGGCGAAGGCGAGCGATTTCCTCGTGCTCACCATTCCGGGCGGCGCGGCGACCCGTCACCTCATCGATGCACGCATTCTCGCCGCGCTCGGCGGCAAGGGTTATCTCATCAACATCGCGCGCGGCTCCGTGGTCGACGAGGCGGCCCTGGTCAAGGCACTGCAGGGCGGTGTCATCGCCGGCGCCGGGCTCGACGTCTTCGCCGACGAGCCGCGCGCCCCCGAGGCGCTGTTCACGATGGACAATGTCGTCATGCAGCCGCACCAGGCGAGCGCCACCCACGAGACGCGCACGGCGATGGGGCAGCTGATGATCGACAATATGAAGGCGCATTTCGCCGGCAAGAAGCTGCTGACGCCGGTGGGCTGAGCGGGCAATGGAACCCAACCAGCTCACGATCGGGCTGCTGCTCTTCCCCGAGATGACGCAGCTCGACATGACCGGCCCCTACGAGGTGTTCGTCTCGCTGCCGCGAACGACGGTTCACCTCGTCTGGAAGACGCTCGATCCGGTGACCGCCGGGGGCGGTCTCAGAATGCTGCCGACCACGACTCTCGCTGCCTGCCCGAAGCTCGACATCATCTGCGTTCCCGGTGGGCCGGGACAGGTCGCGCTGATGCAGGATGCCGAAATCCTCGAGTTTCTGCGCAAGCAGGCCGAGACCAGCCGTTTCGTGACGTCGGTCTGCACGGGCTCGTTGGTCCTCGGCGCCGCGGGGTTGTTGCGCGGCTACCGGGCGACTTGCCATTGGCTGTCGCTCGACCAGCTCGCACTGCTTGGCGCCACGCCGATCGCCGAGCGCATCGTCATGGACGGCAATCGGATTACCGGCGGCGGCGTGACGTCGGGAATCGATTTTGCCCTCTTCGTTGCCGCGCAGCTCTTCGGCGAGGACGTCGCCAAGGAGATTCAGCTGCGCATCGAGTACGACCCGGCGCCACCGTTCAATTCCGGTTCGCCGCGCACCGCCGATCCGGCTCTGGTCGCGGCGGTCAGCGAGAAGCTGAAGGACCGTCAGGCGGCGCGCCGCGCGGTCACCAAGGATGCGGGCCGCGCGCTCGGTCTTTCGGTTCCCTAGTAGCGCCACCACCATTGCATTCAAATTGGGAGGAGATCTGTAGATGGCTAAGGGGGATAAAGTCGCGATCGTTACCGGCGCGGGCAGCGGCATCGGCAAGGCAGCGGCGCTCGCCCTCCTGAAGGAGGGCTATTCCGTCGTCTTCGCCGGACGCCGCAAGGAGGCGCTCGACGCGGCGATCAAGGAGGGCAGGGGCGGCAAGCGTGCGCTCGCCGTCGCGACCGACGTGACCGACCCGGCATCGGTGAAGGCGCTCTTCGCCGCCGCCAAGAAGGTTTTCGGTCGTCTCGACGTGCTGTTCAACAATGCCGGAACCGGCGCGCCGCCGATCCCGATGGAAGATCTCACCCACGAGCAATGGATGAAGGTGGTATCGACCAATCTGACCGGCCCTTTCCTGTGCACGCAGGAAGCCATCAAACTGATGAAGAGCCAGAAGCCGATGGGCGGGCGCATCATCAATAACGGCTCGATCTCGGCCCATGCGCCAAGGCCGAACTCGGTGCCCTATACCGCCACCAAGCACGCGATCACCGGCTTGACCAAATCGACCTCGCTCGACTGTCGCAAATACGACATCGCCTGCGGCCAGATCGATATCGGCAACGCCGCGACGCCGATGACCGAGCGGATGAAGAAGGGCGTCCCTCAGCCCAACGGGACGATGCAGGTCGAGCCCACCATGGATGTGCAGAACGTCGCCGAGGCCGTCGTCTACATGGCAAGCCGGCCGCTCGATGCCAATGTGCAGTTCCTCACCGTGATGGCGACGAAGATGCCGTTCGTCGGGCGCGGCTAGTGTTCCGACTCTGACGGTTGGTTTCCAACCGTCAGGCCGGAACACTAGCAAAACCACATGGATGTGTTGTGGTGCCAACACGCGATCAGGGATCAAGCGTTGGCACCACAACACTAGCGCCTCAGCCCAAAGAACACGGGCAAGAGGTCAAGGGCTAGAGACCGAGATCGGGTATCGCGTCGCGCGGCATGAGCGCGCCGCGATAGCCGATCTTTGCCGCGGCCAGCCGATGGCCGGCCAGCGCTGCCTCGCGTGCCGACCGTCCCGCCAGCCGGAAGGAGAGATAGCCGGCGTTGAAGGAATCGCCGGCCGCCGTCGTATCGACCGGCTGAACCGGTTGCGCTACCGCGACATGCTGCCGCCGTCCGCTCTCATCGAGGAGGCAACCGGCAGCGCCGAGCTTGATCGCGATCTCCTGCACGCCGGCTTCGGCGTAACGCTGCGCCGTCGCCTCCGCATCGCGGTCGCCGAACAGCAGCTTTTCATCGTCGAAAGTCGGCAAGGCGATATCGACGCAAGCGAGGAAGCGGCCGATGACCTGCCGTGCCGTCGCCGGATCGGGCCAGCCGGCGGGCCGGAAATTGCTGTCGAAGGCGACACGGGAGCCGGTGGCGCGCGCTGCGGTCAGCGCCGCGAAGAAGCGGGCGCGCGCCGCCGTGCCGAGGATCGACAAGGTAATTGCCGAAAAATACAGCAGATCGTAGTCGGGAAGGGCGGCGAGGAGCGGCAGCGTCGCCGCATCGCTGAACAGCTCGCGCGCCGCGGCAGCCGAGCGATAGTAGAAGAAGCGCCTCTCGCCCTTGTCATCGATGCGGATGAGATAAAGCCCGGGAAGCTTGCCCGGCAATCGCGCCACCGCAGTGGTCCCGATGCCCTCGCTTTGCCACATCGTCACCATCGCGTCGCTATAGGGATCGTCGCCGAGCGCCGTGACGTAGTCGACGGCGAGGCGGGCTGGAGGATTGACCCGCGCGAGATAAACCGCCGTGTTGAGCGTGTCGCCGCCATAGGCGAGCGCCAGCGTCGCGGGCTCGCGCTGATTGAGCTCGATCATGCACTCGCCGATGCAGGCAACCCGTAATGCTGTCATATGCCACCTAATATCTACGGATAGCGTCTATCGCAGGCGCCGTCGAATGGTTTAGTTTTTGTCGCAAGGAGGGCAACAGAGGAAGCCGCCATGCACGCGATCTTTCGCGCGACGAAGGTAATTCCCGTGGTCACCATCGAGCGCGAGGCCGATGGGGTGCCGCTCGCCCGCGCGCTGGCGCGCGGCGGTCTCAACGTCATCGAGGTGACGTTGCGCACGCCGGCAGCACCCGCCGCGATCGCCGCGATCGCGCGTGACGTGCCGGAGGTGATGGTCGGCGCTGGTACCATTCTGCGCGACAGCGACGTCACGCGCGCCATCGCCGCCGGAGCGCGCTTCCTCGTCAGCCCCGGCCTGACGCCCGAGCTGGCCGCCGCCGGGCTCGCCTCCGAGGTGCCATTCATTCCCGGCGCCGTCACGCCTTCCGAGGTCATCGTGGCGCGCGAGCTCGGCTTTTCCTTGCTGAAATTCTATCCCGCCGCCGGGCTTGGCGGCGTCACCACGCTGCGCAACTATGCGCTCGTCTTCGCCGGCACCGCCTTTTGTCCGACCGGCGGGGTGACCGGCGAGAATGCGAGGGAGTATCTGGCGCTGCCCAATGTCCCGCTGGTCGGCGGCGCCTGGATGGCGACGCCCGAAGCGATCGCCGCCGGCGACTGGGCCGGCATCACCGAGCGCGCCCGTCGCGCCGCAGGCTGAATCCATCGACCGGAGGAGCGCCACGATGTCGAACACGAACCTGGCACGATCCGCGAAGGCGCTGAGCCTTGGCATCACGGCGGAAGAATGGGCGCAACGCGTCGAGCTCGCCGCCTGCTACCGCATCTTCGACCTGCTCGGCTGGACCGAGTTCATCTTCAATCACATCACCCTGCGCGTCACGGGACCGGAAAGGCATTTCCTCATCAATCCCTTCGGCCTGTGGTACAGCGAGGTGACGGCATCGAACCTGGTCAAGATCGACCTCGACGGCAACACGATCGGCAAGAGCGAGTGGCCGGTCAACAAGGCGGGGTTCATCATCCATTCGGCGATCCACGCGGCGCGCTCGGATGCGCATTGCGTCATGCATACGCACACCACGGCCGGGGTCGCCGTTGCCTGCCAAGCGCAGGGCCTCTCGGCCCATAATTTCTACGGCTCGCAGCTGCGGGGCCGCGTCGCCTATCACGATTTCGAGGGCATCAGCGTCGAGCTCGACGAGCGGCCGCGTCTCGTCGAGTCGCTCGGCCGGCATAACGTCCTGATGCTGCGCAATCATGGGCTGCTCGTCTGCGGCGGCACCGTTCCGGAGGCGCTGCAGCGGATGATGACCGTGCAGCGCGCCTGCGAGGTGCAGCTTGCCGCCGAGGCCTCGGGCAAGACGATCACCCAAATCCCGGTCGAGATCTGCGAACGCGCGGGGAAGCAGGGCGAAGCCTTCGACCCCGCCGGCTATGGCACCCGATTGTTCACCGCGCTGCAGCGCCGCATCGACGGGATCGATCCCAGCTATCGCGAGTGAGGCGAGGGTGATCGCTCAATAGGTCCCGCGGCCGCCCGAGATATCGAAGACGGCGCCGGTCGAGAAGGAGCAATCCTCCGAGGCGAGCCAGGCGATGAGCGCCGCGATCTCCTCGACGAGGCCGAACCGGCCCATCGGGATCTTCGAGAGCATGAATTGGATGTGCTGCTCCGTCATCTGATTGAAGATCTCGGTCTTGACCGCCGCCGGGGTGATGCAGTTGACGCGGATGCCGGTCTGCGCGAGCTCCTTGCCGAGCGATTTCGTCAGCCCGATCACCCCCGCTTTGGCGGCCGAGTAGGCGGCGGCGTTGGGATTGCCCTCCTTGCCGGCGATCGAGGCGATGTTGACGATGCGGCCGTAATTGCGCGCCTGCATACCTGGGATCACGGCCCGGCAGCACAGGAAGATGCCGGTAAGATCGATGTCGATGACCTGCCGCCAAGCCTCCACCGGATACTGGGCGACCGGCAGGTTCGGTCCGGTGATGCCGGCGCTCGCCACCAGAATATCGATCGGACCTAGCCGCGTTTCGCTATCCGTCACCGCGGCGGCGATCGCCGCCGCGTCCGTGACGTCGACCTGCCGGGCTATGGCGCCCGGGATCTGTCGCGCGGCGCTTTCGGCTTGCCGGCCATCGACGTCCCAAAGCGCAACCTTGGCGCCCGACGCGGCGAGGCGCTCGGCGGCGGCGAAGCCGATGCCGCGCGCGCCGCCGGTGATGACGGCAATGCGGCCGGCGAGGTCGATCCGATTCATTCCATCCTACTTTCGGCTGATGTCCGGCAACGATTGCTCAATTCATGGGCAGCGTGGCGGCGAAGTCAATCGACAGCTCGATATGCGGCCGCGCGCCGCTCTTTCATATTCACCCGAAAAGATGCTAGATGACGGCCCCTGCTGGCAAACGCCCGATCGCGACGCATAAGGCAGGAGGCAATCGGGCACGCGCCCGCGGGACCCTGTTTGGGAGGCAGGAAGCAACATGGCGTCAGTCGAAATTCGCGGCGTGAAGAAGTCGTTCGGCGCCGTCGATGTCATCCATGGCATCGACGTCACCATCGCCGACGAGGAGTTCGTGGTTCTCGTCGGCCCGTCGGGCTGCGGCAAGTCGACGCTCTTGCGCATGGTTGCCGGGCTCGAGCAGATCACCGGCGGGCAGATCGCGATCGGCGGGCGGGTCGTCAATAACCTGCCGCCCAAGGATCGCGACATCGCAATGGTCTTCCAGAACTACGCGCTCTATCCGCATATGACGGTGCGCGACAACATGGCGTTCAGCATGAAGCTGCGCAAAGCCGACGCCGCCACGATCGACGAGCGGGTCAAGCGTTCCGCCGAGATCCTCGGCCTCATGCCTTATCTCGACCGCTATCCGCGGCAGCTCTCCGGCGGCCAGCGCCAGCGCGTCGCCATGGGGCGCGCGATCGTGCGCGACCCGCAGGTCTTCCTGTTCGACGAGCCGCTGTCCAATCTCGACGCCAAGCTGCGCGTCCAGATGCGGGTCGAGATCAAGGCATTGCATCAGCGCCTGCGAACCACCTCGGTCTACGTCACGCACGACCAGGTCGAGGCGATGACGATGGCCGACCGCATCGTCGTCATGCATGACGGGCGCGTCGAGCAGATCGGCACGCCGCTCGACCTCTACGACAATCCGGCGAATCTGTTCGTCGCGGGTTTCATCGGCTCGCCGGCGATGAATTTCATATCAGGCAAGCTGCGCCGCGGCGGCGACACGGTGTGGGTCGAGGCCAAGGGCGGCGTCCGCCTGCCCGCCGATAAAGGCGTGGCCGGCAGCGACGGGCAGGATGTCGTCTACGGCGTCCGCCCCGAGCATATGAGCGTCGTCGGCAGCGGTGATGGCGTGCCGGCGAAGGTCACGGTCGTCGAGCCGACCGGCGCCGATACCTATGTCTATGCCGAGATCGCCGGCGAGCAGGTCTGCGCCGTCTTCGACGAGCGCTATGATTTTTCTCCCGAGCAGATCATCCATCTGCAGCCCAAGCTCGCGGTGACCCACCTGTTTGACGCTGCGACGGGCGGCAAATTAAACTGATTCGATTGATGCGAGTTCGATCGTCTGTGCAGCGATCGGCGCCCTTCGGCAATCAAACGCGATCAAAGAACGCAACCTTGGGAGGAAGGCAATGTCTGATCTAACGAGAAGAGACGTCCTCAAAGCCGGCGTCGCGGCGACCGCGGTCGCCGCCGGGGGCGGATTGGTGTCGGCGACGCCGGTGCTCGCACAGACCGCCTTCAAGCTCGAGCCCGAGAAAGGCGCCAAGCTGCGCGTGTTGCGCTGGAGCCAGTTCGTCCAGGGCGACTGGGACAAATGGACGGAGATGACCAAGAAGTTCACCGAGACGACCGGCATCGAGGTGCGCGTCGACAAGGAGAGCTGGGAGGATGTCCGGCCCAAGGCAGCCGTGGCCGCCAATGTCGGCGCCGGCCCCGACATCATCATCGGCACCAATGACGATCCGCACAAATTCCCCGACAAGCTGGTCGACCTCAGCGATCTTGCGACCTATCTCGGCGGCAAATACGGCGGCTGGTACGATTCCTGCGTCCAGTACGGCACGCGCAACAAGAAATGGATCGCCCTGCCGCAGGGCACGCCCGGCGCCTGCATCAACTACCGGATCAGCCACCTCAAGGCCGCCGGCTTCGAGAAGCCGCCCGGCGACTTCCCCGGCTTCCTGAAGATGTGCCAGGCGCTCAAGGAGAAGGGCACGCCAGTCGGCTTTGCCCTCGGGCATGCAACGGGCGACGCCAATGCCTGGACGCATTGGATGCTGTGGGCCCATGGCGGCAAGATGGTCGACGCCAAGGACAATGTCGTCATCAACTCGCCGGAGACGATCGCCGCGCTCGAATACGCCAAGCAGCTCTATCAGACCTTCGTTCCGGGCACGCTCTCCTGGCTCGACCCGAGCAACAACAAGGCGTTCCTCGACGGCCAGATCAGCGTCACCAACAACGGCATCTCGATCTACACCGTCGCCAAGAACTCGACCGACCCGGCGCTGCAGGCGATCGCCAAGGACATGGACCACGTCAATTTCCCGATCGGTCCCGTCGGCGTGCCGACCGAATACTCGCTGATGCTGCAAGCCTTCGTGTTCAAGTATTCGAAATACCCCAAGGCGGCGAAGGAATATCTGCGCTACATGTGGGAAGGCGAGCAGTACATGCCGTGGCAGCAGGCGTCGAACGGCTATGTCTCGCAGCCGCTGGCCGCCTTCGAGAAGAACCCCATCTGGACGGCGGATCCCAAGAACCTGCCGTTCCGCGACGCCACCAAGAAGATGCGCTACAACGGCTATGCCGGAAGTCTCGGCTACGCCTCGGCGGCGGTGATCGGCGACTTCATCAATGTCGACATGTTCGGCCAGGCCTGCACCGGCTCGAAATCGCCGAAGGACGCCGCGGCGGAAGCACACGAGCGCGCCTCGCGTTACTACAAGGTCTGAGGCAGGCGGGCGGCGCCGCCGCGCCGCCCTTCGCTCGAACGGTATCGGATAGATGGCAGTCCAGACGCAATCAACGCAGGCCGCGCCGCCAGCCATCCGGATAGCCGGGGCAAGCTGGCTGGAAAGCCGCAACCTTCTCGGCTTCCTCTTCATGCTGCCGGCGGCGGCGCTGCTGCTGCTTTTCCTGACTTATCCGCTGGGCCTCGGCCTATGGCTTGGCCTTACCGATCAAAAAATCGACGGCACCGGCGGTTTCATCGGTCTCGGCAACTTCATCTCGCTGGCCCATGACAGTGTGTTCCTGCTGTCGATCTTCAATACGCTGATCTACACAATCGTCGCCAGCGTCATCAAATTCGGCCTCGGCCTCTATCTCGCGCTGCTACTGAACAACCGCATGCCGTTCAAGGCAATGATCCGCGCCTTCGTGCTGTTGCCCTTCGTGGTGCCGACGGTGCTCTCGGCGATCGCCTTCTGGTGGATCTACGATGCGCAGTTCTCGATCATCTCCTGGGTGCTGGTGAAATGGGGCTGGATCGACCGCTACATCGATTTCCTCGGGCAGCCGTGGAATGCGCGCTGGGCGGTGATCGCGGCCAATATCTGGCGCGGCATCCCGTTCGTCGCCATCACCCTGCTCGCCGGGCTGCAGACGATCCCGCCGTCGCTCTATGAGGCGGCGACGCTCGACGGCGCCACGCCGTGGCAGCGCTTCTGGTACATCACCTTGCCGGTGCTGAGCCCGATCATCGCCGTGGTCATGACGTTCTCGGTGCTCTTCACCTTCACCGACTTCCAGCTCATCTACGTCATCACGCGCGGCGGCCCGCTCAACGCCACCCATCTGATGGCGACGCTGTCCTTTCAGCGGGCGATCACCGGCGGTCAGCTCGGCGAGGGCGCCGCCATCGCCAACGCGATGATCCCGTTCCTGCTCGCCGCCATCCTGTTCAGCTATTTCGGCCTGCAGCGCCGCAAATGGCAGCACGGGGGGAGGGACTAGCGCATGGCCGTCAAGATCAGCCAGCTCGAAGGCATGGACTATCTCGCCTCGACGCCGCGCCGGATCGTCACGCTGTGGCTGCCGCTCAGCATCTTCATCTTCGTCCTGTTGTTTCCGTTCTACTGGATGACGGTGACCAGCTTCAAACCCGATATCGAGCTCTACGATTTCTCGCACTACAACCCGCTCTGGGTCGTGCATCCGACCCTGCAGCACATCGAGAAGCTGCTGTTCGAGACCGATTACCCGTCATGGCTAATGAACACGCTGCTGATCTCGGTCTCGTCGACTTTCTTGTCGCTGTTCTGCAGCGTGTGCGCCGCCTACGCGATCGAGCGGCTGCGTTTCACCGGCTCGTCCTATGTCGGGATGTGCATCTTCTTGGCCTATCTCGTGCCGCCGAGCATCCTCTTCATTCCGCTCGCCACGATGGTTTTCCAGTTCGGCATGTTCGACAGCGACTGGGCGCTGATCCTGACCTATCCGACCTTCCTCATCCCGTTCTGCACCTGGCTGCTGATGGGCTATTTCCGCTCGATCCCCTACGAGCTCGAGGAATGCGCGCTGATCGATGGCGCCTCGCGGCTGCAAATCCTCCTCAAGATCACGCTGCCGCTCGCCATCCCCGGGCTGATCTCGGCGGGCATCTTCGCGTTCACCCTGTCGTGGAACGAGTTCATCTACGCGCTCACCTTCATCTCCTCCTCGGAGAACAAGACGGTGCCGGTCGGCGTCATCACCGAGCTCGTCGAAGGCGATGTCTATCACTGGGGCTCGCTGATGGCCGGCGCGCTGCTCGGCTCGGTCCCGGTCGTCATCCTCTACTCGTTCTTCGTCGAGCATTACGTCTCGAGCCTGACCGGCGCGGTCAAGGAGTAGCGGCGCGGATCGCGCGTCTATTCCGGCGGGTCGGGTTCCGCGCGTCGGTGGCCTGTCGGGTGCCCCGAATCGTCGATGAAGCCGCCGCCGCGCAGGGCGGCGAGGACCGTCTCGAAATGGCGCGCCGCCGCCGGGCTGCCGGCACCTTCGAGCCAGTTCTGATCGAGAAACGAGGCGAGGGCCGGCTGATCGAGCTCGACCTCCCAGATTATGCCAAGCAGCGAGGCCAAGGCCTCCTCGCGCTCGCGGGCGACGCCGAAGAGGCACGCGGCGCGATCGGCCGCTGCGCGATCGCCCGTCTCCGGACCGGCGCCGAGACCGAAATCGATCACACGCCGTCGCGCCGGGGCGGCGAGCTGGAAATGCGCGATCTCGTGGAGCAGCACATAGGCCTCGGTATCGCCGCGTAAGGCCTCGCCGTCCCAGCTGAAATCGAGCGCCGGGCTGCCGGGACGGACGGCGATGCCGTGCTCGCCGGCGACGGCAATCGCACGAAGCTGATGCTCGGCGGCGAGCGTTCCGGCGGCGCGCGTCGCATGCGCCAAGCGCGCGATCCGCGAAAAGACCTGTCGCGGCAGGCCGTCGGCAAGGCTTTGCCGCAAGCGGTCGAGCGTAGCGGGCAGGGCGGCTTCGGAGATCGGCGTCAGAATCATGAATTGGCGTTGCCGGCCGCCATGCGCCGTCCGAGCGTCACTGCATGTTGCCGGGCATGTTGCCAGCGACGACCGGCTCGACATGGACACGCGCCACGCCGGAATTGCGCATGCCGAGCTCTTCCGCCGCGGATTGCGAGAGATCGATGATGCGGCCTTGGCGTGACGGTCCGCGATCGGTGATGCGTACCGTCACCGAGCGGCCATTCGCCATGTTGGTCACCCGCGCCTTCGAATCCATCGGGAGCGTACGATGCGCCGCCGTCAGCTCGTTCTTGTCGAAACGCCCGCCGCTCGCCGTCGACTTGCCGTGGCGCTCGCCGCCATACCAGGACGCATAGCCGACCTGGCCGACCTTCCTGTCGCGGGGACGCCCGGGAGTTACCGGTTTCGTCGCTTTGCCCGACCGTGCCCTGGCTGTCGCAACCTTCGGTTTGACGCGATGCGGCGTCCGCGCCGCCTGGCTCTTGACGACCGGCTTCTCGGCCAGGACCGGTCCGGATTCGGCCGTCGGCGCCGCAGTGTCGACCGTCGGCGCCCCGTAGGCGGCGGAAGTCCCGTAGGCGGTGGAGGCCCCATAGACGATGGAGGGCAGGGCAACGGCATAAAAGCCGACGCAAAGGAGCCGCTGCCATGCCATCGCGCTGCCCTTTCCCTGCCATACCGCACGGACGCCATGTGCGGCCGGCAACGATCCGGCATGGCATGACGATCCGTGAGTATAGCCCGAGACAGGCGGTGTTCGGCAATTGGCGAGGCGCTCCCCCCAAAAGGGCGGTCCTTAAGCCGGGTTGGAGGACAGCTCCGCGGCGTCGAGATGACCGCCGATCGTGCGGCTCGCCAGCACGTTCATCCAGCCCACCATGTCGAGCCAGCTTGCCTCGTTGCGCGGCGGCTCGATCGCGATGATCTGCGCATCGGTGATCTCGTCGATCGATGTGATGACGCGCGGCGGGTCCGGGTCGGTCGCCCAGAGCAGATAGACCTGCTCATCCGCCTCGTGCTTGCTGATCAGGCAATTGGGCGTCGTTCCGCCCCGCCCGTAAAGACCGACCGCCGAGACTTTTTCCTTGTGCGAGACCGTCATCACGCCCTGAAGCCGAGGAAAGGCGTATTTCATCGCAGAATACCAGCGGCAGAGCTTGGCTAGTTCCGCAGCGGTAAACTCATAGGCAGCCGTACCGCCAGCCTGTGGTCTTGGCCGGTGTTCGGCGCATCTAGGAAAAGCGATAACGTTCGTCATCCTGTGTGCTCTATTAACTGGTGTTGGACTGCCTCTACCCGCGATCTCAACCAAATTCATGCAACCGTCACGCTAACATCTTCTTGCTGGATACAAGAGATCGCCCCCTGCGACCGGAAATTATCGCCGCTCGTCTGTTTCGATTACTGCAGAGCACGAAAACCAAGTCAACGAATAGTGAAAATAATCGCGAAAGTGACCGAGGCTCGTTGCGTTTTTGCAACAGTGGCGGAGAAGCACCACTCATTCGGAACGAAATTCTGTTCATGGCGTGGTCGCCGCTAACGCTAGAGTTGGTGCATAATCGGTCGCCATGACAGATGAACCTAGGATCCGCGCCCTGACGCGGGCGGAAATGGATGTCGCCCTCGACTGGGCGGCGGCGGAGGGCTGGAATCCGGGGCTGGCGGATGCCGATTGCTTCCGTCGCGCCGACGAGGCGGGCTTCCTCGGCCTCTTCCTCGCCGGCCACATGGTGGCGAGCATTTCCGTCGTCGCCTACGATGCGGCTTTCGCCTTTCTCGGCCTCTATATCGTCGCGCCGGCGTTTCGCGGCCAGGGCTTCGGTCTCAAACTATGGCAGGCCGGCATGGCGTCGCTCGGCGATCGCATCGTCGGCCTCGACGGCGTCGTGGCGCAACAAGCCAATTACGCGAAATCCGGCTTCCATCTGGCCTGGAACAATCAGCGCTACGAGGGACGCGGCGGCGGCAGCGAGCCGTCCGGTCTGGTCCCCCTGGCGGCGGTGCCGTTCGCCGAACTCGCGGCCTATGACAGGTGCCTCTTTCCCGCGCCGCGCGATCGCTTCCTCGCCTGCTGGACCGAGCGGCATTCGGGACGGGCGATCCTCGAGGCGGGGAAGCTACGCGGCTTCGGGGTGATCC
>WNFM01349082.1_pt3 | contig 13216 bp, 11 predicted proteins | sample 5400271 | NCBI WGS metagenome assembly WNFM01 (sample SAMN13153352, study PRJNA577476) | soil metagenome | isolation source: 60 cm saprolite on Douglas fir-dominated hillslope | place: USA:California | collected 2013-09-17 | reverse complement strand
GCCCAGCTTCAATCCGCGCGCAGACGATAGATCGACCACGTTCTTCAAATCGCGGACATAAGGAGTGACGAAATCGTGCTGCTTCAGATCGCCGTCGCCCCGCGTCGGGCGCTGCACCGCCGCCAGCAATTCGTTGGCGCGCTTTTCAATCCAGCCGGTCACGGCAGTGTCGGCGGGCCCTCCGTGCGTCGGGTTGTACTTGATGCCGCCGTCCTCGGGCGGATTGTGCGACGGCGTGATGACGATTCCGTCGGCGAGCCCCGCCTTGCGTCCGCGGTTCCAGGAGAGGATGGCGTGCGAGATCACCGGCGTGGGCGTCCCCAGCCGCGAATAGAAGACCGGGACTCCGCGGGCGCTCAGCACGTCGAGCGCAGTGTCCTGCGCCGGGTCGCTGAGCGCGTGCGTGTCCTTGCCCAGGTAGAGCGGCCCGTTCACGCCCTGCGCCTTGCGGTATTCGCAGACCGCCTGCACGACGGCGAGGATGTGCGCCTCGTTGAACGCCCGCTTGAAGGCCGACCCGCGGTGCCCGCTGGTGCCGAAGGCGACGCGCTGCTCCGGCACGCCGGGATCCGGCCGCTCGGAGAAGTAAAGCTTGCGCAGGCGCGCGACGTCGATCAGCACATCCTGCGGAGCGGGCTTGCCCGCGAGCGGATGAATCATGGGGGACACCATACAGATTTCCGTCTGATCCGACTCAAATCTGTAAGGTGTCCCCGAATCAGAACGCGCCGGATAGTGCGACCGCCGGACCCTGTGCGCCCACCGACAATGAGCCGCCTGACAAAGGGCTGCCGCGGCGGTGCAGCAGGGGTAAGGCGACGCCGCAGGCCGCGCCGATGGCCGCGCCCGCGGCCACGTCGGTGAAGTAGTGCTTCTCCGCGATCATCCGCAGCGAGGCCGTCGTCACGGTGGCCGCCGCAGCCGCGCCCCACAGCCACGGCGCAGCGGGCGATTCCTCGAGCGTCGCGGTCATCGCCAGCGAGACGCCCAGCGTGGTGGCGAAGGCGGTGTGTCCCGAGGGAAGGCTGAGGTGGCTGTCGGCGTCGTCGAAAGCGTAGGCGCCGCTCAGCTCGGCGTGGTCGTAGCGCACGAAGGGCCGCTTGCGGGCCGCGAAGAACTTCACGCTCTGCACCAGCGCCGCCGACACCGCCGACGCCTCCAGCACGACGACGGCCGCGCGGAGGCCCGCTCCGTCGGATGCGTACGGCCCGGTGGCGGTGAGGGCGCCGGCAATAGTTCCCAATGGTAACAATGCGTAGACCCAGACGTTGCTCGCGGTGTCGGCGGTCTTGCGCTCCAGGATCCAGCCCGTCATCGCGTCATGCCACCACGCGTCCAGGCCGTTGACCGACGCGCCGGGCGAACCGGCGGGCCGGAGATTTGGCAGCCCGCTGTTGTCGAGCCCGTCGCAGATGTTGCAGCGCTCGGGCGCGAGCTTTCCCCTGAGCAGCTCGGGAATGAGGAAGGCGGCGATCCCTACGCTGGTGATCGCCGCATCTGCCCCAGGCTGGAGCGCGATCCTGTCGGAGGGCCCCGCGTCCGCCCACGAGAACGCGGATGCCGCGAGCAGCAGAGCGATCACGCCGGCATCCGATCGCGAATCGCCGCGAGCGCGTCGGCCAGCTCGCGGCAAGTCTGGAAGCGCTGCTTCGGATCCTTCGCCAGCAACTTGACGATCGCCGCTTCCAGCTCCGGCGGAATGGCCGGATTGCGCGAGCGCGGCGGCGCAGGCGGCGTGTTGACGTGCATCATCAAGAGAGGCACCAGCTCGGCGTGGTTGAACGGCACTACGCCCGTGAACATCTCGTAGGCGCAGACGCCCAGCGCGTAGAGATCGGTCAGGTGATTGACCGTGCTGAAATTGCTGATCTGCTCCGGCGACATGTAGAAGGGCGTCCCGGCGATCGAACCCGCTACCGTCACCCCCGGCGTCGCGTGCTGCTTGGCGATGCCGAAGTCCATCACTTTCAGGACGCCGTCGTTGGTGATGAAGAAGTTGTCCGGCTTGACGTCGCGGTGGATGACGCCCGCGTCGTGCGCAGCCTGCAGCCCGTGACAGGCCTGCACCAGATAGCCGAGCGCGCTGCGCAGATCGATCGGCTGCGCCATCCGGTCCTTGAGGCTCGTGCCGGTGAGCAGCTCCATCGAGAGGTAACGGAAGCCCTGGTGCACGCCGAGGTCGTAGAGCCGGATGATGTTGGGGTGGATGAGCTGCCGCGAGAGCTTCAGTTCCTGCTTGAACCGCGCCACCAGCACGTCGGTGCTGTGCGCCAGATTGAAGACCTTGAGCGCGACCTGCTCTTCCAGCTCCAGATCGAAAGCGCGAAAGACGACGGCCATGCCGCCCTTGCCGATCTGCGCCTCCAGCCGGTAGCGGTTCGCCACCGTGCTCCCGATCGCGAAGCGATCGACCGGCGAGACCGGCTCGGGCTCGACGATCACCTCCGCTTCCGCGATCACCTCCTCGTGCTGCGTCGCTGCCCCGGGGTTGGTCACGCGGCGGACCGTCTCGGGATCGTGGCGCAGCACCGTCGCCTCCACCCCGGGCAGATCGCCCATGCCGGGGAGATCGCCCAGATCAGGGAGCGGATCGTGCGTCCGGCGCTTGTGCAGATCGGACTGCGCCAGCACCTGCCGCGCCACCATCGCAGAGGGTCGCAGCTCCGCGTCCAGCTCGACCAGCCGCTTCCGCGCCGCCGAGTGTTCCGGCCGCAGCGCGAGGATCTTCTGCAGCGCCTCGCGCGCGTTCTCGGGAAATCCGTGCGCGGCGTAGAGCTCCGCGAGCCTCTCGAAGACGGCGATCTCGCCGGCGTCCCGCGGCCCGCTCTTCACCAGCGCGTCGAGGAAGTGCTCGAGGCGGAAGTCGAGCACGTTGAGGCTGCCCGCGAGCTGCACCGCCTGCGCCGCCGCTTTCCGGTAACGCGCGTCGTCCCGCGGCAGGCGCGTCAGGTTGTCGAGCGCCTTCCCGGTATCGCCCAGCTCGAGATACCAGCGGGCCGCCTCGAACGGCATGCCCGCGTCCGCGTAGAGCTGCGCGGCCTGCGACTTCTGCCCGAGCGCCACCGCCATCCGCGCCCCGTCGCCGCCTGCTCCTCCATCTTCTGGGCAGAGATCACCGAGACCGCCTGCCCGCCCACCGCCGACCCGCGCACGGGCGCGAGCATCGGGCCGGTCTCGAACTGCCCGGGCTTCAGCGAAGCCAGCTTCGCGGCGCCCACGGTGTCGCCTGCGCGCTGCAGAAGCTCGACCGCGCGCTGCTGCTCGCCGAGGGCCATGAAGAGCTGCACCGCCAGCTCGTTTTCGCCCGCCTTGCCGAGCAGGATTCCGGCCATCAGCGCCCTCTTCTTTCCCGCTGCGTCGAGCTGGCCCGCCTGCTCGGGGCGAACGCCCAGCGATTCGAGCAGCAGCTCGGCGGCGTCGCGCGGACGGCGCAGCGCACCCAGCACGCGGGCAGCGTCCTCGAGCGCGCCGGCTTCGCGAAAGAGCTTCACCGCCGCTTCAGGCTGCGTCTTCTCCAGGCCGCGCGCGCGCTGCAACGCCTTCTCGCGTTCCTTTGGGTCCATCAGTCTTCCGGCAGCTCGGCGGCGAGCCGCTTGAGCGAGTCGGGCTGGTTGGCGAACTTGAGCGCTTCTTCGACGGTGATCTCCCCGCCCTTGACGAGGCGGAAGAGGTGGGCGTCCAGGCTCTGCGTGCCGGAGCCGTCGTTGGACGCCGAGTCGAGATAGCCGTCGATCTGGAAAACCTTGTTCTCGCGGATCAGGTTCGAGACCGCGTAGCTCTGGAGGAGGATCTCCAGCACCGCCACCCGTCCCTCGCCGCTCGCGTGCTTGGCGAGGTGCTGCGCGACCACCCCGCGCAAGAGGACCGAGAGCGTGCTGCGCACCTGGTCGCGGCTCTCCTCCGGAATCACGTCGATGATGCGATCGATCGCCTTGGTGGCCGAGTTGGAGTGCAGCGTGCCGACCACCAGCACGCCCGTCTCCGCCGCCGAGGTGGCCAGGTTGATGGTCTCGAGATCGCGCATCTCGCCCACCACCAGCACGTCCGGACTCTCGCGCAGGGCGCTGCGCAGGGCGCTCGCGAACGACTCGGCGTGCTTGCCCACTTGCCGCTGCGTGATCGCTCCCTTGATCGGCTGGTGCAGGAACTCGATCGGGTCCTCGATGCTGATGACGTGCCGCTCGCTGGTCTTGTTGATCTCGTCGACCATCGCCGCGAGCGTGGTGGTCTTCCCCGATCCGGTGGGTCCCGTCACCAGCACGAGGCCGTTGTGCAGCTCCGTCAGGCGCTTCACCGCCAGCGGAAGGTGCAGCTCCTCCATGGTGGGCATCTTGTTGGGGATGACGCGGAACACCGCTCCCAGGCCGTGCGACTGCACGAAGATGTTGGCGCGGAAGCGGGCCAGATCCTCGATGACGTAGACCAGGTCGATCTCCTGGTTCGCCTCGAATTCGGCGCGCTGCTCGGGCGTCATCATCTCCAGCAGGAAGCGGCTGGTCTCCACTTCGGAGAGCTGGCGGAAGGGCAGCCCCATCAGCTCGCCCTCGTGGCGGATGATGGGCACGTTGCCGGCGTGGAAGTGCAGATCGCTCGCGCCCTGCTGCGCGACCAGCCGCAGAAAGGAGTCGATGCGCGGCATCTACGGCTTCCTCGGAGGCTGCGGCGCGGCCTTCCTGGGAGGAGCCGCCGTGGCCGGCCGGGCGCCCGACGGAGGATCCGCTTGCGGCGGTGGAGCGGCGGCGGCCGGCCCGTTCGTCGCTACGGGCTTCGACACCGGGGGCTTCGCGGCCGGCGGCTGCGACCCCGGCGGCGGGCTGGAAGGTGGCGCCTGCTTCTCCGCCGCCGTCACCAGCTTGGTGGGCCGCGTCGCCTGCGCCTTCTTCTCCTCCTCGTCGACAAACGGCTCGAAGTCCTTCTTGCTCATCGCCTTCACGTAGGCGTCCGCGGCGGAGATCTTGTTCTCCTTCATCAGCCGCATCAGATCGACGTCCATCAGCTGCATGCCCTGCTCGCGGCTGGTGGAGATGATCGAGGGAAGCTGGAAAGCCTTGCCCTTGCGAATCAGATTCGACACCGCCTCGTTGTTGACGAGCAGCTCGACCGCGAGCACGCGGCCCGGGCCGGTCTTTTCCTTCATCAGATATTGACAGACCACCGCGCGCAGCGAGTCGGCGAGCGTGGAGCGCACCTGCTGCTGCTGCCCCGGCGGGAAGGCGCTGACGATGCGATCGACGGTGGTCGCCGCCGAGACGGTGTGCACGGTGCCGAAGACGAGGTGGCCGGTCTCCGCCGCGATGACGGTGAACTCGATGGTGGGCAGGTCGCGCATCTCGCCGACCAGGATGACGTTGGGATCCTCGCGCAACGTCGACCGCAGCGCCGCCGCGAAGCTCCTCGTGTGCGTCCCGCCCTCGCGCTGGTTGACCAGGCTCTGCTTGCGCTCGTGGATCACCTCGATGGGATCCTCGAGCGAGATGATGTGCCGCGAGGAGGTTCGATTGATGAAATCGATGAGCGCGGCCAGCGTGGTGGACTTGCCCGACAGCGGCGGCAGGCCCAGCTTCTCGAATTCGGGCAGCGTGCCGCGGATGCGCCGGAAGACGCCCGAGAGCCCGCCCAGCTGCTGGAAGACGTTGGCGCGGAAGCGCAGCCCCTCGCTCTTCACTTCGTGCGAGTAGTCCACGTCCTGCAGCGCCTGCAGCGCCATCAGCTGCTCGGTGGTGAGGTGCGGCATGAGCAGCGCCTTCACCTGCTCTTCGGTGAGCGGGCCCTGGGTGATGGCGCTGATGCGGCCCACCTTCTTCATGAAGACCGGCCGGCCCGAGGCAACGATGAGGTCGTCGCCCTCCTGCGTGGCCAGCTGCGCCAGCAGCCGATCGAGCAGCGGCACCGCCAGCACGGCCGTGCCCTGCGCGGTGACGCGCCAGCGCTGATGTGCGGATCGTCGTTCAGCTTCGCCACCGCCGTCGCGTGGTCGTGCGCGTCGAACTTGTCGAGGAACTTGACCGCGAGGAAGCGCACGTCCGGGCTCTCGGAATTGCAGAGCGCGGCGATCTGCGGCGCGGCGCCCTTGGCGTTCATGTCCATCAGCGCCTGGATGCAGACCCCCATTAGATTTGGATCGGCGCCCATGATGTGCACCAGGTAGGGGATGGCGCGCTGGTCGTTGATCAGCGCCACCGCCTCGATGGCCGTCTCCTTCACCCACCAGTCGGGATCCTGGGTGGCCGTCTGCACCAGCGCGCGCAGCGCCTTCACGTCCTTGAGCCGTCCCAGCACGTTGACGGCGAAGCGGCGGATCACGTCGGAGGGATCGGCCAGCATCGGCACCATGTGCGCGGTCAGCCGGGTGCCGCCCAGCTCGATGAGCGCGTCCATCACCCGCTCGCGCACCCACCAGTCCTCGTCGCGCAGGACGCCCATCAGCTTGGGCCACAGCGTCTGATCCGGATCGGACACCGCGCGGATCACCTCGGTGGCCATGCGGCGGACGTTGACGTCGCGGCTGCGCAGAAGCCAGACCACCGTGCGCGAGAGGTCGAGCTTGTTCTCCATCGAGAGCTGCTTGAGCACTTCGGCGGCACGGTTGCGGACGGGGATCTGCTTGTGGCCCAGCGCATCGACCAGCGGCGGCAAGACCACGTCGGTGCCGATGGCCTCGAGCGCGTTGAGCACCGCCAGGCGGATGGCCCGCGGGCCCCCGCGCAGCTTGCGTTCCAGCGCCGCGATCACGCGCGCCGAGGAGAAGCGCCGCAGCCCGTCGACGGCCGCCTTGACCATGCCGACGCCGTCGGCGTCGAGGAAGATGCCGACGTACTCGAACCAGTCCTCCTCGGCGCAGAGCGCGGAGAAAGAGAGGATTGCCTGGATCACCACCGGCTCCGCGTGCTGCTGTGCATTGAGCACGGGCGCGAGGACTTTGAGCGCGGCCGCCGGATCCTTCATCATCACGTTGCGATCGCCCAGGTGGCGGAGCGCGTGCACCTTCTCCGCCTGCGCGCCCGCCGCCAACGCCGCCTGCAGCGCGGGGATGGCCTGGTGCTTGGCGAACCCGACCAGCACGTCGAGCGCCTCGGTGCGCCCCGGGAAGTTCGACTCGCCCACCGCGCGCGTGAGGATTTCGAAGATGGTCTTGCTGCCGCCGAGCTGCGAGAGCGTTCGCGCCACGGTGGCGCGCAGTCCCGCGTCGCTCGAGCGGAGGTGCTCGACCAGCGCGGCGTGCTCCATGGGGCTGTTCACCTTGGGGATCAGCGCCGCCAGTGCGGTGCGCAGCCCCGACTCCGCGCCCTTCAGCGCCTTGACCAGCGGCGCGAAGAGCGACTTGTCGGGGGTCTTGTCGATCAGCCGCGCGAAGGCGGTCAGGCGCGCGCGGAGGATGTTCGCGTCGGGCGCCTTGCCGGTGAGAACCTCGAGCAGCTTGATCAGGTCGGCCGCGGCCGGCGTCTCGGCGGACGCGACGAAGGCCTCGATCTCCTCGGGGCTCTTCCAGGAGGCGGCCTTGAACTGGGAGAGGAGATCCTTTCCGGAGAGCATGGGCGGGGCCAAGACTAGCACCGGTCGCACGAATCGCCCTGATCGTTGCCCGTTGTTGCGGCTGAAACCGGCGCTGAAATGGCGACACCTCTTCTGCGTAGTGCTGATTCGAGAGACACACTGAGGAGGCTGGTCATGGGGGTTCGCAAGCTGCTGTTTCCGATCGCGCTCGCGGCGCTCTGGGTGGTGATGACGGCCATGGCCATGGCGGATTTCGCTTCCTTCAGCGCGGCGACGCGGCCGGCGCCACGAGTGGTGGAGAGGCCGTTGCACAGCTCGCAGCGGGCGCAGGGGCGGTCGGCGTCGGTCGCGATGCGCTAGCTGGGCCGGTAAGGCAGCCGTCACGTTCACGCTCACGTTCACGTTCACGCTCTTAGACGTTCGTGAGCGCACGGCGTGAGCAAGAGCGTGAACGTGAACGTTAACGTGAATGTGAACGTGAACGGCTTGCGGGGAAAGCGTGAGTCCTTCGCCTTCGGCGTCGTAGCTGTCTGTGATTCGTTTGTCCGTCATCGCCGTCTCCTTGGCTTTCTTTGAAAGGAGACGGCGATGACGGACAACTACCTTCCACACGAGAAGCTTCACGCGTACCAGGAGGCTCGCAAGTTGCTCGCTTGCGTGCGCGAGGCTGGCATTTCGGAAAGCAGGCTTCGTGATCAGGCGCTCCGAGCGGCAACCGGCGTGTGCCTCAACATCGCCGAGGCCGCGGGGCGAAGCGGTTTCGCGGACAAGGCTCGCATCTTTGCCATCGCGCGCGGTGAAGCATGCGAAGCGGGGGCCGCGCTTGACATTGCGTCGGTCGCTGGCCATTGCAAGCGGGAGGCTGCGCTGCGAGGAGCTGCAAGTGCGCGCACGGTTCACGCGCTCTTGTCCGGGTTGATCCGGCGGTTTTCGTCCTGAGCGGCTACGCCTTGCCGCGCATTTTTGCGAACCACCAGCGCAACCCCACGAACAAGAAGCGCCAGTCCTTGAAGAACTCGGGGGGCTTCTTTTCGTAGTAGTGGCCGATGAACTGGAGGACCCAGCCGACGACGAAGAGCCCGAGCGCCCAGCGCCAGAGGCCGGGAGTGAAGATCGACGTCAGCGCGAGCAGGATGGAGACGGCGATCATCGGGATCCACTCTTCGTTGGTTCGGTTTCCCAGCATGGCGGACCTCATACCGCGAGCGGCGGCAGCTTCGCCAGCGCGGCGTTGTCGTCGACGTGCGCGGGCGTCTTCATGCCCACCAGCGCGCTGGTGATCCCGGGCGTGCTGCGGGCGAACTGCAGGGCGCGTTGTGCATCGCTGCTCAATCCGGCGAGCGCGTCGCGCACCGCCTGCGGAAGTTGCCGCGTGAGCCGGCCCTGCAGGACGCTCGCGGATGCGAAGACGGCGACCTTCGCTTCGCGCGCCGCCTCCAGCAGCGTGTGATCGCCTTGGTTGCGCAGCGTCGCGGCCTCGTCCATCTCGATGTTGAACGGCAGCTGGACGGCGCGGAACCGGTGATCCTTACCGCCGGCGTCGCGCGCGGCGTCGAGCAGCTCTGCGAGCGAGAGCGACTCCTCCTCGCTGGCCTCGAGGCGCAGGCCGTTCCAGGTGGCGGCGCCGTAGCAGCCGATCTTCCCGCTCTCGCACGCGCGCTCCAGCGCCGCGAAGGCGGTGCGCAGGCGGTGGCGGAACTCGGCACGAGGCACCTCGCCGAGCTGCGTTTCCGGATTGTGTATGTAGTATACATCGATGCACTCGACGCCCAGGTTGCGGCGGCTGCGATCGATCTGATCGTCGAGATACCGCGCCGCGAGCGAGTGGCAGCCGGCGACGATCTCCTCCGCCTTGAGGATGCCCGGCCGGATGAACGTCTCCTCGAAGTAGGCGCGCACGTCGTGGGGCCGCCCGCCGTCGAACGGCAGGTAGCCGCCCTTGGTGCAAAGGACGATCGCCTCGCGCGCGACGCCGCTCTCGAGGATGGCCGCGCCCACCGCGCGCTCGCTGCGCTGGTTGCGGTAGTTGATGGCGCTGTCGATGACGTTGATGCCGAGCTGCAGCGCGCGGCGCACCGATTGCGCGTAGAGCGCATCGGTGGCGGCATCGTCGCGGCCCAGATAGGTGCCGATTCCGAGCGACGAGAGCCAGGGGCCGGAGAGCGCCTGGCGGAAGTGCCCTTCGGCCGCTCCCGACTTGTCGCGAAAATGCGCGGTTCCTTCCGCCGTCGCGCGTCCCGCCAGCATCGGGGGAGCATACGCCGCCGGAGCGCCGAACGCATCCGCGCGCGCGGCACGCGAGCTCGAGGTCAGACTCGGCGCTTGCCAAGTCGGCCGAACTTTGCGTTCATTCCTCTGCGACCTTCCGCCGCGCGACAAACGCATCCTGGACCTGCGAAGAGTTTTCGATCATCCACGCCGCTCGCCCGGCCGGAACACCGGGCCCCACATGGACCGGGCATGAGCTCTCTCTTCAGTCCGTCGTCGAACACCCGATTCCGGATCGCGCTGGGCGCTCTCGCGATCCTCGGCGGCGGCGGGCTGGTGGCGGGGCCGATGATCTACGTGCGGTCGCCGTTCTTCACGCAGCAGCAGGATCCGATCGATCAGCCGGTGCAGTTCGACCATCGCCACCACGTCGGCGACGAAGGCATCGACTGCCGCTACTGCCACTACCTGGTCGAGAAGTCGCCCAGCGCGGGCGTGCCGCCGACCAGCCTCTGCCTCAACTGCCACGCGCAGATCTGGAACAAGAGCCCCAAGCTCGCCCCGGTGCGCGAGGCCTACTTCTCCGACAAGCCCATCGTCTGGAACAAGGTCAACAAGCTGCCGCACTTCGTCTACTTCAACCACTCGATCCACGTCCGGCAGGGCGTCGGCTGCGTCACCTGCCACGGCCGCATCGACGAGATGGCGTTGGTAGAGAAAGCGCAGCCGCTCTCGATGGGCTGGTGCCTCGAGTGCCACCGCGCTCCCGAGAAATTCCTCCGCCCGCGCGATCAGGTCACCAGCATGACCTGGAAGCCGAAAGAGCAGCTCGAGATCGGCCGCGCGATCAAGGAGCAGTACCACGTGCAAACCCGGACCTCGTGCTCCACATGCCACCGCTGAAACTGCCCATCGCGGGAGAGCCGCGCTCGCACTGGCGCAGCCTCGACGAGCTGCGATCGCCGCCCGCGCCCGCGCGCGAGTTGGGGCCGGAAGCGCCGGATGATCTTTCGCGGCGCGGCGTGCTGCAGCTGATGGGCGCGAGCGCGGCGCTGGCCGGCCTCGCCGGCTGTCTCAAGCAGCCCGACGAGAAGATCCTTCCGTACACGCGTCAGCCGCCGGAGGTGACGCCCGGCAACCCGCTGCACTACGCGACCTGCAGCGCGATCGACGGCCGCGCGACCGGTCTGCTGGTCACCGCCAGCGAGGGGCGCCCCACCAAAGTGGAGGGGAACCCGCAGCACCCGTCGAGCCGCGGCTCGGCAGGCGTGCTCGAGCAGGCGCAGCTGCTGCAGCTCTACGATCCGCAGCGTCTGAAGACGGTGCTGCACAAGAACCAGCCGCGCTCGTGGCGCGACTTCCTCGGCGCCACGCTCGCGGACGCGCGCCGTCTTCGGGAAAATGGCGGCGAGGGCCTGCGCTTCCTGATGGAGCCCAGCTCGTCGCCACTGGTCGGGCACCTGCGCCAGCGGCTGATCGAGACCTATCCGAAAGCGAAGTTCTTCTCCTGGAGCGCGATTCCGCTACAGCACGTCCACGACGGATCGAGGCTCGCCTTCGGCTCCTCCCTCGAGACGCGCATCGATCTCTCCAAAGCCTCCGTCGTCTGCTCGCTCGACGCGGACCTGCTCTCGGCGATGCCAGGCAACTTGCCGCACATCAAGGCCTGGGCGCAGAAGCGCGACCCGGCGCTGGGCGGGATGGGGCGGCTCTATGCCGTCGAGTCCAACCTCACTGTCACCGGCATGAACGCGGATCACCGGCAGCGCGTGAAGCCGAGCGAGCTGCAGCGCTTCGGGCTCGCGCTCCTCGGCAGGCTCGGCGCGCAGGTGGCGACGCTCTCGCGTTACGCGCCGCTCGAGAAGCGGTTTCCGCTCGACAAGGAGGCCGGGCGTTTCGCAAATTCACTGGCGAAGGATCTGGTCCGCGCCGGCCGCGGCGCTCTGGTCGCAGTCGGGCCGCGCCAGCCGCCCGTGCTGCACGCCGCGGCGCACGCGATCAATGCCGCGCTGGGCAGCGCCGCCGTCGCGCAGGCGAAGTCCGTGCTGCACGATACCGATGCGGGTCCGCGGGCGCTGCGCGAGCTGACCGAGGAGATGCGCGGCGGAAAAGTTTCCACGCTGGTCATCACCGCCTGGAACCCCGTCTACGGCGCGCCCGCCGATCTCGGCTTCAGCACGGCGCTCTCGCAGGTGCCGCACTCCGTCTATCGCTCGCTCTACGCCGACGAGACCTCCGAGCGCGCGGGTTGGGTGGTCCCCGCGCTCCATTCGCTGGAGAGCTGGGGCGACGCGCGCGCCCACGACGGCACCGTCACTTTTCAGCAGCCGCTCATCTCTCCTCTCTACGCGGGCGCCTCCGAGGCGGAAGTGCTGGCTGCCTTCCTGGGCGAGGGAGATCGCAACGCCTACGCGCACCTGCGCGAGCAGTGGAAGAGCACCGCCGCCGACGAGCACACCTGGGAGAAGTGGCTGGCCGACGGCTTCATCGAGGGCACGGCGACCAAACCCGAGCCGGTGAACCTGCGCCACGACGACGTGCTCGCCGCCGCGATGAGAGTCGCGCCCGCCGAGGGGCCGGGCCTCGAGATCAACATCGTCCCCGACTCCCGCGTCTACGACGGCCGCTTCGCCAACGTCGGCTGGCTACAGGAATTGCCCGATCCGGTCACCAAGCTCACCTGGGAAAACGGCGCGCTCCTCAGTCCCGCGACGGCGCAGAAGCTGGGCGTGAAGCAGGGAGACATGGTCGATCTCGGCCTGCACGGCCCGCCCGCGCACGCGCCGGTGATCCTCGCGCCCGGCCACGCCGACGACTGCGTCACCGTCTCGCTGGGCTACGGCCGCAGAGGGGCCGGCGAGGAACTGTGCAAAGGCCTCGGCTTCGACACCGCGACGCTGCGCCACAGCGACGCGCCCTGGTTCGCGGCCGGGCTCACCGTCACGCCCACAGGAACGCGCACGCAGATCGCGCAGACGCAGGAGCACCACTCGATGGAGGGCCGGCTGATCGCGGCCGTCACCACGCTCGCGAAGCTCAAGGAGACCTCCGAAGAGCTCGCCGAACAGCGCGGCGCGCCGCTCAGCTTCCACGAGCCGGTGCAGTACTCCGGACACAAGTGGGGACTGTCGATCGACCTCTCGCGCTGCACCGGCTGCAGCGCGTGCATGGTCGCGTGCCAGGCCGAGAACAACATCCCGGTGGTGGGCAAGGAGCGCGTCATCCGCAGCCGCGAGATGCACTGGATCCGCGTCGACCGCTACTTCACCGGCGACGACGCGGCCAACCCGGGCGTCGTCTTCCAGCCTCTCATGTGCGTGCACTGCGAGAGCGCGCCCTGCGAGTACGTCTGCCCCGTCAACGCCACCGTCCACTCCGACGAGGGCTTGAACGAGATGGTCTACAACCGCTGCGTCGGCACCCGCTACTGCTCGAACAACTGCCCGTACAAGGTGCGGCGCTTCAACTTCTTCAGCTACACGTCGAACTACGCCGAGACGGAGAAATTGGCGTT
>WNFM01312341.1_pt1 | contig 13216 bp, 11 predicted proteins | sample 5400271 | NCBI WGS metagenome assembly WNFM01 (sample SAMN13153352, study PRJNA577476) | soil metagenome | isolation source: 60 cm saprolite on Douglas fir-dominated hillslope | place: USA:California | collected 2013-09-17 | reverse complement strand
GACGAGATCCTGCAAGATTTGCACTTGCTCCTCGCCGCCGCCGTGTTCGCCGGGGCCGATATACATGCATTCAAAGGCACCCTTTGATTCCGCTTCGGCCTTCTTGCAGCCATCGCGAGCCTGATCGAAGAATGGATTGTTCATATTCTTCGGCACCAAGGCGAAGACATCTTTCGCCTGGGCGCCGGACATCGCCACGGACATGGCGCCGAAGGCGATAGCCGTGCTTAAGAGAAATTTTTTCATCTCGTTTCCTCCTCATTGACCTTCACTGATTGCCCGCAGTGAATTCGGTTTCTAACGGTGCTTTTTCGGCAACAACCGCTCCAAAACGGCCGCAATGATCGACTTGCCCCCGGTTTGCATGCCGAGAAGCACCGCGAGAATGATGAAAGCGCCGACAAATGCGCCCTGCCAATTGGAATCGATGCCAGCCATCAACAAGGCATTGCGGATGACCTCGAGAAAGGCCGAACCGATGAAAGCCCCGAAGGCGGTGCCCGACCCACCCATCAGGCTGGCCCCGCCGATCACGGTCGCCGCTATGACGCGCAGCTCATAGCCCTGCCCCATGGCATTGATGGCCGAGCCGTTGTAGCCGAGCAGCAGCAGAGAGGCTAACGAAGCGGTGAATGAGGAAAACACATAGGCTTGAAATTTGATCCAATCGACCGGAACGCCGGTGAGCCGCGCAGCCTGCTCGTTGCCGCCGATCGCAAAGAGATGGCGGCCCCAGGCTTTGGAATTGAACACATAGCCAACGATGAGGGCCAGCCCGACCATGACCCAGAAATGCGAGGACAATTCGGGAATCCAGTGCGGTGCCCAACCGGCCGGCGCGTGCGAAGGCCATTTCGCCTGACCGATGGCTTTGACGATCGGTGCGTCGGGCCCGAACTGATAGAGCATCTGGTTGGCCGAAAACACCACCGCAAGCGACCGCGCGATGGACAACATGCCAAGCGTGACGACGAAGGAAGGCATACCGATATAGGCCACGAAAAAGCCGTTGACCATGCCGCAAGCAAGCCCGGCAATCATCCCCATCGTGAAGGCAACATACCAGGAGTAATGCCAAGTAAGGAACAGGCCGGCGACAATCGCCACCAGGCCCATCACGGACCCTACGGAAAGGTCAATGCCGCCGGTGATGATGACCACGGTCATCCCCATCGCCATGATTCCAATCGGCGCGAAGTTGCGCGTGACATTGGCGGCGTTTTCGGTGGTGCCGAAGCTCGGTTCATTGATGGCCATGACCGCGACCAGCACGAAAAGCGCGATCGTCACCCAGAATGGTTGGCTCGCGATGACGCGCGCACCAAAAGTCTGTTCTTTGTTCTCCACAACATCTGAAATTGCGGCATGAACGATTTCGGGCGCCTTGACGAGATCATGCTGCACGGATCGCTCCCGTAATCAGGCCGGTGATTTCCTCCGGCGATGTCGACGTAGTTGCCTTGTCGGCAACTTTGGTACCGCGCCGCATGACGACGATGCGGTCGCTCACCGCGAACACGTCGGGCATACGATGGCTGATGAGGATGACCGCCACACCCTGGTGTTTCAGACGGCGGATGAGTTCGAGCACCTCGGCTACCTGGCGCACCGAGATGGCGGCGGTCGGTTCGTCCATCAGGACGAGCTTGGCGTTGGAAAGCCGGGTGCGGGCGATGGCCACCGCCTGGCGCTGGCCGCCCGACATTTTCTTGACCAGATCGCGCGGTCGCGTTTCGGATTTCAGTTCGTCGAACAATTCGGCGGAGCGGTCGATCATCGCCTGCTTGTCGAGCACCCGAAAGGGCCAGAACCCCTTGTTTTTCTCGCGGCCCAGGAACACGTTCTGCGCGGCGGTGAGATTATCGGCAAGCGCGAGATCCTGGTAGACGACTTCGATACCCTTCGCGCGCGCCTGGATGGGCTTATGGAAATGGCAGACCTCGCCATCGACGAGAACTTCCCCGTCCGTTGGCGGAAAATTCCCAGCAATCAGCTTGACCAGGGTGGACTTGCCGGCACCATTGTCGCCCATCAACCCCACGACCTCGCCGGGCTCGACCGACCAGCTAATGTCGTTTACCGCGTGGATAGCGCCGAAACTCTTCGATACGTTACGAACTTCAAGCAGAGCCACTCTGGTACCTCCCTGTCATGCAGCTCTTCTGGCCGCTTTTGCTCAGCTATTTTATCATAAATTACAAAATCTGTTGCCTACTACTTGGTTGCTTGCCAAGTCTGGCAATTTGGATGATCGAACCGCAGTATCGATAATCTTCTGAATTTCCCAAGCTTCGCGAAAGTCGGGCCGCGCCCTTTCATCACCGCCGATAGCTTCCAGGAATTCAGCAACTTCGATCGTCTTGAGATCATCAAAGCCCAGCTGGTGTCCTGGCGCGACGCAGAACAGTCCGTAGGGATGATGCTGAGGCCCCGCCTCAATACGGGTGTAGCCGTTATGGCGTGGGTCGCCGCTGATGCGATAATGAAGCAGTTCATTGAGGCGTTCTTGCGTATACGAGGGAGCCTTTCGTGCCCGTCAGCTCAAAGCCGAGTTGCATTTTCCGGCCGGTCGCCACCTTCGCACATCAAGCAACGCCACGCATTCCCTCCCTGGTGCGGGGTCAGCTCTTCCCGGCTGCCTCACATCGCCACTTTCATGCAATTGATATTGCATATAACGTAATCCTGCAACACCAATTTCACACGCGGATCGGGCCATTGCGGGATCTTCACTTCCCTAGGGAAACTTGGCCGGAACCGGCGGAAACCAGCAGTAGTGGGAGACGGCGTCGCGAGTCCTTCTTGCCTGGCGGCATGCGAGCCTGTCTTTCAATTTTTTAATGAAGAGAGCCGTCCATTGGCGGCATCGTGCAATGAAGATTGCGAGAGCACCGATGCAAAGAACGAAGGCGCCGGCGGGGTACGAGGAGTTGATCCGGGTAATCCATGATTCCTATACGGACATGAGCAATGCCTATCAAAAGATTGCGCTCTACCTGACGCAGAACCCAAACGATGTAGCGGTGCATTCGGTGAATGCCATTGGCAAGCGCTGTGGTGTTCACGCGTCGAGCTTGGTACGCTTCGCCCAAGCGCTGGGGTATGACGGGTTCAAGAGTCTGCAGGAGTTGTTTCAAAGGCGGCTTACCACCGCAGCTCCCGGTTTCGAGGCGCGCATCAAGGCCCTGAAAAGCGAGCTCGGCTCGCGAACAGACCGTGGCGAGTTCGGATTCATGCGCGATCTTGTAGTTGGCGATATCGCTTCGCTTCAAGACATGCTTGCGCAGATAAAGGCGGAAGAGCTTGCCAGAGCAATCAGCCTTCTCGAAAAAGCCGATGTCATCTATCTGATCGGTCAGCTCCGTTCGGCTCCTGTCGTCGAACTTCTTCGTTACATCCTGACGATGCTGGGGAAGCGCTGCATCCTCCTCGATCCTGGAGGCGGTCTGGCCACGCACATGGCCCGAGCGATCCGTAAGTCGGATGTTCTGTTTGCTGTGTCCTTCCGGTTCTACGCGAACGAGGTTGTCAACGTCGTGGAAGAAGCGGCAGGCAGAGGGGTTCCCATCATCGCAATTTCAGACAGCACGCTTTCTCCCCTTGCTAAGAACGCAAAGGTGCTGTTTGCCGTGCCGGAACATGGATACACATTTTCCCGCTCCCTGGCGGCGCCTATGTGCCTTGCCCAGGCTCTAACGGTGGCGCTCGCAGCCCGGCTGCAGAAGAACACTGATCCAAGGATTCCTACGGTCACCAGCCGGTGACGACTATCGAAAGATAGCCGGCGGTTCAACCAAGCGGATCGCGGTGTGGCGGCCTTCGGCAAGCGATTGCAATCCCGCTTCAGCAGCTGCTGCTGCGGCATATCCATCCCAAGTGCTGGCCCCAACCGGCGTCTCGCTCTCGATTGCTCTTATCCAGGCCTGTGCTTGCAGCCGATAGGCATCGGCAAAGCGCGGGCGCCAGTCGGCGGGATAGCCGATCCCGTTCGTCAAGTCGGCATTGGTTTCCGTGTAGACGGGCGCACGCAGGGAGACGGTTCCCTTTTCGCAGACAAGTTCGCCACGCACGTCATATCCGTACCTGGCGCCAATAAAGATCTCAGCGCTCACCAGCTGGCCCTTCGAGGTCTCGAGGACGAGAAACACCGGCGCACCAGCAGCGTCCAGTTTTGCCGCTTGCGGCCGAAACACTTGAATGCCGGTCAGTTCCGCGCCGAGAATCCAGCGGGCGATATCGAATTCATGGACGGCCGAATTGCCGACCGCCATCTTTGAGTCGAACCAGGTGGGAGCTGAGACATTGCGATGGAGGCAGTGAAACATCAAGGGAGCGCCGAGACGGCCGCTGAGCATGCTGGACTTCATCTCGACATAGGCCGGATCAAACCGCCGCATGTAACCGATCTGAACGAGCCGTCGCCCCAGTTTAGATTCTGCTGCGACCACTTCGAGACACTCGGCAACGGTTGGCGCCAACGGCTTTTCGCAGAGCACCGGCTTGCGCGCCGCAATGCAGGCTAGCACCAGCTGCTTGTGAGTATGATCGGGCGAAGCCACCAACACGGCGTCGACGGTCGAATCCTGGATGAGCGCAGCGGGGTCGGCAGTTACGGCCCCTGCACCGGTTTCATCCGCGATGGCTTTGGCGCGTGTCGGATCGGCATCATAGACTGCCTGTACCTTCGCACCAGGAACCTGCGACGCGAGAATGCGCGCGTGATCGGACCCCATCACGCCAACCCCGACAATTCCGACACGTACGCTCACGTCGTCCTCCTGCTTGACCGCCGTCCTACTATTACGCCTCAAGCCAGCAGGGAGTCCAAGCGCCTCCGGCGTCGTGGGAATCGACCGCCGCATGGACGAACTTCACGCCGCGAGCCCCATCAAGCGCCGTCGGAAACTCAACAAGACCATCCGGCAGCGTGTCGCCGCCTCGTCTTGCGGCGATCGCGACGGCAAACTCCGTGTAGAGATTGGCCCAGGCGTTGGACAGCGCCTCTCCGTGCCCGCTGGGCAGATGCGACATTCGTTCGACGGACGGAAGCATCGCACCCCGTTTGCCGCGAACGATCACTTGGTCAGGTTGGTTCAGCAAGCTGACCCTCAAATATTCGGGCCTTTCCTGATCCCACTCGATTCCACCTTTGTCGCCGAACACCCGAATTCGTAGCGCGCAGTAGTTGCCGGGTGCAGCCTGCGTCACCAGGATTGTCCCGGGAGCGCCGTTTGCGAGCCGGATATTCATGAACGCGGTATCTTCAAGCGAGCGCGGCGGTCCGCAGACATGGAGGCTCGCTTTGAGCTCGGTGATGGGTTGGCCGGTAACGTAAGTGGCCAGATGAAAGGCATGGGTGCCGATATCACTGACCGCCGAGGCCCGGCCGACCTTACGCGTGTCCTGCCGCCACGCAGCGGTCTTGGAGAGCGCCTGCGGCTCGAGGCAAGACCCCTCCTGCATATATTCGACGTGAACCTGCCGAACGGTTCCGACTTGCCCCGAAAGGACCATATGACGTGCTTGCCGCACCATGGCGTGGAAAGCGAAGGCATAGGTTACGCCGACCACCAGCCCGGTCTCGCCCTGCAGCGCAACCAGGGCCTGCGCATCCTCGATCGTTGTCGTCAAGGGTTTATCGCAAATGACGTCAATGCCGGTCTTAAGGAATGCCGACGCGATGTCGTAGTGTGTGTGATTGGGTGTGCATATCGCTACGGCGTCAATTCCATCCGCACGAGCGGCTTCCCGTCGTGCCATGTCGGCGTAGTCGGTATACGTTCGACTGGGATCCAGGAACCAGTCCACCCCTGATGCCTGTGCGTTAGCGGGGTCGGAGGACAAGGCCCCCGCTACAATGTCCCAGCGATTGGACAGTCGGGCGCCGGCCGCATGCCAGGCGCCGACCTGGCCGCCGCGGCCGCCGCCGACGAAGCCGAGCCGCAGACGTCGAGTGGCTTTTGGATAGTCCATCGACAAGAGCATCGCATCCGTCATGTCACACCCCGGTGCCAGAAAAAGCAGATCTCTCGGTGTGAAGAGGAGTGAAGTGGTCCTGCGTCAGGCTCACCCACCTCTCTTCTTGGGCCGACTGCTGGATTGCCTCGACCAAGGCCTGGATGCGCTGCCCGGCACGAAAGTTGAACGGCTCGGATCGCGTTCTAATCGCGTCAACGAAGCGCGCGACCTCAATCGCCTTCAGATCGTTGAAACCGAGCTGATGGCCCGGCGCGACGCAGAAGAGGCCATAGGGGTCGTGCTCCGGCCCCGCTTCGATACGGCGGAAGCCGCGCCGGCCGGCGGCATCGGCGGTGCTGTAGAAATGCAGCTCGTTGAGGCGCTCTTGGCTAAACAAGAGCGCTCCCTTGGTGCCATAGACCTCGAAATCGTGCTGCATCTTGCGCCCAGTCGCGATCCAGCTGGCTTCGATGCTGCCCGAAGCGCCGTTGGCAAAGCGCACGAAAGCGCGGCCGATATCATCGACCTCTATCGCCCGGTGAGCGCCCGTGCCGTCCGGGCGGGTTGCGATCGCGGTGACGCGATCGCCCAAGACGCGCTCTAACGGACCGAGCAGAAACTCAGCGGTGGCAAGCGCGTGACTGCCCAGATCTGACAACGCTCCACCACCGACCGGGTCGTGGCGAAATGTGAACGGACTCTGCGCGTCCGCCATGTAATCTTCGGCATGAATGCCGCGATAACTGCGGATTTCACCGATTTCGCCACTGCGGATCAGATCACGCGCGAGGGCGAGCATCGGATTGCAGAGATAGTTGAAGCCGACCTGCGTTGTGACGCCAGCGGCTTCGGCCGCGTCGGCCATCTCCCGGGCGTCCGATGCGCGCGGCGCCAGCGGCTTCTCGCAGTAAACGTGCTTTCCGGCAGCGATAGCGGCCAGCGCCATTTCCTTGTGAAGCGCGTTGGGCGCCGTGATGTCGATCACATCGATGTCAGTGTCCTCGACCAAGCTTCTCCAGTCGCCGCTCGACCGGGCGAAACCGAGCGTGCGCGCCGCCTGCGCTGCAAGCTCGTCGGTACGGTCGGCGACCGCATGGAGAACCAACTCGAAAGGAAGATCGAAGACGCGCTGTGCCGCGGCGAAGCCGAACACATGGGTCTTGCCCATGAAGCCGGTGCCGATCAGGCCGATCTTGAGTTGAGGCTTGTTACTCGCCATTGAGTTGAGCTCCGCTGACCAGGAGCGCCGGGTCAATCCTCCCGGCGAAAAAATCGAGGACGTTCTGCGCTGACGAAAGCGCCGCGCGCTCTCCGCACTCGACCCTATTTGATCTCGCCGACGTTCACGGAGCGGCCCTCAACCGCCGATTTCATCGCAGCTTCGGCCAAGATCAGGGCGCGGCGCCCGTCCTCGAAGCCCACCTGCGGCGCCTCGCCCTGCTCGACGCTTGTGACGAAGGCATCGATCTCTGCGTCAAAGGCTTCGCGATAACGCTCGATGAAGAAGTCGAGATAGGGTGCGGCGGCTTCGCTTCGCGCGGCCGAATACCGGCGCAATTCGTCCGCCCTGCGATTCTCGCTGATCACCATGCCGGCGCTACCCAGCAATTCGACGCGCTGGTCGTAGCCGTAGGTCGAGGTGCGAGAATTGTTGATGTGGCACTGCTTGCCGCTGCTCGTCCGCATGACGATCATCGCGCTATCGTAGTCGTTCAGCTCTTCCATCATGCTCGGATCAATCAGCCGGCCGCCGACGGCGAACACCTCCTCAGGCTCTTCCGCCAGCATGAAGCGCGCGAGATCGAAATCGTGGATCGTCATGTCGCGGAACAGCCCGCCAGCCGCCTGGTAATAGGAGCGCGGCGGCATGCCGGGATCTCGCGAGGTGATGATGACCTGGTGCAACTCGCCGATTTCGCCAGATCGCGCGGCTTTCCAGGCCGCACGGTGACCGGGATCGAAGCGCCGATTGAAGCCGATCTGAATCGGCACGCCTTTGGAACGAACCGCATCGGCACAGCGGTTGACCCGCTCGAGGCTAAGATCGATCGGCTTTTCGCAGAGGACAGGCTTGCCCGCGGCCACGGCCCTTTCGATGTAGTCGGCGTGGGTGTCCGTCACCGTCGCAACAAGAACCGCATCGACATCACGAGAGGCAAAAACTTCCTCAGCCGATCCAAATGCGCGAACCTCGTGCTGTGCGGCAACGGTGTCCGCAGCCGACTGGTTCACATCATAAACGGCGATCAGTTGAGCGCGCGGATGAGCGGCGATGTTGGCCGCGTGCATGCGGCCAATCCGCCCGCAGCCGAGAACGGCAATGCGGAGCATATGTTCCTCCCAGATGAATTCAATGCGATGCAATGATTGTTGCATCAAATTAAGTTTGTCAATGATCATTTCTCGACGTCGCGCAAGCCTCGACGCGAGGGAGAAAGCCTGGGACGGGCCGGTCGCACTGGGCACCTTAAATTCATCCTGCAATAGACGTTGCATATTTCTTGATTTTGCAATACGGCCTTCGTAAGGTTTGCGAACGTCACAACGCAAGGGAGGAGCAAGATGACGGGAACCATCCGTCTGACCATGGCCCAGGCGCTCGTGCGCTACCTGTGCAATCAGTTCACGATTGTCGACGGTGACAAGGTGCCACTCTTTCCGGGCGTTTTTGCGATCTTCGGGCATGGCAACGCGTGGTCAGAACGAGCAGTCAATGGCGCTCGCTGCCATCGGTTTCGCGAAGGCGAAGCGCCGTCGCCAGATGATGGTCGCGGCGACTTCCATCGGCCCCGGCGCGCTGAACATGGTAACGGCTGCAGGCGTGGCCCATTCGAACCGGCTGCCCGTGCTGCTTCTGTCGGGCGACACCTTCGTCAATCGCCGACCCGATCCTGTCATGCAGCAGGTGGAGCACTTCGGCAATCCCACCATCAACGTCAACGACGCTTTTAAAGCGGTCACGCGCTATTGGGATCGCATCGTCCATCCCGAGCAGATCATCTCCTCGCTGCCGCAAGCAGTCGGCATTCTGCTCGACCCCGCCGATTGCGGACCGGCTTTCATCGCGTTGCCGCAGGATGTGCAGGAGATGGCGTGGGACTATCCGGAAGCCTTCTTCGAGCCGAAAGTGCATACGGTTCCCAGGCCTCGGCCAGATCGGGACCGGCTCGCCGAGGCGGTGCGAATCCTCAGATCTGCTACGCGGCCTCTCATCATCTCGGGCGGCGGCGTGCGCTATTCCGGCGCCGAGACGGCGCTGGCGGATTTCGCCGAAAAGCGTGGCATTCCGCTGGCGGAAACGATTGCCGGCAAAGGCGCGGTAACGCACGATCACCCGGCGCATGTCGGCCCGATCGGAATTGTCGGCTCGACATCTGCGAATGCGCTGGCAGGTCGGGCCGACGTGGTACTTGCCGTCGGCACGCGGCTGATGGACTTCACCACCGGCTCGTGGAGTGCGTTCGCGCCGGACGCCAAGTTCGTGTCGATCAATGCAGCCCGCTGGGACGCGACCAAGCACTGCGCGCTCGCGGTGGTCGGCGACGCGTTCGAAACCGTAGAGGAATTGGACGCTGCACTCGGCGACTGGCGCGCCGACAAGAACTGGACCGACAGCGGCGCGGCCGAGTTCGCCCAATGGAACGCATTGCTCGACGGCTTCCAGAAGCCGACCAACGATCCAGTGCCGACCTACGCCCAGGTGGTCGGCGTGGTCAATGCCAAGGCGGGTGACCGCGACCTTCTGATCACGGCTGCCGGCGGCCTGCCCGGCGAGGTGATGAAGAATTGGCGGGTAAAGGAACCGAATACGTTCGACTGTGAATTCGGCTTCTCCTGCATGGGCTACGAGATCGCCGCCGGCTGGGGCGCGGCCATGGCAGATCCGACTCGCACGCCGATCGTGATGGTCGGTGACGGCACCTACATGATGATGAACTCGGATATCTATTCGTCCGTTCTTTCAGGTCACAAGATGATCGTCGTCGTCTGCGATAATGGCGGCTACGCGGTGATCAACCGGCTGCAGAATGCGAAGGGCGGCGCTTCTTTCAATAATCTCATCAAGGACTGCCGGGTGAAGGAACCCTTTGCGGTCGATTTCGCCAAGCACGCGGAGTCAATGGGGGCACTGACGCGTCATGTAGAGAGCCTGACAGAACTCGGGCAGGCCATGGAGTGGGCGAAGTCTACCGATCGCACGACTGTCATCACCATCGTCTCCGATGCCTTCACCTGGACACCGGGCGATGCGTGGTGGGACGTCGGCGTGCCGGCAATCAGCGACCGCGCAGAGGTCCGCAACGCATATGCCGCCCAGAAAGAAGGCCGGAAGCGGCAGCGCGTGGGCGTTTGATTCCGGGGCTTGTTCCGGCATGTTTCGCCCCCGGCGCGGTCAGCCCTCGGCGACAAGTGGAGATGAATATGAAGGCCCAACTTGGCATTGCGCCAATCGCTTGGTGGAACGACGATCTTCCGCAACTGAGCGACGACGTTTCACTCGAGGAGTGCCTGCGTCAGGCGCGGGAGGCCGGCTTCACCGGCATGGAGACCGGTCGCCGCTTCCCAATGGAGGCAGGGGTGCTTGGCCCGATCCTCGAGCGGTTCGGCATGAGCGTGTGCGGGGGCTGGTTCTCCGGCCTGCTGCTCGACAGCGACCTCGAAGCGGAGAAGGACCGCATCGCACCGCAAATACAACTATTCAAGGCGGTCGGTGCCCCCTGCATCGTCTACGGAGAAACAGCCGGGACAATCCAAGGGAACCGCTCGGCCCCGCTCTCGACCAAACGCCGGCTGTCGGAGGACGAAATCAAGTCCTACGGCCGCAAGATGACGGCCTTCGCCGAATGGTGCGCGGCGGAGAGCATGCCCATCGCCTACCATCACCACATGGCCGCGCCCATCGAGACCGAGGAAGAATTGGGCCTCCTGATGGAGCATTCGGGAGAGGCCCTGCCGCTGCTTTACGACGCCGGCCATATGGCCTTCGCCGGCGGCGACGTGCTGCGGGTGATCGACAAGCATCACTCCCGCATCTCCCACGTCCACACCAAGGACATTCGCCGAGATGTTGTCGACGGGCTCGATCGCACCCGGGAGAGTTTTCTGGATGCCGTCGTCAAAGGCGCGTTCACGGTACCTGGCGACGGGTCGCTCGATTTCGAGGCGATCGTGAAACGTCTGGCCTCCCACGGCTATGAAGGCTGGTTCGTGGTCGAGGCTGAACAGGATCCCGTGAAGAGCCCGCCACTCGAAATGGCGAAGATCGGGCATAAGGAACTGCTGCGCGTGATGGCCGCGGCCGGCTATGTGGTGGAGAGCTGACCCATGAATCGGATGGACGGAAAGATCTGCGTCGTCACGGGCTCGACGCAGGGCCTAGGGGCGGCGATCGCGCACCGACTGGCGCAGTCGGGTGCTGCGGGCCTCGTGACACTTGGGCGCAACGAGGCAAAGGGCCGTGCTGCGGCCGACGCGATCACGAACGATACCGGCGTGCCCGTCTATTTCGTGAGCGCCGATCTCGGCAAGGTCGAGGATTGCCGCCGCGTAATGGCGGAGGCGGAGCGCGTATATGGTCAGATTCACGTTCTGGTGAATGCCGGCGCACGCACAGACCGAGGTACCATCCTTGACACTTCACCGGAACTTTTCGATGTGCTCTTTGCCGTCAATGTGCGCGGCCCCTACTTCCTGATGCAGGAAGCAATCCGCCGGATGGTCCGCGACGGCATCGAAGGCGCGATCTGCAATATCGGCTCGATTTCAGAACACGCGGGCCAGCCCTTCATCAATGCCTATTGCGCCACAAAGGGTGCACTGGCGACACTGACGCGAAACACCGCCTTCTCCGTCATGAAGAACCGCATCCGTGTCAATCAGCTCAACGTGGGCTGGATGGCTTCCGACCACGAACGCGAGTTGCAGGCCGCGGAGACCGGCGATCCAAACTGGGAGGCCAAGGCTGTCGCCGCCCTGCCCTTCGGCCGTCTCATTGACCCGGCCGAGGCAGCCCGCGCCGTCAACTTTATTGTCTCGGACGACGCCGGACTGATGACGGGCGCGGTCGTGAATTTCGACCAGTCGGTCTGGGGCGCCGCTGCCGGCGCCATGCCAGTGCCGGACAAGCCGCTGTCGCCCCGATGAGCACATGCGCGCACGGCGCTTTTGAGGGCCTTGTCACGGTTCATTTCTGAGCCCTTCCGCGCCGGAAAGCGCCAAGACGTTCGGACTTATTTCCGGGTGGGGCTGCACTGAACGCGCTGCACGCCGGATGAACGTCCATAACAATGGCCAGGCTTCCACCTCCAAGCTGTCGATCATGCTCGGCACACAAGAAAAACCCCCAGCGGTTTCCCGCCGGGGGCTCTGTCAGGTCGTTAGACCGTGCTTAGAAGTTGCGCTGAGCGCGCAGTATCAGGTTGACCTGGTCCTGGTTCTTGAGCTGATACACAACTCCCGGCTTGGCAACCGTCGCAACCAGCGGGGACAAAATCGTGCCCGAGTACTTCTGGTCAAAATGCGTCCAGTTGACGTCGGCGGTGAACGCGAAGTTCTTGACCGGGGTCCAGACGACGTTGCCACCGATGACTGCCAAGTTGAAGTCGGGGTTGCAGGCGCCGACGAGGCCAAGCAACGCCACCGCGTTGGCACAGATCGTCGCCTTGCCGGCAGCAGCTGGCCATAGCCACCGTAGATGGCGGAGGCCCAGTAGGGATTCCAGTTGTGAGTGTAACCACCCCGGAAGCCCCAGGTCTTGACCGTCTCAAGCCCGGTGCCGGTAGTGAACGTAGCATCAGCTAGACCGAAAATCCCGATGCTCTGGTATGCGCCAGGCAAGCTAGTTCCGCCATACGTCGCGAAAGCTTGCGGGAACAAGCTCTGGAAGTTATAGCGGGTTGCACCGTCCGTATAGACGGCCTGCATATTGATGACGTCACCCGGCCCAGTCGGGATGTTCTTGATCGACAGGGCACCCTGGACTGCAAAGCCCCACTTGTCACCCGGGTGACCGGTGGTCTCGTCCGCACCAAAGTAGCCAACGTGGTTGTTGTGCCCAACAACGGAAATCTGGGCTAGACCCCAGGCTTGGTCAACGGTCCACCTCCCGATAATGTCCGGAGCACGCGTACCGCCCTGGTCATTAAGGCCGTAGACGCCAGTGATCATGCCCGCGGCGCTGGCGCCCGACAGGTTGAAGATGTTCGACTGGTCATATTGTGTCGGATCCTGCAACGCGACCGCAGCCGACATGCCTTGG